>Ga0335074_10000381_pt1 | contig 65224 bp, 68 predicted proteins | sample Lox_Sample_23_FD_206715 | JGI IMG/M metagenome (GOLD analysis project Ga0335074, IMG submission 206715) | Soil microbial communities from Loxahatchee National Wildlife Refuge, Florida, United States - Lox_Sample_2.3 | ecosystem: Environmental > Terrestrial > Soil > Wetlands | place: USA...
TGCCGCGGGCTTGCCGTTGCGGGTGACGAGCACGTGATCTCGGCGGTCGGCGACATCGCTCAGCAGTTCGCTGAGCTTCGTTCTGAACTCCCGGACGGGAACGACCTTCGCCATGGCCGATTGTGTACCTCATTGCGTACACATCCAGCCGAGCTTGCACCCGGGCGGAGGGCTAGGCTTTCCAGAGCCCGTGTTCCACCGCGCCCTGGATCACGATGGCGAAGGTGCCGTGATTGCCCTGCCGGGTTGGGGGATAGGCAATCGTCGCGCCGGACTCCTCGGCTTCCTTCGCTGCCTGTTGGATGTCTTCGACTTCGAGGTACGTGCGGACAATCGGCTGCTCATGAGCCGCCAGGGGCTTCCGGATGCCGACCAAAACTCCATCTGGATCAGTCGCCGTGCGAGCCTCTCCCAAATCGGGATCCGGGGGACCGAACGAGAGGCCGTGTACGCGCTGGTAGAGATCAACCAGTATTCCTACGTCGTCACTGACGATCTCCATGTAGTGGACGGTCATCGAACTGCTCTCCGGCTTCCGAATCGCGGCGTCTCGATAAACCGACTCTTGGTGAACACGGCCGGGCGCTCAGCCGAGTTCTTGAGCGAGCCCGATGAGAAGGCCTCCGGGCCCGCGGATATAGCACAGCCGATACGCGTCTTCGTACCGGACCACTTCGCTGCTGACAAGCTGCGCGCCGTGCTTGGCAAGCCGGTCAAGCGTGTCGTCGATGTCGTCCACAGCGAACATGACGCGTAGGTAGCCGAGAGCGTTCACGGGGTCGCGGCGGTGATCAGCGACTGGAGGTGGCGTCAGAAACCGGGAGAGCTCGAGCCGGCTGTGGCCGTCCGGCGTACGCATCATCGCGATCTCGGCGCGCTGATCGCCCAGGCCAGTAACCCGTCCGGCCCATTCTTCTTCGACGGTGGCTCGCCCCTCGAGCTCGAGGCCGAGCTCGCGAAAGAACTCAATCGTCGCCGGTAGGTCGTCGACGACGACGCCCACGTTATCCATGCGTTGAACGCCCACGTGCCCAATCTAGTCGCTCGCCGGAACAGCGCGCGCCCTTAGAGACCTGCATCGGTACGGCGGCGCGGCGTCTATCCCGCAGGCGCAGCCGACACTCCTCCCTTGCGCGGCAAGCCGAGGGTCGCCCGCGATTTAAAGGAGTTGCGCACCGCATCAGCCGGGTTTATCGTGCATTTGCATAGCGCGTCGGGACCGGGCGCGCGCGATCCTCCGGGCGCACCGGGGAAGGAGGAAGCGTGATGTCAGCCATAGCCGAGACGACCCTCGACACCGAGGTGGTTCAGCCCTTGCGTGACCAGGTCCGCGCACAGGTGATCACCGCCGCGGACGAAGCCTACGAGGAGGCCCGGGCCGTTCACAACGGGATGTTCGACCGGCATCCGCTGGCGGTCGTGAAGGCCGAGCAGGCCGCAGACGTCATCGCTGCGGTGAACTTCGCTCGTGAGCAGGCACTTGATCTCTCCGTGCGCGGCGGCGGGCACAGCGGCCCCGGGTTCGGGACGAACGACGGTGGCGTGGTCATCGACATGTCAAAGATGCGCACAGTGCGTGTCGATCCGAGGACCAAGACGGCCCGTGCCGATGCCGGTGCGACGTGGGGGGACTTCAACTACGCGACGCACGCCTTCGGTCTCGCGACGACCGGCGGGATCATCTCGACGACGGGCATCGCCGGTCTTACGCTGGGAGGCGGGATTGGCTACCTGGACCGCGCACTCGGGCTGTCGATCGACAATCTGGTCTCAGCGGATGTCGTGACCGCGGATGGGAGGTTGCTCACCGCGAGCGAGCGCGAGAACGAGGACCTTTTCTGGGGTCTGCGCGGTGGGGGTGGCAACTTCGGCGTCGTGACCTCGTTTGAGTACCGGCTCAGCGAGGTCGATCAGGTCTTCGCCGGGCCGATCCTCTACAACCTGGACGACGCGGCCACCGTGTTTCGCATGTTCGATGAATTCATCCGCGAGGCTCCGGAGGAGTTCGGTGGCTTCCCCGGATTTCAGATCGCTCCGCCGTTGCCGTTCATCCCGGAGGACCGGCACGGCGACGCTCTGTGCATCGTCGTAGTGCATTGGGCGGGCCCGGTCGACCGAGCCGAGAAGGTGCTGAAACCGTTCCGGGACGTCGCGCCGATCGTTGCCGACGGAACTGGTCCGCTGCCCTATCCGGCACTGAACGGCGCGTTCGATGCGCTCTATCCGAAGGGGCTCCGTGCGTATTGGAAAGGGGCCTTCGTCAAAGACCTTCCCGACGCTGCGATTGCGGCCCACGTCGAGCATGGATCCCAGGTCCCCGAGGTGACCTGCACGATGCACATGTATCCGATCAACGGCGCCTGCCATCGCGTGGGAGCGAACGACACCGCCTTCGCTTACCGTGACGCCACCTACGGGATGGTGTTCCTGGCGGGCTGGACCGACCCGGCCAAAGACTCCGAGCGGATCAAGTGGCTACGTGACTACTACGACGCGTTGTCCGCCTACTCGGAGCCCGGCGGCTACATCAACTTCATGCAGGACGACGATTACGGCCGCATTCGAGACAACTACCGCCAAAACTACGACCGCCTGGTTCAGGTCAAGCGCGCCTACGATCCGGACAATCTTTTCCACGTAAACCAGAACGTCGCGCCATAACGCTGATTCGAGACGACCGGAGCGGCTGCCGCCAGGTGTGAACCGGCAGCGCCGTTGGCCTCCGCGGAGACCTGCTCTGCGGATGGTGGCTTGAAGCCCAGCCGAAGGTGTTTGGCCGGCGCGGCCGGCCTGTGATCGAGGAGCGCCTTCCGCGCGCTCGTGTTGGGCTCCGCCCAGGGGGGCGGCGCGATAGCGTGCGGCCCAAGCATGAGCATGCTCGCTGCGGCTTTCGCCCCGGTGCATCAGCAGTATCTGCTGGAGGCTCGGCAGATGCAGGCTCTGTCATTCGCCGTGCACATCCCGCTTGTGTGCTTCGGGATCGCGTTCCCGGCGATGGTCCTATTCATGGAGTGGCTGGGGATGCGCACCGGCGACCCGCTGTATCGGACGCTGGCCCGTCGCTGGAGCCGAATCGTGTTGGCGCTGTTTGCCATCGGTGTGATCACGGGCACGATCCTCAGCTTTGAGATGGGCTTGCTGTGGCCGAACTTCACGGCCACGTTCGGCAGCGTGTTCGGGCTGGGGTTCGCGATCGAAGGCTTCTCGTTCTTCATGGAGGCGATCTTTATCGGGATCTACGCCTACGGGTGGGACCGGCTGTCACCGCGAGTGCACTTCCTGTCCGGGCTTCCGATCGTGCTCACGGGCTTCACCGGTTCGCTCACGGTGATCTCGGTCAACGCCTGGATGAACCACCCGGGGGGATTCCGCATGGTCGGTGGCAAGGTGATCGACGTCAATCCATGGGGCGCGCTGTTTGGCAACTCGCTGCTGTGGTCGGAGCTGATCCACATGTACATCGCCGGGTACATGGTCACGGGGTTCGTGGTGGCGGGCGCGTACGCGGTCTGCCGGCTGCGCGGGCGGTGGACCCGGTATGAGCGCGTGGCGATGACGATCCCGCTCACGATCGCCTGCCTGGCGGCGCCGGTCCAAGTGCTTGTCGGGGATTGGATCGCGCGGGTGATCGCGGTCGAGCAGCCGATTAAGCTGGCCGCGATCGAGGGGCTGTACAAGACGACCCGTGGCGCCAGCGAGCACGTCCTCGGCTGGTACACCAGCGGTCAGATCAAGTACGGGATCGGGATCCCCCACCTCCTGTCGCTGCTGGCCTTCCACAGTTGGAACGCCCGCGTCACGGGCCTGGACACGGTGTCGGCGAGCCAGCGTCCGCCGATCAACGTCACCCGCCTCTCGTTCCAGGCGATGGTCGGGATCGGCACGCTGCTGGCGCTGCTTGGTCTCTTCTACCTGTTCGTCCGCATCCGCCGGCGGCGGCTTCCGCTCGGCAAGTGGTTCTACTGGGCGGTCCTCGTATCGGGGCCTGCCGCCACCGTGGCGCTCATCGCCGGCTGGGTGACGACCGAGGTCGGGCGCCAGCCCTGGGTGGTCTACCACGTGATGACGACCGCGCAGTCGGTCACCGGCGCGAGCGGGATCCCGGTGGGCTACACCGTGCTCGTCATCACATACATCGCCGTCGCAGGGGCGCTGGTGTGGATCCTGCGCCGGCTGGCGCGCTCACCGCTTGACCTCCCCGGCGCCGACGCGCCTCCCGATTCGACCCTCCAGCCCGCCTGATGCTCGACGCGCTCCCACTCGTGTTCGTGCTCATCGGGCTGGTGTTGTACACGGTGCTCGCGGGCGCGGATTTCGGCGCCGGCATGTGGCAGCTGATGAGCGGCGGCGGCGAGCGCGGCGAGGAGATCCGCGACCACTGCCATCACTCGATGGGACCGGTGTGGGAGGCCAACCACGTGTGGCTGATCTTCGTGCTGACCGTAACGTGGACCGCGTACCCCGTGTTCTTCGGGTCGGTCGCCTCGACGCTGTCGGTGGCGCTGTTCATCGCCGCGCTCGGGCTGATTCTGCGCGGCGCCAGCTACGCCCTGCGCTCCGCCGCCGCCGGGACTCGGGGGGTGCGGACGATCGATGGGATGTTCGCGGTGGCATCGCTGGTTACGCCGTTTGCGCTCGGCGCGGCCGCTGGCGGCATCGCGGCCGAACGTGTCCCGGTCGGCAACGCGGCGGGGAACCTGATCACGAGCTGGCTGAACCCGACCTCGATCCTGATTGGCCTATTGGCGGTCGCCTTTTCCGCCTACCTAGCCGCCGTCTACCTGGCTGCCGACGCGGCGGCCCGCGGGGAGCCCGAACTGGTGGAGGCGTTCCGGGTGCGGGCCCTCGGCGCCGGGGCCGCCGCCGGCGGCCTGGCGCTGGCCGGACTCATCGTCGTCCACGCCGACGACCACCCGCTGTACACGGGACTCGTCCACGGCGCCGCGCTTGTCGTCCTCATCCTGTCGGTCGTGGTGGGAACCACGACGATGGGGCTGAATGCGGGGCGTCGGTTCGAGCTGGCCCGCTTCACGGCCGCGCTTGCCGTCGCGCTCGTCGTCGCGGACTGGGCGTTCGCGCGGTGGCCGACGCTGCTGCCGGGCCTGACGGTCGACCAGGCGGCCGCCCCGCACGACACGATGGTGGCGGTCGTGGTCGCGGTGCTGGCCGGAGCCGTTTTGCTGTTCCCCGCCCTGGCACTCCTGTTCAACCTCACCCTGCGCGGCCACTTGGGAGCCCACGGCGCCGGAGCCGAGGCTCCCGTGCCCGCGGGTCAGAGGGGCGTCGCCGAGCTGCTGCTGGGACCGACGCTCGGAGCCCGGGTGGCAGTGGCACTGCTGATCGTCGGCATCGGGCTGCTCAACGTCGCCGACGCGCCGTGGGCACACGCCATCGGCGTCGTCAGCCTGCTCGCCTTCATCCTGACGGCTTTCGCCGCGCTCGTGCCCCGGGCGCTGGCCGATGACGCCTGAGCGCCAGGAGGACTCTCGCGCACGATTGGCGGAGCGCAGATCAGCAGCTGGCCGGCCTACCCGAAGGCGCGCCCGTCTTGGGGCGCGCCTTACGCAACGTGCCGTCCACCGCTACGAGCGGCTGACGCGTGTCCTGTGGCGGAAGATCGTGGCGACACTCGCGACGATCAGGAAGAGGGCGCAGATAAGGAATCCGAACCACGCGATGCCGGCGATCACATTGAGGGCTCCGTGTTGGTGGTTTCCGAGGATCCCGGCAACGGCGAGGAACACAAGTGTGATGCCGGCGAGCAGCGCGAGCGACTTGCGGGTGACCATTGTTCTGCCTCCTGTGTGGGGTTGCACACTACGACCGTACGCTCGGAACACAACTTTTTCGTCTGCCGCGAGATTGATCTTCAGGTCTGTCTAGAGGCAGATGCGGAGGAGCGGGATGGGCGGTAGGTTCACCACTATGCGGTGGCTTCACGGGACCTCGGCTGCTCGTGAGGCGCTCCTCGCTGGGGGACTGACGGTGGCGGTCGAACTTGAGCTGATCCACTCGGATAAGTGGACGGTGGCGAGGGGCGTGGCGGCTCTGCTGGTGACGGTTCCGCTCCTGCTTCGACTGCGCTTTCCGCTCGTGGTGCTGAGCTTGGTCGTTGGAGGTACCGCGCTTGGCGCGGCGCTTGGCGCGAGCCCGGTGAATGGACCGATTTTCCCTGTGATCGCCGTGCTCCTTGCGCTCTCGGCGGTTGGATCCCGAACCCGGGGCGTGCGTCTGGCAGCCGGCGCGGCGATCTCGTTTATCGGGCTGTCGGCTTCGAGCCTCCTGGCCTCGCGGGGGGTCCTCGAGGCTTTATTTCTTGCCACCTTGATTACTGGTGCCGGGCTGGTCGTGGGTGCTGCGCTGGGCGTGTTGCGGTTTGAGTCCGAGCGCTTCGCGGAGCGCGAGTCGGAGCTCACGCGTGAGCGGGACGCGCTCGCGCGGGCGGCGGTCGCGGATGAGCGGCGGCGAATCGCCCGGGAGCTGCACGACGTAATTGGTCACAGCATCAGCGTGATGGGGGTTCAGGCGGGCGCCGTGCGAAGCATCCTGCACGAGGACCAAGAGCGCGAGCGAGAGGCGCTGCGCGCGGTCGAGCGAACGGGCCGCCAGGCCGTGGGCGAGATGCGGCGTCTGATCGGCCTCCTTCGAGCCGAAGAGGACTCGGCCGCCGACCCGATCCCATCGCTACGGCGCGTCGAGCAGCTCGTGAGTGACCTGCGCGATGCCGGGCTCGCCGTGCGCTTGAGCGTGAACGGCGATCTCGCGGCGCTCTCACCCGGGATCGACCTCGCCGGCTACCGCATCCTCCAGGAAGCATTGACGAACGCGCTCAAGCACGCTCCAGGGGCGGAAGTAGAGGCGGCGATCAGCTGCTCGGCCAACGCGCTGGAGATCGGCGTCGTGGACAACGGCAGCGCCGCGCCGAGAACCGCAAATAATCACGTCGGCCATGGGCTGGTGGGCATGCGAGAGCGAGTAGCCCTCTACGGTGGTGAGCTCACGACCGGACCGACGGACGGCGGCGGATTCGCCGTCCACGCCCGATTACCGCTCGAAGCGTCCTGATGCCGATCCGCGTGCTTCTAGCCGACGACCAGGCCATGGTCAGGACAGGTTTCGCGATGATCCTCGAGGCCCAGCCGGATATCCAGGTCGTCGGGGAGGCCGAGGACGGCCAGCGTGCGATCGCAGCGGCCGCGCGACTGCGCCCGGACGTGATCGTGATGGATGTCCGAATGCCCAACGTCGATGGAGTCGCCGCCACCCAGGCCGTCGTCACTCAACCCCAGAACGTCTCACGCATCCTCGTCGTGACGACCTTTGATATCGACGCGTACGTGTTCGACGCGCTGCGGGCCGGAGCCAGCGGCTTCTTGCTGAAGAACGCACCACCCGAAGAGCTCGTTCGAGCCGTACGAGTGGTTGCCGGCGGTGACGCCCTCCTCGCCCCAGAGGTGACACGCCGGCTGATCGAGGAGTTCTGTCGACAGCCGCCCCGCCCGTCTTCGCCGCCACAGCTGGAGGAACTCACCGATCGTGAGCGGCAGGTACTCGAACTCGTTGCACGGGGGTTGTCAAATAACGAGATAGCCGAACGGCTCGTTGTGAGCGGCGGGACCGTCAAGACGCACGTGGCCCGGATCCTGATGAAGCTCCATCTGCGCGATCGAATCCAAGCGGTCGTGCTCGCCTATGAGACCGGACTCATAACGCCCGGGCAAACCAGCCCCGGCGGTCGGACATAACGGTTATGAGCGACGGGCGCTATCAGAGCTGTCCGACTCCCACAGGAGGTGGAGCGATGAAATCCATCAGGCTGGAGGCGAGCGCCACGCGACCGGCGCGCGAGAACCGGCCGCGAGGCGCGTTATGCCCGGGTTCCGATGGCGAGCAGGTACTCGTGTTCAAAGCGCGCTCGGTCGGCGGTGCCGAGGTTCCATTCGTCGGCGAACTGGTTCAGGGCTTCGTTGAACTCCTCTTCGCGCCCGGTGTTGCGGGCGTTTGCCTGGGCGACGATGGTCGGGCCGTAGTACCGCTTGAAGTGCTCGCCGTAGTCGTGGGGATGCTCGAACGCCGTGATCTCCAACGTCCCTCGCTCGAGGGTACGAAAGTCGACGCGGTCTCCGAAGAGCTCCTCGAGGTGCGCCTCGCTACCCCATAGCGGCGGGGGTTGCGCCCCGGGCGGAGGTGCAGGTGCGAACGGCCCCATCGTTCTGAACAGCGCGCCCACCATGCCCTCTGGTGTCCAGTTCAGCATGCCGATCGTGCCGCCAGGGCGACACACGCGGACGAGCTCGTCGGCGACCTCTTGGTGGTGGGGCGCGAACATTGCCCCGATCGAGGACATCACGACGTCGTATGACTGGTCCTCAAATGGCAGGCTCTCTGCGTCGGCCTCGACCCAGGCGAGCTCCACGCCTTCCGCTTCTGAACGTTGGCGGCCGGCGTCGAAAAGCTCGGGTGTCAGATCACTCGCCGTGACCTCGGCGCCGGCCTTGGCCGCCGGGATCGAAGCGTTCCCGGTCCCGGCCGCAACATCGAGGACCCGCATCCCCGCCGTGACGCCGCACGCCTCGACTAGCGTCGGGCCCAGCGGCAGCAGGAATGTCTCGACCATCGACGGGTAATCGCCCAACGCCCACATCTTTCGGTGGCGGGCTTTGAGTTCTGAGTCAGCCGTTGTGGCCATCTTTCTCTCCTCTCCGTCGGAGCTCGAGTCACAGACGCCAGGACGAGCCATCTCGGCGCCGTGTGACCTGAGTTGTCAGTTCACGTCCGCGGGTAGGGCCCGGTCCTCCGCGCAACTCTTCTCGCGGCAAGCCTCTCGCGAGTGGTCGTTGCTGTCAAGACCGCCGGGGTTGACCGAAGCGCTGATCTTGGCTCTCCCGGTCCTGCCCTCGGGGCGGTCCAGCCCTGCGCCAAGCCGTCAGCGCCGGGCCCAACTAAGGCCCTGATTTCATCGGCCGACCTGCCGGCTTTGATTGCATAGAGCGATAGGTGCCCGGTCCCAGAGGAGTAGCGACGTGAACGAGGTGGCGCACGCGGCGGTCCGCGGGGCGATCGCGTCGATGGCGATGACGGGGATGCGCGTCGTGACGGTTTCGGTGGGCCTGGTGGAACAGGCGCCGCCGCAGCAGCTCGCGGGGGAGAGTCGCGGGCCGCGCCGGGCGGCGATCGAGGTCGCGCACTGGGCGTTTGGAGCGGCTGGGGCTGCCGCCTACGGGGCGCTACCGCAGTCCTGGCGCAAACGCTCCTGGACCGGACCGATCTACGGCCTGTTGATCTGGTCCGGCTTCGAGGCGACGGCGCCGCTGCTGGGTCTCCCACACGCCGAGCAGGCGGGTGTCAAGCAACGCCTCGCGATCGCCGCCGATCACGTCCTCTTCGGTTTCATCCTGGATGAGACGCGGCGCGCGCCGCAGAGTTAGAGCTAGCGTCGCGAGTTGAGCCGCTGGGCAACCTTGACCACGGCGGCACGCCGAGCCCAGCAGGGCGAGCAAAGCAACTAACGATCATTTCAGCTAGCGCAGCGCCGTGCTGGTTGGAGCCTCCCCGGCCACGGCGAATCGGAGCGCGTCCTCGAAGATCACGAGCAGGCCGATCTGCTCGACGCCTCCTACCACCGTTACCGGCGGGTCTGTGCCGAGCAGCTCGGCGACGCGGCGGGCGTGCGACGGCGGGTGCATGCGGTCAAACTCACCAGTCCAGAGCGAGGCGCGGACCGCCCCGGGCGTGATACCCCACGGCTGGCAAAGGATCCGGGTCTCCTCGATGAACCCGTCCGGGTTCGCAAACAGCTCGGCGGTCGTCGGCACGAACAGTTCTTTGACCCACGGGATCTGGACGACCTCGGCGTCTGGCCCCTTGAACAGCCCGAGCGCCGAGTCCGGCAGCTTCCTGTACTGGCACTTAAAGCCCGCCCGGAGCAGAAACGGCGCGCGCCGGGACAGCATCGCCGCCATCTTCATGTCCTTGCCGGCCGCACGCCACTGGGCTTTCTCGGCGAGCGGCGCCATGGCCCCGAGCAGCGAGTGGGCGGTGACCCGCTCCGGAACTGCACCGGCAACGGCGATCCCGTATGGCGTCCCGCCGGATTGCGTCACGATCCCGAAGCGCTCAACGCCGAGGGCGTCCATCAGGGCGAGCTGGTCGGCGGGCCATTCAGCGACCGTGCGACCTGGTTTCGGCGTACTGCCGTGAGAACCCGGACGGTCCGGGATCACGAGCCGAATCCCAAGCTCGCGCGCGGTGGCGGCGAGCGCCCGCCCGAGCCCGCGGCTACATGGACCGTCAAGCACGGTCACGACCGGCCCGCTGTCGGCACCCGCGAGCAGGTACGAGAGCGAGCGCCCATCGGGCAGGGAGATGCGGGTGTCCGGTTCCAGTTGCGACGTAGTGTCGCAATAGGATTGCATACTCTGCGACACGGTGTCGCAGCGGTCTCCACGCGTTCCCTCCGACGACGCCCGGCGACGGATCCTCGACGCGACCCGGGAACTCCTGCTCGACCGGCCGTTCGCAGCCCTGACCGTCGGCGATGTCATGACGCGGGCGGGCTTGACGCGCACCGTCTTCTACCGCCACTTCGACAGCCTCGCCCAGATGGCGCCGGAGCTGCTCCCGGACTCCGAGGACCCGCTCCTCGATCAGGTGCTGCGCGGTCCCAAGGAAGACCTCATTGCAGCGATGGTCGCCGGCCTGGTGGCGCTCTACGCCGACAACGGTCGGTGGTTGCGCGCGCTCGACGCCGCCGCCGCGGCCGATCCGGTGGTGGCGAGCGAGCTGGAGCTGGCTCTCGTCGGTCCGCGCCGACTGCTCGAGCAGCTCGTCGCAGACGCGCCGCACCCGCCGCCCAACCCACAAGAGTTCGCGCAGTTACTGATGGCCACCCACCGCGCGTATCTGCTCGATACGTTCGGCGGCGGCCAGGACTCCCCGGAGCGCCGCAGCGAAGCGACGGCCGCGCTCATGGCGTTGTGGGAGCGGCTCTTGAAATGACCGGCAGCCGACTCATTCCGAGCCTGCCGAACGGCGGCGGCGGTGGGGAGTCCGCGAAGATGGAGGCCGCACTCGCCGCAGTCGATGAGGTGCACGGTCTCGCAGATGGCCTCTCTGGCCGCCGCGAGCTCGTCGGGATCTGCGCTGACGTTTGGGATGAGCGCGAGCTCCGCAAGATAGGTAGCGGCGGTTTGCAACATGGGTGGTCCTCCCGATGCGGGTTGCTGTGGGCGCTCGTAGGTTGTTGGCATGTCGATCTACCACGAACCAGAGCGACCCGCTCGGTACACGCAGGCGTTCTCGCACACGTTCCTGTTTGCGGACCTGGTCGGGTTCACGGCGTTGGCCGAGGTGGAAGGCGACGAGCGGGCTCTGGAGGTCGCGCTGGGGCTCCAGCGCTGCGTTCGCAGGCTGCTCGAGGAGCACGGCGGGGAACAGGTCAAGGCGATCGGCGATGGACTGATGCTCCGCTTCGGCGATGCGCGCCCGGCAGTCCTACTCGGTGTGCAGCTGGTCGAGGAGCTCGCCGGCGAGGCTGACTTCCTGCCGGTCCGGGTCGGCGTGCACACCGGCCCTGCGCTGTTCAGCGATGGCGACTGGTACGGGCGGACGGTCAACGTCGCGGCGCGGCTGTGCGCGCTTGCCCCCGTCGGCGGCGTGATCGTCAGCGCCCGCACCCGCGAGGCCGTGGGTCAGATCGACGGGATCGAGTGGAGCTCCCGAGAGCTGCGCCGGCTGCGCAACGTTTCCGCTCCGGTCGCCACCTGCCTGGCGAGCACGGTCGCAGCAGCTGACCGCTCGCGCAGGCGCGAGCCGGCTGCGCCGCACCCGCCCGCGTGGCTCGGTGTGCGGGCAGCCAGCGAGGTGGTCGCATGATCGCGAGCGAGGCACCCACGCCCGAGGCGATCCCTAAGACCGCCTCTACAAGGACCTGGCTGCCGATCAGATCACGCAGGTCCAACTACTCGACCACTGCTTCTACACAAGTGAGGTGGGTGTGATGCTGAGATGAGGAGGATTCGCGCCGGGTCCTCTCGGCGCGGTGATCGTTGCGATTCGCCGGGGGCCGGCGTGACGGTATGGCCGTTTGCGGCTCGGGTCGCCGGATCCCGGGAGACGATTGGAGGTTGTAATGACGACGCTGTTTGATCGGCTCGGCATGCCTCTCGCAGGCCGTGCCACAGCCGCCGTGCTTACCCTGGGCCTTGTTGCCTGGGTCCTTCTGTTCAGCTCACCCGCGAGCGCCCAGGCAAGTTCTTGCGCCGACGCGGTTACGAGCGCTCCCGCTGTTCCCGCGACCGTGTCGGCCGCGTCGACGCCCTTTGACAGGGCCCTGGTCGTTGGTTCGGGCACGTACACAGGTTGTTCTCTGTACCTGCTCACCTCAGATGAGCTCCATGCGCTGACTGGCGCGCCGTTCGCGTGTAGCGACAACCTGAACCCTCTCGGAACGGGAAATCCGTGTGACACAGTCCTCTGGCCGGCGCTCCTCACCAAAGGTGCTCCGATCGCGGGGCCGGGGGTCAACCCCAGGCTTCTCGGAACGGTGACCCGCACCGACCTACCTGGCCTGCCGGCGGTGCAGCAGGTGACTTACGCCGGTTACCCGTTGTATAGGTTCTTCTTGGATGGCGCCCCCGGGGACTACGAAGGCGCCAACCTGGACGATCCAGTGACCAGTCCCGCTGGCATCTGGTACCTAGTCAATCCGCGTCGCGGCACTCCCGCGACGGGTCAGGCCCAACTCCAGCTGGAGACCGCCCCGGTCGACGGCACCGGGCCCGAGGCGACGGTGCTGGCCGCGACGATGGACAACGACTTCGGGTCCTTCGCCGACGAGAGCTTCCCCCTCTATACCTTGAGCGGGGACCACCAGTACGGGTGGGGCGACTTCGACCGACACGGTGAGAGCGCCTGTCAGGGGCTATGCGCCGTTTACTGGCCACCGCTCCTCACCTCGCGTTGGCCCGAGGCCGCGCAGGGCGTTGACGGGCGTGCTCTCGGGGTCATCGTGAGACCTGACGGCAGCCGTCAGGTGACCTACCACGGGCGCCCGCTGTACCTGTTCAACAAGGACGCCTACATCGCCGGCCTTGTCGGAACCCAGGGCATCAACGGAGCGGATGCGCACTCCCCCTGGGGCGTGTTCAACACCGTCCCGCCGCTGCCCTAGAACCCGCACGAGCCCGACACATCAAAAGCCCCGGCCGACTCGGTCAGCCGGGGCTTTTCCACGTCCCATACACCTATGGAGCAAGGAGCCCGAGGCGCGCGACCTCGGCAGTCGCCTCGCCGCGGGAGCGGACGTCGAGCTTGCGCAGGATCGCTGAGACGTGGTGGTCGACGGTCTTCTCGGACAGGACCAGGCGTTCGGCGATCTGTGCGTTGCGCAGGCCCTCGGTAAGCAGCTGGAGCACTTCGAGTTCGCGGGCGGTGAGGCCGGCGGGATTAGAGCGGGTCTTGGGACGGGGGCCTCTGGGCAGCCCGCGCTCGCCCAGCTCGCGCAGTCGGCGGGCGACGATCGCTGCCGCGGGTCGAGCGCCGAGCGCTTGCAGCTCGTCCAGCGCCTGGCGCAGTGCCTTGCCGTCGCGCGAGTCCGCGAGCGCCAGCGCAGCCTCGTAGCGACAGCCATTCTGGCGCCGGTAGCTCGCCGCGCGCTCCCAGTCGCCGGCGATCTGGTAGGCGTAGGGCTCCCCGGCGTCCTCCGGTACTGCATCGAGTAGCCCGGCCCGCCAGCGCCAGAGGCCAAGCTCGCCGATGAAGGCGGGAGCGCGCTGCTGCAGCGCGAGCTCAAACGCGGCCTGCGTAGCGGGCCCGATGTCCTCGTGGCGGCCCTCGAGCCACGCGCATTCGGCAACCGCGGCGGCGTTGACCGCGAGGTACTGCAGATCGCCGATCGAGTCGCCGATCTCCCGGGCGCGATCTAGCGGACCGCGGTGGTCGGGGTCCCCGCGTCGCGCTCGGACCAGCGCCAACACAAGCAGGGGGCCATGGACCGTCGACATCGTGCTCGCCGGGACCGCGAGCATCGACGTCGCGGTCTCGGCCGCCTGATCCCAGAGGCCAAGGACAAGCTGGGTTTCGGCCTTGTCCGCGAGCAGCCATTTCGTCCACGCGTCGAGGCCGTGTTCCTCGCAGTATTCGATCCCCTCCTCCTCGTAGCGCGGCATGTCGAGGTACTGGCCGAGCCGCGAGAGCGCGGCGCACAGATTGATATACGCCATGGCAACGCATCTGAGCTCGCCGGCACCGCGTGCGAGTTCGAGACTTCGCTCGAGCTTCTCCTTCCCTCCCATCTCCCCGCGGGCCAGCTCGACCGTGCCGATCGTGTTAAGCGCGTGGGCGAGCGCGTCGGTGTCGCCTTCTGAGAGGGCGATTGCCTTCTGGCCCCACGCGAGCGTCTGGTCGGCGTCCTCGGCCTGCATCGTGAGGCAGGACACCTCCGCGTAGGTGCGCGCCAGCTCGATGCCAGGCGGGAGACGTTCGAGGATTTCGGTGGCCTCGCGCACGTCGACCCGCGCTTCTGCTGTCTGTCCCATATCGCTTTTCAGCCGCGCACGGAGCCGAAGGACATCCCCCGCCCGGAGGAGGTCACCCGCTTCGCGGTGGATCACGAGCGCGTCGTCCAGCGCCGCGAGAGCCTCCTCACGCAAGTCCGTCAGGAAGCCCTCCTCCGCGTATCGCTCGAGCAACTCCGCACGCCGCTCGGCTGCGAGTCCAGCTCCGAACCGCAGCGCGCGTCCGTACTGGTGCAGGGCTTCTCGGTGCGCACCAACCGCCGCTGCATGCTCCGCCGCCGCGGGCGCGTACCGGAGCACCGCATCACCGTCGCCGGCACCCTCAGCGTGGTGCGCGAGGCGGGCAAGGTCCGGGGAGCCGATCGCCGGCGCCTCCAGGGCCTCCAAGGCCCGACGGTGCAGCACGACGGCCCGATGCGGCGTGAGCGACTGCTCGATTGCCAGCCGCGCCAGCTCATGCCGGAACACGACACCATCGGCCTCGCCGCGCAACATCCCCGAGTTGAGACACTCGTCCAGACCGTCAAGTGCCCGCTGCACGAGCGCCTCCAGCAGCCACACCTCGGTGCGCTGCGGAATCACCGCGACCGCCTCGAGCACGTCTCGCGCCGCGCCGCTCAGCGCGGCGGCGCGCGCCAGCACGGCGTCGCGAACCGTGGGCGGGATCCGCTCGCCGCCGGCGGCCAGGACCTCGCTGACGTAGAACGGATTGCCGCCCGTGCGCTCGTACAGCTCGTGAGCGTCGAGCGTCGAGCCCTGCGCCAGCCTCGCCACCGCTGCGCGAGACAGGCGCGCCAGCTCGTAGCGCGCGCCCATCGAGCTGGGGAGCTCCCCGAGCATCACCCGCAACGGGTGCAAGTTGGGCAGGTCGTCGTCGCGATACGTGACGATCAGCAGCGCCGGCACCGAGTCGATCCGCCGCGCGCACAGGCGCAGGACGTCCAGAGTCGCCTCATCGGCCCAGTGCAGATCCTCAACCACCATCACCGAGGGCGAGGACCGCCCGAGCTCGTCGATCAGAGCGCACGCCACGTCGTAGGGCTGCGCTCCAGCTTCCACCCGCTCCCGTAGATCGCCCTCGACCACCCGCGCGATATCCAAAAGCGGCCCCAGCGGTCGCGGGGTAAACAGCGGATCACACGTCGCCCACAGGACCCGCACCGACTCGGCTGCCTCCAGGCAGAACCGGCGCAAAAGCGCCGTCTTGCCAATGCCAGCCTCCCCATGCACCAGCACAAGCAGACCTGCGCTCCGCTCGGCCACATCGCTCAGGGCGCCCGCCGTCGCCTGCAGCTGCTCCTCGCGCTCGAGCAGCCCATGTGCCTCAGCCTCGGCCACACGCCCCGGTGTGCCCATGACGCCATCATCCTCTGAGGGCTGGGCGAACGCAAGCGCCGGCCGGGACTGATTACTCGGCCCCGGCCGGCGATCCTGCACCGACACCTCTCAGCTCGCGACTGGACGGTGCGCGCGACGCTGGCGGGTCACGCTCGCGATCCCGACGCCAGCGCCCAACAGCACGATAATGCTGGCGGCGCCGACCCCGGCATCGCCCCACAAGAACCCCTGCGACGAGGACGCCGCACGGGCAACCGACGGGGCGCTCGAAGGCTGCGCCGGGCCACCGGCCGATCCCCCACCGTCTGTGGCAAAGACCATCGCGAACGCACTGGACGGCGCGCTCAACGCGAGAATTGCAGCCGCCGCAACCAGCAACCGCTTGATCGACTTGAACATCTCAGCCCTCCTGTTAGACCGACGACATTGCATCTCGCCAAGCTACGCACGCGCTCGCGCCCGCGCATCGGGAGGACCACCCAGATTGGGCGTCGCCATCCCCCATCTTTGGGCGCGGTCGCACCGTCGCCGATCCTGTCGGCGACTACTGGGATGCCGAGCTTGGGATTAGCATCCCCGCCCGATGAGGCTCAGGGCCCTCTACCTCGCGATCGCTCTCGGCCTGGGCTTCCCCGTGAGTACCGCGGGCGCCGTCGGACACATGTCCGTCTCGGTGGTCCAGACGGACGCCCGGCTCTCCCAGGCGCTCACGACGCTTCCCAGTCTGAGCTTCAGGCCCGGCTCTCCGCCACGTCGGCTCCGGGTCATCACGATCGACGACACGCAGCGGTTTCAGACCATGCAGGGGTTCGGCGCGGCGATGACCGACACCTCGGCCTGGCTCATCTGGGACAAGCTGGCGCCCGGCCAGCGAGGCGCGCTCATGCAGAGGCTGTTCGCCTCCGGCCCGCGCGGAATCCACATCTCCTACGTCCGCGTCCCGATCGGGGCAACCGACTTCACCCGTAACAGCAAGCCCTACTCCTACGACGACCTGCCACCGGGCCAGTCTGACCCGACGCTTGCGCACTTCTCGATCGCCCATGACGAGGCCTACATCCTGCCGGCGCTCCGCGCCATGCTCGGGATCGACCCCTCGATCACCACCCTGGCCAGCGAATGGACCCCTCCGACCTGGATGAAGCGCGATGGCACCTGGGGAAACCCCGGCGTCTCGACCGGCGGTCTCAAGCCTGAGGACTACTCCGTGCTGGCCAACTACTTGGTGGACTTCCTGCGCGCGTACGCCGCGGCCGGGGTGCCGATCGACGCCATCACGCCGCAGAACGAGCCGCTGCAGGCGAGCTACTACCCCGGGATGAACCTGACCGAGAGTCAGGAAGCCCAGTTCATCAGCCAGGACCTCGTTCCGGCGCTGCAAGCGGCCGGCCTTGACCCCGGAATTTTCGGCTATGACTTTGAGTGGGACTGCCGCGACAACGCCACCGCTTCGCCCTGCCAGCGGCGGTATCCGGACGAGCTAGCCGCCGACCCGCAAGCCGGCCCCGAACTCACGGGCATGGCCTGGCACTGCTATGAGGGGAACGTTGCTCGGATGAGCGCCTTTCACCTCGAGATGCCGCGGCTGGATCAGGTCGTGAGCGAATGCGCATCGGGGCACCTGACCCCGGGGCCCCCGGCTCAGCTCGAGATTGCCGCCGCCCGCAACTGGGCCAGCGCCGTCGTGCTCTGGAACTTCGCGCTTGACCCCCACGGTGGCCCGGTTCAGCCGCCGAACTTCGGCTGTGCCGGCTGCATCGGCCTGGCCACGGTCAACGAGCGAACCCACCGCTACCGGCTGACCCGTGACTACTACCAGCTCGGCCAGGCCAGCCGCTTTGTGGCGCCGGGCGCCGTCCGGGTCGCGTCGAACACGTTCGTCAAAGACAAGTACACGAACGTCAACAAGCTGGGTGGCTACACCACCCCGGGGCTCGACGACGTGGCCTTCGTCGATCCCAACGGCACGCGCGTGTTGCTCGCCTACAACTCGAGTCGATCGCCGGTCAGCTTCGCGGTCCGCTGGCGCGGGCTCTACTTCACCTACAGCCTCGCCGCGCATGCCATGGCGACCTTTCACTGGTCGCCGTCCTAGCAGCACAGGCCGGGGTGACGGTGGATCTGGCGGGGCACATCGAGCAGCGATACGGGGCCGTGCCGATCCTTACAGCCGACGCCGCCCACTGTAAGGCTCTCGGGTTATCCTTACAGTAGATCTATGCAGACGCGACCAGTTGAATGGAACGCCACCACGGTCCAGGCGGCGGTTCCCGTCCGTCTGGCGCGATGGAACCCCGAGCCCACCGCCCTGACGGTGCGCGAGACAGAGCGTGCGGCCGCAGCCGTGATCCGTTTCGGCGACCACGCCGGCGCCACCGAGGTCTCGGCCCGGCTTCTGTTGCGCGCCGAGGGGGTCGCCTCCAGCGCTATCGAAGGCCTACGGGCCAGCGCTGCCGACGTCGCACTGGCCGAGGCGGCCTCTGCGGAGCTGCCGCCGACCACCGTCGCGCTGTGGGTCGCGGATAATCACGCGGTCGTCAACGAGGCGCTGAGCACCCCCGCGCCGCTGACTACCGACCGCGTGCTGGCCTGGCATCGCCGACTCATGCGCCACGACACGGTGCTGGACCCGCGCCACATCGGCGACTGGCGCGATGAGCTGGGATGGGTCGGGGGAGCGACGCCCCGCATGGCGGTGCACGTCGGCGCGCCAGCGGGCGACATTCCAGAGCTGATGGAGGATCTGATGGTGTTCATCGCCCGTGGTGATGTGGATCCGATCACCGCGGCGGCGGTCGCGCATGGGCAGTTTGAGACGATCCATCCGTTCGCCGACGGCAATGGCCGGATCGGCCGAGTGATCGTCGGCTGGCTGCTCCGCCACCGCTTGGAGCTCTCCTATCCGCCGCCGGTCTCGCGTCAGATGGCCCGTGACGTCGGCGGCTACCAGGCCGGCTTGACGCTCTACCGCCAAGATCAGTTCGACGCCTGGGTCTCGTGGTTTGCCAACACCGTTCTGCTCGCGGCCAGCGCCTCCACACAGGAGCTTGAGCGCATCGCCGATGTGCAGCGAGGCTGGCGCGACGCTCTCTCGGGGCTTCGCAGCGACGCTTCCGCCCGGCGCCTGGCCGACGAACTGCCCGCGCATCCCGTCGTCTCGGCGCTCACCGGCGCCGAGATCCTGGGGGTCACCCGTCCGGCGGCCTTCAACGCCATCATCAGCCTTGAGCAGCGCGGCATCCTGAGTGCGCTTGACGCCCCTGCCACGGGCCGCAACCCGCGCGAGCGTTGGTGGATCGCCCGCGATCTGCTCAGCTAGCCGGGCCCGCGAGGGCGCAGAGGAGCCGTCACTGTAAGGGTGCGTAGGCAAGTATCAAGTCTCTGTAGAGGCCCGAACGGATGGGGGAAGGGCAAATAGGTCGGGCTGTTCAGCTAGACGATGTAGTTGGCGAATTCGCCGACCATGTGGTTGACCGCTTCGACTACCTGGTGGAGGAGGCCGACGCGATACGCCCCGAACTGGATAGCAGGCGTGATCTTGTCGTCCACGTCCACTTTGGGCTCAGGGCCGGTCGGGCGGACTTTGAATTCGGTCCATGTTGCGCCGTTCTCAAGGTGGACTTGAATGAAGTGGTTGGTGTCGAGGATCTCGCAGTTGATGGGCGTGTAGTTCCCGACTTGGCTGACGGCTGGCGCTACCAACACCCGAGGCAGGATTCGGTGTTTGTCCTCGTTCGTAAGGTCGACCAGGATGCCGAGCACGTGGCGCTTGGCGAGAACGTCGACGGGCAGAAGGCGGAGCTCGTCTTCGGAAAGCTGCGAAAGGTGCTCTGCGCCGTTCGGCTGAATTCTCTGAATGTGTGCGACGTGGTCGGGGTGTACGTCGGGGAGCCGGTAGGCATCGAACTCCCTTGCCCGTGTGTTGATGGGAAATTGCGTACGGGAGTTCGGCTCGCGGGCTTGCCCTTGGTCCCGGAGATTCCACCGCGAAAGTTCCCAGGCAACGTAGTTGAGCGCACACCGGAGGTTTTGGACGCAGTCAGCGGCCATTAGCGACCATACGACGGGAAGCTCTGGGACGCCCTGAAGCGTCACCTCAATGATGCTCGTATCAGGGTTGAACTGCTGCGCGAATCCAATCGCGTCCGCATAGCCGGACGCGGCGATCTGGACTTCAAGTTCTTGCAGGTGGCGGTTGGCGTTGGCGATCTTCGCAAACGCACCACCTAGATCGGGGTCTTCCGCCATCGTGTCGAGGATCTTGTCGCCTCGGCACCCGTTCCGACGGCGCGACCGCTCTTTATCCGCCGGCCTAGTTCAGACAGCCGCCAAGGTTGTCGAGGTTGTTGTCCGTGACCGCATCGGCATCGGATCTAATTGTCCGCACCGTACATCCGTTGATCCTGCACGTGTCGGCTCGCTTCCCAGTTGACTCGCTCACGGTGTAGAACGTATGCCCCGCCTGAAGCGCGGAGCGTACTTCCTCAACGGTCCAGCGTTGGGACCACTGCTGCGCTGTGGTGCCCGTCCCCACATCGATGATGTGGCGGTGCGGATGCTCCTTGTTCGCGCACACAATGCGGTAGCTAGCCACGGTTCCTGCCTCCCTTTGAATGAAGTAGCCCTTACCGCTCAGGCTAACGTGATCAATCGACCCGGTGGCAGAAATTGCCTCACCGGCAATGCGCCGGCCTGCCCTCAGGACAATCAGTCGATTGCCAGCGAGTTCCCCGACCCAGTGCTGCCTCCACTCCCGATCTGGTCGCCGGCCTGGACGGGCGTCGCCGGATCGGGAGTACCCCCGCGGGAGGCGGCGTTGGAACCACCAGCGCCCTCCGCGGCCCGCTGCGCGGCCGCCTCATTGCCAGCCGGACGAGGGCCTCGGCATAGATCGACGCCGAACTTCTCAGCTCACGGCTCGTTCGGGGCGTTCACAACCCAATGCCGCTGCCACCGTTGTCGCCCGTGTGAAGCCGGAGCCAGGCCGGCGCTACTCGCCGAGTCTGAACCAATCGCGAACCCGGAAACGACCGACCCTTTGAGCGGGATGGATAAGATCCTCCGAAAGGGACACTAACCCTGGTTTGGCGTCGTAAAGTACCCTGAAAGGGACTCAATCATCTGCTATATTTATGTCCTGTAGGACGGACTTTATCCCTTGATTAGGCCCTTAGGGTCCGTTGTAGAGGACATTATGCGCATCCAGCAACAACTAACCGACGAAACCGTACTTCGCGAGTTGGGCGACCGGCTCTCACGCCTACGCTTGCAGCGGAACCTGACGCAGGCACAGCTTGCCGATGAGGCGGGCATCGACCGGAAGGCCGTGTTGCGCATCGAGGCCGGCGAGCCGGTTCAGCTCGTCACTCTTGTCCGCGTGCTCCGCGCTCTCGGACTGCTGGATGCTCTTGACGCCGTCGTTCCCGAGCTACAGCCCAGTCCGCTGGAGCTTCTGGAGCTACATGGCCACAAGCGCCAGCGTGCGCGGCCGCCCGCACGCCCCCCCAGGGACGAATCCGAGCCATGGCGCTGGGGAGATGAACGATGACGACTGTCGCAGAAGTACGGCTATGGGGCAGCCGCATTGCCGCGGTCTCGATGCCAGACGAAGGCGGGACTGCCAGTTTTCAGTACGACCCAGACTTCGTGACCAGCGGCATCCAGGTTGCTCCTTTGACGATGCCGTTGAACCTCGATCCGTATACCTTCCCGGCGCTGTCGGAGGAGACCTTCCGCGGGCTTCCGGGCCTGCTTGCTGACAGCCTTCCGGATCGATTCGGTCACGCAGTCATCAACGCTTGGCTGGCGGGCCAGGGACGCTCCCCCGACAGCTTCAACGCGGTCGAGCGGCTTTGCTACATCGGCCGACGCGGGATGGGGGCATTGGAGTTCTCCCCACCGCGGGGACCGCAGCCAGAGAAAGGGCATGACCTCCGAATTGAGGCGTTGGTCGAACTGGCCTCCGAGGTGCTCGCCCACCGCCAGCAGCTTGTGGCCTCACTCGCCGAGGGCCACCGCAGGCAGGCAATGCAGGACATTCTCTCTGTGGGCACATCTGCTGGCGGAGCACGCGCCAAGGCCGTCATCGCTTTCAACCCCGTCACGGAGGTCGTGCGCTCCGGCCAGCTGGAGCTGGACCCGGGATTCGAGCACTGGCTCGTCAAGTTCGACGGAGTCGTCAACAACAAGGACAAGGACACGCTCGCCGACCCCCAGGGCTACGGCGCCGTCGAGTTCGCGTACTCCCTCATGGCTAGGGACATCGGCATCGTGATGACCGAATGCCGCCTCCTGGAGGAAGGCGGCCGCCGACACTTCATGACGCGCCGCTTCGACCGCGGTCGGGACGGCTCGAAGCGCCATATGCAATCGCTCGGTGCCCTCGCGCACCTTGACTTCAACCAGCCCGGTGCTAACTCCTATGAGCAGGCCTTCGATGCGATGCGCCGCCTCGGCCTGCCTCACCAGGACATCGAGCAGCTGTTCGTGCGAATGGTGTTCAACATCGTCGCCCGCAACCAGGACGACCACGTTAAAAACATCGCCTTCCTTATGGACCGGGCTGGCGTGTGGTCCCTGGCGCCCGCATTCGACATGACCTACGCGTACCGACCGTCGAGTCGATGGACAGGTCAGCACCAGATGAGCGTGAACGGAAAGCGGGACGAATTCGCGCTCGAGGACTTCGACGCCGCCGGCCGGGTCGCTGCGCTACCCCAAGGGCGCGCGCGTCGCATTGTCCACGACGTCGTAGAGGTTGTTTCCCAGTGGGACACCTACGCGGAGCGCGTGAACGTCAATGAGGAGTTGCATCGGGGGGTCGCCGCGGCGCTGCGGTTGCAGTTCCCGGACACGGCACCCCGCAGCACGAGGGCGGCATAGACCGCCGCGGCGCCGCACGGGCGCCGGCCCCGCGTTCCTATGTTCGAGTCGCCCGACGCGCCTCTTTTGATGGCGTACCCCCTAGGCCTGATGGCTCGCTGGGCTCGAGACGGCGATTTCTTGAGAGTCGACAGGCGCGCCGTGAAAGGAGGCCTCTACAGAGACTTGATACTTGCCGGTGCGTAGTGCGAACAAACGTTCGCTACAATATGCACATGCGCGAAGACGAAGTTATGCGGGCGATAGACATCGGGATGGTGCCGCTCGGCTACGGGCGGTTTGTGCGCGCGGACGACATCGTCGCCGTGCTGCCGATCGAGGACGGGCGAGGCCGAGGGCGCCGAACCTACGTCCACGTCGCCGGGCTGGCCTCACCGATCGTCGCCTCCCGATCGGAAGCTTCGATCCTCGCCGATATGAAGGCCGCGGCGGTTGGCTCACGCCGCGTCGAAGCTCGGCCGGAGGAGCGCCATTCACCCGCTGGCGAGCATGCAGGGGCCGCACCCGCGCCTCGGCGTCGCAGCCGTCTGGCCTTCGGCAGCAGACGGGCCTGACCCCGTCAGTCCTCCCAGACCTTCTACGGGGAGATCGGCCTGGCCTGACCAAACGCCGAGGTTGACATGCGGATCGATCAGCGATCAGTACGCCGACCTCATCGCTCGTACGGTCGACGGGTGATCCTGTCTCAGGTGGCTCTTCAGGCGGCGGCCTCAGGCGGCCGTCGTCGGGGTCTGAGCAGGGGAGGTGTGTGGCGCCGGGTGTCTTCCGTCCAGGAGCTCCACGCGCTCCGTGGCGCGTCGGTCATCCGGCCGATCACTGTGAGCAGGGGCTCGTAGCGGGCGCGCTCCGCCCGGAAGGCGACCCAGGCAGACGCTCGATCATCCTTCATCGGGACGCCGATGGACTGAAGATGGTTGAACGCCGCATCGAACTTCTCCTCGGCGAGGATGATCTCGGCACCGGTTTCCGGCGGGTGGTGGGGAATGCCGAGGAAATCGGCGATCGAGATCATCGCGTGGATCCCCGCGCGCATGCATAGTTCTGCGCGGGACTGTCGCGGTATATCGCAGGCGGTGATCGCGAGCGCAGCGCCATCCAGCACGGCTTCGGAGGCAAGCACCCAGTGGTTGTCCGGGTGGGGTGAGCGGAAGAAACCAAGCTGCGGAAAGGTGGTGTGGGATTCGCCGAGCTCGATGAACCAGTCTTCCCAGGCCTCCCAAACTTCCTCCAGCTGATCGAACCGTCCGAGCTCCCAGCTGCTGGCGAGCAGGGTCGGACCTGATGGCGGAACGCCGACTCGAACCACGAGTTTGGTGATCAGTTCCTCGCGCCGGGAGAACGCGCTGTAGAGGGTCGGCAGGTAGGAGATGACCAGGGCCAGCAGCGTCAGCCCGACCCCGGCGGCGGCGAACGCGGCGAGCTGTCGCGGCAGCGTGCCGGGCGAATCAAAACCGAGCGTCAGCATCGACGAGCCGGATAGCTCCAACGCGTGGGAAACGGTCCGGCCGCCATCTGCCGCGGACGTCAGAGACCAGAACAGCGCGGCGAACAGGAGCCAAATCAACACGGCCCAAGTCGCGAGCTGAGCGAACAGCCCCAACGGCGCCTCGACCGCAAATATCCGGTCCCTGGTGGCGTAGTCGGACCGACCCGTCAGCCGCAGTCGAAATCGCAGCAGCCAGTACACGGCTATGAAGGCAATGCGCGCGAGCCTCGCCGGCACACCCCGGGGCAAGACCACCGTACGGAGCATCGACGCCACGACCGCCGCGACGCCCACAACCGCCAGCACCCCTACCACGACCCGCACGGCGATCATGAACCGTTCCGTCCCTTCACGGCCGTGATCGTCTCAGGTGCAGGCTCGCGAGACGACGCAGGTCAAGATCATCGATCTCGCTAGGAGCGCCGGAGCAAGTGCCCTAGGGTTTGTCGGGTGGTTGGACCCGAAGGACACCCAGCCCGAGCCGACACCCGGGCCAAGCTCTACTCGGAGGCGGCACATGCCCGAGTCGGTTGACCCTCATCACCTTCTGCTCATCGGGGCCGGACCCGGCGTCGGAGCGAGCGTCGTTCGGCGCTTCGGCCGCGAAGGCTTGCGCGGCACACTCATCTCCCGCGGCGACGGGCTCGAGCAGCTCGCCGCTGACCTGCGCAGCGACGGGCTTGAGATCGAGGCGGTGGTCGCGGACATCGCAGATCTGGACGGCTACCGCGCGACGCTCGAGCGGATCTTCAGCGCCCCAGGCGCCCCCGGCGTCGTTGTGTACAACGCCGCGCTACCGGATCCTGGCGAGATCCTCGACACGACGGTCGGAGGGCTCCGGACCGCATATGACGTCGATGTCCTCGGCGCCGTCGTGGCGGCACAGGTCGCAGTCCCCGTGCTGCGGAGCGCCGGCGCCGGCACGCTGCTCTTCACCAGTGGCGGCTTCGCCGACCATCCCGTGCCCGCGCTGGCAAGCCTCTCCATGGGGAAGGCCGCCTTGCGCTCGGCGGCGACGCTGATCGCCGCCGGTGTCAAGGAGGACGGCATCCATGCCGCAACCATCACGATCGCTGGCTCGGTGGTGCGCGGGACGCCGTTCGATCCGGACAACATCGCGGAGCTCTTTTGGACCGCCCACACCGACCCGAGCGACGCCTGGCAGACCGAGTATCGATTCACAGGCGCGTAGCGGGTATGGGAACCAGCGTAGTGTGAGCGGTGAGCCAGGGGCGCTATCCGCCGATCGCCGAGCACGGGGTGATCGGCAACCTGCACACGGTCGCGCTGATCAGCACGGACGGGACGATCGATTGGTATTGCTCGCCGCGGTTCGACTCTCCGAGTCTGTTCGCCTCGCTGCTCGACGCCGATCGCGGCGGCCACTTTGCGCTCCGGCCGGCTGACGGCGAGTGGCAGAACAAGCAGCTCTACCTGCCCGACACCAACGTGCTGGTCACCCGCTTCCTGACTCCCGCTGGAGTTGGGGAGGTCCAGGATTTCATGCCGGTCGGTGAGCTCCTCGCGGGATCGCACCGTGACCGGCTGATTCGCCGCGTGCTCTGCGTCCGCGGGCGGATGCGGTTCGAGCTCGAATTCGCCCCGCGTTTCGCCTACGGGCGCGAGCGACACAGGGCCGAGTGCCATGCGGGAGGAGTGCTGTTTCAGAGCCCGGGCGCGCGGGTCGCGCTCGAGACCCAGACCCCGGTCGAGGTGCGCGACGGTGACGTCCATGCCTCGTTTGAGCTCGCGGCCGGGGAGAGCGCGACGTTCGTCCTCGAGCACGTCCCAGGTCAATACGAGATACACCCGCACAGCGCGGAGGAGACGAGGGAGCTAGGAGACCGGACGATCGAGTACTGGCGCCGGTGGTTGGCACAGTCGCGCTATCGGGGTCGCTGGCGTGAAACCGTGCACCGCTCGGCGCTGACGCTCAAGCTGCTCACGTACGCCCCCACCGGCGCGATCGTCGCCGCCCCCACCACGAGCCTGCCCGAGGTGCTCGGCGGCGAGCGCAACTGGGACTACCGGTACACCTGGATTCGCGACGCGGCGTTCTCGCTGTACTCGCTGCTGCGCCTCGGGTTCACCGAGGAGGCGACGGCGTTCATGGATTGGCTGACCGATCGGCTGGCGGGGATGCGCCTCAGCGAGAGCAGCCCGCTCCAGATCATGTACGGGATCGACGGGCGGCGGGAGATCCCCGAGCAGGTGCTGGAGCACCTCGAGGGATATCGCGGCTCCGCCCCGGTCAGGGTCGGAAACGAAGCTGCCACGCAGCTCCAGCTCGATATCTATGGCGAGCTGGTCGACTCGATCTATCTCTACGACAAGCACGGCAGCCCCATCTCTCACCACTCGTGGGACGACATCACTCACATGGTCAACTGGGTCTGCGAGAACTGGGACCAGGCCGACGAGGGGATCTGGGAGACCCGCGGCGGGCGACAGCCCTTCACCTACTCGCGGCTGCAATGCTGGGTCGCGGTCGAGCGCACACTGCGGATGGCCACCGCCCGCGGCCTACCGATCGATCGGGCCCGGCTCGAAGCGGCCCGGGACCAGATCTACCGTCAGATCCACGAGCGCGGTTGGATCCAAAAGCGCGGAGCGTTTGTCCAGCACTACAACACGGACATCCTCGACGCCTCCGTCCTGTTGATGCCCCTGATGAAGTTCATCGCCCCCCAGGACCCGCGCTGGCTCTCGACGCTCGATGCGATCGGCAGCGAGCTGGTGTCCGATTCGCTCGTCTACCGCTACAACGCCGAAGCCTCCCCCGACGGGCTGGCGGGGCGCGAGGGGACGTTCTCGATCTGCACCTTCTGGTACGTCGAGGCGCTGGCCCGCGCCGGGCGTTTGGATGAGGCACGGCTGATCTTCGAAAAGATGCTCACCTACGCCAACCACCTCGGCCTCTACGCCGAGGAGATCGGCCCGAGCGGGGAACAGCTCGGCAACTTCCCCCAGGCCTTCACCCACCTCGCGCTCATCAGCGCCGCTGTGGACCTCGACCGCCAGCTCGGCTGACGCCGCCAGGGGCGACGCCACGCCGCGGGCGACCGGCGGCCCGAGTGCATCGCGGTGCCGACCGCCGAGGGACCGCCGGTACGTGATCGAACGGGCCCGCGTTCCAATTCCGGCCGAACGGTCTGATGGAGAGGAAACGGGAGCTCGCTGTGATCCACTCTCTCACGCCGGCAGCTCGGCCCCGGTCAACGACTCGCAGCTCTCGAGCAGCAGCTGTTGAAGCTCCGTTTCCTGAGCGAGCGGAGCCGGGCGCCGCGGTCGCCGGTGATAGAAGTAGCCGCCGGTGATGCCGGCCGCCTCCGAGTCCACGGCGAGCCACACCTGGGTCAGCGGAGCCTGCGCGATGTCGTCTGGCGCTCCGGGCCCGCCCATCTTCGTCGCCACCCACCCGGGCTCCACCGCGTTGGCCGACACCTTCGGCCATCGCCCGGCGATAAGGAACGCCAGGGCGGCGTCAAGCAGCTTGGAGTCGGCGTACGCCTGGGCGCTGTCCCAGTGCCGCTGCTCCCATTGCAAATCAGCGAAGTCCGGATCCCCCGACTGGTGCATGCCCGAGCTCAGGTAGATCAGCCGGTCGGGGCGCTCGACCAACGCGGTGAGCAGGAAGGGGGCCAGGACATTGATCACAAACACGTGCTCCAGCCCGTCCTCGGTCTCGGTGCGTCGCTCTCGATAGCCGACCCCGGCGTTGTGGATCACCGCGTCAAAGCGGCCCTCCGCGTTCACCGACTCCGCGAGCTCCCGCGTTTGACTGATGCTCGAAAGATCGCCCACCAGCACCCCCGCGGCGCCAGGCGCACCCAGCAGGGCCTCGTTACCACGCGCGCGTGAGCGCGCGTGTAAGAAGACCTCGTGGCCATCAGCAATCAACAACCGCGCCGCCATCAACCCGAGGCCATCGGCAGACCCGGTAATAAAAACCCGACTCATTGCCACCAGTCTCTCAGCCTCGAGTGGTGTGATCGCCCGGCGCTTGACAAGACTTCTTGTGACTACTATTCTTGTCACAAGAACACTTGTGAAGGAGGACGCGTATGTTCCAACTACATCCGACCGTGCTTGATGCCCTGGTCGAGGACCGGGTGGCTGAGCTGCGGCAGACCGCTGCGCTGAGCGCTCGGGCCGAGACGGCCAAGCACCGCCGTCGGCCGGTCCAGTCGGCCCGGCACGGCGCGGGCTGGCTGCTCGTCGACGTGGGCCTTCGGCTGGCGCTGCCGCACCCGGCGTCGCGCGAGCGCTAACACTTAACCCAGAAGCCCCATGGCGAGCCCCAAGAAGCCCAGCGAGCAGATTCAGGACATCACCGACCCGCGTGCGATGCGGGCCCTGGCTCATCCGCTCCGCCTGGCGCTCTTGGACGCCGTGCGCCGCGACGGGGAGATCACGGCCACCCGGGCGGCCGAGCTGCTCGGCGAGAGCCCCGGCAACATGTCCTGGCACCTTCAGACGCTGGCCAAGTATGGCTTCGTCGAGGAGACCGGCGAAGGTCGCGGACGCAGCCGACCCTGGCGCGTCACGAGCTACACCCGGCGCTTCGAGACCGCGATGACCGAGCCCGACAAAGCCATTGCTGGCGAAGCCCTGGAGCGGAGCTTCCTGGAGCGCACCTTCGACCAGATGCGGGAATGGCTGTCGCGACGCCTGACCTACCCGGTTAAGTGGCGACGGGCCGCGTACGTGACCGACAGCCTGACCTATCTGACCGCGAAAGAGCTCAGCGAGGTGATGGACGAGATCACCGCGGTCTACGTCCGCTACGGGGACCGTAGGGACAAGAAAAACCGCCCCGCCGGCGCCCTCCCGGTGCACCTGTACTCCCACGGGCACCCGCTGCCGCCGACGCCCTCGGGCAACTGAGGGCTCAGAGGGGCCCGTTTCTCAGCCACCAGCGGGCGTGGCTGAGCAGCCGTTTGATCGGGTAGCGGTCGGGGTCGGTGAGGATCAGTCGCGCGTACTCGTCCGAATGCGCGGAGAGGATGCGCGCGGTCAGTTCCGCGTCGGGCAGCTCGGGCTGGCGCTCGACGAGTGGCTGCACGGCCGCCGACAGTCGCTTAAGCGCGGCGGCGCGCCCGGCGGCGACCTTCTTGCGCAGCGACAGGGGCGCGCCTTCGGGCGGGATCAGGATCAGTCGCCAGGTGCTGGGTTGGCTGGCGACCGCGTGGAGGTAGGCGTCGAGCGCTTCCAGCATCAGTTCACGGGGCTCGCCTTGATCGAGATGGGTCAGCGCGGTCTCGGAGAACTGGGCCAGAGCGCGCGAGGTCTCGCGGTCGATGACTGCCTCGAGCAGTTCGTGAAGGTCCTTGAAGTGGAGGTAGACCGTCGCCCGGGTGACTCCGGCCCCGCCGGCGACCGCTTCGATTGAGAGGCCGTGAAAGCCGCGCTCGCCGACCAGCCGGGCGGCGACGTCGAGCAGCTGCTCGCGCCTGGCCACGGCGCCCAGCCGGGCGGTGCTCTTGGCTTGCGCGCTCACGGGTGAGAGACGATAGGGTACGTAACTGACGGAAGCGTAACTTAACTCACAGGGCCGTCAGGAGAGCGGAACGGATATGGATATGCGCGCATGAGAGCGGTCGCCTGCCACGAGGGGCAGCTTGAGCTGGCCGAGCTTCCGGGCGATCGGCCGGAGAAGGGGCAGGTGCTCCTGCGCGTGTTGCGCTGCGGGATCTGCGGGTCTGACCTGCACGCTCGCCACCACTGCGACGAGCTGGCCGCGGTGCTGAGCGAGATCGGTTATGAGGAGTTCATGCGCTCTGACCAGCGGGTCGTGTTCGGCCACGAGTTCTGCGGCGAGATCGCCGAGTACGGCCCCGGCTGCCGAGAGCGGATCGCCACCGGCTCGCACGTGGTCGCGCTTCCGTTGATCCGGCGCGCCGGGAGACCGCACGCGACCGGCCTCTCGGCGCTGGCGCCGGGAGCCTACGGCGAGCAGGTGCTGGTCGAGGAGTCGCTGATGATGGAGGTCCCCAATGCTCTGCCGCCTGACCTGAGCGCGCTGACCGAGCCACTGGCGGTGGCCTGGCACGCGGTCCGGCGCAGCGAGATCTCAAAGCGTGAGGTGGCGATCGTGATCGGCTGCGGCCCGATCGGCCTGGCGGTCGTCTGCTGCCTGAAGGCCCGCGGGGTACACACCGTCGTCGCGAGCGACCTGTCGCCGGCGCGGCGTGAGCTCGCCTCGCGCTGCGGCGCCGACATCGTCGTTGACCCGGCCGAGCAGTCGCCCTATGAGGCGGGTGACAACGGCCATCTGAACACGCTGCCGGACGCGGTCGAGCTCGCGATCTCGACGAGCGAGAAGCTGGGCCGGCTGCCCGCCCACTGGCAGCTGTGGCGCGCCATCGACCGGCTGGGGATCAAGCCGAAGGCGCCGGTGATCTTCGAGTGCGTCGGGGTTCCCGGGATCCTCGACGGCGTGATCGCCTCGGCCCCGCTGTTCTCACGCGTGATCGGGGTGGGCGTGTGCATGGGCGAGGACCGCATCCGTCCCTCGATGGCGATCAACAAGGAGATCGGCCTGCGGTTCGTGGTCGGCTACACGCCACTCGAGTTCCGCGACACCCTGCACATGCTCGCCGAGGGCAAGATCGACGCGGCGCCGCTGCTCACCGGGGTGGTCGGACTGCCCGGGGTGGCCGCCGCCTTCGACGCGCTTGCCACGCCGAATCAGCACGCCAAGATCCTGATCGATCCACACAGCCCGGCTACCGAGCCGGCGGCCCCGGAGGGGATTTCGAGATGACCGAACCACAGACCGATACCACCGTCGTCCCGGCCGCCCGCGGCCGGGACCCGTTCGACGCCACCGGCGTTGAGCGCGGCAGCGACGGCATCGCGCGCTACGCAGATCTGCCCCGCTCGCTGGTGCAGATGCTCCGTGCCAGCGTCGAGCGTGACCCCGGAGCGAGGGCGATCGCCGAGGTGGGCGGCGAGACCCTTACCTACGAGGAGCTGTGGGATCGCGCCGCGCGAGTCGCGGGCGGGCTCAGAGCCGCCGGGCTTGAGCGGGGCGATCGCGCGGCGATCCTGCTGCCCAACGGCGCCGACTGGGTGCTCGCGTTCTGGGGCGCGCAGCTCGCCGGGGTCGTCGCGGTGCCGGTGAACACCCGCTTCAAGGAGCCGGAGATCGAGTACGTGGTCTCCGACTCCGGCGCCCGGCACGTGTTCAAACCCGGCCAGGCGCTGCCCGACGGCGATCCGGTCGCCGAGCCCGACCCCGAGCCCGACGACCTCGCGGCGATCTTCTACACCAGCGGCACGACCGGCTTTCCCAAGGGCGCGATGACCTCCCACGCCAACTTCCTGGCCAACATCGAGAACGCGATTCGGTGCGTGGGGCTCGACCGCGACGAGGGGCCCGAGCTGGCGACGCTGATCAACGTGCCCCTGTTCCACGTCACCGGCTGCAACAGCCAGCTCCTGGTTCTCAACGCCCTGGGGGGCCGCGCGTTCATCCTGACCAATCCGCTCGACCTGGACGGCTTCCTGCACACGGTGAGCGCCGAAGGGGTCCAGATGCTCACCTCGGTGCCCGCGATCTATCACGCGCTGATGCGCCACCCGGAGTTCGCGAGCACCGATCTGGGCCACGTGCGCTGGGTCTCCTACGGCGGCGCGCCGATCGCCGCCGCCGCGGTTCACAAGATCATGCAAGCGTTCCCGGACGCCCGCGTCGGCAACGGCTTCGGTCTGACCGAGACCTCATCGCTGACCTCGTTTTTGCCCCACGAGGAAGCAGCCGAGCATGCCGATTCGGTTGGCTTCGCGATGCCGGTGGTCGACCGGGCGCTCCACGACCCCGACCCTCAGACCGGCGTGGGCGAGCTGCTCGTGCGCGGCCAGAACGTGGTCCTGGGCTACTGGAACAAGCCCGAGGCCACGGCCGAGACGTTTGTCGATGGCTGGCTGCACACCGGCGATCTGGCGCGCATCGACGCAGACGGGCTGCTCTACATCGTCGACCGGGCCAAGGACATGATCAACCGCGGCGGGGAGAACGTCTACTCAATCGAGGTCGAGTCGGCGCTGGCCGGCGCGCCGGGAGTGGTTGAGGCGGCGGTCGTGCCCGTGCCCGACGAGATGATGGGGGAGAAGGTCGGCGCCGTGATCGTGCCCGGGGCGGAGTTCGAGCTCGAGGCCACGATCGCCCACGTGCGTGACCGGATCGCCGACTTCAAGGTCCCCCAGTACGTGGCCCTGCGTGAGGAGCCGCTCCCGCGCAACCCCGGCGGCAAGGTGCTGAAGGCGCAACTGCGTGAGGAAACCGACTGGGGCGAACCGCTCCGCTAAAGGAGACCCAATGGCCACCGTCGACGTCGCACGGCTCGACATCACCAAGACGAACCTCGCTGTCCAGGAGCTGATCGAGGTCACCGAGAACCCTCGGCACCGCTACCTGCTCCAGGCCTATGACCGCCACCGCAACCTCGAGCACGCCGGGCGCTACGAAGAGATCTTCGCTCCCGAAATGACCGTCGAGCACCCCGTCTACCGCTTCCACATGCACGGCCAGCCACCGATGCAGCTCGAAGGCCGCGATCAGGTCGAGCCGCTCTACCGCCACTGGGCCGAGACCAACCAGTCGGTCTTCTACAACGAGAGCGAAACGGTCGCGGTCGGCGACTGGATGGTCGTGAGCACGATGACCGGCTACCAGCAGCTCGCAGGTGCTGACCTCGCTGCCGCCGGCCAAGACGTCGACGCGGAGGCGATGTATCTGCTCCGCGGCCGTGTCGCGATGCTCTGGCCCTACGACGAACGCGGCCGCCTGGTCGGCGAGAACGTGTGGGAGTACGACGCATCAGAACACGAGTTGATCAAGCTCGAACCCGACCAGGTGCTGACCACAGAACAGGCCGCCGAGCTGCTCGAGCGTCAGATCAAGCCGCTGCCGCCCTTCGAGGACAGCATGCTGCCTGGGTCGCGGGTCGCCGCCGATGTCAGGGCTCGTGGCGGGTGATGGTGCCGACACGGTCAATCGACCGGTCGAACGAGAGGACCGAGGCGATGCCGGTGGCCTCCGCTTGAGCAACCAGATAGGCCTCGGCGAAGTCCAGCCGTGCCACCTCGTAGACCTCGAGGGCACGCCGAAGCGATGCGCTGTCGATGGTCTTGACGGAGGGGAGGGCAATGGCAGCGCGCACCAGCTCCGCGACTCGCTCGCGATCAACGTCGTAGAACGATTCGAGTACGCAAACGCATTCGGCGACGACGAGGTCTGTGAGGGGGAGCTCGTCGGCCGCGGCCAGCGCCGTAGTAGCGCGAGCGGCCATCTCCGGCGGATCGCCCGTGAGGTGACGGATCAGAACGTTCGTATCGACGAACGCGCTCAGCGGTGCCGTCCCGCCCGGCTGTCATGGGTGCGGCGGAGGATTTCGTCCCAGGGAGTTCCGTGCTTGCCGGCGGGAACCGGGACAGCCCCCGCTAGTTCGAGGAAGTCCGGCGTCTTCGCTATCACCGCGCGTGACTCCTCTACTCGAAACAGCAGTTCGTCGCCTTCGTGCAGCTGCAACGCGTCGCGCACACTTTTCGGGATCGTGCCCTGGCCCTTTGAGGTGATCTTTGCCGTCGAGTCCATTGCTTCTCCTTACTAGTCAACAAAAGTAAGGATAGCGCGAGACGCCAGCCTCCGAGTCCAATGGCGTGGTTGGTTATGTAGCACGATTCGTGCTACGGTCCTGCATATGCCTCGGTCGCTACATGTCCGGCTTGATGACGCCTCGGCTGCCGCGCTGGAGGTCGTCCGCGCTTCGGGGCTGAGCGATTCCGAGGCGGTCCGTACCGCGCTCCGCGAGGCTGCTGCCCGCCGCCGTGTCCGATCGGCCCTGCGCGATGAAGTGCTCCGGCTGGCGGCGGACAAGAGCGACCGGGAGGAGATGCGCCTGATACGTGAGCAGATGGCTGAACTGGCGCCGCCACCGACGCCCTGAGCGTGGTTCGCGGCGAGGTGTTCCGACTGCCTGCCGCCCGCGCTGCGCGCGGACGCGAGCAGCGTGGAGCACGGTACGCGGTGGTCCTGCAAGCCGACGAGTTTCTCCAACTCCCGACGACAATCGTGGCACCGACCTCTACGAGCGCTCTGCCTGCGAGCTTCCGTCCCGTGATCACGCTCAACAGGGTCGAGACGCGCGTACTCGTCGAGCAGACGACCGTGGTCGATCCGCAGCGCCTCGGCCGATCGGCGGGAAGGCTCGAAGCAGGTGAGCTGCGAGCAGTCGACGACGCTCTCGCGCTGATCTTGGGGCTCTGACATGCGACGGGTGGCACCTCACCCGCGGGCGAAGCCGGTTGCACGAATGATCTGACGCTGACTCTCGGAGGAGACTAATCCGGCTGTCCCGCGGTCTGGGCGAGCGCTTCCTCGAGCGCGCCCTCACCTCCGGGCTTGCCGGTGATCGCCAGCTCCGAGGACCAACTGGGGACGCGGCCGGCGAGCGCCGCGGCACGCGTGCGGCCCGCGACCTCGATCGGGGCGCGCTCACGGAGCTGGGCGAGCAGCCGATTGCTGTACTCCTGCGGCGACTCATCGGGCTCGATCGCCGGGCGATCGAATTCGAAGAACTGAACCCGCACGTGCGGGCGCTCCCTCGGAAACCGCGGAATCGCGGCGGTGCCGGTGCACGCGACCCCGATGATCCTCGCGTCCGGCACGGCGCGGGCCAGGTAGCCGATACCGCTGCGGGCTCGCAGCACCCGACCCAGGGAGCGGGTGCCCTCGGGGTAGATCCCGATGCACGCGCCGTTGCGCAGCTCCTCGATCGCGCCGTTGAGCGCCCCCGTGTCACCGGACCCGCGCTCGATTGGGATCTGACCCATCCCGGTCAGGACGGCGCCAAGCAGCCTGTTCTTCCACATCGAGGACTTCGCCAGCGCCCTGATCTGCCGACGAGGCATCCCCGCGATCCCGGCCGCGACCGTATCCCAGTAGCTGTCGTGGTCACCGACCAGCAGCAGCGGCCCTTCCAGCGGCAACAGCTCAAGGCCGGTCACGTGCAACCGGCCCCACCACACAACCCCGGGACGGGCTGCGATCATCACGCTGCGGTAGGCCGGGGTGATCCGCTCGCTGCGCTCGGGCATCGCTGGGTCAGGCTACTCGGAGCCAGCTGGCGATCGCCGCCTACTCCGCTGAAGGCTCGACCGGCTTGTCGTGCCGGTGGCCCCCGAAGATGCGCCTGACGGCGGTGACCTCACGCTCCACCTCGGCCACCTCGTGCTCGGCCGCGGCCATCGGCGCCAGCAGGACCACGAGGTCGGTTATCGTCGCGTTGAGCTGGTTGACCGACTCGGTGAGGGGACCGACCGAGGTGGCCAGCCCCTCGACCACCGCGATGTGGCGCTCGATCGCGTCCGCGACGCGCCGCACGGCCGCCGCCGCCTCGCCGATCTCACGCTCGGCCGACTCAAACGGCGCCGCCGCGTCATGCTCGGCCACGCCCAGCGCCGACCGCAGTGGCCGCACAAGGAACTCGAGCATCTCGCCGATCATGCTACTCGCGTCCGGGGTGCCCTCAGCCGCCGAGCTGCCCCACCTCGAGGAAGGCCAGCACCGCCAGCACGCGACGGTGATCGTCGTTGCCGGCGGGCAGGCTGAGCTTGCCGAAGATGTTCGACACGTGCTTCTCGACCGCCCCCGGCGTGATCACCATGGCGCGGGCGATGGCGGCGTTCGTGCGCCCCTCGGCGATCAGCTCCAGCACCTCGCGCTCACGCGGCGTGAGCGCCTCGAGCCGGTCCGACGCCCCCCTCGCGCTCCGGGGACCCATGAGCTGCGCCACCACCTCGCGATCGAGCGCCGTGCCGCCGTCCGCGACGCGCTCGACGGCGTCGATGAACGTCCGCACCTCGCCGACGCGCTCCTTCAGCAGGTAGCCGACCCCGCCCTCGCCGGTCGCCAGGAGCTCCTGGGTGTAGACCGGCTCCACGTACTGGGACAGGATCAGGATCCCGAGGCCGGGAAAGCGGGAGCGGACCTCGATCGCGGCGCGGACGCCCTCATCGGTGAACGTGGGGGGGAGGCGGACGTCGACGATGGCCAGATCGGGCTTATGGCCGCCGACGATCCGCACCAGCCCGGGGCCGTCCTCGGCCGTGGCCAGCACCTCGATCTCCCGCTCGCGGAGCATCGCCACGAGCCCCTCGCGGAGCAGGGCGTTGTCCTCGGCGATCACGACTCGCATGGCAGCTCCCCCCGGACCGTGGTCCCCCCGCCGGGAGGGCTCGTGACCGTGAGCGTGCCGTCGAGCGCCTGCACCCGGTGGCGCAGGCCGGTGAGCCCGGATCCGTCGGGGTCGGCCCCGCCCGGGCCGTCGTCGCTGACCTCGATCACCAGCCGCCCTGCCTCCTGCCAGAGCGCCACCCGGGCCGGCGCCCCGCCGGCGTGCTTGGCGGCGTTGGTGAGCGACTCGGCGGCGACGAAGTAGGCCGCCGTCTCAACCACCGGGGCGGGCCGGCGCTCGACCGAGGCCTCGACGCTCACCGGCATCGGCGAGCGCCGCGCCAGCGCGTCGACCGCCGCGGCCAGGCCGCGGTCGGCCAGTACCGGGGGCGCGATCCCGCGGGCCAGGTCGCGGAGCTCGACGATCGCGTCGGCGGCGTCGAGCCGGGCCTGGCGGACCAGCTCGGCGACCTCGGGATGCTCGTCGAGGCGCTCCTCGGCGCGGCCGAGCTTCATGCTCAGGGCGACGAGCCGCGCCTGGGCGCCGTCGTGCAGGTCACGCTCGATCCGCCGCAGCTCGGCGGCCTGGACGTCGAGGGCGCCCCGCCGCGTCCGGGTCAGCTCCTCGACGCGCTCGGTGAGCTGGCGCTCGCGCAGCCAGGGAAGCCGGCGCCCGCCGTAGTGGACGACGGCGTAGCCGGCGACGATGAAGGCGTAGACCGCGATCGGCCACCTCGGCCAGAAGTCACCCGGGCGCGCGAACCACCAGATCAGGATCATCATCGCGCTGAGCACGACGGCGATCGCCACCACGGTGGCGAACCGCCGATCGCGCGGGTCGCGGACGCCGCGCGCGCGGCGGACCGCGAGCCAGAACGCGGCCGGGACCCCGAGCCCGAGCCAAGGCCAGCGGGGCCAGAAGTACCCGCCGCCGCTGAGCGCCCAGATCACGGTCAGGGCGAAGGCGACGACGGCGGCCAGGGTCAGGTAGCCGGCGAGCGCGGATGAGCCGCCGGGGGTGCCCGGCGGCTCATCGGCAACCTGATTTGCTCGCTCAACGACCATCGCCCTCGTGCGCCAGCGCGGGCACACGCACCGGATGATCCCAGCGCGGGGCGCTCCGCCGCACCCGCCAGCGCCGGTCTCCGAGCAACGCCACCGCCGCCGGCAGGGCGACTCCGCGCACGATCGTGGCGTCGATCAGGACCGCGGCCGAGAGCCCGACGCCGAGCTGCTTGAACTCCAGCAGGCCGAGCGTCCCGAACACGCCGAACACGAACACCATCACGATCGCCGCGCTCGTCACGGCGCCGCCCGTGGCCGCCACGCCCGCGGCCGCGGCCGCGGAGGCCGAGAGGCCGGAGCGCCGCGCTTCGCGGATCCGCTCCAGGACGAGCACCGTGTAGTCCATCGAGAGCCCGAACAGGACCACGAATGCGAACAGCGGGAGCCAGGAGACGATCGCCCCATTTGACTGGAACGACAGTACGCCCTCGGCCCAGTGGTGCTGGAAGACGGCGACCAGCACTCCGTAGGCGGCTCCGACCGAGAGCAGGTTGAGGGCGACCACGGTCGCCGCCAGCGCCGGCGAGCCGAAGGCGGCGAGCAGGAGCAGGAAGGCCAGACCCATGACGAAGCCGATCACGATCGGGGTCGCCGTCGCCATCCGGTTGGCGAAGTCGAGGCTCGAGGCGGCATCCCCGGTGACCAGCGCCTGCGCCGAGCGCGCGACCGTCGCCCGCAGCTCGGTCACGACCTGCTTGGCCCGGTCGAGACCCTGGTCGGGCATCGGGACCCGGACGACAGCGGTCCGCCCGTCGCGTGAGACGGCGACGGTCGCCTGCCCGCTCCCGCCGGTGATCGTCTCCGCCCGCTGGCCGAGGACGGCCAGCCGCTCCCGCGCTCGTGGGCTCCCGAGGTCATGACCCCGGAGCACGAGGGCGGAGTCCTCGGGCGCGCCGGGGAAGGCTCGGTCGATCGCCTCGTAGGCGACCCGGACCGGCGTCGTCGTCGGGAGATCGGTGATGTCGGGGTCGGCCGTCTTCATCTGGAGGACCGGGATGGCCAGGGTGCCGAGCACGCACGCGGCGATCACGAGCGCGGGAAGGGGACGGCTCGTGACCAGGCGCGCCACCCGCGCCCACATCCCGTCCGGACGGCCTTGGCGGCGCCCGCGCCGGCGCCCCACGAAGGGGATCCGCCCCCGGTCGACGCGGTCGCCGAGCTTGGCCAGGACCGCCGGCAGGACCGTCACGGATCCGAGCACGGCGATCGCCACGACGACGATCGTGGCCAGGCCGATCGAGGTGAAGACGCGCGAGCCCGTGAAGAGCAGGCCGGCCAGCGCCACCACCACCGTCAGGCCCGAGACGACGATCGCCCGCCCGACGGTCGCCGAGGCGGCCTCGAGCGCCGCCATCGGCGCGCGCCCGGCCGCGCGCTCCTCGCGCTCGCGGCGGATGTAGAAGAGCGAATAGTCAACTCCTACGGCGAGTCCGATCAGGAGGATGACCGACGACGCCGAGCTGCTCACCGGCGTGATGTGCGAGACGAGGCCTTCGGCCCCGAGCGCCGCCACGACCGAGGTCATCCCCAGCAGCAACGGGACCGACGCGGCGACCAGCGCCCCAAACGCCAGCACGAGGATCAGGAGCGTGATCGGGAACGACAGCAGTTCCGCGTGCCCGAGGTCGGTCCCCGCGGCGGTGTTGAACGCCTGCCCGATCGAGCCGTCACCGGCCTCCTGCAGGCGGGCCTGCGGGTGGGTGGCGGCGACGGCCCGGACGGCACGCTCGACGCCGCCCACGTGATCGTCCGCGTCGTTGGGGTCGCCGCGCAGCGTGACCTGCACGAGCCCGGTCCGACCGCCCGCCTGGCTGAGGGCAGGAGTGTCGTTGGGGCCGTGGACGGCGGCGACCTGGGGCACGGCCGCCAGCCTGGCCTCGAGGGCCCGGACCGCCGAGGTGGTGCCGGCGGCGCTCGGGGACTGGATGAGGATGCTCTCCTCGGCCGGGCGCGTGAGGTGGGCGGCGGCGATGATCGCGTCGGCGTGGGCCGACTCGCCCACGCCCTGCTGCGAGTTGGTGAGGCTCTTGGTGCCGACACTTGAGCCGGCCATCACGCAGGCCGCCACCAAGAGCAGCCAGAGGCCGATGGTCAGCTTGGGCCGCCGCGCGGCGGCCCGGGAAATGCGCTGGACGCCGCGCGCCAGCGCGCCGTCCGAGGGTGGGGAGATGTGAGGTGAATTAGCCATGCCGGCAACCTCTCAGCCGCCGGCGGCTGCGTCACTGGGGCGCGGTGGCGTGTGAGTGGGGGGTTATCCCCCCGCTGAGGTGGTTTCCTCAGCCTGTGCTTGAACGAGCCGCCGGTCTCTCCCCGCGAGCGCTTGAGGCGATCGCCGAGCTCGAGCGTGAGGTGGTCGACGCCGATGGCGGGCGGCTGAAGCTCGAGTGGGGGGCGCTCCGCTCCCGGAGCGGCGAGCGCGTCGGGGACCTGCTCTGGTGGGACGGGGATCGGCTGCGCGGTTTCCTCGGGTTCTACGGCTACGGCGCCTCGCTTGAGCTGGCGGGAATGGTGGCGCCAGCCGCGCGCCGCCAAGGCATCGCCACCGCGTTGCTCGACGCCGCGATGCCGCTCTGCCGCGAGCAGGGCTACGCCCAGGTGCTGTTGATCGTGCCCCGGAGCTCCGCAGCCGGGAAGCGTCTGGCGCTGGGCCGCGGCGGGGCCCTGGACCACTCCGAGCACGCGCTGGTGCCGACGGGCGAGCCCGCGCCGACGGCGGCCCACCCCGAGCTCACTCTGCGCCGGGCCACCGAGTCCGATCTCCCCGTCCTCGCCCGGTTGCTCGAGCAGGGGTTCGGTGGACCTGCCCCCGGGTTGGAGGGCCGCCTGAACTCGCCGCTGACCAGGATCCTCATGGTCGAGGTGGAGGCCTCCCCGGTGGGGACGCTCTCCCTCAGCCGCGATGGCGACACGGCCGGGATCTACGGGTTTGTCATCGATGCCCCCCGGCAGGGCCAGGGCCTGGGACGGGCCGCCCTGGGCCGGGCCTGTGCGCAGTTACGGGCCGAGGGTGTCCGCCGGATCGGCCTGGAGGTGGAGGTGCAGAACGATCACGCGCTCGGGCTCTACACGTCGGCGGGCTTTGCGCCCGTCACCACCGAGGACTATTACCGGCTTCCGCTGACGTGAACGCCGAGTTTGGCCGGCGGTCGCGCCGGTCGCTTCGGTCAATGCCGACGCTTGTCCTCGATCCCCAGCCCGCCGAAGTCACCGCGCTAATCGAGCGCCGTCGTCGGCTCGGCCAGGATCTATTCGATGAGGTGTGGGAGGGCGTGCTCCACATGAATCCGGCACCAGCAGGCGGACACGCCAAGCTCGATCAGCAGGTGGCAGAGCTGCTGGGGCCTCTTGCCCGCCAGGCAGGGTTGACCTCCACGGGCCCGTGCAATCTCGGTATCAGTGAGGACGATTACCGCTTGCCCGATCGCGGGCTGCTCCGCGACTGGACCGATCAGGTGTGGTACGCAACCGCCGCGTTGGTGGTGGAGATCGTTTCCCCGGGCGACGAGAGCTACCGAAAGCTCGACTTCTACGCCCCCCAAGGCGTCGATGAGGTGCTGATCATCGACCGGGACAGGCGGGAGGTCCATTGGCTCGCGCTCGCAGGCAAGCGGTATGAGCCAATTGAGCGCAGCCGCGTCATCGACCTCGGTCCAGTCGAGCTGCAGCAGCAACTCGACTGGCCGTAGCGCCCGCCGCATTGCGGCGAACTCAGAGCGTCACATCCGAGTGCGACAAAAGTCGCACTTATCCCTTGACGGGGGGTAGAATATGACCCCGCGTGACAGACCGGTGGCACCAGAAGAAGTCGAGCGGATGTTGGACATGATTGAACAACTTGTCGATTGGCTTTGGGTTGCCACCTTCGATGAGGTAGATGGTGAGCGCGAGGTTCGTGATCGCGGTCGTGCCCTACTAGAGCGCTACAGACCCGCGGCCTGAGCGATGTCCGATACGAGAATTCGAACCTGGCGCTGGAACATGCCAAGTGAGTTCATAACGGGCAGGTGTGGGGAAGCGAAGGCCCACAAATGAATAGGGCCACGTTGCACGTCGAGGTCTGGACTTGGCAGTGGTTCTTGCGTTTGTGGGTCGATGGGCACCCCGAAAACAAGCGGCGTCCCGTAAGGGTTGGGGGTCTGGAAATTCATCATGGCGTGGCCTTGCATCTCTGGCGGGCGAGACCCAACGGTGAACATGCCTCCGACGTCAGCGATGAGCTTGCCAGGCTCAAAGGTCAACCCTTGCCATCCGATGACCGCTCCGGTTGGTTTGTGGGTCACACGGCATTGCTGAATCTCACGTATCAACTGCGTCGAAAGCCGGTTGTGCTTCTGCTCTCTGGTGAGCTGGTTCAAGTCGCGCAACCAGTCGTAGCCCGGTTGGAAAGGCTGACGAGCCTCGACGGCTTTGGCTATGTCCGGTGCGTTAGCCATGACGCCGGGCATCTTCCCGTTCATCTCACCGTCGAACTCAGATGCCGATTGCGCCAGTGGGTAATAGATGAGGCCCTTCGGCGTTCCCCGCTGGTTGGTGATTTCTACGGCGAGATAGTCCAAGGCCGAGCGCTGCGCTTCCAAAATGTTCTTGACCCTCGCCTTGAACTGACTTCGCGCAATCGACTTCTTGAAGGCTTGATCGTGGAGCGTTTGCGCTGTTCGGAGTTGGTCCTCCGCGTCGTCAAGCAATGCAGCGATGTCTTCGAGACTTGCCATCGCTCACCTAACCTTGGAGGAACATGGCTGACGAAAAACGCCCAACGGAGAAGACTCCAAAGGGGTACGAGGTTCCAGTCCCAGAGCGGCGCGAGTTCTTCGCCAATCTCAAGAAGGTGTCCAAGCCCGAGAAGGGCAAGGACTCAGGCTCCGGAAGCAGCTCGTCTAAGAAGTAGCTGGAACATCTGCCGACCGTCGAGGGTGGCGCGATGGTTGTAGCGCCATGTGAACTCGTTCAGATAGCCCTGAAGCCAGCGGCGGGACACCTTCTTGTAGTTCCCCCGGATACCCGTCTTCAGGTTTCCGAAGAACCCTTCGACTGTGTTGGTGTGCCAGTCGCCGATGACGTACTCGCCGGGCGCATGGCGAACTCGACTATGGTCGAAACCGAGCCGGCCAAGGGAGTTGTAAGAGGGCCATTCGTCGGTGTAGACGATGGATTCTGGGCGCACCCACTCGACCACCGTTCCGGGCAGTTCCGGTCCGCGCCGAGACTCCAGCACCCACGCCTTGACACGGCCACCACGCTCAACGGCGGCGACCACCGTAGTTCTACTACGCTCGCGCAGCCGCGCTGCCGCCTGACGGTTCATCTTCCTGCGGGGCCGACCTTCCACAGAGGCTTCGTCAACTTCTACAACCCCGGTCAGCTGGGTCGGGTCGTCTTCGGCCATGAGGCGGTTACGGATCAGGTTGAACATGCGCCACGCGGTCTTGTAGGTGACTCCAAGCTCGCGCTCAAGTTGTTTGGCGGCGATCCCGCACCGAGTGCTAGTCATTAGGTGAATCGCGTAAAACCACAGGCGCAGCGACGTCGAGGACTTGTGGAAGATTGTCCCGGCGAGCGGGTTGATGTGATGCCCGCAATGGTCACAGTCCCACGTCGGCCGACCGTTGACCTTGTGGAACTTGCGCTCCGTATCGCACTTCTTGCAGTAGGTGTGATGACCATCCGGCGCGTACCGCTCACGCCAAAGCCACTCAAGGCAAGCGGCATCGTTAGGGAACTCGCGCGTGAACTCCATGAGCGAGTACTGCGAGGTCGAAGCCTTCCCGCGAATCGGGTTGTCGCGATCAACCGGAGGCATTGCGCCGTCCGCGAAGCCAGAGCGTTACGACTACGACAGCCGCAATGCCATAAAAGAGAAAGCCGACAAGCCGGGGGATCACGCCGAGCCCAAGGAGCGCGCCAAAAGCAACCGCAACTGTCCATCCAATTAGGTCGTGGTGTCTCTTGACTAGCCCCATGCGAGGATCATCCCAGAATCCTTACCCCCTGTCAAGGGATAAGTGCGACAAAAATCACATTTCCGCGCCCGCGGCGAGCGTAATCTGGCGTTGCAGAGAAGGGGGCCATTGGGACCATCACACGGGAATCCGGGCGGAGCGGGGGCATCCGTCCGGAGCGGGGGCTCCCACCCTGGGGGGTGGGGGCTCCCTTTCCATTTGGGGCTGGGCCCTTCAGGTGGCGCTGTTGCCCGAGCGCTCGCGCAGGGCGGCGGGATCGAGCACCGTGATCGTCCGGCGGTCGGTCGACACCCACCCCAGCTGGCGCATCAGGCGCAGGGCCCGGGACACCGTCTCCCGGGTGGCCCCGGTCCAGCGCGCGAGCTCATCCTGGGTCAGCGCCAGCTCGATCTGCGTCCCCTCGCCCGATGGCCGCCCGTGGACGGCCGAGAGCTCGACGAGCCGCTTGGCCAGACGCCCGACGCTGTCCTGGGTGGCCAGGTCGACCATGTCGCGGGTCGCCTCGGCGAGCCGGCGCACCACCATCCGGATGACGAGGAGGGACGCGTCGGGGTGATCGCGGAGGTACTCGACGAGCTCGGCCGCCTTGAGATAGCCGACCTCCGTCTCGTCGAGGGCGACCGCGGTGGCCGTCCGGCGCCCGGCGCCCAGCGCCGCGATTTCACCGATCAGCTCGCCCGGCCCCCGGAGGGCCAGCACCACCTCCCGGTTATCGGCGCCGTAGGCGACCAGGCGGACCTGGCCTGAGAGGACGACCACCGCCTCATCGCCGGCCGATCCGGCGCGGAGGATCTCGGCCCCCGCCTTGAGCGTGCGCCGTCTGACCCGGGCGAGCAGGGCCTCGGCGTCCTCCTTGGGGAGCTGGCGCAGAAAGGGGATTTGGCTCTCGCCCATAGAGGAGAATTCTCGCTGCCCACAGCGCGGCTGACAAATGCCCGTCGGGGACGAAGCGCTACCCTCTGGCGCTGACAAGACGGGGGCGCCAAGCTTCGGGGCTAGCGGCGGCGCAGCGCACGCTGCACGCCCCCCGGCAGTGCGGCCCCGGAGGCCCGGTCTGACCGGCCGGGCGGTTACTCGCCACGAGCGAAATGGGGGACGTACGGATGGGATCAAGAGTCACGGCCATCATCACCGCGCTGGCTCTCATCGTCGGGACCGGCGGCGCGATCGCGCTGGGGGAGAGTGGCTCTTCGAACAGCGTGCTCGGAGGCGCGGCCAACGCCCAGTACAAGCCGGGCAAGACGTGCACGAAGAAGAACAAGCACGGCAAGAAGGTCAAGGTCCCCTGCCCGAAGCCGAAGCCCAAGCCCAAGCACCACCCCAAGCCCAAGCACCACGGCAAGCCGCACAAGAAGTCCTACCACTGCACGACCCACACGGTCGGCAAGAACATCATCACGAAGTGCCGCTGGTACTGAGGGTCGCTAAAGCGAGGCGCTGAGGAGCTGGCCGCCGTCGCGGTTTCGCACCGTGACGTCAGGAAAGCCGGCCGCCCGAGCCAGGGCGGCGAGCTCCTCGTCGCTGTGGAACTGGCCCTGGCTGGCCACCGGCTCGGGCGCGGCCGGCGTCCCCCGGAGCTCGGGCGCGGTGGTGTAGATCGCCATCCGCCCGGCCGGGCCGAGCACCCGCCCCGCCTCGGCGAGGACGATCTCGGGGCGCTCGAAGAAGAAGAACACGACCGACATCGCGACCGCGGTGAAGGCGCCGTCGGCGAACGGCAGGCGCTCGGCCTCGGCCTCGAGCACCTCGGCGCCCGGCGCCCGCTCGCGAGCCAGCGCGACCATGTCCTCGCTGTGGTCGATCCCGGTCGCCTCGGCACCCAGGGCCAGCGCGTCTCGGAGAAGGAGACCGCCACCGCAGCCGACCTCGAGCAGACGATCGCCGGGTCCGAGGCCCAGCGCCTCGAGGATCGCGACCCGGGCGAAGTCGTGGACGTCCTCGGCCCCGTAGACGGCCCGGGCCCGCGCGCCGGTCGGCCGCCGCGCCACCCGGTCAGTCAGCCAGCCGTCGAACTCTTCTTCCGGCAGCCCGCTGGAGCGCCACGCCTCGAGGTCCTCATCGCCCAGGCCGAACCTGGCCAGCACGGCGCTCAGATTCATAGGCTGACCGTACCAACGCCGTGGTCCGCCCTCGCGTCCGGCCATTGGCGCTCAGCGGGGGTCGGTGCGGTAGGCGATCGATCGATGTCGGATCGCGACGACGCGGACGGTTTGGCCGTTCTCGGAGAGCTGGTAGATGATGCGGTAGGTGCCCACGCGCAAGGAGCGGGGCCCGCGAAGCCGGCCGCGCAGCGCGTGCCCGGAGTCCGGCTCGCGCTCAAGTAGTCCGAGCGCGTCCTCGACGGCGTCGATCAGGGGCCAGTCGAGCGCCAGCAGTTCCTGTCCGACCCGTCGCGCCAGGACGACTTTTGCCACGCGTCAGCGAGCAGCCCGACGCTGTGCGAGGTCGCGACGAAGGTCATCGAGGGGGATCGTGTCGCCTTGCGCGAGCTCGCTCATGCCACCCTCGATCGCATCGAGGGTCGCGGGGTCCGAGAGGATCTCTGCGGTCTCCTCGAGCGCTTGATACTCGTCGATCGGCACCAGCGCCGCCGCGGGCTTGCCGTTTCGGGTGACGAGCACATGATCTCGGCGGTCGGCGACATCGCTTAGCAGTTCGCTGAGCTTCGTTCTGAATTCCCGAACAGGAACGACCTTCGCCATGGGCCGGAAGTGTACCTCATTGCGTACACGATCTGCCGTAGCGCACCCCGTGACCGGAGGGGTGACGCGCGGCGGGCTTATCCAGCGACGGCCCCATAGTCGTAGAAGCCGCGCCCGGTCTTGCGCCCCAACAGTCCGGCTTCCACCATCCGGTTCAACAGCGGGGGGGAAACGTCGGCGGCATCGCGAAACTCGTCGTGCATCGATTCGGCGACGTACTGCAGAGTGTCAAGGCCGATCAGGTCAGCCAGCGCCAGCGGTCCCATCGGGTGGGCGCAACCGAGGACCATGCCACGGTCGATGTCCTCCTTGGAGGCAAAGCCGGACTCGTACATCCTGATCGCCGAGAGGATGTAGGGGATCAGGAGCGCGTTGACGATGAAGCCCGCGCGGTCCTGGGAGTCGATCACCTCCTTGCCCAGGGCCCCGACGAACTCCTTGGCCTCGGCGCGCACCTCCTCGGAGGTCATGATGGAGCGGACGATCTCGACGAGCTTGAGCACTGGAACGGGGTTGAAGAAATGAAGCCCGAGGACACGCTCGGGGCGGGAGGTCTCCGCGGCCAACTTCATGATCGGCACCGAGGAGGTGTTGCTGGCCAGGAACTTCGCGTCAGGAAGAATCCGGTCGAGGACGCCGAACACCTGGCGCTTGGCGGCCTCGGACTCGATGATCGCCTCAATTGCGGCATCCGAGCCGCTGAGCGCCTCGAGCTCGGTGCTGAAGGCCAGCCGGTCGAACGCGCTGGCCTGGCCAGATTGGTCCAGCTTCCCCGCCTTGACCGCCCGGGCCAGCGAGCGCTCGACCCTGCCCCGAGCTGCGGCGGCCCGCTCGGAGTCCACCTCCACCACGGTGACATCGATCCCGGCCCGAGCGCACACCTCAGCGATCCCCGAGCCCATCAACCCACCACCAACGACACCTACTCGCATCTGCTCCACCTCCACTCACTCGGCTTCGACTCCCAACCGTAGGCGCTCAAACGTGCGATTGAGGAGGTGCGCAGAGTGCTGCTTTGAACCAGCAGTCTCGGGCGCCTGGGCGAGTATCGCTCGCCGGTACGGGGCGGAATATCCCGGATAGGGTTATGTAAGCGCGCGAACGCCCGTAGCACGGGCGGTTTCAATCTGAAATCGAACCGTGACCCCCGACCCGCCGCCGCCAGCCCTCACCTGGAGCTTCGCCACCCCGGACGACGTCCCTGAACTGGTCCGGCTGATCCGCTCGGCCTACCGCGGCGAGGCGAGCCGGGCGGGCTGGACGAGCGAAGCCGATCTGGTCGAGGGGGAGCGGACGAGCGAGGAGGCGGTGCGGCGGCTCCTCGACGCCCCGGGCTCGCGCGTATTGCTCGCGCGCGAGGAGGCCGATAGCGCCGTCGCCTGCTGTCACGTCGAGGACCGCGGACACGGGGTGGCCTCTCTGGGCATGTTCGCCGTCGCGCCAGAACGTCAGGCGGCGGGGGTGGGACGCTGGCTCCTGGCCGAGGCCGAGCGGGCGGCCGCCGAGGTGTTCGCCGCGCGCCGGCTCGAGATCAGCGTGCTGGCCCCGCAGGCGGGGCTCATCGCCTGGTATGAGCGCCGCGGCTTCACCCGCACCGGCGAGAGGCGCCCGTTCCCGGCCGACGCCCGCTTCGCGCGGGCGCTCCGCGATGACCTGGAGTTCATCGTCATGGGCAAGGCGATCGCCGGCGCCTTGTAACAAAGCGCCGGAAGGACGCCGACATGGTCTATGCTCGCGCCGAGCCAGGCTGGGGTGACGCGCTGGCTCGGTGGCGGCGGCGATCCGGATCGCTGCACGGCTCTTGAAACGGTGGGGAACATGCGGTCTCGCATTGCGGCAGTCCTGACGATCGGAGCGCTCCTGGCGGGTACGGGGGGCGCCATCGCCGTGGGCCAGAGCGCCGCCACGGGCGGCCCGCTCGGGGGGGCGGCGAGCGGGCAGTACAAGCACGGCAAGACGTGCACCAAGAAGGAGCACGGCAAGAAGGTCAAGGTCGCCTGCCCGAAGCCGAAGCCGAAGCCCAAACCGAAGCACCACAAGCCCTCGCGCGGGTCGAAGGGCACGCCGCACAAGCCGAAGCACAAGGCCAAGCACAAGAAGAAGAAGCCGCCGGCGCCGCCTGCGGCCAACTGCACGCTCACCCCGAGCGGCCCGGAGATCATCGCCTACTGCCCGTGAGCTGAACGGGCGTGGTTCGAACGCCACGCTCGTGGGTAAGTCAGTTCGGCAGGGAGCTTCGACCCATGGGCCGAATCATCGATTCTTTACCGCACCGCAGGGGCAGGCTGGCCTTGGCCGGCACCAGCGTCGCGCTCCTCCTGGGCGCAACCTTCAGCGCGAGCTCGGCCGTGGCGGTCGAGCCCTCGCCCCCGCCCGGTGCCCCGGCGGTCGAGTCGGCCCCCTCGAGCCTCGTCGGCCTCGACCCTGAGCTCCCCGCGGGTGTCGTCTCGGCCAGCGCGGCCCCCGGCAGCAACTGGAAGCCCGAGCCGGCGATCTACGGGACCAACTCGATCAACGACATCGCGGTCAAGGGCGCCGGCGGCACGACCATCCGCGTGGACGAGATCTATCCCACCGACGCCTCGGGCCAGCCGGCCAAGGGGCCGTTCCCGGTGCTGATGACGATGACCCCCTACGGCAAGGGCCAGGGCGGCTCGACCAGCCCCGGGTCCGCCGCCTCGCCGGGCGGCGCCTCGGCCACCGGAGGTCCCGACAACTACCTGGCCCAGCGCGGGTACATCGAGGTCGTGGAGGACGTCCGCGGCACCGGCGACTCCAACGGCAGCTGGGGCCTGTTTGACCCGATTCAGCAGCGCGACGCGATCAAGGTCCTGCACTGGGCCGCCCACCTGCCGCACTCCGACGGACGCGTGGGCACCTACGGTCCCTCGTATCTGGGCATCGACCAGCTGCTCCTGGCCGGATCGGTGGGTCGTCACTCACCGCTCAAGGCGACCTTCCCGATGGTCAGCGCCAACGACATCTACCGCGACACGTCGTTCATGGGCGGCCTGCTCGACTTCGAGTTCAGCGAGATCTACCTCGGCCTGACCGGAACCCTGAACACGACCAACCCGATCACCGACACCGCGAGCGACCCGACGATGCTCTCCGACCTCGCCGGGATCGAAGCCGACCACGCCAACGGGCTCGCGACCTACCACGCGGCGGCGACCGAGAACGTCCTCACCGGCGGCGACGAGGCCTACGACAGCTCCTACTGGCAGGCGCGCAACCCGCAGAACATGCTCGCCCGGGTCGTCGCCAACCACATCCCCGCGTACCTGGTCGGCGGCGAGTTCGACCTCTTCCAGAACGGCGAGCCGCTCAATTACGCCGAACTCCAGAACGCTTGGGACGGTCGCAGCGTCACCGCTCCGATGCGCTCCGGGCAGCGGGTGACCGGGCGCTACCAGCTGATCGACGGCCCCTGGGAGCACCTCAACGGCTCGTCGGTCGACGTCGACCCGCTTGAGCTCGAATGGTTCGACACCTGGCTCAAGCACGAGAAGACCGGCATGGCTCGGACCCCGACGCCGCTTCACTACTACGACCTCGGCAGCGGCCAGTTCGATGAGACCACGACCTACCCGTTCGCCGGCGCCAAGCCCAGCCGGCTCTACTTCGGCCCCGGCGGGACCCTCACCGGCTCGGCGCCGGCGCCCACCACCGGCACGACCGGGACGCTCCCGGTCTCGCTCCCCGGGCTCCCCATCCTCGGCGGACTGGCCAAGCCGCGGCTCGCCGCCCCCGCGCTCAGCACCAGCGACACGATCGCCTGGAGCCCCAGCGGCGCCCCGTGTGGTCGCCCGATCGACCAGTGGTCGATGGGCGGGATCTCGGTCCCCGCCGGCGAGGCCGGATTCCTCGGCCCCTGCGTCAGCAACGACCAGCTCACCCAGGTCGGGCCCTGGGCGACCACCTACACCACCGCGCCGCTGACCCACTCGGCCACGATCGGCGGCCCCATCACCGCGACCGTGTACGCCAGCTCGACCACCTCGGAGACCGAGCTCGTCGCCGAGCTCGAGGACGTGACCCCCAACGGCACCTCCTACCCGCTCACCGAGGGCGCCCTGCTCGGCTCACTGCGGGCGGTGAACAGCAAGCGCTCGTGGAGCGCCGACGGCGTCACCGTCCTGCCCTATCACCCCTACACGAAGGCTTCCGCCAGCCCGGTCACCCCCGGGAAGGTGACCGAGTACCAGATCCAGGTCTTCCCGACCCTGGTCACGATCCCCGCCGGCAACAGCCTGCGGCTGACGCTGTCTACGGTCGACACGCCGCACCTGACCCCGCTGCCCGGACAGCTCCCGGAGCTGGCCGGCGGCGTCTACACGATCTCCCGCTCGGCGAGCGCCCCCTCCTCGCTCACGGTCGAGCTGCTCAAGTAGCGGAGGCATCGCGGCCGCCTACACGATTCCTCCTGGCGCTGGGCCGACGTCTCTAATTGGTTCTAAAAGTCGAGTTAGATCGGCGCTCGTGAACGGGATCGGGTTCGAGGCCGTCCGCGCCGGGGTTGCTGTTGCGGGTCGAATGGATGAATCCGTCGGAGGTATGCCGCGAACTGCGGGACGGTGAAATCGAGCTGCGTGCCGATGGGGTTGTAGATCAGGCCCTTTTCGATCAGGCCCGCACGCCTCACCGAGAGCTCCTCTTGACTCATCTGCATGTGGGCGGCAATCTCTGTCGATGAATGGCGACCGTCGCCAAGATCCGCCATCGCGGCCATATAGATCATCTCTGCTTCGGTGGCCTTCTCGTAGCTCAGCTCCCCGCCCCCGGGAGCGCCGTGACGAGGCCGTAGATCGCGAGCCCGCTGCCGGCCGCGGCGAGCAACCACGCCGGCAACGCCCGCAGGCGGTGGCGCCAGGCGAAGCGCGGGTACACCGCGAACACGATCAGCTGGCTCAGCCAAAGCGCGACAAGCGACGGCCGGGTCAGCGCGTCATAGAAGCCGTCGGGGTCGATCAGCGTGAACGGGGCCGCGACGATCATCCCGGCGCCGATGGCCAGGTTGACGCGACGGATAGGCCAGCCGCCAACGGCGTGGGCCAGCCGGCTCAGCGCCAGGTACTCGCAAATGATGACGCCGGCTGTGCTGACGGCGATGCCGATGCCGATCGCGGTGGCGACGCCGGCGCCGGCGAACACGCGCGCCACGCTCACCCCCGGAATGTCGCCCTGCAGCAGTCCAGGCACCGCCGCGAGCGGCGCCACCGCGAGCACGACGACGAGCACCGTGAGGAGGAAGGCACCGAGCACGCCGCGGCGAAGCGTCCGCGCCGGCGTGGCCAGCTCGCCCCCGAGAAACAGGGGCAGGCTCCCGCAGATGTAGAGCAGCGAGGTCTGGGCGCCGGCCTTGGCTAGCGGCCCGGCGCCGGCGGCCGTCCCGAAGCTCGAGGCCGGGGTCGACAGGTGACCCAGCGTGACCGCGTCGAGGACCCCCGCCAGCGCCAGCTGGCCGATCGCGATCACGCCGATCACGATCAGCGCCGTCGCCCGGCCGGCGATCATCACCGCCGCGATCGCCACGGGGATGAGCAGCGCCAGCAGCGACTGATAGTGGCGCTCACCAGGGAGCACCTCCGGGAGCAGGTCGTACACGATCTGGACCGTCGTGTAGACGAGGTAGAGCCCATAGCGGACGCTCCAGATCGCCGCCTGCGCGAGGGCCACCCGGCGTCCGGCCGCCGCCTCGACGAACGAGTAGAGGCCACCGCTGGTGCTGACGTGGCGTGAATAGCGCAGCCAGATGGCCAGCGGCGCGATGAACACGACTCCGGCCGCGAGCATCGCCAGACCGGCGGAGGCGCCGGCGTTCGCGACCGTGGCGGGCGCCATCAGCCCAGCGAGCGCCAGCGGGCCGCCGAACGACGCGATCGCTACGCCGGTGAACGCCAGCGGGCCGATCGGCCGCACGAACGGGGATAACGCACGACCGATCGACCCATTTGTTGCCTCGATCGCCGTGCTGCCCGCGTCAGTGCGGGTGGCGGCGGTCGGTGGCGTCATCGGGACTCTCTACTAGCCCCAGCCCTTACCACCTGAGCCGCTCGAGCTTCCACTCGAGCTGGAGCTTGTGGAGGCCGACGCGGTGCTGGCACCGGAGGTGATCGCCGCGCCGGAGGGGGCGACCAGCCACCACTTGGCCCCGAAGCTGTCGCTGCCCTGGCCCTTGGTCGTCCCGGATGCCGGGTCGCCGACGAAGTAGTACAGGGGATGGCCCTTGTAGGTCACCTGTTTGGTCCCGTCCGAGCGGGTGATCGTGCCCAGGTCGGCGGCGCTGACTTGACCCGATCCGCTGGGCGTGGCGGAGCTCAGCAGCGGGGGCCAGGCCTTGGCGCACGTGCCGGAGCAGTTCGACTTACCACTGCTGTCGGCCACCCACAGGTACAGGGCGCGGCCCGAGGCGCCGGTCAGGTAGGTGCCGCTCGGCCCCTTGGCCGTCCCGATCGACGCGCCGGTCGCCGAGACGTTCGAGGTGGTCGAGGTGCTGGCGGAAGCGGCCGCCGGAGTCGCCGTCTTGGGCGCGGAGCTGCTGCTACTGCCACAGGCTGCCACCGCCAGGGCGCTGACCAGACCGAGCACAACGGCTCCCAGGCGATATTGGATCGATCGACTTCTGATCATTGGTCTCCTCCGAGTTCGAATCATCAGAAGCAAGGACCCCCACGAACGCCAGATCCTTCCCAGCGAGTCTCCGACTCCGGGAGGCACCCACCCCCGATCTGGTGACGACCTGGACGGGCGTCGCCAGGTCGGGGGTAAGCCAGCGGCAGGCGGCGGTGGGAGCGCAGTTCCCCTCGCGGAGCGCAGCGGCGGCGATTTCAACGGCGACCGGACGAGGGCCTGGACTGCGAGCCGCTCTGCGCCAATTCTTAGCTTGCGCGTAGAACCTTCTGAGCTTTGAGGCGCAGAGTTCGCGCCATGAGCCCTTCCCCGCCCGTGGCTCCCCGAGCCCGACGCAGCACGTGGGGCAGTCCGTCCCGGACCCTTGACTTGACCGGGGCCGAGGCCAAGAGCCCGGCCCCGTCAGCTGCTCCCCAAGCCCCGACGCCCCGATACTGCGGCCGTCTCATCGCCCCCGCCCGTGGCCGCTCCGGCGTCGGCGTTCCCGGCCATCTGCCTCCGTCGTTCCCTGCCGCGGCGGGGCAGGTGGTCGGGCTTTTGCCGCTGTAATTCGGCCCCGAGGCGGGTCCATCTACTATCGCCTCATGGCCGAGCGCCGATTCGATCTCGCGGCGTCCTCGCTGCGTGCCGACGCGTCGGACGCCCGAGCGCTGGCCGAGGCGCTGGCGGCAAAGCTAGGCGGAGCGCTTCCCACTCAGACCAGGACCCGGCGTCAGGGCGGCCGGTTTCTCTCCCGGGAGAAGCGCCTGGAAAGCGTTGAGGTGCAGCTCGGTGAGGAGACGTTCGTGCTGTCGCTGTCGGGAGACCAGGCACAGACGAGCCGGGCCAAGACGGTAAGGGGAGTCGTCATCAAGCGCCAGGAGCTGCCGCTCGACGCCTGGCTCGAGGCGTTGAGCGACGCGCTGGACGCTGAAGCCCAGCGATCGGAGGCCGCGCGGCTCTCGCTCGAACGACTCCTCGGCTGAGGCCCGCGGCCTCGACTGCGTCTTAGTCGTTGATGTCGAGGACGGGTGTGATGGCGGGCAGTTGCTGGTCGGATTCGGCGTGCTCGTTGGGCACCACGGCAGTACCGATCGCGAAGAACTCGATTACGTGGCTGCCCCAGCCATGGTTGTTCTGGTGGAGCTTGACCTCGACGATCCCGAGAACCCCGTCTCCGATCTCCTCGGCCTCACGCTGCATGCGTTCCATGGCGAGCTCTCGGGCATCGTAGAGCGCCTGGGTGTACTGCTCGAGCTCGACGTTCTGACCGGTTTGGCGGAGCGATTGCATCATCCCGCGGTGTGCGACGTGGTAGACGCAGTTGCCCATGACCATGCCCACGGGTCGCTTGCCCGTCTGCATCAGCGTCCAGAACGCTTGGCCGCTGAGATCTGAGGTGAAGGGCCGCCCGTTCGGCGCGCGATGAACCTTGCCGCCTTTGTGCTTGACCGCGGTGCCGATCGCGATGAACTCCGCCATGTCCGCGCCCCACTCGTAGCGCCCGATGTCCAGGCGGACGCCGACGATGCCGTCAGCTCCGAGTTGATCGGCTTCCTCCTCCATGCGGGTCATGGCGAGCTCGCGGGCTGAGTACATCGCCTGGGTGAGGACGCCCATCTCCTGGCTCGCCCTCCAGTTGGCCGCCTGAAAGCCGATGTGGTAGATGCTCGACCCCACCACCAGTCCCACCGGCTCAAAGCCGGCCTTCTCCACGCACAGGTACTCGTTCACCGAGAGATCTGAGGTGAAGAGCCCGCGGGCGTTCATCTCAAGCCGCTCGCTGGCGTGTTCGGCGAGGCCTTCGGTACTGGTGGGGTCGTATCTCGGCAAAGGATGCTCCTGGGGTAGTCGGGCCTTAGGCACCGAGATTGATTGACATGACCGGCGCCCCCAGGGGGGCTGGATGGGGCTCATGCGCGCCCAGTCGAATCGCGGTGCCCAGGACGTGCATGGACACGATGAAGAAGTGCTGCGCAAACCCGACGCGGTCGTACTCGTAGTGATCGATGTTGTGCCGCAGGGTCGAGATGACCATGTCGTTGGCACCGGCCTGGCGCGCCTGAGCCACCACCTCTTGCATGGCGAGGTGGCGCGCCGCGTAGACGCCCTGGGTTACCTCGGTCAGCTCCTGGTTGCCCCACCACGAGCGCATCAACTGGTTGGCCTGCATGCTGAGGGCCACGACCACTACCGAGGTGTGGCCGATGACGCCCAGTGTCTCAGCGCCGATGCGACGCAGCTTGTCTACATCCTGGCCAGACAGCGCGCACATCCGCGGTCCGGACCGGTTGTCGCACTCCAGGACAGTTTCGCGTACGGCGGTCCCGAAGACGACGTATTCAATGGTCCCCGGTTCGCCGAGAAAGCCCTCGATGGTCAGCTCGATGCCGATCACCGCGTCCGCGCCGGCGAATTGCGCCTCTTGGCGCAGACGGTCGAACGAGCGCTCGCGAGCCAGGTTCCAGGGCGTCGCGAAGGACGGCATCTCGCGAATCCCCCCACCGTAGGACGACCAGCCGTAGTTCTGCCAGCCTTGCTGAACCACCGAGGAGCCCATGATCTGCGCGATCGGACTCAGCCCCGACGCCTGCGCGACCGCATACTCCTTGGCGCTCAGATCGCTGCTGAAGACCGCCGATCCGGTCGCGGCCACCGTCTTCAGGCGCTGTTCGGCTCCAAGCGGAATCCCACCCCGCTTGATGCGATCAAGGTCGACCGCGGCCGCCGCTTGCTCGGCTTCGCTCGGCGGTATCGGTCGTTTTCCGAATAGCGGCAACAGTTGATGTTCCCACAACGTGACCGCTGTCGATGCGCACGGCGAGCTACCCCGCCATGCCCACGATCGGGTGGGTGTGGCTCGGCCCCGGGAGCCGGTTGGCGTCCCCGAGGCAATAGACGTTCCCGGCGCTGGTGACGACCCAGTAGCCCTTCCCGTCGCTGGTCGGCGCCATCCCCACGACCCACCGGCCGCGGTAGTGGCTCGCCGCGGGTGAGCCGTACCAGGGCGTACCGGCGGTCGGATCGACGTTGCCGGCGCTCGTATAGAGCCAGTAGCCACCGGTCGGGGCAGCGACGATCCCCACGACCCCCCGCGCCCGGGGCGCCTGCTCGCGGGTGGCATCGCCGTAGGAATAGACCGTGCCGGTGCTCGTCACGAGCCGATAGCCCCGGCCGTCAGGCGTGGCCGTCATCCCGACGATCGAGCTGCCGCGGTAGTGGCTGCCGATCGGCGAGCCGTACCACGCCGCATCCGCCGAGCGATAGACGTTGCCGTAGGCCGTGTAGAGCCAGTAGCCACCGCCGGGAGCGGCGACGATCCCCTTTACCGCCCGCGCCCGTGGCGGGCGCAGGCGCTTGGCGTCGCCATAGGCGTAGACCCCCCCGGTGCTGGTGGCGACCCAATAGCCCTTGCCGTCACGGGTCGCCGCCATCCCGACGACCGACTTGCCGCGGTAGTGGTTGCCGATCGGCGAGCCGTACCAGGCCGTGCCCAGACTCTGGTTGACGTTCCCGTAGGCCGTGTAGAGCCAGTAGAGCGGCGTCGTGCTGAGGACGACCGCGGTGGGGCGCGAGAACGAGGCGACGCTCGTGGCCGCGCCGCTGGCGGCGATCTCCTGCACGCGGACCGTGTGCCCGACGTCAGCCGGCTCGAGGGTGTAGGTCTGCCCGGTGGCACCCGGAATCCATACGCAGGCGCCGCCGGTGCTGTTGCAGTCCTCCCACTGGTAGGTGAACCCGGTGGGGGCGCCTGACCAGACGCCGTGGCCCTCGGTCAGCGTCTGTCCCTCGATTGCCTGGCCGGTGACCGTCGGGGGCGAGCTCGCCGCCCACTCGCTGGCCGTGCCCGCCACGGTCCCGGCGGCGGCCGTGGCCGCGTCGAGGTAGTCGCCGTCGATGTTGATCGTCACGCCGCCGTAGGTCTCGTTGTGGGCGCCGCTGTACTGGTGCAGGCGCTGGTGGGCCGCCCACTCGGTGCTCGGGACATTGGCGTCGCTCGTGGTCTTGGCGCCGTTCCAGTTGGCGATCCAGATCTCATCCGGCTCCTCGTAGCCGGTGCCGTACTGCGAGACGAGGTCGCTGATCCCCGAGTCATCGCTGCTGTAGACGCCTGACTCGTAGCCGCGGGCGTGTAGCTGCAGGGTCCAGGCGGAGAGGAAGGCCAGCACGGCGGGCGTGTTGCTGCCCCCGGGCGAGTAGGCCTCCATGTCGAAGTAGATCGGGTTACCGGCGCCCAGCCCCAGCGCCTGCGCCTTGGTCGCAGCATCGGCCGCCGCGGCGGCGCCCTGGGTCGAGGCGCTGGAGCTCGAAATCGACGCACAGCCGCAGGAGTTGGACGGGGCCTGGAGCCCGACGTAGATCGGGATCAGGTGCCAGCCCGCGGCCGACTCCTGGCTGACCCAGCCGGCGGACAGGTTGGGCTGGGCGCAGGCAGCGTTGGCGCCCCCGATGTAGACCCCGATGGCGCGGTAGGGCGAGGAGCCCCAAGCGCTCATGTGGGCGGTGCTGGGGGTCGAGCAGGCGTCGAATCCCGAGCCGGTGTAGACGCCGCCCGGGGTCGCCGGGCTGGCGCTGGCGATCCGAGCTTCAAAGAGGGAGCGGCCCCCGCCAGGCGAGGTGCGCGGGGCCTTAAGCACGCCTAGGGAGTGAAGCCCCAGGGCCTGACGGATCTCGCCGCCATCAGCGCGCCAGGTGGCCGTGACGAGGACCCCGTGCAGGCGGTCAAGCAGCGAGCCGGCGTCGCCGCCGGGGGCGCTCGTCAGCCCAGCCCCGCCGGAGGCCGCCGCGGCCGTGACGGCGTCGGCCGCCGAAGCCCGGACGGCCGTCGGCTGGAGCAGGATCGCCTCGGTCCGTCCCGCGGCGTGGGCAGGGCAGCGCTGGGCGGCGCTCGGAGTCCCCAGGTAGACGGCGTGGCGATCGAAGCGAACGCAGACGCCGGGATCCCGGGCCAGGTTGTAGACCGGCCAGCTCCGGGGGACCTTCACCCGGTAGCCGTGGTAGCTCACCACCTTGAGCGAGGAGGAGGCCAGGGCCGGCGCGGCGGCCAGGCAGGCGCAGAGGATGGCGAGGACGCCGGCGCAAACGGCGCGGGGCCTGGCAACGGCATGGGCGATAGATCCGGGCATGCAGCAACTCCCGCTCGGTCGAAGCTCATCTGGGTGCCTGGCGCCTGCGGAGTTAGCTGACGGGCTCGCGCTGTACCTGCGCTACCGGCGGATCACCGCCGGATTCGCCCCAACAACCTGGTTTCCCCGCTCCCGAGGTTGGCGCGCTCGGGATTCGGCCAAAGCTCAGAACAGATGTGGTCCGCGTAAGTTGCGACCCACCTGCCCGTTCCGGCTCTTTCTTATATCTCGGTCCCGGAGGTCCGGGGCTTGAGCCGTCCGCCCGGAAGGCAAGACTGAAAGCGATGCTTTGCCCCCTCACCGGTGTACCGCACCGACTCTTCTGGCTCCGCTCAGCCTGGTGGTGTGAGGACTGCCGCCAGAAGATCGAGACCTGCTGCGAGGGGGCGTGCCCTAGCGCCGCCGGGTCGCTCTACGCTCCCAGCGCCTCGACCCAGTCCCACGGGCGCCCGCAGAGCTGGCGGTAGTTGGCGGGCGAGACGTAGATCACCGGGACGTTCCCCGGCGCAGTCGAGGCTACGAGCGGGCCTACGGTGAAGGCCGGGTCGGCGATGCTCGGACCGGCGCTCCCGGGGGCGAGGCCTCCGGTGTGGTAGTCGAGCGTGAAGTGATGCACCCCAGCCGCCAGGTGGATCTTGCCGAGCGGAATGTATCCCCCCGGCTCGTTGAGGATCTCATTCGTCGAGCCGATCTGGTGCCCGTCCACCGTGGTCGTAAGGTGGCCATTGATCCCGCCGCCGAGCCAGAAGTAGTAGGTCCCGGGCGAAGAGGCATGGAAGGTCTGCGTGGTCCGCCCCAGCTTGAGGTTGGGCGGGATGTTGGTCCCGATCGACGCGGGCCGCTGGGCCGCCGCGAGCTCACCGTTGGGCCCGACCTCCCGGGCCAGGCGAGCCACCTGGGTGCAGCTGGGGACGGCAATCGGGCTGAGACTGCCGCCGAGTGGGATGCTGTCGACGATCTGCCGACTCAGCGTGGTCGGCCGCTGCCAGACCTGGTACCAGGGCCCGTTGTAGATGAGCCGATACGGAGCCGGCGGGCGGCTGGCGGTGGGACCGGTGCGCATCACGATTGTGCGGTAGACGAGCAGCGTCGCGATCTGGAACTGATCGAGGTCGGCATAGCCGCCGGTGGGAACCTCGGCCCCGCTACGCAGGAGCACGGGCCGGCGGCGGATGTCCGAGGGTTCCTCGGGATCCATCAGGCGCAGAAAGTGGCGCCCGGCGTAGGGCTCGTTCTCGTTGATCATCGTCGGGCCTTGGCCGGCGAAGCGCTGGCCGATGTAGGAGAGCTCTGCCATCTGGGCGTAGGGAGCCAGGGTGACGTGGCCGTAGGCGAGGGCGTTCCCCCAGATCACTCCCACCGCCACAGCGAGACACGCGCCCAGCGCGAGGCCACGGCCCACGGCCAGGCCGTCGCCGGTCCGAGACCGGGATATTCGTCGTCTGCCCGGCAGCAGCCGCCCCGGGCTCTCGCCCAGCGCGGCCAGCCCGATCAGCCCCAGCAGCAAGAAGGTGGGGGAGGCGGTGGCAAAGGCCTTGCCCTGAATCCACGGGGAGCCGCCGTAGGAGCTCGCGAGGACCCCGACCAGCGCCCCGGCGAAGGCGACCGGGAGGACCCAGGATCGCTCCTGCCAGGAGACAGCGGCGGCGAACACCAGGCCTACGATCACGACCGCGATGAGCAGATAGGTGAGGACGGGAGCATTCGGGGGCGAGATGCGAAAGTCGGCCGTCGGCCACACCCCCAGGAGCTGGAGCGGGCGGACGGGGTGGGCCAGGTTGCCGAGCTCGTTCGAGAAGGCGAGGTCCTTGTTGGCCGTCGCGGCGCTGGCGGAGTGGATGGCCAGGACGATGAACGCCACCGCGGCCACGCCGAGCGCCGCCAGCTGAGGCCAGGCGCGCTCGCGTACCCACGTCCATAGGGCAAACACCGCGACCAGGAGGAGGGTCGCCGGGACCCACACGGCTCCGTCGTAGCCGTTGACGCCGAGCATCGCGAACACGGCCACGCCTAAGGGCAAGAAGCTTCGGATCCGGGCGCCGCTCTCGAGGATCGGGACGATCGAGGCGGCGATGACCAGGAGCACGAGCGCCGCTGCGACCTCTTTGATCCCGCCCCAGAGCGAGTAGCCGTAGATCAGCGTCGCCTGGGCGGCGATGAACACCACCGCGCCCCGCAGGGCTCGATTCCGGATGAAGGGGCGCGCGATCGCCCAGCCGACCATCGAGATCATCCCGGCCAGGAACGCGATGTAGGGCTGGAACTCCCACGCCAGGTCTTGGCCCACGATGTGGTTCGCGATCCCCCAGGGCAACATCGACCCCAGCGGCTCGCCACCGGTGAGGTAGGCGCCGAGCATCGCCTCGTAAGTGGAGGGGGGAAGGCTCGCGATGTTGTGCCCCGTCTTGAGGACCTGGTCGGTCATCCCCATCCAGGTCGAGGTGTCGTCGAGCTTGATGAAGCCGGTGAAGGTGGGCTCCCCGGAGAGGAGGACCGGCGCCAGATAGACGAAGTAGACGCCGAAGGCGATCACGATCGGCCACCAGCTGATCTGCGGGCGGACCACCCAAGGGCGGGCCAGCACCCCCCCGATCACCGCCAGCACGACCACGATCCACGGCGTCGCCGGGGCCAGGCTCGAGGACTTGGTCACGATCTCCCCGACGAGGATGATCACGGCGATTCCCGCGGGCATGACCAGACCGTCGGCCAGCTTGATTCCCGCCACGGCCTGGAGCAGCAGACCGCAGCCGAGCGCCAACAGCCCCAGCACGACCGGGAAGAGGAACCAGGCGACGAAAACCGTCATGCTGTGCCTGACTCCGAACCGGGGAGCCCCCACACTCCGAGGGATGGTCGCCTCGGCGGACGTCTGGCCGAGGCGCTACTCACGCGCAGGAGGGTACACAGGAAAGTGGTCGGCAGATGAGTCGGAAAGGCCGGGCCATCGGCTACGGCTCAGCCCTCCTGCTCGTGCTGGTCGGGGTGGGGGTTGGGATCTCCTTCGGCGGCACAGTCGGGCAGGTGGCGGCTCTAGTTCTCGTTGGCCTCGGGCTGGTGCAGGCGGTGGCGCTCGTCTTCTACGAGGTGGGCCTCAGCGAGGATCGCGAGCGAGCGCAAGAGGAGGCTAAGAAGCGCAAGGCCGCCGAGCCGAGACGCTCTCAGGTGCGGGCGCACTTGGAGCGGAGGCGGGGGCAGCGCCGGCGGCTGCCCTGACGTTATCCTGGCGGGAGCTAAGAGGTTCGGTCAGGAATCGGACTTCTCGTTCGTATAACGAAAAGTAGGCAGGGGCAGACGGCTTCGCGGAGCAAAGCGCGGTTGCAGTCACGCTGCAATCGTCGGTAGCAAGGAGCGGATCCGGTTCAGCTCGACCAGATCAAGCGGCCTCCTGGGCCGCAGCTCAACGAAACGGAGGACCGGCGCTCATGAAGTCCCGGATCGCCACGATTTTCACAATGGTTCTACTGGTGGCCGGCACCGGCGGCGCGATTGCCATCGGCGCGGGCGGATCAAGCGGCGGTCCGCAGGGTGGCGCCGCGAATGCGCAGTACTGCCCACCCAAGAAGAAGTGCCCGCCGCCGCCACCGCCGCCGAAGCACAACTGCGGCCGGTACCACAACCAGAAGTGCCCGACCAAGCCGAAGACTTGTTACTACAAGGTCCACGGCCACCGTCACGCTTACAAGTGCCCGGCGCCCGCGCCGAAGAAGAAGAAGCACCACAAGCCGCCGCCGAAGCACCACAAGAGCACGAAGAAGTCGACGGGCAAGAACAACGGTGGCGGTGCGAAGTGCACAACTCGCACCGTGAACGGGCTGACGGTCCTCTTCTGCAACTCGAAGTAGTCCGAGTCTGAGCCATTCGCCTGGTCGGTACGGATGCCGGCTAGGCGGATGGGCCGTCTCGCTCTTGGGCATCCGCACGGCATACTCGGCCCCCGTGGACGCGAAGCTGAGGATTTTGCTCTTCGTACCCCTGCTCGCAGTGGGGATCGTGAGCTTCATCATCGTCAGAAGCCAGCAGGGAGAAGGGGCGCCCCTCGTGGCACGGCAGGAGAGCGCCGAAGCGCTGACCGCGCCCGCGGTGGAGAAAATTGTCCGTGTGGTCCCCGAATCAGCCCGAGGGGCCAGCGGCCGCTCGGCCGACTGCGTCCCCCGCGGCTCCGGCGAGCTCCACAACCCGTGGCAGTGCACGATCCACTACGCGGACGGGAAGGCGATCAGCTATCGAGTGACGATCAATGCGAACGGGTCGTTCGTCGGAGACAATCAGGTGATCACGTACCAGGGCCGGACAACCCCCGCAGCTGCGCACGTCACTGGCTGCTGCATCACGATCCCGTAGACGCGGTTTAGTCCAGCTCGTCCTTCAGCTTGCGCAGGGCGCGGTAGACGCGCCCCTCGATCGTCGTGAGCTTCTCGCCTTTGAGCTTGGCGATGTCCGGCACCGTGAGATCGGCGCCGTAGCGAAGCGCGATCGCCTCGCGTTCCTCGGTACTCAGCGTCGCCAGCGCACGCTGGAGGGAGTCACGTTGCTCGACCGCCTCGAGTTCGCGGTCCATCCCGGGGCTGCCTTCGCCGGCGCTCACGCGTTCCAGCACCCGGGCGCCCGTCGCGCTGTGCCGGGCATGGTCCCGCAGCAGGTTGAGCGCGATCGTGTAGAGCCACGTCTTCTCGCTCGCCTTCCTGCGGTCAAACGGCCGTCGGGCTCGGAGAACCCGCTCAAATGTGTCGGCCAGCAGGTCCTCCGCCAGCGACCGGTCGCCTGTGCGGTAGACGAGGAAGCCGAGCAAGGGCTGCGCGTGCTCGTTGTAGAGGCGCTCGAAGTCTTCGGTCCGCATCAGAGCGTGGTGAACCCATCCCCGATCGTCTTCCCGTCCCTCTCCCACGAAGCCCGGTTGCCGCCGGCAAAGGTCTGGACCATCTGCTGGACCAGCGGTTCACGAGGATCGAGCGACAGCGCCTTGTGCGCGGCCGCCATCGGGTCGAGGCCAGCCGATGCCCGCATCACGGCGAGGTCGTAGGTGTAGTTCCAGTTGTTCGGGTCAAGCGAGATGGCTTTGTTGATCATCGCGATCGCCATGTCCGGCATGTCGCGGCGGATGTCGCAGTAGCTGATCACCTCGTAGGGCTCCGGTCGGTTGCCTAGGATCGAGATCGAGGAAAGCGCGGAGTCGGTGGCCGCGCGGCAGTTGCGTTGTGCGAAGGCGGTGGTGGCCTGATCGAGTCGCCGCTGCGAGAGCCACATATAGGTTGGCGCAACAGCGAGGAGAAGGCAGCCGAGGCCGACTAGCACACGGGTGTATGGAGGGGGGCCGCTTGTCGGGCTGGACGGCTCGTCAGCAGCGGACGATCCGGGCACTGGCCGGGAGAGCATGAAGCCGCCAAGGGCAAAGAACGGCAACGTAACCACTGGCATCTCCCAGTCCCAATCGATGCCCGCGTGCAGTGCCCAGATCAGCATGACCGCGAAGGTGGCGGCGTAAAGCGGCCGGGTCGGACCCCGGGCTCGACTCGCAGTGCTGATGAGGATCGCCAGAATCACCCCTACAAGGAGTAGAAAGCCGACGATTCCGAGCTCGTCGAGCGTCTCGAGGTAGAGCGAGTGGGCGTCGACCACGAAGTCCTGAGTAGGTCGGTACTGGGCCCAGGTGTTCGCAAATGTTCCGGCGCCCTTCCCCACAAGCGGCGTCCGCTCGAACTGGTGCCAGGCCACCCGCCACATATCGATTCGACCGTTGTTTCCCGGGTCTGTCAGCCGAGCTCGGAGGTCAGCCGGGCTGCCCGGCTGAGCTGAGCGGAGGAAGCGGTGATACTGATTCACGATTGCTCCGTTCAGGGCGATCCCGGCGATTGCCAGTGCCGCTATCAGCGTTCCCCAGCTGAGTCGTCGGACTCGCGCCTGCGCATTCCGGGCGATCGCGAAGCGGGCGAGGTGACTATCGACCATGAGCGCGAGCCCTCCACGGACGGCCGCGGTCACCGCTACACAGAGGATCACCGCGACTGCCACGTGTCGTCCCTGAGCGACTGCTCCGCTGGTCGTAGGCGTCTGTGTCGCGAGGAGATTGGCGTCGTAAGCGATCTTGAGGGCAATCGCGGCTGTGGGTACGACGGCTATTGCTGTACTCAGGAGGAGCTTGGGTCGTGCGATCAGCGCGTAGACGATCAAGCCGATAAATGTGCCGGCGATCCCCCCGCGAGAGAACGTGAAGTAGATCGTCGTAGCGAGAATCGGGATCGAGGCAGCGGCAAGCACCCGGACGATGGGTCGCTCACGGACATCGCTGGATATATGGGCGGCAATCACGACCCCCATAGCGCCAAGGATCCCGAGCGCGTTCCAATACGTCACCGGGAAGCTCAGCCGGTTGTTGGCGAGCCCAGGCGTCGTCGGCCAGAGGTGGGGGAGCAGCCGAGTGGTGAGGCCGCAAGTACAGATCACAAAGATCGCGAGCCCCAGGATTCGCAGAATCCAGGCCAGCCGCTCGGGGCTGTGAGCGATCGAAGCGAACAGCACGAAAACGAGGAGGTAGACCAGGGCTCGATCGAACTCTTCCAGCGCCGTCCCGGGAGCGTGCGACCAGATCTGGGAGACGAGTGTCAGAAGGGCATAAACCCCAAGCGCCCCGGACGCGATTGACACATTCGGACCCGCTCCCACGAACAGATTCCGGCCCAGTGTCGCCCGAAGCGCGAGAACGATGCAAAGCAGAACAGCGACGTAGGCCGGAGGCCCTGGGTAGAAGCCGCCTGAATTGAAAGCAAAGAACGCGGTCAAGCCTGCCGGCAGCAGCAGCAACGCCGCGCCCGCTACCCGCCGCCCGTCGAGCATGCTACGAATGATAGGCGCGCCTTCGAGCCAAGCTGACGATGGCGGGAGCATTCGATCTCCCGCCATAAGGATGCTGCACTGCTCTGCTCCGGCGTCGAACGGACATCGTGGCAAGACGCGTGCCACGCGGTCCGGAGTAGCGATCGTGACTGGCGAAGCTATAGAAGTCCATGCGGTAGGAATGTTGCGATGCAACACATGGCGCGACCAGAGATTGGGCCCGATAACATAGGAGCGTCGTACCTCCGGCAGAGGTCGATGACAGTCAGCAGCTCCTAACGAGAACCGCGGGCGTGCTGCAGCATCGCGTACGCCGCCGCCGATCTGCTACGAATGACGCTGTCCGTTGTGCTGCAATCGGACTGCCCTCTCGGTCTAGGACCCAATCTCACGTTTATCGAGTGTCGTCTAAACAAGTACTAATCACCGGTGCCGCCGGGTTCATTGGTTCGCACCTGACAGAACGTTGTCTGGAAATGGGCTGGCGCGTCACCGCAATAGATGGGTTTCTGCCGTATTACG
>Ga0335074_10000382_pt1 | contig 65033 bp, 59 predicted proteins | sample Lox_Sample_23_FD_206715 | JGI IMG/M metagenome (GOLD analysis project Ga0335074, IMG submission 206715) | Soil microbial communities from Loxahatchee National Wildlife Refuge, Florida, United States - Lox_Sample_2.3 | ecosystem: Environmental > Terrestrial > Soil > Wetlands | place: USA...
TCTCCAACATCTACGATCAGCTCGGCCTGCCGCCCAGTGACGACGACCACCGCCGCGTCCTGGCCGTGATCCGCTACCTGTCCCGCTAGAGATGTACGCGTCGGCCCAGCCGCTACTAAGCGTCAATACTGTAATTACAGATGCGTATGCGCCCTTCTAATAAATCACCGGTGCCGTTACGACGAATCCCCGCCAGCTCTATTAGCACGATCACCGCCCACTTTGCTGACATACCGGATCTGCCCTCGGCGCGGCGACCCCCGTGGCGACTGAGCTATATTCTGGCACAGAATGCCCATATTAGGCCAACCGGTCAGGTTTATATCACAGCTCCGCGGGCTCGATGCCCCTAAGTGAGGCCGAAGCACGGGTCGTCGGCCGTTCAAAACATATTAGATCCGCACTAGTCAGGAACGTGCCGACACAGCCCCCTACGGACCGACTCTCCCGGCTAGCAGAGCGCGCAGGCAAGACTTCCAGCAGAGACGTAGAGCCAGTACACTTCCGAAAGAACAAACCCTGGCATGTTCACAGCCCTAAAGGGCTACGTTTCGAGGAAGAAAGCATGATCACACTCAGCGGCGCCGAAAAGGATCTCCGAGCTTACCTGATCGACCAAGCCCGCGATGACACTGACTGTCTCAGATCCTACGGCCAAATAGCCGAGGCTACTGACGCGAAGCGCAATCTCGATGATCCCCACCACAGCCGCTTGAAGAAGCGCCTGTTCCGCATCAGCTCCTATGAGGTAGAGCACGGCCGCCCAATGCTGTCTGCTATCGTCGTCCATTCAGGCGATTACCGACCAGGAGACGGCCTGTATGAACTAGCACGTCAGCTCAACCGCCTCAAGGGTGAGGAAGACAACCTGGTATGGTGGAACGCAGAGGTCGAGAGGATCACCCGATACTGGGTCACTCATTCAGACGACGCAACGAAGGACGCGCAATTCGACGCGGTCATGGCCGAGCTGGCGACGGTCCAACAGATGATACGGACACTCTGGCGCGGCTAAGGATTCGGGGCCGTCAGCCCGGGCGCCGAGTCCACCTTCTGTTCTGTCGTAGGAGTTTTCACGCCAGCCGGAACCTGTCGGGGGCCTCGCCAGCCGGAACCTGTCGGGGGCCTCGCCAGCCGGAACCTGTCGGGGGCGCCGCCAGCGGCGCTACTTGGTGATCGGCGACGCCGCCCCTTGACGGAACCCGTCTACCGTCAGGTTCGGCAGCAGCCTGGTTCGGGGGGAGGGGCTCCGTCTTGCTAATACGGCGTCCCGGGACCAGTTCCTGACCAAGCGCGGCCGATCGCCTCGGCGTAGCCTCCGGGAGCCGCCTGCACCATGCCGACCAGCTCCCACAGCGCCTTCTTCGCGAACACCTTCGCGAAATATCCGGCGCCGAACGGCAGGCACATGAGCAAGTACCAGAAGGCCTCCATCCCCTGCAGCGAGTAGCCGCTGCTGGGTCCCTGACCATCAAGCTGTAGCTCGCTGAAGACCTCGCACGCCGCTTTCTTGGTCGGCAGCTTGGCGAAGTACGCCGTGCCGAAGTCGATGCATCCGAGGACGTACCAAAAGGTCTCGGCGCCGCGCAGCCCGTATTGCTTTCCTGCGATCTGGCGTTGGGCCCGGTGGCCAGGATGGGGTGCCCGGGTGGCCGGGGAAGGGGAGGACTGCTGGTCGACGGCGTATCGATCCTGGTACTGCTCCTGCCCAGGCTGAAGATCGCCCGGTCCGTAGAAGGACTCCGGCGGCTGCTGATAGCGCTGCTGGGCCTGCGGCGCCCCGTAGGACGCCTGGCTCTGCCCGTACGGCGTGAATGGCGGCCTCGCCTGTTGCTGATACGGGTCGTCTGGCGGCTGCTGGTAGCTCATGATGTTCCCTCCCCATTGCGGCCCGCGTAGCCGGGTTTTCCCACTCCAGGGGTGGCTAGGAGCCGTGCCGATTCACAGGAAGCATAACTCTATGGAAGCATCTGATTACACTCTGTCCGATAAGAACTGGTTACCGCCGATGGGTCTGTAGACGCGATGCCCTCCTCCGGTCCATGCGGCGCCGCTATGGTGGCTTCCGCACCGGTATGCCCCGGACTCTCCCAGCGCACCAAGGTGCGCCACTTGCCTGCCTGCAGGCGGCAGCATCTCTGCTCATGAAAATGCGCCGTACCGGTCTATCCCCCAGCGGTCGGCTGCGGTCCCTGGTGCCTTTGAGACTCGGCTGGGCCGCCGCTACGTCCAGCGAGCTGAGCGCACGACCGCGAACCCCCGCGCACGCAGCCGGCAAACCCCCGCGGACGCCGGCACACGCAGTCACGAAGCCCCCGCGAACCCCTGCACACGCAGTCACGAAGCCCCCGCGGACGCCCGCACACGCAGTGGCGAAGCCCCCGCCAACGCCAGCGACGAGCTTGGCGAGGACCGGAAGGCACCGTGAGGCGCTGCCGCGCCTGTCTGCCGGACGATAAGACTCGCGCTCGTTTTGACGAGCGAATTCCCTGGCAGCGCCTGCCCAGTTCGGGCTCGTCCCGGTGCACTTAGTGCCCGGCTGTCTCTGCGTGAAGATGCTCGGTCTGGGTTGAGAGCACCGCCAGTTCGTCCTGCAACTGCGCCCAGCCGGGCCAGCCTTCTCCCGTCCCGCCCGCCTTTTCTCGGTTGGGGCGGAATGGTCGTTAATGTGGCCAGGGCGAAGCGGGCCGCTAGCACAGAAATGCCATGACGCGGGGCGGCCTCCTTCTCGGTACCCAGTGGTCGCGCCCGGCTACGTTTGATCGCCTGTAATCCCGTCAGTGGCAAATCGGCTCATCCTCCCCGGCCTGGTGGTGCCTGCCCCATCGACTCTGCGCCGCCTGTACCCGCCGCAGGGGACGTCGGCACATTGCTCCGGGGCAGCCTGTCCCTGTCCGCGGCGTCATGCCCGGCGTCCTGGCTGTCCGGCCGGAGTCACTGGTCGCAATCGAGCCCTGGGTCACCCCGTCAGTACCGCGCCTGCGCCCATGTCTGCTAGATGAATGTGGCACCCTAATGGTTCTTTTCGTTACGATGTCACAACCATTGAGAAGAAGTCAAATTACTGACGAAATCTTGAGCTAATTCTGTTGCTGGCCAGAAGGCGCTGGCTTCTAGCATGGCTTGAGGCCGCGGATCGGGGCTACGGCTAGCCTGCCCGCACTGGCGGCCATACGGGCAGCGAGATTCTGCTCAGCTTGCGGGCGCTTATCGCTCACGCGATCCAACAACATTCTCACGGCACGCTGAACGGTGCGGCGCCACTCGACGTGTGTCGGAATCCGCAATCACATGACACCGGGGGAATTGTCTTGCTACTTTAAGTTATATGACTAATACTGAACGTCATCGATATGTCCCGCTTGCGTGGACGGAACGGAGACGCTCATGACATCGCCGGAGCCAAGAGAACTTCTCCTCGCCGCCGTCGCGGATGCCATCAACTATTTGGAGGACGACCGCGTCTTTTGCCCTGATTGCGCTAACTCCCCGGACGCCGTCTGCCTTGAGCACGAAGAGGCGGCCAACCTCGCCGCCCGGTACGCGGAGATACACGCGCAACTCCGCGAGGCGGGGTTAGGCCACTCAACGCGCAGGGGCCGCCGTCCCGTCGCCGCCATGCTCGCCGTGATCGAACGCGGCGGATAGTCGAGCGCGGCCCGGTCTGCGATCCTTAACCTCGTTCACGTACGGCACAGTCACGGCTGTCAGCTGGGGCGATATTGCTCTTTGCCAAGGCATTTCCCTACACTGAGCGTGGCTCAGCGGCCGGACGAGGAGGGCGCATGCCAGTCGACTGGGTTGTCGTTGGCGTGGATAACGGCGGGACCACGAACAACGCGACGGTGCTCGACTCCGGGGGCCAGTTCCTCCTGGACCAGATGGCAGAGGTCCCCAGCAACGTCAGGCAAGGACCCGACAAGGCGATCCAGTCCCTGGTCGACTCCGTGGAGCAGGTGCTCGGGCTGACCGGCGTGCCGATCACGTCGATCCGGGCGGTCGGCCTCGACACGCCCGGGCCGGCCAGCGCGGACGGCATCATCTCCTCGAAGGGCGCGACCAACTTCGGGGATGCCGGCTGGGGCGGCTTCGACATCCGCAGCGCCCTGGAAGAACGCATCGGGCTACCTGTCATCTACAACAACGACGGGAACGCGGCCGCGTTGTACGCACACCACGTCCGGTTCGGCCGGGATTCCCGGCGGCACAGCTCCGTCTCCGCCATCGTGGGCACCGGGCTGGGCGGCGGGCTCGTCGAAGCAGGGCGGGTGATCAAGGGGGCCGCCGGGATGGCCGGGGAACTCGGCCACGTCCCCATCCCGATGGACGGCTTGCTGGATCCGGGCCAGCCGGTGCCCAAGTGCAACTGCGGTCAGCTGGGCGACGCAGAAAGCGTCGCGTCCCTCACGGGTATCCAGAACAACCTGCTGCCGTACTGGCTCGGCAAGTATCAGGGCCACGAGCTCGCGGGCCTAGCGCCGGGTCAGGCGGCCAAGCTCGTGCGGCGCTACGGCGAAGACGGCGATGAGCTGGCCCTGACGATCTTCAGGCAGCAGGCCATGGCCCTCGGGCGCCTGTTCACCATCGCGGCGAACTTCTTCGATCCCGGTGAGTATTTCCTCGGCGGCGGGGTGGTTGAGGCCGCTCCGCACTTCCGCGACTGGTTCCTCGCTGAAGTCCGCGCCAACACGGTACTGCGCGAGGAGCAGGCCAGGGCGGCCGGAATCTCCCTGGTTCCCGACCTTGACATGGCCGGCGCCCGCGGTTCCGCCATCGCCGCGCGCGACTGGATCGTCGGCCAGGAGCTGGGCGCCCGGGGCGTCGGGTCGTTATTCCTGGGCCGGCGGGACGAGCACCACCATGGTGAGCCGGACCGGCACGGCGCCCTCGTTGTTGTACCGGTGCGGGCGGCTGCCCGGGAAGCGGGCGCACTGGCCGGGCCCGAGCGCGTAGCGCTCGCCGGCGACCGTCAGCGTCAGGGTGCCCTCCTCGACCCAGGCCATCTCACGGGTGGCGGGCGCGTGCGCGTCACCGCCGAACGCCTCGCCGGGCATGACCTCCCACCGCCACAGCTCAACCGCCCACGGGGGATCAGTAGCGCTGATGATCGTCCCGGTGCCCCCGGACGGCCCGCGCCAGAGCACGCGCGACGCGTCGGGGTTGCTGATCCTGACGGCCGGCTCGCCGCTGATGTCGACCAGCTGCGTCACGGGAACGCCGAACGCATCGCCGATGCGGGCCAGCGTGGCCAGGTTCGGGTTGGACCGGCCCTGCTCGAGGGCCACGAGCACGCCCTTGCTCACCCCGGAGCGTGCGGCGAGCTGATCCAGTGACCAGCCGCGGTCGGCCCGCAGCGCCTGGAGGGTGCGCGCCACCGCGGTTGTTATGTCCGGCACATCAGCCATTATTCACTTTCCGTCCCGGGCCACCGGTCGATAAGATGAACTATACGTATCAATATTCCGACCGCCAGCATGAACCGCAGAGGAAGCCATCGTGGTGACGATCCTGGCGCTGGCCGCCGCCATCCTGTACGGGACCGCCGACTTCCTCGGCGGGGTGGCGTCCAGGCGCGCCAGCGTGTTCGCCGTGCTGGCCCTGACCGTGCCGACCGGCGCGGTCGTCATGGTGGCGGTCGCCCTGCTCGGCGGCACGCCGTGGGTGAGCGGGCTGCTCGGGCACGGCGGACTGGGTGGGCCGACGGCGATCGGAGACTGGAGCGCCGTCGGGTGGGCGGCGCTGTCTGGCGTCTGCGGTGCTGCGGGCCTGATGGCCTTCTACGCGGGCTTCGCCGCCGCCCCCATCAGCGTGGTGGCTCCCGTTGCCGCGCTGGTCTCGGCGCTCCTTCCGGTCGGCGTGGCGGTCGCCGGCGGCGAGCGGCCCCGGGCCAGCGTGATCGCCGGAGGCCTCCTCTGCCTGATCGCGATCGTCCTAGTGAGCTCGCAATCGCCGCAAGCACCCGGGCACGGGGGTCCAGAGCCGCCGGGCGAGGGAAGCAGCGGCGCCTCAAGCCGCCTGCTCGCGCTCGGCTACGGCGTCGCCGCGGGGACCGGCTTCGGCCTGTTCTTCCTCTTCCTCAAGGACGCCGGCCAGTCTGGAGTGCTCTGGCCGGTAGCGATCTCGCGGTCGGCGGGGACGGTGGTGGCGCTGGCGATCGCGCTGGCTACTGGCACCCGTCCGTGGCGGCAACGGGGCCACGGAGTGCTCGGCATCGCGCTGGTCTCCGGGACGATCGACGCAGCCGCCAACGTCTGTTACGTCCTGGCGACGCGGGCCGGCCTGTTCGGGCTGGCCGTGGTGATCACGTCGCTGTACCCGGGCACGACGGTGCTGCTGGCCCGGTTCGTGCTCGGTGAGCGGATGCGCTGGCTGCAGCGAGCGGGGCTGCTCCTGGCCGCGGTCGGTGTGGTGCTCGTGACCGCTTAGATCCCCGGGTCGGCGCGCTCGTCTGGGTCCTTGAAGATCAGGCCGCATACCTCGAGGTAGAGCTGCTCGGGGTAAGGCAGGTACGTGACGTGGCTCAGCGCCTGGTCCTGCCCGGCCGATTCCACGATGAACTCGCCGTAGCCGAGGAGCTGGCCCATCGCGGTTCGCTGGAAGCTCATGTCCGTCACCTTGGTGAGCGGCATCATGTTCACCTTGCGCACGACAATTCCCTGCGCGAGCAGCATCCGCGACGACGTCACCACGAAGTAGTTCACGGCCCAGTCGACGATCTTGCCGATCACCCAGATCAGGACGAGCGCGAACAGGATCCATACCCCGATGATGACGTCCGGGTCGCGTTTGATCGCGTAGCTGAGGAACCCCGCGAGGGCCAGCGCGACCAGCCCGAAGAAAACCGGCTTGATCAGCACCGCCGGATGTTGATGAACGCTGATGACCTGACGCTCGTGGGGCAGGAGGTACCTATTGACCGAGGCTGGGACGTTGTCGGTGCTCGGGGCCAGCCTCATCCCAGCACCTAGCCCTAAACCTTAGCGAAGAAGCTTGAAATGCCGTTGGCCACAGTGGTCAGGAAGTTCCCTATGTTATGGACGACGTGGGCGGCCCCACTGGGATCCTCTATCACCCACCAGATTATGAACGCGACGACGGCATACCCGGCGATGGTTTTCAGACTCACGTCGCCTCCCGTGGGCGCCCGTACTTATCCGTAGCTGCCAGAGAACTTATGTTAGCTTGTACCGATTTCCCGGCCAACGCTAACGGGGTGAAGCTGCCGTGTCGGCTTCAGTATGCCCCCGTGCAGGCATCAGTATGCCCGATCTGCGGCAGCAGTGCGCAACGCGGGTGCGGGCCACGCCGGCCGCTGCGCGCCGAAACCTCCGATTGCGGCCCTGATCGGCGATTTGGCTACCGGAGCGGGCAGGTATCTGACAGCATTCCTCCGTGCAGAGCATGCTGGTGCATTGACGATGCCGGACGTGGGTGAGACAGACTTCGCGGTCATCGTCTACCGGGAAGAGGACCAGTGGGAAGCGGGCGCGCTGCCGGCCGCGGTCACTGCCGATCTTGACGGTTTCCTGGATGCGCTCCGCCGGCAGCCCGGCATCGGCGGCACCATCGGTTTCGCGGGCGTGGGCGATGACTTCTGGCTGGCCGTGCGGATCCTCGGCGAAGAGGTGCTGCTGTTCCTCTCCGATCTCACCGCGGCGGTGGACTATCCGCTCGCCCGCCAGGTGCTCGAGACCCTGGACATCCCGGTGCCGTCCGATGACGAACTCGACCAGGTGCTCCCGGCCGGTGACCTGTCTATTTTCGCGGACCTCGGCCTGGATGAGATGGAACTGGGCGCGGTGGCGGCCGACCTCGACCTGTACCCCGAGGACGCCGTGGCCGGTATCGCCGAGCGCTTGCGGTTCGGGGACGTGGTGGAGCGCGCCCTGGACAGCGCGCTCGGCCCGTGACCGGCTATACCGAATCCTTCGCGCCCGCGATGCGGCTCGCGCTGGCCGAGGCGGCGCAGGCCCAGGACGAGCTGACGGGCCCCGGGCCAGACGGCCCGGACGCGGGTGACGTGCCCGTCGGGGCCGTCGTCCTCGACGAGGCCGGCACCATCCTGGCGCGGGCGCGAAACCGCAGGGAAATCGATCACGACCCCACCGCGCACGCGGAGATCCTGGCGATCAGGCGGGCGGCCCGGGCGCTGGGCGACTGGCGCCTGACGGGCCTGACGCTCGTCGTGACCCTGGAACCGTGCACGATGTGCGCGGGCGCGGTAACGGTGGCGAGGATCGGCCGGCTGGTCTACGGAGCAGAAGACCCCAAGGCAGGTGCCGCTGGCTCCCTGTGGGACGTGCTCAGGGACAAGCGCCTGAACCACCGACCCGAAGTCATCGGCGGGGTGCTCGCCGCGGAGTGCGGGGCCGTGCTGCAGGAGTTCTTCGCGGCGCGCAGGCGGCGCTGGGGGACGCAGCCGCCGAGCGCGGGCTGATTCGGGTAAGCTCGCCAACGGTGGAGTCGCCTAGTGGCCGAGGGCGCACGCCTCGAAAGCGTGTGAGGGGGTAACCCCTCCGTGGGTTCAAATCCCACCTCCACCGCCGCATCACCTCCACCGCCGAACGGGGGCCCCGTGCACGTCTGGCGCAGTTCAGGGGGAACTTAATCACGCGTCCGAGGCGTTCGCACAAGTGATCACGCCGTAGTGCGGCGATCCGGCGTGCTCGGGTAGGGCGAACCACGTGCCAGACCAGCCCGGCGAGGAGAACTGAATGTTTGAGCCGCAAGGAACCGGGCTGTTCCTGCTGCTGCTGGTGGTCTTCGGGGCCTTGCTCGTCTGGGTGGCAGTCGCCAAACAGGTCGTGTTCCGGGTCTTCGCCGCCTGCCTCGCCTTCATTCCCGCCATGGCCTTCGGAATCGCCGCGGTCAATAAGTTCTACGACTACTACCAGACCTGGGGCGGGATGATCAGCGACCTCACCGACCAGGGCGTCAACAGCATCCCCAAGTACTCCGTCGCCGGCGCGGGCTCGAACAAGCAATTTGACAAGGACATCGGCCGGGTCACGAGCACCGCGGAGGACGCTCAGTTCGGATACCTCTTCCAGACCACCATCACGGGCGCGCGGAGCCGGCTCGTCCGGGATGTGTACGTCTACCTGCCGCCGCAGTACTTCCAGAAGTCGTACGCGCACTACAGGTTCCCCGTCATCGAGCTGCTGCATGGCTCGCCGGGTGACCCGGAGGCTTGGGTGGAGGTGCTCAACCTGATCCCCACCTTCCTCAGCTTGCTCGGTACCCATCCGGCGGACGCCGCGGTCCTGGTCATGCCCGACACCGACGGCGGCAAGCAATACGAGCTGCAGTGCCTCAACGACCCAGGCGGCATCCAGGACATGACCTTCGTCGCGCAGGACGTGCCGGACTACATCGCGCGCATCGTCCGCGTACAGCCACCGGGCCGGGCCTGGGGCCTGGCTGGCTACTCCGAGGGCGGCTACTGCACGGCCAACATCGTGTTGCAGGAGCCGGCCCGCTACGGGGCCGCCGGAGTGATGTCCGGGTACTTCGCGCCGATCCTCAGCCAGGTGCCCGAGGGCAACGTCCCCGGCGGGACTCCGCACCAGATTGACGTATTCCGCGGGTATCCCGCACTGGCGCTGGTCAACACGCCAGAGGCCTACCTCAGCGAGGTGCCGGTTGACGAGCTTCCGGCGTTCTGGCTCGCGGCCGGGGCCGAGAACAAGTCTGACGTCGGCGCGGCTGAGTACTTCAGGCACCTGCTGCTGGCCAGGCTGCCGGAGGTGCCCCTCCTTATCGTCCCAGGCGGCGGCCATCAGGCCAGCGTGTGGCGCGCGGCCCTCGGCCCGATGCTCAGCTGGATGACGCCGATATTGGCCGAACAGGCCGTGAAGGCGGATGCGGCGGCCGCCGCGGCAAGAGCGGCGGCCCAGCGCGCGGCGCATGCCGCTAAGCCCCGCCCCCGCCCGTTGCCCTCAACATCGGCGCGGAGAAAGTAGCCACGCCGCAGCGTTATACAACTGATACCGGAACGACAAAATACCCTGACTGCTGTCAAACTCTGGCGATCCTGGCCATGAAATGGGCTGGTCAAATCATGCCAATAGGCCCAGCTCAGGAAAAGCTGACTATCGCACCGTCAACGCGCCGTAAACCAGCTTTCCCTCATGGGCGTCTGCTTGATGTAGGGGCGGGCATCTTTGCGGATGTCACCGCCTTGGGGGGTCGACGCCCGGCCGAGCCGGGCAAATGGGAGGGAAGCGTCATGATCGGCGCTGGGGCAAAGACTGCCCGGATTCAACCGCGGGGCTCATCACTGAACGTTTTCTGGGCGGCCAGCCCGCCTCAGACAACGAGCGTTCTGTCCGATATCAGGGACATGGCGACCAGGCTGAATCCGGGCCGGGTCTTCCCGATGCGGTCGGCCGGGCGGCACGCCGCCCGGGCTCGCGGCCGGGTCGTCATCAGCCGGCACGCTCCGCGTTTAGGCGCTCCGGCGTAGGCGCGGAGGATAAGAGATTCGAACTCTTGAGGGGTTGCCCCCAACACGCTTTCCAAGCGTGCGCCCTAGGCCACTAGGCGAATCCTCCGCCGGGTAGCTTACCCGAATCGGGGGCGGGCCACCGCTAAGGCAGCATCTGGTCGCGAGGCTGGCTACACTGGCCCCTGACCCCCCGCACGGCGTGCATCCTGCCAACCCCCCCAGGGCCGGAAGGCAGCAAGGGTACGCGGGCTCTGACGGGTGTGCGGGGGGTCCCTTTTACCGGTGGAGATGAGCTGATGGCCGCATCCGCGTCGGAGCGCGAGGGAACGACCCCGGCCAGCCTGGCCCTGTACCGCAAGTACCGTCCGGCGACTTTCGCCGAGGTGAAAGGCCAGGAGCACGTCACCGGCCCGCTCCGGCAGGCCCTGCTTACCGGGCGCATCAGCCACGCTTACCTGTTCAGCGGCCCGCGCGGGTGCGGTAAGACGTCCAGCGCGCGGATTCTCGCCCGGTCGCTGAACTGCGTCAACGGCCCGACGCCCGATCCGTGCGGGGTCTGCGACTCCTGCGTGGCGCTGGCCCCCTCCGGCCCGGGCAGCATCGACGTGATCGAGATCGACGCCGCCTCGCACGGCGGCGTGGACGACGCCAGGGAACTGCGCGAGCGGGCGTTCTATACCCCCGTGTCCGGCCGCTTCAAGATCTACATCATCGACGAGGCGCACATGGTCACCCAGCAGGGCTTCAACGCGCTGCTGAAGCTGGTGGAGGAGCCCCCGCCGCACCTGAAGTTCATCTTCGCCACCACCGAGCCGGACAAGGTCATCGCGACGATCCGGTCCCGCACGCACCACTACCCCTTCCGCCTGGTTCCCCCGTCTGTGCTGCGGGAGCTGATGCAGGACATCGTGCGCAAGGAAGGCGTCGAGGTCGATGAGGCCGTGCTGCCGCTGGTCGTGCGGGCCGGGGCGGGGTCGGTCAGGGACTCGCTGTCCATCCTCGACCAGCTGCTGGCTGGCAGCGATGAAACCGGGCTGAGCTACGCCAAGGCGGTGGCGCTCCTCGGTTACACCGACGCCAGCCTGCTGGACGAGATCGTGGACGCGTTCGCCGCCGGTAACGGCGCGGCGGTGTTCGGGGTGGTGAACCGGGTTATTGAGGGCGGGCACGAGCCGCGCAGGTTCGCGGCCGACCTGCTGGACCGGTTCCGTGACCTGATCGTCCTGGCCGCCGTGCCGGACGCCGCGGAGACCGGGCTGCTCGACCTGCCGCAGGACCGGGCGGAGCGGATGGCGGCGCAGGCGGGCCGGTTCGGCCAGGCCGGGCTGGCCCGGGCGGCCGAGATCGTCAGCACGGGCCTTGACCAGATGCGCGGCGCCACCTCGCCCAGGCTGCTCCTTGAGCTGATGTGCGCGCAGGTCCTGCTGCCCGCCGCCGCCACCGACGAGAAATCGCTGCTCGCCCGCCTGGAGCGGCTGGAACACACCGATCGGGCCCGACCCGCCGCGCCACGACCGCAGGCGCCCGCCCCCCCGCCGCACTCCGGTACCGACCATGAGGCCGAACGAACCCGTGGTGCCACCTCAGGCAAACCGCAGGCGCCAATCCCGCCCCGGCCTGCCGCCCCCGGACAGCCCGCCAGGGAGCAGCCCGCCAGCGGGCAGGCGGCTCGGCAGCAGGCAGCCCGAGAGCAGGCAGTATCGCCGGCGGCCGGCACGGATGCATCCGCGTCTGACGTGCTGCGGAGGAACTGGGACGCGGTCCTCGAGGCGGTCAAGCGCGAGCGCCGGGTGGCCTGGATCCTGCTCAGCAACGCGAGCGTGGTTTCGGTCGATGACAACATCCTCACCTTGCGGTTCGCCGGCGAGGGTGAGCTGAAGCGCTTCAGCACCAGTGACTACGATGCCGACCTCAAGCGGGTGCTGAGCACCGGGTTCGGCCTGAACGTGATGGTCAAGGGGGTGGTCGGCGGAGGCGCTGGCGTGACATCAGCATCGCCGGGGCCAAGCCGTCAGCCGGAGAACGCCGCTCCGGCAGTCGTCCGGTCTGTGGCAGGCCCGCCGGAATTCGCCGGGTTTGACGAGGAGCCGCCGGACGACGGGGCGCCCGATGACGTGCCGGACGAGCCGTCCGCGGACGACGCGGCGTCCGGGCCCGCGGAACTCACCGGGATGGATCTGATCCAGCGTGAGCTGGGCGGCCGGGTAATCAGCGAGATCGAGGACTGAGGCAAGAGCCTGATTGGGCTTAATCAGGCCGGGCTGGTCGTAGGCTCTGCGTAGGAGGCCGATGTGGAACCGCAGATAGATATGCAGCAGCTGTTCGCGGCGGCGCAGCAGATGCAGGAACAGCTCATGAGCGCGCAGCAGGCGCTCGCCGACGCCGAGGTGACGGGGACGGCGGGCGGCGGACTGGTCAAGGCCGTCGTCAACGGCCAGGGCGAGCTCCTGGACATCAGCGTCCAGGCGGCCGCGGTGGATCCCGCCGACCCGGAGGAGACGGCGCGGACCATCGCCGATCTCGTCCTGGCCGCGGTTCGCGACGCTTACCGCGCCGCCGAGGCTCTGCAGCAGGAGCAGATGGGACCGTTCGCCGCGGCCGTGTCCGGCGCCGGCCTGCCGGGTGGCATGGGCATGCCCGGTGGCCTCAACCTGCCGAGCGGGCTCGACTTGTCCAGCCTCGGAATCGGCGCTTCCGGCGATTACGAAGAGGACGAGGACGAGGACGACGACGACCCGGAGACCTAGGACCTGACGTGTACGAAGGCGTCATCCAGAACCTCATCGATGAACTCGGCCGGCTGCCGGGGGTGGGGCCGAAGGGCGCCCAGCGGATCGCCTTTCACCTGCTCGCCGTGGACGAGGCCGACGTCAGGCGGCTTGCGGACGCGCTCATCGAGGTCACCGAGCGGGTGAGGTTCTGCCGGACCTGCGGGAACGTGGCCGAGGCCGACGAATGCCGGATCTGCCTCGACCCGCGGCGTGACCCGACGGTTATCTGCGTGGTCGAAGAACCGAAGGATGTCGCGGCCGTGGAGAAGATCCGCGAGTTCCGCGGTCGCTATCATGTGCTCGGGGGAGCGATAAGTCCCATCGACGGGGTCGGACCGGACGAACTGCGGATCAGCGAGCTGATGAAGCGGCTGGCCGACGGCGTGGTCACCGAGCTGATCCTGGCCACTGACCCGAACCTCGAGGGTGAGGCGACGGCCACTTATCTCGCTAGGCTGCTCAAGCCGATGGGCTTGCGGGTGACCCGGCCCGCGAGCGGCCTGCCAGTCGGGGGCGACCTGGAGTATGCCGACGAGGTGACGCTGGGGCGCGCGTTCGAAGGACGGAGACTGCTTGATGTCTGAACCGCCAGCTCAGGGGGGCGAATGGCGGCCGATTGCGGATCAGATTGCGGCGAACGTCAAGAACTTCATCGACGGCGTGGACGCGCTCGCCCGGGGCGGCGGCGACGAGACCGTGCCGATGCTGCTGCTTGAGGTGTCGCAGATCCTCCTGGCCGGAGCGCAGCTGGGTGCCAGTCGTGACGTAATCCTGCCGGGAAACTGGGAACCCGCGGTGGGCGCCGACCCGGACCTCGACGCGCTGCGCACCGGCCTGGCCCGCAGGCTGGCGGCGGCCGACGAGTACGCCGAGGTCTTCGACCCGTACTCGGACACCTCGTGCCAGGCGTTCCGGATCTCTGACGACATCGCGGCGGTCACCGCCGACCTCATCCACGGGCTCAAGCATTACCAGGCCGGACGGTCGCTCGAGGCGCTGTGGTGGTGGCAGTACAGCTATTTCAACCACTGGGGTACCCATGCTGGCGCCGCCGTGCGGGCGCTGCACGCCGTGGTCGCGCACGCCAGCCTCGACGTCGCCGAGGAGCAGGTGAGCCCCTGACGGGGCATAGACTGCCATCCGTGGCGCTCGTGGTGCAGAAATACGGCGGGTCGTCGGTTGCCGACGCGGATGGCATCAAGCGGGTAGCGCAGCGGATCGTGGCCACCCGCAAGGGCGGCGACCAGGTCGTCGTGGTCGTATCCGCGATGGGTGACTCAACGGATGAGCTCATGGACCTGGCGGGCCAGGTGAGCCCGCTGCCGCCCGCCCGTGAACTCGACATGCTGCTGACCGCGGGCGAGCGGATCTCGATGGCGCTGCTGGCGATGGCGATCGCCACCCTCGGCCTCGAGGCGCGATCGTTCACCGGCTCGCAGGCGGGCGTGATCACCGACGCCGCGCACGGCCGGGCGCGCATCATCGACATCAAGCCGGGCCGTATCTCCGACGCGCTGGCCGACGGCGCGATCCCGATCGTGGCCGGCTTCCAGGGCGTGTCGCAGACCACCAAGGACGTCACCACGATGGGCCGCGGCGCCTCGGACACCACGGCCGTCGCGCTCGCCGCGGCCCTGGCGGCCGACGCGTGCGAGATCTATACCGACGTGGACGGCGTCTTCACCGCCGACCCCCGGATTGTCCGGTCCGCACGGCGGATCCCGCAGATCAGCTACGAGGAAATGCTGGAGATGGCCGCGTGCGGCACGAAAGTGCTCATGCTGCGCTGCGTCGAGTACGCGCGGCGTTACGACGTTCCCATCCACGTGCGATCGTCCTTCACCAACCGGGAAGGAACCTGGGTCACCGGGAGCGTGGACGACGACTCATCGGAGGTGACCGGGATGGAGCAGGCCATCATCTCCGGGGTGGCGCACGACAGGAGCGAGGCGAAGATCACCGTCGTGGGCGTCCCGGACCGGGTGGGCGAGGCGGCCAGGATCTTCACCGCCATCGCCGAGGCCGGCATCAACATCGACATGATCGTGCAGAACGTGTCGGCCGTGGCGACCGGGCGCACCGACATCTCGTTTACCCTGCCCCGCGACGACGGCCAGAGCGCCATGACCACGCTGCAGCGCCTGCAGGGCAGCGTGGGGTTCGAATCCTTGCTGTACGACGACCGGATCGGGAAGGTGTCGTTGATCGGCGCCGGCATGCGTTCGCACCCGGGCGTGACCGCCAAGTTTTTCAGAGCTCTGGCCGAGGCCGGGGTGAACATCGAGATGATCTCCACGTCGGAGATCAGGATCTCGGTGGTGGTGGACCAGGACGACGTGGATACCGCGGTCACCGCGACGCACCGGGCCTTCGAGCTCGACTCGGACCAGGTCGAGGCGGTGGTCTACGGGGGGACGGGCAGGTGAGCGGCGGCGTGGCCGGGCTGCGGCCGGCGCTTGCGGTCGTCGGCGCCACCGGCGCGGTCGGCACCGTGATGCTGGACCTGCTGTCCAGCCGTGAGGACGTCTGGGGCGAGATAAGGCTGGTCGCATCGCCGCGGTCGGCGGGGCGCCGGCTGCTGGTCAGGGGGCGCGAGACCGAGGTGATCGCGCTGAGCCAGGACGCGTTCGACGGCGTAGACGTGGCCATGTTCGACGTGCCCGACGAGGTCTCTGCGGTGTGGGCGCCGGTCGCCGCGGCCTGCGGCGCGGTGGCGGTCGACAACTCGGGCGCGTTCCGCATGGACCCCCAGGTGCCGCTGGTCGTGCCGGAGATCAACCCCGAACAGCTCGCCTGCCGTCCGAAGGGCATCATCGCGAACCCGAACTGCACCACCCTGTCGATGATCGTGGCGGTGGGGGCGCTGCACCGGGCGTTCGGGCTTACCGAGCTCGTCGTGGCCTCGTACCAGGCTGCGTCGGGCGCCGGGCAGGCGGGCATCGACACCCTGTACGCACAGCTCGACAAGGTGGCGGGCACGCGGTCGCTCGGACAGCGCGCGGGTGACGTGCGGTCCGCGGTCGGCGACCTCGGCCCCTTCCCCGCGCCGCTGGCCATGAACGTGGTGCCGTGGGCGGGCTCGCTGAAGGCAGACGGCTGGTCCTCGGAGGAGCTGAAGGTGCGGAACGAGTCGCGCAAGATCCTCGGCCTGCCCTCGCTGCGCGTGTCGGCCACCTGCGTACGGGTCCCGGTCGTCACCACTCACTCGGTGGCGGTGCACGCGGTGTTCTCCCGGCCGGTCAGCCGCGAGGACGCGTGGGCGGTGCTGCGCGCGGCGCCGGGAGTCGTGGTGGCCGATGATCCTGAGGCGGGCGAGTTCCCCACCCCGGTCGATGCGGTCGGCACCGACCCGTCATGGGTCGGCCGGGTGCGCAAGTCGCTGGATGACCCCGCGGCGATCGAGTTCTTCGTCTGCGGCGACAACCTGCGTAAGGGAGCCGCGCTGAACACCGCGCAGATCGCGGAGCTGGTGGCGGCCGAGCTCCGGGCGCGCTCGTTACCTATATCCCGTTTAGGCGGAAGGCTGCGCAATAGGTGCGAATAGCCGTTTAGGCATGCCTGTGGTGGTGCGACCCGAACAGTTCCGTAAGCAGGGACCTTGCCGATTTGGCCCATCTGCGTGGAGCGCGGGCGGTATAACAGGCGTGGAGGCGGGGTTGCGTGAAGGAGGGACGTGCCGGGATATCGCCATACTCCTGCTAGCCCACGTTGTCCCCGGCTCTGGCCGGAACCCCGCGAAGCCTGTCGAGGCCGCGGTCGCAGCCGCCTCCATTCCACGCTTACCCGCTGCTCCGTGCCGGCGCGACCTGTCGCCGCGGTGTGGCGGCCGGATGTCGCTACCGCATAAATCACGGACAGAGATACCAGTCAGCGTTCGGACGCCGTAATTGGCGTTTTTGTCTCGGCACTACAGCTCCTGAGGAGGTCCAAGGCGTGCCAACGACCCGCCGTCGTCAGGGTGTGCGCTCGCGAGGAGCGGGGCCGGCCGGCGAGCACCTGCCGAAGATCATGGCGGGCCTGGTCACCGCTTCGGTCGTGGTCGTTGTCACGCTGGTCATGACGAAGGCCGGCCGGGATATAGATGCCTCCACGCAGCGCTTCATGCTCTACTACGCCGGGGTATTCGCGCTTATCGGGCTCACCGCGTCGGTCGGCGCCGGGCTCATGGCTACGGACCGGATCTTCATGACACCCGGGCACCGGGTCATGGCGCAATCCGTGCACCGCGCCGTGTCGTTCGCGGCGCTGGCGTTCCTCATCATCCACATCGTGACCGAGATCCTGGCCCAGCGGGTGCACGTTATCGACGCGGTTATCCCGTTCCTTTCGCCGTACCGGACCTTCTACATCGGGCTGGGCACGATCGCATCGGATCTCATCCTGCTGCTGATTGTGACCAGCATCTTCCGCAAGCGGTTCACCGCACACGGCCAGGTGTGGCGCTGGCGGGCCATCCACTACGCCTCCTACGCGGCGTTCGTGCTCGGGGTCCTGCACGGACTCCTCGGCGGACGCGAGGCCAAGCCGTACGTCGACTGGAGTTACGGGTTCGCGATCGCGCTTACCGCCCTGGCCCTCGTGGTCAGGTTCCTGGCCATCTCGCTGCGACCCAAGGCGAGCCTGAGCGCGTCGCCGAGTGGTGACCGGGCTCCGGGCAGCCAGGGTTCCTCGCGACTGCGCGCCGCAGCGCTGGCCATGACCCAGGCGCAATTGGGCGGCGGGACGGTCCAGGTGCTACCCCCCGCCCTGGGCTCGCCGGTCACCCCGTCGTGGGCCCTGCCTCCCGCGGCGCGTGACGGATTTGCCATCTCCGGCCCGTTTCCTGCCGCCCTGGACCCTCCGGCCGCTTTCTACGGCGTGGAAGCCTCCCGCGAGGCGTACCCGGATCCCGCGTTCATGCCGCTGGGCGCCCCGGCTTACCCGAATGACACGGGGACGGCCCGGCAACCGCGGTACGAGCCCGGTTACGACGGCCCGCCACGCTTCGAAGGCGCGCCCAGGAAGCAAGTCCCCCAGGACCACACGTACCCGTATGGCCCGCCGAGCAGTCCGGCCGACCGGAGCACCGGCCCGCTCCCTCGCGCCGCCACGGGCCCCATACCGCGCGGCGCTAACGGCCCAGTTCCGCTGGCAGGCACGGGCCCGTTGCCGCGGGCGGACACCGGTCCTACGCGTCGGCTCGGCCCTGGCCCGGCGCCTCGGGCGGATACCGAGCCGATGCCGCGGCCGGTTGCTGGCCCGCTGCCCCGTCCCGCGACCGGCCCGGTCCCGTATTCCGGCCCGGGCCCGCTGCCCCGCGCCGCGACCGGCCCGGTCCGGTATTCCGGCGCGGGCCCGCTGCCCCGTCCCGCGACCGGCCCGGTCCCGTATTCCGGCCCGGGCCCGCTGCCCCGTCCCGCGAACGGCCCGGGTCATCGGGCCGACCCCGAACCCAGGCCGCGTACCGGGCGGGCGCCGCGCCCGGATACGCCGCACGGGCCGCCCGCCGACCCGGCACCGCGGGCGGCACGCCGTCCGCGCCGGGCGGCTTCCCCGGACCCGGCAGACCGCGACGTTCCCGGGCCGACCGGAGGTGACCAGTGGCGATGAGCCAGGCGATGTTCCAAGTCGAAGGCGCCGGGGCCCCCGCGATCATGAGGATCGGGGCGGCCAGGCTGACCGCGGGCCTTGACCGGATGCCCAGGCTTGACCTCGAGGCGCACCGTGAGATCTTCGGTCCCCTGCCCAGGCTTTCCGTCGAGGAACTGATCTCCGCGGCCGAGCAGGTCGACCTGCGCGGCCAGGGCGGTGCGGCGTTCCCCTTCGCGCGCAAACTCAGGGCGGTGGTCCAGGCCGCCGAGGCCGCCGACTGCCCGACCGTCGTGGTCGTCAACGCGACCGAAGGTGAGCCCGGCAGCGCCAAGGACAAGATGCTCATGATCCGCTCGCCCTACCTGATCCTCAGCGGGGCGGCCCTGGTGGCGGAGGCACTCGGCGCGGAAGAAATCGTCATCGGGATAGCGGGCGACGAGCTGGCCAACAGGTCCATCGAAGCGGCTATCGCGGCAGAATCCGGACTGCGGAAGATGGCCAGGGTCGTGCAGCTGCCTGACCGGTTCATCTCCGGCGAGTCAGGAGCCCTTATCCGCGGCATCAACGGCAAGCGGCCCGTACCGCCGGGCCGGAAGGTCCTGGCCAGCGACGTCGGCGTGGATGACCTGCCCACCCTGCTGTCGAACGCCGGCACGTTCGCTCAGCTGGCCGTGCTGGCCCTGCTCGGGCCGGGCCGTTTCGCCGCGGTCGGCGCCCCGGAAGAGCCCGGCACGATCCTGCTCAGCGTGGGCGGCTCGGCCGCGCATCCGGCTGTGGTCGAGGTGCCGACCGGTACTCCGCTGGCCGCGGTCCTTGACATCTGCCAGGCTCCGGCGGGCGATGGCGTCCTCGTCGGCGGCTATCACGGCATGTGGCTGCCCGCCGGAACGGCCTACGTGACGCCGGTCTCGCGCGAGGGCCTCGCCGCGGTCGGCGGCACCCTCGGCGCGGGCATCGTGCTGCCCCTCGGCGACGGGACGTGCCCGCTCGGCGAGGTGTCACGGATCGCCAGCTACCTGGCCGGCGAGTCGGCAGGCCAGTGCGGTCCGTGCAAGCTGGGCCTGCCCGCTATCGCGCGCGCTCTGGCTGCGCTCATCGACGGATCCGGCGGAGTCGAGGCCCTTGACCGGGCCAGGAAGTCGGCCGCGGGCGTAGCCGGGCGGGGCGCCTGTTCGCATCCCGACGGCGTGACCAGGTTCGTGCTGTCCGCGCTCGACGTGTTCACCGAGGACCTCGCCGCGCACGTATTCCACTCCTCCTGCGGCCGGCCCGTCCGGGGCGTGCTGCCGCTGCCGACCGGCCCCGAGCAGGAAACGCGCCAGAAGCTCGTGGTGGACTGGACGCGCTGCCACGGTCACGGGCTCTGCGCTCACCTCATACCCGAGATGATCCACCTGGACGACCAGGGGTACCCGGTCGTCCTCAACATCCCCGTGCCGGCCTGGCTGGAGCGCGATGCGCAGCAGGCCGTGAACATGTGCCCCCAGCTGGCCCTGCGCCTGACCAACTCCGAGCCGCTGCCGACCCGTAAGGCCCCGGTACCGATCCCGGCCCCTATCCTGCGGACCGGACTGATCGGCAGCGGCGGCGGCCGCAAGCAGATCACGGCGGGCTAGCCGGTCACGGGTCTCCCTCGAGGCTGGAGGCGCGGTACTGATCCGGGCCGGTGCGCAGGTAGGCCCCGGTCGCGCACAGCGGCGCCTGGCTGACCGTTGCCTGGGTTCGCGGCGTGCGCTAAAGGATTCATGATCGGCTAATCGCGGTCGGGTAGCAGCCCGACTTGCCATTCGTCTCGGTGTGTCACCATCGACCTGGGCGGGTTCTTGCGCCGGATGACACGCAAGGTACGACCACTTTCTTGAGCCCCGGCCGCCACGCGCAGGCCGTAGGCACGCCATCCGCGCTCGGTGAACCAGAAACGCACTCGGGGGTTGGTCAGGTACGACCGTGCTCGATCCAGAGTAGGGCCCGGACTGGCCCCGCTCCGGAACACCCCGCCTGGCCGTGCGCCTCGCCTTCGTGGCAAGCTGCCCAGGTGACCGACTTCACCCACCAGGACCTGTCCGGCGCCCGGTTCGAGTACGTCTACCTGACCGGTGCCGACTTCCACGGTGTCGACCTCACCGGTGCGCGCTTCCGCTTGGTCGACCTGACCCGGGTCACGATCAGCGGGGCGGACCTGAGGGACGTGGACATCAGCGGCCAGATCGACAACGTGCGGATCAACGGGGTCGACGTCGTGCCCCTGGTGGAGGCCGAACTCGACCGCCGCTACCCGGGCCGGGCCAAGATGCGCCCGGACGACGCCGCCGGGTACCGCGAGGCCTGGGACGTGCTGGAGCGGCTGTGGCAGCAGACCGTGGCCCGCGCCCGCCAGATGGACCCCGGACTCCTGCACCGGCGGGTCAACGGCGAGTGGTCGTTCACCGAGACGCTGCGCCACCTGGCCTTCGCCACCGACGCCTGGGTGAACCGCGCCATCTTGGGGCAGCCCTCCCCCTGGGATCCGCTGGACCTGCCGGCCGACGAACTGCCCGACGAGCCCGGCATCCCGCGCGACCGGGACGCCCGGCCGTCCCTGGACCAGGTGCTGGCCCTGCGCGCCGACCGGATGGCGACCGTGCGCGGCGTGCTCGCCAGCCTCACCGATGAGCAGCTCGCGGGCATGACCCAGCCGGTCACCGAGCCCGGCTTCCCCGAGCCGGAAGCCTTCCCGGTCCGCCGCTGCCTGCGGGCCATCCTCAACGAGGAATGGCAGCACCGCCTCTACGCCGAGCGTGACCTCGACGCTCTGGAACGCGAACCCGGCTGACCGGCTTGGACCCGGGGCATACCGGCACGCGCGGCCCGGCACGGCATGCAGAAGGCCACGCCCCACCGTGAGGAGTCGCCTGTGAGCTGGTCGGGGTGGCCGGATTTGAACCGGCGGCCTCTTCGTCCCGAACGAAGCGCGCTGCCAAGCTGCGCTACACCCCGCCGCACCGGCCGAACCTGAGCTGCCGGGCGGACCTTCGACAGTCTAGCGGAACCGCGGGCCCGTTCGGGCCCGGCCGAACGCAGCGCTGGGCCGTCAGCTGGAAGGGCGGGCGGTCAAGGTGAGCAGGCTGGCCTCCGGACGGCAGGCGAACCTGGCCGGGGCCCAGGGCGAGGTGCCGAGCCCGGCGGATACGTGCAGCCAGACCCGCCCGTCGGCGGGATGCCGGTGCAATCCGCGGGCCCGCTTGCGGTCGAGCCCGCAGTTGGTCACCAGGGTCCCGTACCACGGCAGGCACAGCTGGCCGCCGTGCGTGTGCCCGGCGAGCAGGAGGTCGTAGCCGTCGGCGGCGAACCGGTCGAGGACCCGGGGCTCAGGTGAGTGCATGACGCCGATGCGAAGGTCGGCGGCCGGGTCCGCGGCCCCTGCGATGCGCTCGTAGCGGTCCCGACCGACGTGCGGGTCGTGCACGCCGGCCAGGGCGATGTTGAGCCCGCCGATGGTCAGCCGGCCCTGCTGGTTGTTCAGGTCCAGCCAGCCTGCCGAGGTCATGCCGTCGCGGAGCTTCTCCCAGGGCAGGTCCGGTTCCTTCGGCCGCTCGTGCCAGAGGTGACTAGGCCCGGTTGCGTACCGCAGCGGGTTCCGCGGCGTGGGCGCGAACAGGTCGTTGGCACCGAAGACGAAGACGCCCGGCCGGTCGAGCAGCGGCCCGAGCGCGTCGAGGAGATAACCGACGGACTGCGGGTGCGCGAGGGAATCCCCGGTGTTGACCACCAGGTCCGGGTCGAGGTCGTCGAGCGAGCGGATCCAGGACATGAGCCGCTTGCGGCCGGGAGTGAGATGCGCGTCGGAGATATGCAGGATGCGCAGGGGCTGCGCGCCCGCAGGCAGGACGGGCACCTCGAAGCGGCGCAACGCGAACCAGTTCCGCTCGATCACCGCCGCGTAGCCGACGGTGGCGGCACCGGCCAGAGCGGTGGCCCCGAGCACCCTTCCTATCCGCACCCACCTATGGTGCCATGCCGGCGGGTGTGCCTCTGCCATCGGCGTCCGGCCCCGCTTTCTAGGATGGCCTCGTGGCTGAACTCAAGGAGCGGCTGCGCGCGGACCTGAACGCCGCCATGCGGGCACGCGACCAGGTACGGATGCGCACCCTGCGGATGGCGCTCACCTCGATCACCAACGAGGAGGTGGCGGGCGCCTCGGCCCGCGACCTTAGCGACGATGAGGTCGTGAAGGTGCTGACCCGCGAGGCCAGGAAGCGCAGGGAAGCCGCCGAGGCGTTCTCGGCGGCCGGGCGGGACGACCAGGCCGCCGCCGAGCGTGCCGAGGGCGACGTCCTGGCCGGCTACCTTCCGGCGCAGCTCAGCGACGATGAACTCGCCGCCCTCGTGGCCGTGGCGATCGCCGGGACCGGAGCCAGCGGCCTGCCGGGCCTGGGCCTGGTGATGAAGACCGTAACGCCGCAGGTCGCGGGGCGGGCCGACGGCGCCCGGGTCGCAGCCGAAGTCCGCCGCCAGCTTTCAGGCTAGGACGCGGCCTCGCCGCCCGCCTCGGGCCGCCAGCGGCTCAGAACGGGAACGGCGGAGTATTTCCGTTGCCGCCCCCGCCCCCGCCCCTACCCTTGCCGTGGCGGCCGTTTCCGTTTCCGTTGCCACCCTGCGGGGCGGGCGGCGCCGGAACCGACTGGCCGTTGCCGAGGCGGTTCAACGGGCTGTCGGCCGGGACGGGCACGAAGTAGGTCACCGGCCCGAGGTTGGCGTGGTCGAACGTCATGTGCCAGGTGGACGCAGGCGCGTTCGTCCCGAACATCTCGCCCGGGCAGTCCAGGCCCCCGTACTCCAGGCGGTAGCAACTGGCCGGCCCGCCCATGGTGTCGTGAACGGTCGGGGAGATCGGATTGAACACCGAGACGTAGCCTACGAGGCCGGGGATGTAGCCGGCGAAGGCCGCGTAGGGAGTGCCGTAGCCGTTCTGCACGTTGGACGTTCCGGTCTTGCCGGCCGCCTGGCGGCCGGGCAGGCCACCGACACTGGCCGCGGTACCGGTGGTCAGGACGCCCTGGAGGATGTAGTTAACCGCGTCGGCGACGCTGGACGGGATCGCCCGGTGGCAGTTCGCCGACGGGACCGAAATCGAGCCGCCGCCGCTCGTGACGATCCTGCCGATCGCGACGGGCGAGCAGTAGATGCCGCCGTCGGCCACGGTGGCGTAGGCCGCGGACATCGAAAGCGGTGAGACGTTGACCGAGCCCAGGGTGAACGACGGGATGTTATCGGCGGAGGCCTGCCCGTTGTCGGCCCTGAGCAGCGACGTGCCGTCCGCCCGGGTCATGCCCAGGGAGACGGCGGTGTGCACGACGTTGCAGAGTCCGACCTTCTTTTCCAGTTCCGCGTAGAACACGTTGACCGACTGAGTGGTCCCCGTATACAGGGTCTGGGTGGACGCGGACTTCGGGCCCTCGGCGTTCGTCACGTTGTAGGCGCCCGGAATGCCCTTGTAGAAACCGGCGGGTCCGCCCTGGCAGTTGGTGTAGCCGCGGAGGGTGGCGCTGCCGGGCACGTGCAGGGTGAAACCGAATGGCGTTCCCTGCTTCAGGGCGGTGATCAGCGTGAACAACTTGGAGGAAGATCCCGTCTGGACCCCGGAACTGCCTCCGTACGCCGTGTTCACCGCGTAGTCGATCTCGGTCTGTCCCGGGCCGGTGCCGTAGGGCCGGTTTTCCGCGATGGCGCGGATCTGGCCGGTGCCGGGCTGGATCACCGCCTCGGTGTCCGCGTTGTGACCCGGGTTGTAGTAGTTGCTGCTGGCGGGCTCCACGTAGTTCACCGCGTTGTTCGCGGCCTGCTGGTCTTGCGGGTCCAGGGTGGTGTAGATCTGCAGCCCGCCCGTGGACAGCAGCTTGGCCCGGGCCTGCGGGGTGCTGCCGAAGCTTGGGTCGTGCAGGATGACCTCTTCCACGTACTGGCAGAAGAAGCCCGCCGACCCGACAGAACTTGACTCGCAGCCGCTCTGGGGGGTCGAGACGTTCAAGCCGAGTGGCGTGGCCTCCGCGGCGGCGGCTTGCGCCGCGGTCAGGCCGTTGTCCGTGGACGCCATCCGGGCCAGCACCGTGTTCCTTCGCAGCAAGGCCTGGCCGGGGTCCAGGATAGGGTCGTACCTGGACGGGTTCTCGACGATGCCGGCCAGCGTGGCGGCCTGGGTCACCGTCAGCTTGGAGACGGTGGTGCCGAAGTAGGTCTCGGCCGCGGCCTCGATCCCGTAGGCGTTGTTGCCGAAGTACGCGTCATTCAGGTACCCGGCGAGGATCTGCTGCTTGGACTGCTGGTGCTCGATGGCGACCGCCATCCGCAGTTCGTTGAGCTTGCGGGCGAGCGTCTCGGCGTCCGCGGCCTGCTCGGCCTGGGTGTTCCCCGCCATCTCGGCGGTCAGCAGCAGGACGTTCTTCACGTACTGCTGGGCGATGGTAGAGCCGCCCTGGACCGGCTTGTGCTCGATGTCGTTGACTGCGGCGCGGATGGTGCCGCGCAGGTCGATCGCGCCGTGCACCCAGTACCTGGAGTCCTCGATGGCTACGATCGCGTTGACCATATTTAGGTCGATCTGGCTATAAGTGACCGGTTGCCGGTCCCAGCCGTAGTACTGGATCACGCTGGCGCTGTTGGCGCTGGTGTAATACGGCAGGTCCACGCCGTACACGTACGCGAGCAGGTTGCCGTCCCGGTCCAGGATCTCCGACCGCTGCGGGAGGCCCTGGGCGTCCAGCGTCAGGGTGGTGAACTTGTCGGCTTCGTTCCTGACCAGGACTCCAGTCGCCGCGACGACGGGAATCACCATGGCCGCGGCCAGCACTCCGCCGATGGCCGCGAAGATCACGAGGAGCCCGAGCACCCCCGTCCGGGTGAGGAACGTCTCTTCGCGCTGCACGCGACATAGGGTACGCCGCGTTGGCCCGTAGCTAGCCCGGTTGCCCCGGACGTACCTGCACATGAGTCACCACTGCGACACGGCCGCGTCCGGAGAGTAACTACTGGTCCGCTGTATATAGCCCATCAGGACTATTTGGTAAATGGCCATGCCGGGGTCTTGGCAGCACGTCCGGACTTCCGTAAGTTGCTGGATCACGAACAGATAACCGTGGCCGTGCGGCCGCACGCACCCGGCCCCGGATCGTAACCCATCGAGACGACCGTCTGAGAGCTCGTGCTCGACGATCAACAAGAGGAGTGGGCACATGTGGATCACTGACTGGACCACACGCGCCGCATGCAAGGGAACGGACCCGGACGAGCTGTTCGTCCAGGGGGCAGCGCAAAATCGCGCCAAGCTGATCTGCCGGGGTTGCCCGGTGCGCACGGAGTGCCTTGCGGATGCGCTCGACAACGGGATCGAATTCGGCGTCTGGGGCGGGATGACCGAGCGGGAACGGCGCGCACTGCTGCGCCGCCGGCCCGAAGTCATCTCGTGGCGCGAGCTGCTTGAGCGCGCCCGCGACGAATACGAGCGGCAGTCCATCGACGAGCTCGTCGCCAGCTGACCGCGCCGCTGCGCCAGCCTCCGGCCGCTGACCTGACCTGTTGACGCGGCCCGGGCCGCCACCGGAAAGGCGGACCCGAGGCCGGCCGCCCGCGTCCCGAGGCCTCTCCCATGCCTACGGAATTTGCCCGGGCAGGAGCGCCCCGATCACGCGGAGCCCGTCGAGATCGTGGACATCCTCGGGCTGGGCGGCGACCTCAGCGACGGGAATGGCCGGATGCGCCGACGTGAAGTGCTCGGCCAGCCGGCGCTCCCGCTTACCGAGTTGCATCCCCTCCGCGTGAATCCGCAGCGCCGCGGCGGCTAGCGCGTAGCGCGGCCCGGCCGCCGGTTCGCCGTTCGGCCGGTCGCGCGTTTCCAGGGTCTCGGCGGCGGCCAGGCTGCGCGCGGCGCTTAGCCGCTCGGCCGGCGAGGTGTGCACCCGGTTGAGGATGAGCCCGGCCAGCGGCATGCGCTCAGCATCAAGGCGCTCGACGAAGTACGACGCCTCGCGCAGCGCGTCGGGCTCCGGCGCGGCGACGACCAGGAACGCGGTCCCGGGGGCCTGCAGGAGCCGGTAGGTCTGCTCGGCCCGCTCGCGGAAGCCGCCGAACATGGTGTCAAGCGCGGTGACGAACGTCTGCGCGTCCCTGAGCACCTGCGTGCCGAGGATCTTGGTCAGCGTGCCGGTGATCATGGACAGCCCGGTGTTCAGCACCTTCATGTACGACAGTCCGGCCTTCGCCGGGACCGTCAGCACCCTGATCAGCCGGCCGTCGAGGAACCTGCCGAGCCGCTGCGGAGCGTCGAGGAAGTCAAGCGCGGACCGGCTCGGTGGCGTATCGACGACGATGAGATCCCACTCGTCGGCGTGCCTGAGCTGGCCGAGCTTCTCCATCGCCATGTATTCCTGCGTCCCCGCGAAGCTCGAGGAAAGCGACTGGTAGAACGGGTTAGCCAGGATCTGCGCCGCGCGGTCAGGGTCGGCGTGAGCCTCGACGATCTCGTCGAAGGTCCGCTTCATGTCCAGCATCATCGCGTGCAGGCTGCCGCCGCCGGACGTGTCGACGCCGTCCACCCGGCGCGGGGTGTTGTCCAGCGCGGTCAGGCCCATCGACTGGGCCAGCCGCCGGGCCGGGTCGACGGTCAGCACGCAGGCCTGCCTGCCGCGCTCGGCCGCGCGCAAGCCGATCGCCGCCGCCGCCGTGGTCTTGCCCACGCCGCCGGAACCGCAGCAGACGATGATCCTGGTCCGGCGGTCGTCGATGATCCGGTCCATGTCGAGTTGTACCCGGGCCATGACTACGCCGCCCCCTGCTTCCTAAGCGCGTCCGCCAGCTGGTACAGGCCGGCCAGGTCGATCCCGTCCGGGATCATCGGCAGCTCGTAGTGCGGACCGGCTGCGCTTTGCAGTTCGTCGCGCTCCCTGTCCTGCATGGCCACCTGGAGCGCGTGCTCCCTCAACTCGGTCGCCAGGTCGCCGGCCAGCCCGTGATTGTCGCTGATCCCGGCCGCCTTGAGGCCGATGGCAAGTTCCGCGACGTCGAGGGATCCGCTGGCTGCCGCGGCCAGGTCCGCGCCGCTCAGCATCGCCGGGCGGGCCATGTTGACGATGACGGCGCCGGCCCGGATGGCGCCGCCGGTGAGCTCGTGCAGCTCCGCGATGCCGTCCAGGGTTTCCTGTACCGGCATCTCCTCCAGCGTGGTCACGAAGTGCACCGCCGTCTGCGGCGACCTGATCACCTTGGCCACCGTGTCCGCATGCGTCTTGATCGGGCCTACTTTGGCCAGCCCGGAGACCTCCGTGCTGACGTTGAGGAAGCGGCTGATCCGGCCCGTCGGAGGGGCGTCCATCACCACCGCGTGGTACACGTGGTCGCCGCCGCGCGCCACCCGCCGCCTGGCCGCCTCGGTGGCCTTCCCCGTAACGAGGACGTCGGACAGGCCGGGCGCGATGGTGGTCGCGAAGTCCATCACGCCGAGCCTGGTCAGCGCCTTTCCTGTGCGACGCAGGTTATAGAACATTTCCAGGTAGTCGAGCAGCGCACCCTCCGGGTCGACCGCGAGCGCGTACAGGTCGCCCCCTTGCCCGGTTCCCGGTTCGCCCAGGCCGAGCGCCACCTTCCTTTCGGCGTACGGGAGCGGCGCGACGTCGAAGAGCCTGGCGATGCCCTGCCTGCCCTCGACCTCGATCAGCAGGACCTTGCGGCCGGCCGTGGCCAGCGCCAGCGCCATGGCCGCCGCCACCGTGGTCTTGCCGGTGCCGCCCTTGCCGGTGATCACGTGCAACCGCACGCCGTCCCAATCGGTGTCCCTGGTGGTCATGCCGAACGCTGCCTCCGGTAGTTCTCTGTTACGGAGGCTATCTCCGCACGGGCACTTTCTGGTTCGATAGCGATGGCTAGCGCGTGATCCGTAAGTCACTACGCTGGGATCTAGGAAGAGAGGTGATCCCGGTGGATGCACTTATCACTGTCATCGTGATCCTGGTCATACTCGGGATAATCGCGATCGCCCGATCGTTGAAGGTGGTTCAGCAGTACGAGCTGGGCATCGTTTACCGGTGGGGCAAGGTCGAGCTGGACGACAAGCACATACGCGGCCCCGGCTTGACCTGGATCCGGCCGCTTGGCGACCGGATGCAGAAGGTCAGCAAGCAGATCGTGGCCATGGCGGTGCCCGCCCAGGAAGGCATTACCAGGGACAACGTGAGCGTCCGGGTGGACGCGGTGGTGTACTTCCGTGTGGTCGATCCGGTCAAGGCCGTCGTGAACGTGCAGAACTACATGTTCGCCGTCTCCCAGCAGGCGCAGACCTCGTTGCGGTCGATCATCGGCCAGTCCGAGATGGACCAGCTGCTGGCCGAGCGCGAGGTCGTGAACAGGGAGCTGAAGCGGACCATCGACCGGCTGACCGAAGACCCGTGGGGCATCCTGATCGAGCGGGTGGAAATCAAGGACGTGTCGCTGCCCGAGGGCATGAAGCGGTCCATGTCCCGGCAGGCCGAGGCCGAGCGGGAACGCCGGGCCAGGATCATCACGGCCGACGGTGAGTACCAGGCGTCCAAGCGGCTCGCCGCCGCCGCGAGCGTGATGTCACGCGACCCGGCCGCGCTGCAACTGCGGTTGCTGCAGACCGTGGTCGAGGTGGCGGGCGAGCGGAACAGCACGCTGGTCATGCCCATCCCGGTCGAGCTGCTCAGGTTCTTCGAGAAGATGGCTCCCGGCCCGGCCGCTCCCGCAGCCGAGCCCATCGGTGACCTGGACGACCTCGGAGACGCCGAGGTCGCGGCCGCGGAGGCGGCCATCGCGCACGTCAAGGTGCCTGAGCTCGAGGAGTCGGCCATCCCGCCGGTGCCCGAGGTGGAGAACCTGGTGACTCCCGAGATCCGGCAGGTGGCCGCCCACGATCTGGCCGCGGAGGACGGGGCGTAAGGTCGGTCCATGCCAAAGTGGGAGTACGTGACGGTGCCGCTGCTCGTGCACGCGACCAAGCAGATCCTGGATAACTGGGGTGATGACGGGTGGGAGCTGGTCGCGGTAATACCGGGTCCTAACGCCGAGCAGCTGGTCGCCTACATGAAGAGGGAGAAGCCGTGACCAGCGCGACGCGGCGGCTGGCCGCGCTCGGGCTCACGCTGCCGGCGGTGGTGACTCCGCTGGCCGCGTACGTGCCGGCCGTGCGCGCCGGCGGTTTCGTCTACGTCTCCGGGCAGGTGCCGGTCGCGGACGGGAAGCTGCTCGCCGCCGGTAAGGTCGGCGGCGCGGTCAGCGCGGCGGAAGCGACCGGGTTGGCCAGGACCTGCGCGCTGAACGCGCTCGCCGCGGCTGCGGCCGTGGCGGGCGGGCTCGACGAGATCCGCCGGATCGTGAAGGTCACCGGGTTCGTCGCGAGCGCGCCGGGGTTCAACGGCCAGCCGCAGGTGATCAACGGGGCCAGCGAACTGCTCGTCGAGGTGTTCGGCGAGGACGGGAAGCACGCCCGCAGCGCGGTCGGGGTGGCCGAGCTGCCGCTCGACGCGCCAGTGGAAGTCGAGCTGATCGCCGAAGTGCGCGACTGACCAGTGCCGACGAACGAACACCGGGCGGCGGCGCCGCGGGTAGGCGTGCCACGCGGGATGGCCGAACGGGCGCGTGAGTTCGCCGCGGGAGGCCTGCCGACGGCGGTTCCCCGCGACGCCGCGACCGTGATCCTGCTGCGCCAGGCCCCGGACACCGAAGCGTTCCTGCTCCGGCGGACCGACGTGCTGGAATTCGCGCCGGGCGCCTGCGTGTTCCCCGGTGGCTCCGTCGACGAGCTCGACGGCGACCTGGCGGTCGGCTGGGCCGGTCGCGCTCCGGCTGAGTTCGCCGAGTTGCTCGGCACGTCGGCCGAACGCGCGCGCACCCTGGTCTGCGCGGCGGTCAGGGAAACCTTCGAGGAGTCGGGGGTGCTGCTGGCCGGGCCCTCGCCGGACGAGGTAGTGCAGGACAGCGCGGTCCTGGCGCAGGACAGGCACGCGCTGCTCGGCGGATCGGTGTCGCTCGGCGAGCTGCTCAGCCGGCGCGGCCTGATGCTGCGCGCCGACCTGCTGACGCCGTGGGCCCGCTGGATCACGCCCGAGTTCTCCCCGCGCCGCTTTGACACCTGGTTTTTCGCCTCGGCCATGCCGGCCGGGCAGGTGACGGCGGTGACCGGCGGCACCGGCCCCGGGTCGGCGGAATCGGTCTCGGGAACCTGGATGCGGCCGGCCGACGCGCTGCAGGCCGCCCGGGCCGGGCAGATCACGCTCCTGCCGCCGACGGCAGTGACGCTGGCCGAACTCGCGGCGCACGAGGACGTCACCAGGATCCTGGCGCAGCGCAGGGTGATCACCCCGCTGCTGCCCAGGGTGGTCATCGAGGAGGAACGGGCGTGGCTGGCCCTGCCCGAGACCACGCAGTGGCCGCTGTGAGCACCGGCGCAGCCGGCATCGACGGCTACCGGACGACGCGGGCCACGTGCCTGCTGGCGCCCAATCCCTCGCCGATGACCCTGGACGGCACGAATACCTGGGTCATCGCCGAGCCGGGCTCGTCGTCGGTCGTGGTGATCGACCCGGGGCCCGACGACGAGCAGCACCTGCGCCGGGTGCTCGCCGACGCGGAGGCGGGTGACCGGAGGATCGCCGCCATCCTGCTGACGCACGGGCACCTCGATCACTCCGCCGGGGCGGCCCGGCTGGCGGAACTGAGCGGAGCGGCGATCCAGGCCGCCGATCCGGCGCGCCGGCTCGGGGCCGAGGGATTCGCCGACGGGGATGTCATCACGGCGGCCGGCTGCGAGCTGCGGGTGATGGCCACCCCGGGTCATTCTGCCGATTCCGTCAGCCTGCTGCTGCCCGCGGACGGCGCCGTGTTCACCGGGGATACGGTGCTCGGCCGCGGTACCACGGTCATCGGGGGCGACGGCAGCCTCGGCGCCTACCTGCGGTCGCTCGGGCAGCTGCGGGAACTGGCCGAGGTCACGGACCTGCGCCTGCTACTGCCCGGGCACGGCCCGATGCTCGCGGATCCCATCGGGACCCTGGACTACTACCTCGCGCACCGGGCGGAGCGGCTGGGACAGGTGCGGTCGGCCCTGGCGGCTGGCGCGAAGACACCGGCCGAGATCGTGGCCGTGGTCTACGCCGACGTGGATCGCGCCGTCTGGCCCGCCGCCGAAATGTCGGTCCGCGCCCAGCTCGACTACCTCGGCGAGCCCTAGCGTGCGCGGTTACGCAGGCGCTCGGCGTTCAGGATGAGCACCGAACGCGCCGAAATCTGCAGCCAGCCGCGCGCGGCGAAATCGGCGAGCGCCTTGTTGACCGTCTCCCTTGAGGCTCCGACCAGCTGGGCCAGCTCCTCCTGAGTCAGGTCGTGATGGACGTGCAGGCCGTCGCTTTCCTGCTCGCCGAACCGCTCGGCCAGGTCGAGCAGGTTCTTGGCCACCCGGCCGGGAACATCGGTGAAGACGAGGTCGGCGGTCACGTCGTTGGCCCGCCGCAGCCGCCTGGCCAGCGCTCCCAGCATGTGCATCGAGACTTCCGGCCGGTCCCGCAGCCACGGGCGCAGCTCATCGTGGGCGAGCGCAGCCACGACGGCATCGGTCACGGCGCTGGCCGACGAGGTCCGCGGCCGCGGGTCGAACAGCGAGAGCTCGCCGAACATCTCGCCCGGCCCCAGCACGCTCAGCAGGTTCTCCCGGCCGTCGGGGGCCGCGCGGGTGAGCTTGAGCTTGCCGTCCAGCACGACATAGAGCCGATCGCCATCCTGTCCCTCGAGGAACAGGTGCTCGCCGCGTGACAGCTTGACTTCTGACATCTGCCGCCGAAGCGCACGCGCGCTCTCCTCGTCGAGCCCATCAAAAAGCGGTGCCCGCCTGAGCACTATGTCGGCGTCCTCCACCGGTCCTCCCTGCTGGCGGCCAGCAAGGGTTTCTGGCCGTGCCTTATAAGTGTGGACTATCCCCCGGGGTGCAATGTGCTCGGGATCACATTCCGACGTCACCGCGCGGCAGCCAGACCAGTACCACATCCAGGGATTACCGTAAAGCCCGTTGATCCGGTCGAACGTTCGGGAGAGAAACGCGAGGGAACTGGGCACTGGGGGTGCTGGGCATTGAGGGATTCACGGGGACCTCATCGCCTCAGGGGTAAAGTCGCGGCGCGGCTTCGCGGCGGGATCGGCCTGCGCGTGATCATTGCCTGCGGCCTGCTCGCCGCGCTCAGCCTGCCCGTCATACCGTCGCGGTGGCGGCTGGACGCCAACCCCAACCCGCCGAGCCAGGGGCAGATCAGCGCGGCGGAAAACCAGGCCAGGCAGCGCCAGGCGGCCCTCGGCGCCCAGCAGGGCCACCTTTCCGCCGCGGCGGCGGCGCTTGCGCAACTCCAGGTCCAGGCCGAGGTGCTGACCGAACGGTACGACAAGGTCCAGGTTGACGAGCAGCGGGCCGCGGCGGCGTACCGGGTGGCCCAGACCAGGCTGAAATACGCCCAGCAGGCCAACGACGCCAGCCAGCGACGGCTCGCCGACCTCGCGGCCGAGGAATTCGAATCCGGCGGCGGCTTCGACTCGATGACGTCCATGCTCGGTGACGCCAACGGCCCGCAGGGATACCTCAACGAGGTGGGAATCGGGCAGGTCCTCGCGCAGTACGGAACGGACACCCTAGCGGAGAGCCAGGCCGACGACGTCGTGGCCAAGGTGTTCCGTAATCAGGCCCACGACCTGCTTGCGGCCGAGCAAGCCGACTTGCGCGCGGCCCGTGACCTGAAGCTGGCCATCCAGGCCGCCGTGGCCAGGCAACTCGCATTCGTCCAGGCGGACAAGGACAAGCGGAACAAGCTGGCCCACGACCTGGCGACCGCGCGGGCGCACGTGGCGGCGCTGCAGGCCGCCCGGCGTGCCGCCCTCGCGGCTGAGGCCGCGGCCGCCGCGGCGCGGGCCGCGGCGGCTGCCGGAGCCCCGGAAGGTCCCAGCCAGGTCCCTAGCTGGGCGTGGGGATCCGGGGCGAGCGCGTCCCAGGGCAACATCGCAGCCAACTGGGCGCTCACCCAGCTGGGCAAGCCGTACCTGTGGGGCGGCGCCGGACCCGACGCCTACGACTGCTCCGGCCTGACCATGATGGCCTGGGCGCAGGCGGGCGTGCAGCTCCTGCACTACACCGGGTACCAGTGGGAGGAGGGACCGCACGTCCCCCTGGACGACCTGCAGCGCGGCGACCTGCTCTTCTACGCCACCGACAACTCAGACCCCGCCACCATCCACCACGTCGGGATCTACATCGGCGACGGCATGATGGTCGACGCCCCCTACACGGGCGCCTTCGTCCGCATCGACAGCATCTACCAGCCCGGCATCCCCATCGGCGCCGTCGACCCGGCGGCCTGACGCCGGCCGGTGCCTATCCTTCGTCCTTCGGCTGGCGCATGGCCTGACCGCGGGCGATCAGCGCGGCGACCTTGTCCAGGAAGTCGTCGGCGGGCATGGGCTTGTGCAGGAACTCCGCGGCCGCCGACCGCTGAGCCGGGATGATGCCGGGCAGCGCCACGTGCGCGGTCATCACGGCCACGGGCAGCCCGGGCTCGCAGAGATGGACCCGCTCAGCCAGCTCGAGTCCGGTCATGCCCGGCATCTCCATGTCGGTGATCACGAGATCCCAGGATTCGGTCTCGACGCACTGGAGCCCGATATGGGGGTCGAGGGTATGCCTGAAGTCATAGCCGCCACGCCGCTGGACCACCTGGCCCACCCAGATACCGAACACCCGATCGTCGTCGATCAGCAGGATCCGGCCCCGGCGCGTGCCTGGCTCAGCTGAACGCATATTTCCTCCGGCAGAAAACCGGCTGCACCAGCAGTCCCGGACACACCTCCAGTTACCGGCGCTCACACAATACTGTCCGGTTACTAGTCGACGCTATGATATTACCTAACGTCACTAAGACGAGCTCACGGTGGGTGTGATGCTGAGGCAACAACGGGTCTGGTCGGCGCGGCGGACCTCGGTGGCCGGGGCGGTGATCGTCGCGGTGACCGCGGCGGCGGCCGAGCTCGAGACCGCGCTGCGCGAAGGCTACGCAGAACGCGCACATGAGCACTTATGCCCAGCTCAGGCTGGCTGCTGAGGCGTATGCGGTGCCCGTGAGCAACGTCGTGGAGATCGCGAGCCTGGGCGATCTGGCGGCCGTTCCCGGGGCACGCCCGGAGATACTCGGCGTGCGGAACATGCGCGGCCAGATCCTGCCCGTTATCGATCTCGCACGGCTTCTCGGCCTGACCGCGGCAACACCGCCGAGGCAACTGCTTGTGGCCGAGTCGGGAAGCATCAAGGCAGGCTTCGCGATCGATGAAGTGAGCCAGGTGGGAGAACTCCCGGAACCTACCGAGGGGACGGAGTCGGATTTCCTGCTCGGAACCATGATCCACCGGGGCCAGCTGCTCGCGGTCATCGACGTGCCCCGGATATTCAGCTCACTGCAAACGGCGGAGGTGTGATGCCGAGGCAGCAACGAGTCTGGTCGGCGCGGCGGATCTCGGTCGTCGGGGTGGTCATCGTCGCCGTGATCGCGGCGGCGGTCGCCGTGACGATCATCTTGTACCAGCTGGCGATCGCCCAGGCGGGGGAGGCGCGCGCGGCGGACCAGGCTACCCAGCGCGCGCAGCAACTCACCTCCATCTTCGCCGACCAGCGCCTGCTGATGTTCCGGTACATCGCGGATGGCACGCCGTCGACCCTGACCAGCGTGGAGGCACTCAACGCGCAATTCCATCAGGTCGCGGGCGAGGTGGCGGCGGGCACGCCGGCCCGCGTGCAGTCGGTCGGGGACGCCGTGGCCGCCCAGGCACGCTACTACGCTGCCTTCCGCGCCGATCTGCGTTACCTGGCCGCCAGCCCGGCCCGCAAGTTCGAGGTGATCGGGCGGCTGGACCAGAATGCGGGCCCGGTCACCGAGCCGCTGGACACCCTGGTCGGCCTCGAGACCGCGCGCGCGGCCGGATCCGCTGCCCAGGCCAGCGGATCGGCTCAGCAGGCGCAGGCGGTGGGGATCGCGGCGGCCATCCTCGCGGTCCTGGCGGGAGTCGGGTTCGCCTGGTTCGTGACCGGGCTGATCCGCCGCGCTCGTCAGCGTGAGCTGGATCTGACCGACACGCTAGAACGGCTAAGCGATCGCGATGAGTTGCTGGTGCGGTTGCGGTCGGCGTCGACGGTGCTGGGTGAGGTGGCGGGTGAGCTGCGGGTGGCGGCGCGGAACGCCGCGGCGGTGACCAGTGAGCAGTCGGCGGCGGTGGCGCAGACGTCGGCGACGATCCAGCAGCTCGCGGCGACCGCCGGGTCGATCGCGGACATCGTGCGGGCGGTGTCGCAGGCGGCCGACCGGGCCGGGGACACGATGGCTGACATGCAGGAGAAGGTGGAGGCGATCTCGGATCGGGCGTTGTCGCTGGGTGAGCGGACGCAGAAGATCGGGGAGATCCTGGAGCTGATCGACGAGATCTCCGGGCAGACGAACCTGCTCGCGCTGAACGCGGCGATCGAGGCGGCCCGGGCGGGGGAGTCCGGCCGGGGGTTTGCCGTGGTGGCGGCCGAGGTGCGGAAGCTGGCGGAGCGGTCGATGCGGTCTACGGAGTCGATCAGCGCGATCATCGCGGGGGTCCAGGATGAGACGAACGCGACGATCATGGCGACCGAGCAGGGCATCCGGCAGGCGCGTGAGGTCGGCGAGCTGATGTCCTCGACGACGTCGATGCTGGAGGAGTCGATCCTGGCGACCCAGCAGCAGAAGTCCGCGGCGGACCAGGTGGACGCCGCGGCGCAGCAGATCCGGGAGGCCGCGGACCAGCTCGCGACCGAGCAGGCGCAATGGGCGGCCACCTCCGAACGGCTCGAAGCGCTCGTCGACGAGATCGAGACGGCCCTGCGCGAAGGCTCAGGAGAACTCGCACATGATCGCTGACCCGCCGGTCGCCGGGCGGCCTGGTGAATGAACCCGACGCCGAGCTGGTCGAGGCGTTCCACGAAGAGGTGGCGCACCGGCTCGATGAGATGGAAGCGGCACTACTGGCGATCGAATCGGGCCGCCTGGACACCGGGATGATCGACCTGCTGTTCCGCAACGTGCACACCATAAAGGGGACGGCCGGCATGTTCGGCCTCCACGACGTCACCGCGGTCGCGCACGCGGTGGAGGACATCCTGGCCGTCCTGCGCGCCCGCGGGACGTTCCCCCCCGAACTGGTCGACCCGCTGCTGCACGCCACCGCCGTGATCCGCGCGCGGGTCAGCGGGGACGGCGTGCCCACCGACGTCCTGATCGGGGAACTCACCGCGGGCCTGACGAGGCTGGAGCAGGCCGGGCCGGCCGAGGCCGAAGAGGCGATCCCGGCCGTGGCCGCGCCGAGGCTCCCGGCCGACGCCGCCGGGGAACCCACCCGGACCGAGGCCGGCCCGATCCCCGTCCCAGAACAGCGGTCGGTACGCGTCGCGCCGGCGAAGATCGATCACCTGCTCGACGTCATCGGCGAGGCCATCCAGGACGGCCGCAGGCTGGCGCACGCGCTGGGACCCGAGGCGGGCCTGCCAGAAGGCATCATCGACGTGCTCGGCGCCAGCGCGCGCACGCTCGGCGAACTCAAGGACACCGCGATCAGGATGCGGACTCTCCCGGTGGCGGTCATCGCCGGGCCGCTGCCCCGCGCGGTGCGCGACATGGCGCGGGCGGCCGGCAAGGACGTCGAGTTCACCGTGTCGGGTGCGGACACCGAACTCGACCGGGTCATCCTGGAGAGCCTCGCCGAACCGCTCACGCACCTGCTGCGCAACGCCGTGGCCCACGGCATGGAGCAGCCGGCCGATCGCGAGCGGGCGGGCAAGCCTCCTCGCGGCCACATCGAGCTGCGCGCGACACCGCGCGGGGGCCTGGTCGAGATCGTCATCGCGGACGACGGCCGGGGAGTCTCGCCGGAAGTAGCGGAGCGGGCGCGTAAGGAGGGGTCGCTCACGGACGTGCTCGCGCACGCGGGCTATTCGACCGCGGAAGAAGTAACCGAGCTGGCCGGGCGCGGCGTCGGCCTCGACGCGGTCAAGAGCTACGCGCAATCCCTCGGCGGCGCCTTCGAGATCCGCAGCCAGCCCGGTCAGGGCATGGAGGTCATCCTGCTCCTCCCGCTCGCGCTGGCTCTGCTGGACGTGCTGCTGTTCGAACGCGGAGGAGCCGTGTTCGGGGTGCCGCTGGCGGCGGTGGAAGAAGTGGTCGGGGTATACCAGGCCGCCACGATTCAAGGCCGGCTGTCGCTGGACGTGCGGGGGCGGCCGCTGCCGGCCACCGATGTCGCGGTGCTGCTCGGCGCGTCGGCGCCGCCCCTGGGCAACCGGCCGCACGCGCTCGTCATCGCCGTACCCGGCCGCCGGGTCGGGGTGGTCTGCGACGCGCTCCTCGGCGAGGAGGAGGTGGTGGTCAAGCCGCTCGGACCCCTGCTGGCGGGCGCGGGGGGGTACCTGGGCGCGGCCATTCTCGGGGACGGGCGGGTCGCGTTGCTGGCCGAGCCGGGCGCGCTAACCCGCGGCAGGCCCGACGGCGTGGTGCGGCCCGCCGCGGACCCGCCGCCGGAAGCCCCGAGGATCCTGGTGGTCGAGGATTCCTTCACGGTCAGGGAACTTCAGCGCAGCATCCTGGAGACGGCCGGTTATCAGGTCGTGACGGCACGGGACGGCACCGAGGCGCTGCGGGCCGTGGGCCGTGATCCCACGATCGCGCTGGTGATCACGGACCTGGAAATGCCCGGGCTCGACGGGCTCGAGCTGACCCGGGCGATCCGCGCGGACCCGGTCCGCTCGTCGCTGCCCGTCGTCATCATCACCTCGCACGGATCGGAGGAGGACCAGCGCAAGGGGATCGCGGCCGGAGCCGACGCGTACATGGCGAAGCGGAACTTCGACCAGCAGGCGCTGCTCGCCACCGTCGAACGCCTCGTCGGCCGGTGATGGCGGATGCCGCGCATGCTGATCTGCGACCGCTCGCACATCTACGCGGCCAGGCTCCAGCGCGTGCTCGAGCACGACGGTGACATTACCGTCGCGGCCGTCTGCGCCACCGCGGAGGAGGCGATCGCCGCGCTGCCGCGCGTCAAGCCGGACGTGGTGACGATGGACGTCGAACTGCCCGGCATGGACGGGCTCGCCGCGATCGAGGAGATCATGAGCCGGCGACCGCTGCCGATCCTCGTCATCTCCGCCGATGCGGGCAACGCGAGCCGGAAGGCGGCCGCCGCGCTGGCCGCGGGGGCGCTCGAGGCGATCAGCAAGGACGATCTCGACCTGGACGATCCGGCCGGGGCCGCCGCGGCCGCGTTCCGGAATCGGGCCCGGCTGCTCAGCCATGTGCAGGTCATCCGCCATCCGCGGGCCGGGCTCAGGAAGACGCCGGTCCCCCACCGCCCGGGGCGCCGCGCCTGCGTGATCGGGATATGCGGGTCCACCGGCGCGCCGTACGTACTGGCCCGGCTGCTCGGGGACCTGCCCGCCGACTACCCGATTCCGGTCCTGGTGGTGCAGCATATCTCCGCGGGCTTTACCGAGGGGCTCGTCCACTGGCTTGACCAGTCCGTGGCCCTTCCGGTCCGGATGGCCGCGGATGGGGCGCCGGCGAGCCCGGGCGCCTGGATCGCTCCCGACGGCGCGCACCTGAAGCTGGCTGCCACCGGCCGGCTGCTCCTGGACCGGCGGACCGTCGCGGGGCACCACCGTCCCTCTGGCGACGTTCTCCTCACGAGCGTCGCCGAGGTGGCGGCGGACAAGGCCGTGGCCGTCGTGCTCAGCGGGATGGGCAGTGACGGCGCCCGCGGCGTGGCGGCCGTCCGGCGCGCCGGCGGGCTGGCGATCGCGCAAGACGAGGAGTCGTCCGCGATCTTCGGGATGCCGCAGGCGGCCATCGACTGCGGCGCCGACCTGGTGCTTCCTCCCGGTGAGATCGCCGCCTGCCTGACCGGCCTGCGGTGCGAGCCGATGGCACGGGCCTAGAGATGTCGATCGCCGCCGTCGCGGAACTCGTCCGCAGGGAAACCGGGATCGCGCACACGGTCGCCAACGAGACCGTGGTGCGTGCCGCACTGCGCCGCGCCGCGCCGGATCTCGAGCCGGGCGACTTCCTGCGCGCCGCGTCGGACCCGGTGCGCGGGCGCGGCCTCGTGGAACGGCTCATCGACGAGGTCACGGTGCAGGAGACCACCTTCGTGCGCGACCGTGATCAGCTCGACAGCATCCCGTGGCACGGCCTGCTGCGCAACGCCCGCGCGGCAGGCTCGGCGGTCATCCGGGTGTGGAGCGCCGGCTGCGCGACCGGCGAAGAGCCCTACACGCTGGCCTTGCTGGCCGCCGAGGCCTTCGCCCCCGCGCCTGCTCCGGTGGACGTGCTGGGCACCGACATCTCAGGCGGCGCCATCGCCGCCGCCACCGAGGGCCAGTACCGGGAGCGCGCCATCCGCGCTCTCGACGCCACGCTGCGCGGTCGATACCTGGAACATCGCGGTGACGGCACCTACCTGGTGAGCCAGCGCCTGCGCAAGCTCGTCCGCTTCCGCCGGCATAACCTCGTCCGCGACCCGGTACCTCCGCCCGGCGAGGCCGGCTTCGACGTCATCACCTGCCGGAACGTACTGATCTACTTCGACACGCCGGTCGCGGAGGCCGTGCTCCGGCGGCTGGACTCCTCGCTGCGGCCGGACGGCAAGCTGCTGCTCGGCGTGGCGGACGCACTGCGGCGCACCTTCCAGGTCGCGCCCGGAGGGAACCTGCCGGTCCGGCCGCGGGCCGCCGAGCCCGCCGCCCGCAGCCCGGTCCCCCGCCCGCGAACCCCGCCGCCTGAATTCCGGGGCGGGCAACTGGCGGCGGCGCTGGCCGCGGCGGGCAAGGGCTACCGGGACGCCGCGCTCGCGGAGGTGCAGTCGCTGCTGGCGCGGAACCCGCTCGACGCCGACGCGCACTTCGTGTACGGGCTCGTCGTCCTGGAGGCCGGAGAGCCGGCCCGCGCGGTCGCCGCCTTCCGCCGGGCCCTCTACACCGACCCCACGTTCGCCCTCGCGGCGTTCACGCTCGGCTGCGCGCACGATGCGCTCGGCGATAAGGCGGCGGCCCGGCGCGCCTACGAGCAGGCGCTGCGGACGCTCGATCCAGCCGACACCAGGCACGAGGTGCTGCTCCAGCAGGTCGACATCGAGGATATCGCCGCCGCGTGCCAGACCCGACTCAACGGGCACCGGGGGTCATAGGTCCGAGCTGCCGAGCGTCTCGATCTGGCCTAGCGCCATCCCGTAAGCCTGCGAGATCAGCTTGATGACGTTGCCGTGCGCGCCGAGCGGCGCGGCGCACTTGGCGCCCACGGCGGCCGCGGCCCCCTCGACGGCCGCGGGGTCGGCCTCAGGCCCGATCACGCACGGGGCGAGGGCGATCCGGTTGACGCCCATCTCCTCCAGCCGCGCCGCGGCCTCCTCGATGGTGGGCCTGGCGTCAAGCGACGCGGCCAGGACCGGCAGGGCCAGCCGGGCCGCGAGCAGCACGGCGGTGACGCTTGCGGTGCTGACGGCCTCCTCGCCGCCGACCGTCACCAGGACGATGCCGTCGGCGGAGGTGGTGATGCTGAACATGCGCACCCGGTCGGCGCGGGCCAGGCCGGCGTCCGCGAGCCGGTGGTGCAGCGCCTCGGCCAGCAGCGCGTTGGTGTTGAACACCTCGGCGATCCTGGCGTTGGCCCCGGTGGCCGCGATCGCCTCCCGGACGGCGCGGAACGCGGCCGCGTGCGGGGTCACCAGCTGCGGTACCACGACGGCAGACGGCGCCCCCGCCGGGCGCCTGGCCGCGGCGTCGGCGAGGACCGCACGGATCCCGGCGGGATCACCGCGCCCGCCGTGGTCGATCCGCGCAATCTGCACGTCGAGGGCCGGGTTGTCGACGCGGAGCACCGTCGCGATCTCCGCCGTGGGGCCGGTCAGGCCGTCGTCGCTGACGCTCGGCACCGCGAGGACGAGAGCCGGCGCTCCCTCGGGCAGGCTGGCGGGCACCGGCCGCCGGTGGCGGCCGCCGGGCTGGACAAGCCGGGCTTGCGGCCGGCGAACCGGGAACTGGCCGCCCGGCGCCGGCATGGGCGCCTGCGGGGCCGACAAGTCCGCTCCCGGCCGTCGCGCGGGCAGGGCCGCCGAGGAGTCGCGAACATCGGTCACAGAAGCGAAGCGTAGTCGTGAGTGATCAACAATATGTGAAAACGCCTGAAATTCGGACATCCGACCGGTAGTAGCCTGCCTGGTCAGTTCTGTCCCCGCTCGTCACGGCCGTCCGGCCCGCTCGCGCGAATATGTTACTAGCGAGTAGCATAGGAACCACAGCCCCGGGTACGGGCGGAACGGCGAACGGCGGAGCGGCAGATGAGCCACTACAAGTCCAACCTGCGCGATATCGAGTTCAACCTGTTCGAGGTGCTGCAACGCCAGGACCTGATGGGCCAGGCCCCGTTCGGGGACCTGGACGAGGAGACCGCGCGCGGCATCCTCGCCGAGGTCGAGCGGATGGCGACCGGCCCGCTGGCCGAGTCCTTCGCCGACGCGGACCGCCATCCGCCGGTCTTCGACAGCCAGACGAGCTCGGTGCGGGTTCCGGAGTCGCTGCGCAAGTCGTACCGCGCCTTCATGGACGCCGGGTGGTACCGCCTGTCCCTGCCCGCCGCGCTGGGCGGCGGCGGGGCGCCGCCGTCCCTGTCCTGGGCCGTGGCCGAGCTGATCCTCGGCTCCAACCCCCCGGTCTGGATGTACTCGAGCGGGTACGTCATGGCCCGCGTCCTGTGGGAGCTGGGCACGCCGGAGCAGCAGCGGTTCGCCAGCCTCGCCATCGACCGCGAGTGGGGCGGCACCATGGTGCTGACCGAGCCCGACGCGGGCTCCGACGTCGGCGCGGGCCGCACCCGGGCGATCGCCCAGCCGGACGGCACGTGGCACATCGAGGGCGTCAAGCGGTTCATCACCGGCGCCGAGCACGACCTGGCGGACAACATCTTCCACCTGGTGCTGGCCAGGCCGGAAGGCGCCGGCCCCGGCACCAAGGGACTGTCGATGTTCCTGGTCCCGAAGTACCTGGTCGGCGAGGACGGGACGCTCGGCGAGCGCAACGGCGTATACGTCACCACGGTCGAGCACAAGATGGGCCTGAAGGCCTCCACCACCTGCGAGCTGACCTTCGGCGCGGGCCGCCCGGCCGTCGGCACGCTGGTCGGCGGCGTGCACGACGGCATCAGGCAGATGTTCAGGGTCATCGAGAACGCCCGGATGATGGTGGGGACGAAGGCCATCGCCACGTTGTCCACCGGGTACCTGAACGCGCTCGACTACGCCAGGAGCCGGGTCCAGGGCGCCGACCTGACCGAACTCACGGACAAGGCCGCGCCGCGGGTCACGATCATGCACCACCCCGACGTCCGCCGCATGCTGATGCTCCAGAAGGCGTACGCCGAGGGCATGCGCGCGCTCGTGCTCTACGCGGCCACCATCCAGGACAAGATCGCGGTCGCGGCCGCCCACGGGCGCGCCGACGAGGAATCTAGGTCGGCGGCCGGGCTGAACGACCTGCTCCTCCCGGTGGTCAAGGGCGTCGGCTCCGAGCGTTCCTACGAGATGCTCACCCTGTCCCTGCAGACCCTCGGCGGATCCGGGTTCCTCCAGGACTACCCGATCGAGCAGTACATCAGGGACGCGAAGATCGACAGCCTGTACGAGGGCACCACCGGGATCCAGAGCATGGACCTGTTCTTCCGCAAGATCATCAGGGACAACGGGACGGCGCTCGGCACGCTGCTCGCCAGCATCAGGGAATTCGCCGCCGCCGACGCCGGCAACGGCAGGCTGAAGGCCGAGCGCGCGGCGCTCGCCGACGCGGCCGCCCAGGTGGAGGCCATCGTCGCCGCGATGACCGGCTTCCTGATGGCCTCGGCGGACTCACCCGCCGAGGTCTACAAGGCGGGCCTGAACACCACCAGGCTGCTCATGGCGCTCGGCGACCTGGTGATCGGGTGGCTGCTGCTGACCCACGCGGAGGTCGCCCAGCGCAAGCTGGACGAGCTCGCGCCGGACGCCGCGGACCACGACTTCTACGCCGGCAAGCTGGCCGCCGCCAGGTTCTTCGCCGCCACGGTGCTGCCCCGGCTCGCCGCCGAGCGGAAGATCGCCGAGGAGACCACCCTGGACCTGATGGACCTGCCCGAGGGGGCCTTCTAGCTCCAGGCGAGCATCCGCACCGGGTCCTCGAGCATCGCGCCCACGTCGCGCAGGACGGCCGAGCCGAGCTCTCCGTCGACGATGCGATGGTCGAAGGACAGGGACAAGGTGCAGACCTGGCGCACCGCGAGCTGCCCGTCCACGACCCACGGCGCGTCCCTGACCTGGCCGAACGCCAGGATGGCGGCCTCGCCGGGGCTGAGGATGGGCGTCCCGGCGTCCACCCCGAACACCCCGACGTTGGTGATCGTGATCGTCCCGCCCGCCAGATCGGCCGGGCTGGCCCTGCCCGCCCGCGCCGTGTCGGTGAGCTCCTGCAGGCCCCGAGCCAGCTCGGGCAGCGTCAGCTCGCCCGCGTTCTTGACGTTCGGCACGAGCAGGCCGCGTTCGGCGGCGACGGCGATGCCGAGGTTCACGCCGTGCTTGACCACGATCTCCTGAGCTCCGTCGTCCCAGGACGAGTTGATCAGCGGGTGCCTGCGCGCCGCGACGAGCAGCGCCCGCGCCACGAACAGCAGCGGCGATACCCGCAGGCCCGCGAAGTCGGGCAGGTCGCGGACGCGGCGCACCGCGGCCATCGTCTCGGTGACGTCGACCTGGAGGAACTCGGTGACGTGCGGCGCGGTGAACGCGCTCGACACCATCGCCGCCGCCATGTGCTTGCGCACCCCGCGGACCGGGATGCGCTCATCCTCGGCTAGCCGGGCCGGCCGGTATCCGTTGTCCCCCGCCATCTCTGCCGAACGAACGGTGGTATCACCGGCCGCACGCTGCACATCGTCCCTGGTGATGGAGCCGCCGGGGCCGGTCCCCGCCAGGTCAGCCAGGCTGATGCCGAGGTCCTTCGCGAGCCTGCGGACGGGCGGCTTGGCCAGCGCCCGGACCGGCGGCGCTTCCGCCGGCGGGGCCTGGACCCCAGCGGATGGCCGGGGCGTGCTGGCCTCGGCTGCCGATCCGGCCTGCTTGCGCGGCCGGCGCGTCGTGGCGGAAGCCTTGACGCCGTAGCCGACCAGGACGGCCTGGCGTTCTGGCTGTGCGGTCTCTGGCTGAGCTGTCTCTGGCTGTGCTGTCTCTGGCTGTGCGGTCTCGCCCTGGGCCGCCCCGGCGGGGGCGGTGTCCACCACGATGATCGGCACGCCCACGTCGACGGTCTGGCCCTCCTCGGCCAGCAGGCGGGCGACCGTGCCGTCCCAGGGCGACGGCAGCTCGACCACGGCCTTCGCGGTCTCGATCTCCACGATGATCTGGTTGACTTCGACCCGGTCTCCCGGCTTGACGTGCCACGCGACGATATCGGCCTCGGTCAGGCCCTCGCCCACGTCAGGGAGCTTGAACTCCTTGAGCTCGGTCATGATCGCCTTTCAAGTCCTCAGTAACCGAACGTGCGGTCGACGGCGTCCAGGATCCGGTCCAGGTCGGGGAGGTAGTGGTCCTCCAGCCGGGACGGCGGGTAGGGCGTGGCGAACCCGCCGGCGCGCAGCACCGGCGCCTCCAGCTGGTAGAAGCACTGCTCGGTGACCCGGGCGGCGATCTCGGCCCCGAAGCCCGCGTACACCGGGGCCTCGTGCGCGACCACGCAGCGGCCCGTCCTGCGCACCGAGGCGCAGACGGTGTCGACGTCGAGCGGGGACAGCGAGCGCAGGTCGACCACCTCGATGCTGCGGCCGTCGTCGCGGGCGGCGATGGCGGCCTCGAGGCAGGTCCGCACGAGCGGGCCATAGCAGAGCAGGGTCACGTCGGTACCCTCGAGCGCGACCTTGGCCCGGTCGAACGGCAGCGCGCCGGCCAGGCCGGAGGCCACCTCGACCTCGCCCTTGTCCCAGTAGCGCCGCTTCGGCTCGAAGAAGATCACCGGGTCGTCGGAGCTGATCGACTGCTGGATCATCGTGAACGCGTCGGCGGGGTCCGCGCACGCCACCACGCGGAGGCCCGCGGTGTGCGCGAACACCACTTCCGGCGACTCGCTGTGGTGCTCGACCGCGCCGATGCCGCCGCCGCACGGGATGCGGATGACCACCGGCAGGCTGACGTGCCCGCGGGACCGGTACCGCATCTTGCCGAGCTGGCTGACGATCTGGTCGACCGCGGGGAAGACGAAGCCGTCGAACTGGATCTCGCAGACCGGGCGGTAACCGCGCAGCGCCAGGCCGATCGCGGTGCCGACGATCCCGGACTCGGCCAGCGGCGTGTCGATCACCCGGTCCTCGCCGAAGTCCTTCTGCAGCCCGTCGGTGACGCGGAAGACCCCGCCGAGCTTGCCGACGTCCTCGCCCATGATGAGGACCTTGGGGTCGTCCTCCAGGGCGCGCCGCAGCCCTGCGTTCAGGGCCTTGGACAGCGTGAGGGTGGTCATCGCGGCTCACCCCCGTGCTCGGCGCCCTCGAAGGTATCCAGGTAGGCGGCGTACTGCTCGCGTTCGGCCCGCAGGATCGCGGTGGGCTCGGCGTACACGTTGTCGAAGATGGTCAGCGGCGGCGGATCGGGCATCGTCCGGCAGGCCTCGCGCAGGTCGGCGCCGACCTTGGCGGCCTCCGCGTCCAGGTCGGCGAAGAACTCGGGCCCGGCCTGCCCGGTGCGGACCAGGTAGGCCCTGACCCGCTCGATGGGGTCCTTCAGCTTCCATACTTCGAGCTCGCTGGCCAGCCGGTACCTGGTGGGGTCGTCGGTGGTGGTGTGCGCGCCCATCCGGTAGGTGACCGCCTCGATCAGCGTCGGGCCCTGCCCGTCCCGCGCCGCCTGCAGGGCCTTCCTCGTCACCGCGTAGCAGGCCAGCACGTCGTTGCCGTCGACGCGCAGGCCGGGGAAGCCGAAGCCCCTGGCCCGCTGGTAGAGCGGGATGCGGCTCTGCTTCTCCAGCGGCTCGGAGATGGCCCACTGGTTGTTCTGGCAGAAGTACACGATCGGCGCGTTGAACACCGAGCCCCACACGAACGCCTCGTTGACGTCGCCCTGGCTGGTCGCGCCGTCGCCGAAGTAGGCGACGACGGCCTCGGCGCCGTCGCCGCCGACCGCGCCGTCGCGCTGGATTCCCATCGCGTAGCCCGTGGCGTGCAAGGTCTGGGCCCCGATCACGATCGTGTACAGGTGGAACTTGTGCTCCTTGGGGTCCCAGCCGCCGTGGCTGACGCCCCGGTAGAGCTCGAGCAGCTTCACCGGGTCGATGCCGCGGCACCAGGCCACGCCATGCTCGCGGTAGGTGGGGAACACCATGTCGTTCGGCCCCAGGGCGCGGCCCGAGCCGATCTGGGCGGCCTCCTGCCCCAGCAGCGAGGCCCAGATGCCCAGCTCACCCTGGCGCTGCAGCGAGATCGCCTCGGTGTCGATCCTGCGGACCAGGACCAGGTCCCGGTACATGTCCCTGATGTCATCCGCGGTGAGCTCGACCGGGTAGTCGGGATTTTCGATCCGCTCGCCTTCCGGCGTGAGCAGCTGGATGAGGCCATCAGGCGGTTCAATGGGTGCGGTGGTGGTCGCACCGCCGGGTTCGACGGTCACGTGCCACTCCTTTCCGAGCCGGAACCGGGGTCACCAGGGCCGGCCAGACTGGCTAAGATTCCCGAGCGAGACGCTCCTCAGCAGACGATATATGCCCTGAAAGGCCAGGAGGATACGTGGCCCGGATGATCGTGGAAGTAATGCTCAAGCCGGAGATCCATGATCCGCAGGGGGAGGCGATCGCCGGCGCCTGCCGCCGCCTGGGCTTCGGCCAGGTGATCGGGGTCAGGCAGGGGAAGAGGTTCGAGGTGGAGATCGACGGCTCGGCGGACGAGGAAGCTGCGAGCGCGCTCACGCAGCTGGCCGTCAGCCTGCTGTCGAACCCGGTTATCGAGGAATTCACCGTGCACGTGCACGAGCCGACGGGTTTCAGCCCCGTCTACGGGGAATCACTCGAACCGTGAGGGTTCTTAGCAAGAGGGTGAAATCGGCCCCTGATGTGAAGTTCTGCCTCGTATTCCGGTGCGAGGCGGTAAGCGTGCCGGTGATGCGCCGGGTCCTCGGGGACACCTTGCGCGGGCTCGGCGTCGACGAGGAATCCGTGTACGACATCCTGCTCGCGGCCACCGAGGCCTGCACGAACGTGCTTATGCACGGCGGCCGGCACGTCCGCGGGTATTCCGTGGTGACCAGCGTCGGCCCGATGCGCTGTCAGGTCGAGGTGGCAGGTGAGGGAACCGGTCCCGTGCTGCACGAGACCGCGCCTTCCGAGGCGGGGCTTGCCGAGACGGGGCTTGCCGAGACGGGGCTTGCCGAGACGGGGCTTGCCGAGACGGGGCAGGCCGGGGCGGGGTGGCACGGGGTTTCTGGGGTGCCGGGGGACGGGGTGCTGCGCGGCACGGCGATCGCGCAGCTGGCTGAATCGGGGCGGGGCCTGGCGGTCATGCGGGCGTGTGTGGACACGGTCACGATGGACAGCAGCCCGGAGCGCGGCACGGTGGTGACCATGAGCAAGCACATCAGGTGGTCGCGGGACGCGCCCCTGCGGCACTTCAGGGCGGCCAGCTAGCCTATCCGGCCGGCCCCAGTCCCGGTAGGCTGCCTGCGTGCGGATAGGGGTCATCACCTTCCCCGGGTCGCTCGATGACCGTGACGCGGCGCGGGCCGTGCGGCTCGCCGGGGCCGAGCCCGTCGCGCTGTGGCACGCCGACCGCGATCTGCGCGGCGTGGATGCGGTGATCCTGCCCGGCGGGTTCTCCTACGGCGACTACCTGCGCTGCGGCGCGATCGCCAGGTTCGCCCCGGTGATGAGCGAGCTCGTGCCCGCGGCCGGGTCGGGCCTGCCGGTGCTCGGCATCTGCAACGGGTTCCAGATCCTGTGCGAGGCGCATCTCCTGCCCGGGGCGCTGACCCGCAACGCCGGCCTCCGGTTCGTCACGCGGGACGTGCGGCTGCGCGTGGAGAGCGCGGCGACGGCCTGGACGCGGGCCTACTCTCCGGGCGCCTTGATCACGGTGCCGCTGAAGAGCGGCGAGGGGGCGTACGTGGCCGACCCCGGCACGCTGGCCGGGCTCGAGGCAGGCGGCCAGGTAGTCCTCAGGTACGCCGGCGGCAACCCCAACGGGTCCGCCGCCGGGATCGCGGGGGTGTGCAACGCCGAGGGCAACGTGGTCGGGGTCATGCCGCACCCGGAGCACGCGGTCGGCGAGCTGACCGGCCCCTCGGCCGACGGGCTCGGCTTCCTCGCCTCGGTGACCGGCGCGGTGCTGGCCTGATGCGGGCGGACACGGTGGCACGGGCGGCGGCCACGCCCGGGGAGCCTCAGCCGTACGCCGAGCTCGGGCTGACCCCGGCCGAGTACGAGAAGATCCGCGGTGTCCTGGGACGCCGCCCGACGAGCGCCGAACTGGCGCTGTACTCGGTCATGTGGAGCGAGCACTGCTCGTACAAGTCGTCGAAGGTCCACCTGAGGCACCTCGCCGCCAAGGCGCCGCCGTCGGCGGCGCTGCTCGCGGGTATCGGGCACAACGCCGGCGTGGTCGACATCGGCCAGGGCTACGCGGTCACGTTCAAGATCGAGTCGCATAATCATCCCTCCTACGTGGAGCCGTATCAGGGCGCGGCGACCGGCGTGGGCGGTATCGTCCGCGACATCCTCGCCATGGGTGCTCGCCCGGTGGCGGTGATGGACGCGCTCCGCTTCGGCCCCGCCTCGGCGCCCGACACGGGGCGTGTGCTGCCGGGGGTGGTCGGCGGCATTTCCTTCTACGGGAACTGCCTCGGCCTGCCCAACATCGGCGGCGAGCTGGACTTCGACCCGTGTTACGCGGGGAACCCGCTGGTCAACGCCCTTTGCGTGGGTGTGATGCGGCATGGCGACCTGCGGGTCGCCGCCGCCAGCGGGCCGGGAAACGCGGTGATCCTGTTCGGGTCGACCACCGGCCCCGATGGCGTCGGCGGGGCTTCGGTGCTGGCCAGCTCGGCCTTCGGCGGATCGGCGGGGGGATCGGCCGCGGGCGAGGCGGCGGCCAAGCGGCCGAGCGTGCAGGTGGGTGATCCCTTCCTGGAGAAGCTGCTGGTCGAGTGCTGCCTGGAGCTGTACGCGGCCGGCCTGGTGGTCGGCATCCAGGATCTCGGCGCGGCCGGCGTCGCCTGCGCGACCACGGAACTCGCGGCGGCGGGCACCGGCGGCATGCGGGTCAGGCTGGACGAGGTGCCGCTGCGCGACGCGTCGCTGGGGCCGCCGGAGATCCTGATGAGCGAATCGCAGGAACGCATGATGGCCGTCGTCGAGCCGTCCCGCGTCGGCGCGTTTCTCGACGTGTGCGCCAAGTGGGAGGTCAGGGCCGCGGTGATCGGGGAGGTCACCGGCACCGGCAGGCTGGTCATGACCTGGCACGGTGAGACGGTGGTGGACGTGCCGCCCGGCTCGGCGGCCGATGGTCCCGTGTATGACCGGCCGGCGTCGCGGGGCCTTGATCAGGATGCGCTGGCCGGCGACGACCCGGCCGCGCTGCCGCGACCCGCTTCCGGCGAGGCCTTGCGGGCGGCGCTGCTGAGCCTGATCGCGTCGCCTGGCCTGGCCGACAAGAGCTGGGTCACCGATCAGTACGACCGGTACGTCCGCGGCGACACCGTGCTGGCCATGCCCGAAGACGGCGGCCTGATCCGGGTCGACGAGGTGACCGGGCTCGGCATCGCGCTGGCCACCGACGGCAACGGCCGCTACTGCCGCCTGGACCCCTACCTGGGCACCCAGCTGGTGCTGTCCGAGGCGTACCGGAACGTGGCGGTCACCGGCGCGCGCCCGCTCGCCGTGACGAACTGCCTGAACTTCGGCTCGCCGGAGGATCCCGCGGTGATGTGGCAGTTCGCCGAGGCCGTTCGCGGGCTCGCCGACGGCTGCGCCGCCCTGGGCGTGCCGGTCACCGGCGGGAACGTGAGCTTTTACAACCAGACGCGAGGCACCGCGGTTCACCCGACCCCGGTGGTCGGCGTGCTCGGCGTCCATGACGACGTGCGCCTGCGGGTCGGGATCGGGTTCGGGGGGCCCGGTTCGGCTTCGGGGGCGGCCGGGGCCAGCATCGTGCTGCTCGGCGATACCGAAGCCGAGTTCGGCGGTTCGGCCTGGGCGCACGTGATCCACGGTCACCTCGGCGGCCGCCCGCCGGCCCCGCGCCTGGACGCCGAGCGGCGTCTGGCCGGCCTGCTGGCGGCGGCGGCCGCGGGTGGACTGCTGTCGGCCGCGCATGACCTGTCCGACGGCGGGCTGGCCGTCGCGCTCGCGGAGTCCTGCCTGCGCGGCGGGGCCGGCTGCCAGGTAGCCCTGCCCGGCGACCCGTTCACGTGGCTGTTCAGCGAGTCGGCCGCCCGCGCTGTCGTCGCGGTCCGCCCGGGCGCGGAGGATGCCTTCGGCGAGCTGCTGGCCGCCGGCGACGTACCGGGCCAGGCCATCGGCACCGTCGGCGGCGACAGCCTGGTCGTGGCGGGCTGTTTCAGCGTCCCGCTCGGCGAGCTTGCCGCCGCGCACCGCGCGACGCTGCCCGCGCTGTTCGGCTGATTCGGTTACCGTCACCGGTATGCCGCCCCGACACCCGGACCCGCGAGGGCCGGCCAGCGTAGCTGCCGTGCTGCGCGCGCTGGACGAAGGCGCCGCGCCCGGGGTCGAGGGACTGCGGGTGGCCGCGAGGTACCTGCTCCAGGTGCTCGCCACCCGCCATCCCGGCCGGATTCTCGAGGTGCGGATCCCGCCGGTGGCCGCCGTGCAGTGCCTGCCCGGGCCCGTCCATACCAGGGGCACGCCGCCGAACGTCGTCGAGACGGACCCGGTCACCTGGGTCAAGCTGGCGTCGGGCCGCCTCGACTGGGCCAGTGCGGTTGGCTCGGGCGCCGTCCACGCGAGTGGCCCGCGGGCCGACTTGGCCCCCTACCTGCCGCTTACTGACTAGACTGGACCGCGTGCCCGAGGATCGGCCGAAAGACGCGTGCGGTGTATTCGGGGTCTGGGCGCCGGGGGAGGACGTCGCCAAGCTCGCTTACTTCGGCTTGTACGCGCTCCAGCACCGGGGGCAGGAGTCAGCCGGCATCGCGGTCAGCGACGGCCACCGCATCGTGGTGCACAAGGAGATGGGACTGGTCGCCCAGGCCTTCGATGAGCCTGCGCTGACCGCGCTCCGCGGCCACATCGCGGTCGGGCACTGCCGCTACTCCACGACCGGCGCCTCGACCTGGGCGAACGCGCAGCCGACCTTCCGCTCGACGCCGACGACCAGCCTGGCGCTGGGCCACAACGGGAACCTGATCAACACCCGCGAGCTGGCCGGCCTGCTCGGCGGGTCCGGCGGACCGGGGCACGGTGATGACGGTCACGGCGGCGCTGGTCACGGCGGCGGCGGTCACGGCGGTGGCGGGATCGTCGCGACGACCGATACCGAGGTGCTCACCGCGCTGTTCGTCAGCGATCACGCGGGGCCAAACCAGGCCGGCGGGGTGGAAGCGGCGGCCGCGGCGGTGCTGCCGCTGGCCAAGGGCGCCTACTCGCTCGTCTTCATGGACGAGCAGACGCTGTACGCCGCGCGGGATCCGCACGGCTTCCGCCCGCTCGTGCTCGGCCGCCTGGGCGGCGGCTGGGTGGTCGCCAGCGAAACCGCCGCGCTGGACATCGTGGGCGCCGGGTTCGTGCGCGAGATCGCGCCTGGCGAACTGGTCTGCATCGACGGGCGCGGGGTGCGGTCGAAGCCCTTCGCAGAGCCGGATCCGCGTGGCTGCCTGTTCGAGTACGTCTACCTGGCCCGGCCCGACACCACGATCTCCGGCCGCGGCGTGCACGCCACGCGGGTGGCGGTCGGCAGGAGGCTCGCGGCCGAGCATCCCGCCGATGCCGACCTCGTCATCCCGGTTCCGGAATCGGGCACGCCCGCCGCGATCGGCTTCGCCGAGGCCAGCGGCCTCCCGTTCGGCCAGGGGCTGGTCAAGAACTCCTACGTGGGCCGGACGTTCATCCAGCCCAGCCAGACGATCAGGGAACGCGGCATCAAGCTGAAGCTGAACCCGCTGCGGGACGCCATCGCCGGCCGCCGGATCGTCGTGGTGGACGACTCGATCGTCCGCGGGACGACCCAGCGCGCGCTGGTCACGATGCTCCGCGAGGCGGGCGCCGCCCAGGTGCACGTGCGGGTCGCGTCGCCGCCGGTGATGTGGCCGTGCTTCTACGGCATCGATTTCGCCACGCGCGCCGAACTCATCGCCGGGCACCTATCCCCGTCGGGCATCTGCGCGTCGATCGGCGCGGATTCGCTCGGCTACGTGTCGCTGGCCGGGCTGATCGAGGCGACCGGGCTGCCGGCCGGCCGACTGTGCCGCGCCTGCTTCGACGGGCAGTACCCTGTTCCGGTCGCCGAAGGCGACCGCGGCAAGCACGTACTCGACGGCTTGGGCGTCGGGTCTTAACCGCTGCTCGCGCCGCTACTGCGACCAGGTGTCCCCGATGTCCTTCCAGGCGTTCATGGCCGACTCAGACCCCGAGTCCCCGTCGGGGTCGTCCTCGTCGTCCTCGTCGTAGTCATCGGCAGCGGAATCGACGTTCCCGTCGCGGGAGTCCCCGCCGACACCGAACTCCGCACGCAGCCGATCGAGGTCCGTGTCGTCGCTCTTGTACTTGAGCTGACGGGCGACCTTAACCTGCTTGGCCTTGGCACGGCCGCGCCCCATTGGCTCGACCCCCTCGAACGTCCGGAGCCGGTCAGGCCCCATGATCTCCGCCTCGCTGGTTTTAGTGCGTCATACGACGCCGCCGCCACCCCGCTTCGGGGAGCGCGACGTTCACCAGCATCCGTACAGGTACAACCGTACCCGCTTTGGGGCCCGGATGCCTACGCTGATCCGATGGTGCCGAGCCAGATTCCGCGCAGCCGCCCGACATCGGACATCCGCCGCTCGGCCAGGCGGTCGGCGGCCACCGAAGGAGGCACGCCGTCGGAGTCCGCGATCTGGAGCACCCTGGCGGTGGTGGTGAAGATCTGCTCGGTGGCGGCGTGGGCGCGCTCGAAGTTGAAACCGGCCAGCTCATCCGCTACCTGGATGACGCCGCCCGCGTTGACCACGTAATCGGGGGCGTACAGGATGCCCCGGTCGGCGAGCAGCTTCTCGATGCCGTGGTGGGCTAGCTGATTGTTGGCGGCGCCGCAGACGATACGCGCGGTCAGCACGTTCGCGACCCGCTCGGTCAGGGTGCCGCCGAGTGCGCACGGGGCGAGGACGTCCAGTCGCTCCGCGACGAGCGCGTCGATGTCGCTCACGGCGCGCACCTGCGGGTGACGGGCGCGGACGTCGGCGACGGCATTGGCGCTGACGTCGCAGACGACGACCCGGGCTCCGGCCTCGATCAGGTGCTCAACGATCCGGTGACCTACCTTGCCGACTCCCTCCACGCCCACGAGCCGCCCGGACAGGCTGCCGCTCCCCCACGCGTGCTCGGCCGCGGCCCGCATACCGTGCATGACGCCGAGCGCGGTGAGCACCGAGGAATCGCCCGCGCCGCCGTGGGACGTGGTCCGGCCCGTGACGTAACGGCACTCCCTGGCGATGATGTCCATGTCCTCACTGCGCGTGCCCACATCGCAGGCCGTGATGTACCGGCCGCCGAGCGAGGCGACAAAGCGCCCGTAGGCGCGCAGCAGCGGTTCGGTCTTGAGCTCGGCGGGATCACCGATGATGACCGCCTTGCCGCCGCCTAGGTCCAGCCCGGCCAGCGCGTTCTTGTACGCCATGGCCCTGGACAGCCGCAGGACGTCAGCGAGGGCCTCGTCTTCGGAGCCGTACGGATAAAAGCGCGTCCCGCCGAGGCCGGGGCCGAGCGCGGTGGAGTAAATGCCGATGATCGCCCTCAGCCCGGTCCGGGTGTCCTGGCAGAAGACGACCTGCTCGTGGTCCGTCCGTCCGGCGGACTCGTTCTCGTTGTGGGGCATCGCGAACACGTTGGTCACGGTAGCGACTCTCCTCATCCCGTCCCGGCACTGGTTGAGCCGGGATCGGAAACAAGCGTATTGCCTGCTATGCGTACTGGTCGGTAACCAGCAGGAGAGATGATCTCGTTACCTGGACACCTGCCTTTGGGGCGTCCCGTATGTCACGATACGACAGTGATGACTTACGCCGCGTATCTCCGCGTGTACGAGCCGGTCTCGGCGTTCCCCGAGCCCGACCGCTCGCGGTGGGCGGCGTACGCGGCCTCGTCCGCCAGGCCGGCCAGGCGCGACTCGGCGGCGGCGGAACATGTCGAGGCGTTGCGCCGGGCCATCGCGGTACCGCAGATCGTGGTGCCTGACCGGGAAATCGACCACGCCTACGTCCGCCGCGCGGATGGGGTCATCTACGTGTGCCCGTGGCAGACGAGGCTGCGCTGCCTGCTGTCGTACCGCCGCGTGCGGTCAGCCCACGGCTCGCCGCTCGCGAATACGTTGCCGGCCTGCGATGAGGACCAGGCGACGGCGGCGCTGGCCCGGCTGGACGAGGAACGGCAGCCGGGTGCGCCGGCCAGGCTGCACATCCTGGCCAGCACCTGGACGGTGCCGCTGGCCTGGTTCGTCCCGTTCGCGGCGACCGAGCGGTGGCTGGCCCTCGGCCTGGGCGAGGAGCGTGAGCCGGCGGCGCGGGCCACGTCCGCCGCGCGGGCGCTGGTCTACACGGCGCCCATGTCCCGTGCGCGCAAGCGGGTGGCGCGCGGCCTGGCCGCCCTGCGCGGCGTGCCGTCCGGGTACGAAGACGACGCGTGGGAGCCCCTGCGCGCGGAGGCCGAACTGGCCGACGTCGGACGGTGGCTGGCGGAGTTTCACGCCTACTCGCTGGTAGAGCTCGACTATGGGGGGCTGGTTCACATGCTGACCGACGAGGCGCTCTGTGGCGATCAGTCGGTCGCCGAGATCGGCGCCGCCATCGACGGGGTGGCCAAGGGCGAGTGCGCTCTCGCGGTCGCGATGTACAAGCGTGCCCACAGCCGGTGGCGCACCTTCGCCAGATTCGAGATGGCGAACTGAGCACCAGGCCCGCCCGGCGGACGGTTCCCGGGCACTATTTCCGATTCTGGTGCGATGCGACTATTAGTATCGCTAGAATCACCGTGCGTGACAGTGATCGGCGGAGCAACTGGGCATCCCGGTACAGAATATTTGCGCCTGGTGGTCGACGCGTCACGGCTGGTGATGGCAATATGGTCCGTGTCGGCCAATTAGGACATCCCCGACAGGCTCCACACGGAGCACCAGGCACAACAAGAATCGCAGGATCGCAACACTGGTCCAGGAGGAGAGGCCACGCATATGTCAGCACGTACACCGGAGGCTGAGCCGCTGTTGACGCCCGCGGAGGTCGCCACGATGTTCCGCGTCGACCCCAAGACCGTCACACGCTGGGCGAAGGCCGGCAAACTGACCTCGATCCGCACGCTGGGGGGACACCGGCGCTACCGGGAGACTGAGGTTCGTGCACTGCTCGCGGGTATTCCGCAGCAGCGTTCCGAGTGACTGCCTGCCGTCTTCACCGACGGCGGCACTCGATCAACACAATGGGGGGTCGGCCCCGGTGGGGCATGCCACATCGATAGTGCAGTCCGGCACCATGCAGACGCCGGGCACATCGCGCAGGGCATGCGGCCGGGGCCGGTCCGCTTTCATGGGAGGGTCGAAGAATGCGTGATCCAGAATTGGTAGCACGCGCCAAGCGGGCCGCGATGCGGCTCGAATCGTCCTGGGAACACTGGCGCGCGCTGCACGGACTCGCCGTCTCGCCCGGGCAGCCGGTCGTCAGCTACGTCGGCTACTCGCTCAAGGAGCCCTGGGGTGAGCCCCGGGTCGTGATCGGGATCAATGCCGACGAGGCAGAATCACTCGCGGCGTTTCTCGACCACGACGAATACGCCAACGGCGCCCAGATTCCGCGACAGCACGTACGGCTGTCCGAGCCGTCGCCGCTCAGCGCCAGCGAATACACCCGGCCGACGTTGCTCAGCGCCCAGGTAGGCCGCGGCATGGCCCCTCAGTCGCCGGATCAGGTCCGTGACCTGGCCGAGGAGCTGGCCGGGTGGAGGTCCGGTGAGCTGATGGGCCAGGCGCCCGAGCAGCTCGCCGCCTGGCCGCCGAGCCTGCACGCGGTCTCGGACACACCGCCCGCCGGCGTATGACGTCCGCCGCGCGGCGGTAACGCGCAGTCATTTCCGGTTGATAAGCGGGTTCTCAGCTGCGTCCTAGCGTGCCTTAAGGATCAGGCGTCATGATCGACGGTGAGAGGGTTGATTCCCGCCCTTGCCGTCTGGGCTCGGGGTGGCCAGGCCCCGCTCCGAGCCCAGACCGCCCTCCTGGCCGCCTGGCGCTGCGTTGACCGTTCCGCCGCGCCGTCGCTCTCACTGCCCGCGCAGGGTGACATTCTCGATGCCCTTTGACTTCGACTCAGTGGCGCGTGCCGGTCGTTTGCGGCGTTCCGTGCCCACTACCTTGCTGAAACAAATTGTTGATCTGTTACCTGCCGTGGGGTTACCGTCTAGTCGGCGCCTACACCGCCAGCCAGAGCTAACCGCCTAATTAAGAGGTGACCGCATGGCAGGAGCCGCGACAGAAACAGCGCCTAGCAGGTCTGGCGGGCTCGCCTGGGCCTGGAGACGGCAGCTGAACACCTATCCAGAAACCGGCCCCAGGATCGGATTCCTCGCGATCACGGTGCTGGCCACGATCACGCTGTACTACGAGCTGTACGTCGGCGGCTCCGTCTCCACGCTGCTCCTGGTCAACCTGCACATGAGCTTCACGTTCTTCGTGATCTCGCTGGCGTTCGGGAACCTGATCGGGGCGTTCGGCTCGCTGCTGGCCGGGCTCGCCGACCGGTTCGGCCGGGCCAACCTGGTGGTGTTCGGGCTCCTGTTCACCGGGGTCTTCGTGGCCTTCATCCTCCCGGCCGCGACCAACAAGTGGGCCTACGTCATCGAGGGGTTCGTGGTCGCCGTCGTCGAGGGCATGTGCCTGGTGGCCACCCCGGCGCTGATCAGGGACTTCTCCCCGCAGGTCGGCCGGGCCACGGCCATGGGCTTCTGGACCAGCGGCCCGGTGGTGGGCAGCCTGATCGTCGCGGTCGTCGGCAGCGCCACCATTCCCGCGGTCGTGGCCGACCCTCGCTTCTGGACCCACGAATACCACATCTGCGGCATCGCCGGGCTGGTCGTGTTCGTGATCGCGTTCTTCGGGCTCAGGGAACTGTCCCCGCCGCTGCGGGACCAGCTGATGGTGACCATGCGCGACCGCGCGCTCATCGAGGCCAGGGCCAAGGGCCTGACCGAGGCCGACCTCGAGGTGGCGCTGCGGCGCCCGTGGCAGCAGCTGCTCAAGCTCGACATCATCGTCTCCGCCCTCGCGGTGTCGATCATGCTGCTGATCTACTACACCGCCGTCGGATTCAGCGTGATCTACCTGACCACCGTGTTCGGCTTCTCGGTCAAGAACGCCAACGGGCTTGGCAACTGGAACTGGGGGTTCAACGTCATCGCGGTGATCGCGATCGGGATCATCTCCGACCGGTTCCACGTGCGGAAACCGTTCATGGTGATCGGCGGCGTCCTGGCCGCGGTGATGACCGTGGTCTACCTGGAGCAAGCCGGGCACCATCCGGGCTACTACACCCTCGCGATCATGCTGGCGGCACTGGCGTTCGGCCTGGGCGTGGCCTACACGCCGTGGATGGCGAGCTTCACCGAGACCGTGGAGGCCCGCAACCCCGCGCTGACGGCCACCGGCCTGGCCATCTGGGGCTGGATCATCCGCGTGGTGGTCTTCGTCTCGTACCTGATCATCCCGGTCGTCATCAACTCGGTCACCCCGCTGGTGAGCTACGGGTCCACCGTGGTGGCGTACGACACCCAGTACAGCAGCCAGTTCGGGTTCGCTACCACGCACCCGACCATCGTGGCTACCGCTGAGTCGATCCCGCCGAACGTCCTGGCCGCGGCCCAGGCGGTCCCGCCGTCGGTCCTGGCCACCGCTTCGGCGGACGCGACGCAGCTCGCGAACGCGCAGAAGTTCGCGCCGGAGCTCGCGGTGATCCAGGCTAACCCGGCGCTGTTCACCAAGCTGTCCAGCTATACGAACCCGGCCAAGATACCGCCCGCGCTCCTGGCCCAGGCGGTCAAGGCCGCCGGGGGCGGCGCGAAGGGGCTCGGGATCCTGACCACGATCTCGGCCAACAAGCCCGCCATCCTCGGCGTGATAGCGGTTGCGCCGGCGTTGAAGACGGTCGCCCCGTACGCGAGCGACCTGAAGACCATCGCCCCGTACTCGACACAGCTCAAGACCATCGCCCCCTACTCGGCCCAGCTGACCGCGCTGGAGAAGGTCCCGGCGAACGTCAAGGCCTACATGGCTGCGCACGCCTCGGCGGTGTCGAAGGCCGCTACCCAGACCGTCGGCCAGTGGAAGACCTGGTACTGGATATGCTTCGGCGGCATCATCTTCTTCCTGCTCAGCATCCCGCTGCTGCGCGGCCGGTGGCGGCCGCGTGACGCGATCCGGGACGAGGCCGAGCACGAGGCCATGGTGCAGGCGGAGCTGGCCAAGCTCCAGGCTCCGGCCTGACAGGAACGGGCCAGGGCGGGCACCCGAACGGGTGCCCGCCTGGCTCGTTCCTGGCTACCGCACCGGGACAAGGCCCTCGACCAGGGCCTGCTGGAGGCGGTTGGCGGTCTCGACGTCGGGCCTGCGCGCGGCGAGCACGTCGCCGTAGAGGAACGATTCCCCGAGCCTGACCAGCGCGTAGGCCAGAGCCCGCGGTTCGATGATGGTGACCAGGCCGAACTCGGCCATATCGCGGCGCAGGAGGTCCTCGACAAAGGCGACGGTGCCGGTCTGGACCTTGCCACGCGGGTCGGTGAGGATGCGGATGGCCACGGCTGGCTCGTCGTTGAGCAGCCGGTGCAGGCCCGCGGATTCCGCCACGATGGCGTTGATATGCCGCCCGGTGCCCGGGGTGTGCAGCTCGCCATCCTCCCGTTCGGCCTCCCACCGCGCCGCGGCCGTTTCCAGCGTGCGCTGGGTGAGGACCCACAGAGCCTCGCTGAGCAGCGCCTCGCGGCTGCCGGCCCGGCGGAACAGCGTCACGCGCGACACGCCGAGTTCGTCGGCCAGGCCTTGCATGTCCAGGCGCCTGCCGTCGTGGATCCACCGGGCGGCGAGCGCTACGAAGCGGGCGGATCGCGCGCTGACCCGGCTGGCTGGCCGGCGCCTCAGGCGAGCAGACGGCACGATCGTGACCGGAGTAGCCAGCTGACCCTCGCGCACGGCAACACTGTGGAGGACGTCATCGGCTCTCCTGAGGACGCGGGTGGAGGATGCCTGGCGCGCGCTGTGGCGGGCGACCTACGTGATACATCTTACCAAGGTGTTGCATAATCCGGTCGCCGGTGTCATCCTGGCGCCCGTGACGACCCCCTCCGCCCGCTCCGGCCCCTCCGTCCTCCCGGGCCCCTCCGCCGAGCACGTCGACGTGCTGATCGTGGGCGCTGGCCTGTCCGGCATCGGGGCGGCCTGCCGCCTGCAGACCGACGCGCCGGGTACGTCGTTCGCCATCGTGGAGGCGCGCAGCGCTAGCGGCGGGACCTGGGACCTGTTCCGGTTCCCCGGCATGCGTTCAGATTCGGACATGTTCACGCTCGGCTACCCGTTCCGCCCGTGGACGCAGTCCAGGGCGATCGTCGGCGGGCAGGAGATCCTCCGCTACGTCCGGGACACTGCGGCGGCCTACGACGTTGACAGGCACATCAGCTATCACTGCCGCGTGGTGCGGGCCGACTGGTCCGGCCAGGACGCCCGCTGGACGGTGACCGTGGAGGACACCGTCACCGGGGCACGCGCCGAACGGACCTGCGGCTTCCTGTACATCTGCTCTGGCTACTACCGGTACGACCATGGCTATACCCCGGACTGGCCCGGCCGTTCGGACTTCGCGGGTCTCGTGGTGCACCCGCAGCAGTGGCCCGAAGACCTCGACCTGACCGGCCAGCGGGTCGTCGTCATCGGCAGCGGCGCGACCGCTGTCACGATCGTCCCGGCCGTCGCCGGGACCGCCGCGTCGGTGACGATGCTGCAGCGTTCCCCCTCGTACATCCTGTCGCTGCCCAACGAGGACCCGGTTGCCGACCTGCTGCGCAAGACCCTGCCGGAGCGGCAGGCCTACGCGGCCGTGCGGTGGAAGAACGCCAGGATGACGACCGCGATCTACGGCTTTTGCCGCAGGCATCCAGCCCGGGCCCGGGCGATGCTCCGGCGCGGGGCCCTCAAGCGCCTCCCGGCTGGATACGACTTCAACACGCATCTGACCCCCGCGTACGAGCCCTGGGACCAGCGCATGTGCCTGGTACCCAACGGCGATTTCTTCGCGGCCATCAAGTCCGGCCGGGCCGAGATCGTGACCGATCACATCGAGGAGTTCACCGAGACCGGGCTGCGCCTGCGCTCTGGCCGCCACCTGGAGGCCGACGTCGTCGTCACCGCCACCGGCCTGAACCTGCTCCCGCTGGGCGGGATCGACATGACGGTCGACGCCGAGGAAGTCGTCGTCGGCCAGCGCGTGGCCTACAAGGGCATGATGCTCGACGCGGTACCCAACATGGCGTTCGCGATCGGCTACACCAACGCCTCCTGGACACTCAAGGTCGACCTGGTCGCCCGCTACGTCAGCCGCATGCTCCAGTACATGCGGCAGCACGGGTACGCCGTCGTCACGCCCCGGCTGCCGCCCGAGGGCATGGCCATATCCCCGCTCATCGACATGACCTCGGGTTATTTCGAGCGATCGCGGGCCGCCCTGCCGCGCCAGGGTGACCGGGCCCCGTGGCGGCTCCGCCAGCACTATTTCAAGGACGCGGCGCTGTTCCGCATGCCTGTCGACGCGGACGGCCTGGAGTTCCGGTCGGCGTCGCCCGCCGTCCAGCTCACGCCCTAACCTCCACGAGCATGATCTGGGTCAGCACCCAGCTTCCCCAGGCCACCGGGCGCGGCGACCGGCAGTGGTCGCACGCGGCGGCGAACTCGGACCGGTAGGCTGCGCCGCTGCCCCGGGCAACCGGAATCGTGTTTGTCATGCCTGGTGGCTACGGCGGGGTGCTTGCGGGGCAGGCAGAGTGCGCGCTCGACGATGTTGCGCTAGCGCGAGCTCATCGATACCGGCCCCGGCCTGCCCAGGCCACGACCCGCCGCGCGAGTACATCGCCGCTGCGGCGGCGCCCCGGCGCGGCACCCTGAGTCATCGCAGCCCCGCCGGATGCGGAAACGGCCGCCATGACGCGATCAAGAATGTGGCTCTGACCGGGTTATCGGTCCGGCAAAGCGGGGCAACCCCCTGCGAGGCGGGCAGATCTCTTCGTGGAGGCCGCAGTGGTTGCCAGACCCCTTCTCATCGCTGGCGCCGGCGTCCTGGTGGTTGCCGGTGCCGCGCTCGCGCTCGCGTTCGCAACGATGGCCCGGCCGGGCGGGGCGCGGCCAGGCGAGGCGGCACCGCCGTGCCGGGCCCGGGGAATCCCGCCGTCCGCGGAGCGCATTGCGGCAACGACCGCGGCGTACGGCGCGGTCGAGGCGAAAATCACCGCAGGCAAGTCCCTGCGACTGCGTTTCCCGGATCCGACGGCGCAGGAAGACATCATCGACTACGGCGTCAACGACCTGTGGAAGAGGGGAATCGACGGCGCGTGCGTGACCGTTGCCTACGTGGTCACGAACCCCGACCCGGGCCTGGCGGCGTCAATGGCGGCGTACGACGCGGCGATGGACCTGCCGCCGGCCAACATCACGCAGATGGCCCTGCCAGCGCCGGGCAGACCCTCCTACCTCTGCCGGATCGAGTGCGATCCTGGCGAGGACCGGCTCGACGCGGAGGCGATCCACTCGATGGCGCCCTATGCGGACATCATCTTCGTTCACCCGCCGGTGCCGGAAACCGCCGGCATGCAGGGCTGGCCGCAGGTGGCCCAAGCCATCGAGATGATCGCGGACCAGCACCTGGCCGACATCATCACGGTCAGCCTTGGCGACGGCGAGGCCGATTTCATCAACGACCCGACCAACCCGACCGCCAGCCAGCAGGCGGCTGTCCACTCGCTGGATCCCGCGTTCCTCGCCGCCGCCGCGCACAACATCCCGGTGCTGTTCGCGGCCGGTGACTGCGGCCCCACCGATGCTCCGGTCCTCCACGACACCGGCCAGTGCACCCCGCCGATCGGCGTCACCGCGGGTCACCCGGTCGACAGCCCGTGGGTCACGGCGGTCGGCGGCACGATCCCTAACGCTGGCCTCGCGACGGCGGCCGGGCGTACCGCACCCGACGCGCTGTGGACCGCCCCGAACAACCACTCCGACGCGGCGAGCGCCGGCGTATCCACCGTCTACCCCAAGCCGTCCTGGCAGCAGGGCATCCCGGCATTGGGCCGCGTTACCGGGCGCGCCTTTCCCGACATCTCGATGGATGCCAGTGACGGGACCTCGCAGGCATCGCCCACCTTCGCGGGCATCCTCGCGCTGGCCACGCAGCTACGCGGGGCCGATCTGGGCACGGTGAACCCTGCCCTGGCGGCGATCGGACCGCGCGGCACGGCGGCCGGCATCATCGACGTCCCGGCCGGATACACCGACAGCGCGTACCGGGTCACCGGCTTTTCAACCGCGGCCGGCTACGACATCGCGTCGGGCTGGGGGACCATCTACGCGCCGGCTTTCGTGCCCGCCCTGGTCGCGCAGATCGACCGCCAGCACGGACCGGACCAGCCAAGCCGGCAAGCACAAGATGAGCTGAACCGGCTGCAGGCCAACATCAGCGCATCCGCCTCCCGGGTGGCCAGCGGTCAGACCGTCACGGTCACCGGGAAAGGTTTCATCCCAGGCAGATCCCCGAACGGCACCACCATCCTGGATGGCTTCGGCGTGTACCCGCCGCTGCCGGGACAGTACGGGGTGACCAGCGGCCCGTACGCCGACCCGGCCTCGACGGTGCCGGGACAGGCCTGGGACGACGTGACGGCCACTCTCACCGGACCCCGGCTGGCCTCGCCGCAACCGCTCGCTGTCAGTGGTCCCGACGGCAACGGCACCGTCACGGTCACCATCAACACGACCGCAATGGCCGCCGGCACGTACACCGTGACGATCACCGGCCGCCTGCTGACACAGATGACTTCGTTCCGGGTCAAGAACCCGACTCCGGCCTTGACGCACAGTGGAGCGCGGATTACCTGAGGTAGCGGAGCTTACTACTTTGCCCATGTGAGCGTGCGGTATGTCACAACGCGATGGGTGGTCTGGTCTTAATAGGCATTGGCCAGAAGAAAGGAAACGTGATGAGTGCTGCTCTCGCGCCGCTGAAGGACGCGAAGACGATTCTCCTTACCACCTACAAGCGCGACGGGACGGCGGTGGACACGCCGGTGAGTATCGCCTTCGACGGCGACCGGGCCTTCTTCCGCTCCTATGACAAGGCATGGAAGACCAGGCGCCTGTCGCATGATCCTCGCGTGCAGGCTGCCCCGTCGACCATCCGCGGCAAGCCCACGGGTCTGGCCATCCGGGCTCGCGCGACCCTGCTGGAGGGCGAGCACGCGCGCGTCGCGGCAAGAGCTCTGGCGCGACGCCACCGTATCCTCCAGGCGGTCGTAGTTCCCGCGGCTCATCGGCTCATGCGCTACCGGACCATGCATTACGAGCTCCAGCCTGACGCCGGGTGATGCTTGCGGATGGGGCCCCCGTCCCCGAGAAGCGCTGCGGAACATACACACGCGAGAGCCTGCGGGATAACTCATCTGCTACCGTCCGCGTGGTGGTTGCTGAGGTCGCATGGACGGAGCCGCTTGCTGTCCGGCACGGGTGAACGGGACGGCTGCTCGCCGGATGGCATGACGGACTGGCCAGGTGGTCTCCTTCCGCTTAACGGCGAGGTAAGTTCAGAACCTGAGCGCGATCCAGGCACTGCTCACGCAGCTCACCGGCGGCCAGCTCATTGCGGCGCTGCGGCGCGTCGGGAAACGCACGCGGCTGCGTGCTGAATGGACC
>Ga0335074_10000383_pt1 | contig 65004 bp, 39 predicted proteins | sample Lox_Sample_23_FD_206715 | JGI IMG/M metagenome (GOLD analysis project Ga0335074, IMG submission 206715) | Soil microbial communities from Loxahatchee National Wildlife Refuge, Florida, United States - Lox_Sample_2.3 | ecosystem: Environmental > Terrestrial > Soil > Wetlands | place: USA...
TTGCACGAGCGACATGCTCGTGATGACCCGCTGGAAGAATCGGAATATCGCCGTGCCACTCTCTCAGCTGAAAGCTATCGACGTGGATGAATCAACCACCCAGGCCATCGAAGACTGGCATTACTGGGTGGCCCAGGGGTACTGCTTCTGATCTACACACCGAGAATGTTGGTACATGATTCGTTCCCCAACGAGCAAGAATCTGAACTCCCATGACGAGACGGCCTTCACGATCACAGCCCAGATGGACAGATGTTAAGGCAAAGCTCACCAGCCTTGACCGGATAGGATTAATCGGCCTTGTTCAGGATCTTTATGCCCTACACAAGGATAATCAGACCTTCCTTCACACCCGCTTTGGCTTGGGCGAGGACGTTCTGAAACCGTACAAGGAAACAGTGGACCGCTGGCTCTGGCCGGATGTGTTGCGTAAGCAGGATATCTCTGTTGCAAAGGCCAAACGGGCGATTTCCAGTTACCGAAAGGCGGTCGGCGAACCTGCCGGCCTCGCAGAGTTGATGGTGTCTTTTTGCGAAAGTGCGGCTGGCTTCTCCAACGATGTCGGTTACCAGGATGAAGGCTACTTCGATGCTCTGGTCCATATGTTCAAACAGGCTCTCAAGGTCACTTGTCAGCTACCTGCAGGCGACCGCGACGCCCTAATCGTCCGGCTAGACCGCGTGCGCACCATTAGCCACAATCTGGGCTATGGCGTCGGCGATGACATGGACTCCCTGCTTGTCGATTACACCGGTACCTGATTACCCTCAGCAACCGGCCCTCTCTCGAACAGACACGCTTCGCATCCTTGCCGAAAACTCACGACCAAAACCGGACCAAAGTAAGGGCAAAGCGAGTGGAAGCCGCTTAAATAAAAGGGCTTACGCGTTCAGACAAAGGTCTGCAGAACCTCCGGTACGTTGTCTGCGTGCCTTTCATGCCAATTCTCGCGTGAAGACAGATCTTTCATTAACTCGAGTGACTGTGACCCTTTGGGTCCCCAACCCAAGCCTTTACCGGCGTGACCCTGATGGCGGAGTCGTGAGGCCACGATCTGCTCAAAGACTCTAAACATGATCCTACGTTCGACCAATCCGGTCGATTTCGTCTTGACGGCCATTTCCTCAAGCGTTGTCAAGGGCAACGATAGGAACAACCCAATCCTGCGATCAAGCATGGTGAAGGCATCACGGAACACGCGGGCGATCTGCTCCCGCGTTTACTTTTACCGCTCCGGGATCAGCAATGTCCCAATGAGCCGTCATCGGCTGCCCCAGCGGCTGGAGTTAAGAAGCATCCTGGTCACGGCGTCCGAGCGAAGTCGGCGTGTCCCCAATTCCACATTTAGATTTGATGAGCCTCGCAACTCTCCCTGTCGGCTCTGAGGATATTCTGACGAACCCACGTTCGATTGATCATCGGATGATTCTCGTCTGATGGACCAAAGTCGCTGTCCGGATGCCATGTAATTACGTCAAGATGTTGCGACTCCGTTTTGAAGTTGTGATTCATCCCGGCAGGAATATGCCAGCATGTAGCAGGATTCAGTTCCGATTCGCCGAACTCGGTACAGCAAACGCCGTGCCCACCGAAAATGATTCCGACGCGATCAGAGGGATGAAAATGCAGACGCTGGTTGACATACGCTGGAATATGAAGATGATTAAGGCACGGTTCCCCTTTCCTGGAAGGACCAAGTAGGAGGGTATCCGAGCAGCCATCGACATAACGAAGTCTGCCACTCATCTCTAGCGGTCCCCCGAATTGACGGAGCCCTTTATAGAAGGGTGCGGAGATCACACAAACCTTTGCATCCTCGGTGGCGGGTCTCAGGAGACTCTCTCCCAGAGAGAAAAACATACCTGGCTCGAGTCGAATGGAACCGTGTTCGTCATCGAGTTCGACCCTACCCAGCGCCACCATACCAACATGGTGCTGATCGGCCTCCAATGCAAGCTCTACCTGTGAGACTCCTCTGACGATATAGGGCAGTTGTGCGTGAGAGGAATCGAACATAATTCCGTCGCTAATTGCGCGGGTCTTAAACATATATCCGCTCCAATCGAGAACCACTAGTCAGCTCAAGCCTGTCGGCGTGAGGGTCGTACCGTAGCATTTCCAGTGGCTGATATGCGGTTGCATATTCTTCTGATGCATACACACTGTCCGGCATTTGTGAGCGGAAAACTCCGCCCCTCACGAGTCGGCTCAAGCCGCAGAGTTTTGCGGCAGCGTAGACAGCGATTTGTTCATAGTGAGTGCTTAAGGTCTCGCAAGCGTCGATCTCGTCCTCTTGCATGAGATTGAGTTGGACCAATATTTCACGATCGTCTTGGATCAACTGAATCAAGTCTTTCTCCTCATACCGGCGCCAACTCCGGGCGATTGCTTCTTCGAGGCCATCGCGGTCCTCGTTGCGTATGCCTGATCCACCTTCGTTGAAGGGGATCTTCTTGCGGCTCGCTATCTCTGTGGGTACGCCGCAACGATGGGCTACCAATCTCAAGAGAAACTTCGATGTGACTTTGTCGCCAAACGAGCCGACCAAGGAATCCGGGTGGGCATCCCGCAGCGCGCGCAGAACCAGGTGACTAGAGAACGGGGTTCTGACCTCGATGGGATGTGCCGTTTCGATCAGAAACTTGATGTCTGGAGCGAATCCTGGCGGAATTCGATTGTTCGGGCGGCCATCGACGGGCGTCAACAGACTGCCGCACGCGTGTCCTCTTACTTTGGAGTAAGAAATGGGAGAAGATTCACTGATTGCTGCAGAGCAGCCGTAAAGACTCGCCAAAGTATATCTGGCGGAATCATTAAGGGTGAGGTCGGCCAACTTCTCTCGGACACGGTCTCTAAGCTGATGTCCGTTCTGAACGCCGACCCGCATTGAATGATAGCCGGCAAACAACTCGTCCGCGACATCACCGGTAATCACCACCTTCGCATCGGGACACATCCGCGCCAGATCCGAAAGAACCAGAGACATACGTACGGTATGACGGACTTGGCTATTCAAGATTGGATTTGGTGTGATCAGCCGGGGATGATCGCAAAACACGTGACGGACATATAGCGCCTCGCGGGCCATCAAGTCTTCGTTGATTTGTAGAAAGTGCTCTCGGGGGGAAAGGCCCAGTGCTTCAATGAGGTGCAGGCTGTTCAGAAAGTCATTCTCTGCCGGGCCAGGTAAATCGGGCCGGCCGAACGTGACGACCCTGAGGCGATCAAGATCACCTACGGCTCGAAGATGCGTGGCAATGATGGCCAGCACCACGCTGCTATCGACTCCGCCGCTTGCAAGAACAGGTATCGGGCCGTCTTTGGGTAGCCGTCGCAGAACTGCATCTACCAAGGCCGATTGCAATCTATCGAGTATCTCCTCGACAGCTTGCACCGACAGTTCTTCGCCACTATAGACCCGCCTGCAATCGGGACGGTACTCTATCTCCTCAGTTGCTCCGGATTTGCCAATTCTTAGGAAGCAGCCGTTGCCTAAGACCTTTATTGGCACGTCGGCGGGGGCACGGAGTTGCTCTAGCGCAGAGTGCACAAGGCTAACTTCCTGCGCTGCGACAATCGTGTCCTTGAATTTTGCGTAGAAAGAACCAGCGCTATTCAGCTGGTCCGCTGCTATGTAACTGGTATTCGATAGACGGTCGTATATTTGAAATGTTCCTTGTATGTCGGCTTCGCGCAGGAAGCCTTCGACTCCGTGACGTTGAAGCAATGTCAAGCAATAGTGAACGTCTGAAGGTGCCCCAGCCTGACTGGTGAAATCTTCGTCTTTGTATCCGTACACTTCGCCATTGAAATGAACGACGTATCTATCATTACGGAGCGGAAAGTCCGAGTCGGCAAACTCCTTTGTCGTAACGTCGAATCGGCTGTGAACGAAGGTGAGAGCATCCGATTGCCAAAAGGTTGCGCGCCTGTTGGCGCCATGGGACTGAAGTTGCGCCAGTTGCAGCGCAACCGCGTCCCCAGCATTCCGTAATAGAGCGATTCTGCACATGAGAGATTTGAGAGATCTTGGCGTTCGGTTACATTCAAGTTCTTGTGACTGAGAATTGTGATTCTTCTGCAAGAGGAAACGCAAATCGTTCTTTGCTGATGAAAATGTCGACCAAGCAAACTACGAGTCCGATGGCAACGCTCAGCACAGCGGCTAGAACGATCAGATTCGTATTCTGAGTTACATTTGCATAAAGAGAGAGGGGCGTCCCGAGAGCTAGAGACAGTCCCAGCGCCCATGAAACTCCGCGCGGGGTCAAGCGCGACGAGAACAAGCTAAAGACAGTTGGGAATAGTGCTGCGGATGCTAACGCTCCATATATTAAGAAGACCCAGAGTAATTTGGGTTGAAGCAGACCGATAGTCGTCCCAACTACCCCGAAGAACACCATAGTCAGCCTAGCAACACGGATCACCTGCTTTTCGCTTGCACCTGGCCTGAAGTAGCGTCGGTAGACGTCGATGCTGCCTAGAGAGCTGACCGCGCAATAGGTAGAATCCAAGGTGGAAGAAAGTCCTGCAAATGCCAAAACGCAAAATGCCATCAGTGCGGTTTTTGGCAAGAAATGGGCAACAACTATGGGGCCAATCATCTGTGGGTCCGAAACGGTTATAGCGGCGCGCACACTGGGTGCGGCACCGACGAAGCCAAGCAAGGATAATATGATGGGTACAATTCCGAATATCAATCCACCTATTACGAAAATCTTTACCAGCGCTTTGGGACGTGCGGCAAAGGCGCGTTGAAAGAAGACCTGATCTCCGACTGGACCGGAGATCAGCCCTAATGTTGTAGCGATCCCGAATGAGTACGCCACAAATGGATCGAACATGTTACGAAAGTTGCCGGTCTCTCCACCTAAACCGGAAGCGAGCACTCCAAGCCCTCCGGATTTGACGATCACCCATGGAACGACGATGAAGGCGATAAACAGGATGAGGGTCATCTGAATCACGTCAGTGAGTACACTGGCGCGCAGGCCGCTAATGAGCGAATAGACGAGCGCGGTGAGAGACATCGCGACAATCGTCACACGAATGTCGATGCCCGTGAGTACATGAAGAAGTGTGCCGCCTGCTACGCAATTGATTACGATTGCTCCCAACTGGTAGCCGAAATAGACTAGCAACGAGGTTAGCTGGGCGGCTTTATCGCCACCGAAGCGGTACCATACGAAATCAGGCCACGTATAGCCGCGCGGGCACAGCCTTCGAACACGAAGTGCAAGCGGCGTAAAGGTAAAAAAGCATAGGATATTCGGTGCAGTGAACCAGAAGATACCGGGCAGACCCTGGGTAAATGATTTGAGCGAGCAAATGAAAACAGCCGGCGCCCATATCCAAGCAGCCGCGATGCTGAACGCTCCGCGAAAAACGCCGAGTTGACGCTTTACCAGGAGAAAGTCATCGGCAGATCGATCTTTCCCGCGAGTCAGGAATACAATCGCCGTCAATGTCAATCCATATAACAAGATTAGAGTCAGTCCTTCGCTTGGTGTTAACATGGCGTTCCCTCATGGGCTGGGACTTAAGAGTTTTGTGGTTTGAGTTTTTTGGGCCACAAGCGCTTCACGCAGCGAAAACCGACGTCCGGATTGATATTCGTTTCGCGTTGCGCAGCACGATAGGAGATCCGATTTTGGCTTGCAGGTAAGTGAAGGCTTCCTCCTCTGAGAGTTCTATATCCCCTCCAATCGGAAACAAACCGTCGGGAGGTGGGAGAGGAACCGTCATTGCCGCTCCAACCATCCTGGAATGGGGCAAAGATCACGTCGCCAAAACCGGACTTCTTGAGGTCACGCTGAGGCGGCCAGCTCGGACGCCAGACGTCTGCCATCCAATGGCGTATTCCGCCGACCAGATGGGGAACCGGACTGATCTTTTCCGGGTGCATCTCTCTCTTTCGCAGTGCCCAACTTCTCCAGTTCTCGATGCGGGGGTCCTTCTCATTGGAGAGGTCGTCATAGGGGATTAATTGCCGACGCTCTTGCCCCTCAAGCGTTGCGAATAGGGCATACCCGTCAAGGCATTCGAAGACAGTTGCGTAATTCTCCACTTCCCAACCCCACGGATAATCCGAGTAGCGCACTACACGATCTTTGTCTTCGACCCTGAACTTTCGGTCTCTCTCCAACAGTTGCGCTCCATGTTGGGGGCACTGAAAATAACGAGCCGCAACTTCGAATTCAGCCTCGGTCGGGAGATCACCTCCGACAGCCTTGGCGTATGCCTTTGCAGCGGACCAACTGACATAGACGACCGGTGCCTTGCACCATTCAACCAGATTAGATTCGATACTCTTGGACCATTCCCTGGTCCAAGGTTCCGCCAACTTCCCTTGCAGGACTGGATCCCACCCACGAAGATAATAGTCATTCTTAGAATGAGTTCGCTGAGATTCTGGCCGCCACTGTCGATGCCTGCCATCCATCAGGAAGCTCAGAAAATCCCAGTTGGACACGGGATGATGTTGTATCCAGAAACTGCCCACCAAAATGCGTTGAATCCCTCTTGGCTCGCTTGATCCAGGATCCTCGGAATTTCCCTCATACCGGGAAACTGTAAAGACGTTCCCAGGTACGAGCGACCATTGAGTTGAGTCGAGATCGGCGCAGCACTCCGTGAACTTGCAAACTTCGTCATCGGACTCTTCTGCTGTCGAGACAGGCTCATCAGTCCACTGTCCTCTGGACAGAAGACCGCGACGCGAGAGATTTATGCTCGGCTGGAGCTTCGCCCAACGAACGAATTCGCAGTTTGCCTTGCTAATTTTGATTTCTGGCCCTTTGATCGATAGAGCAGATTCGAGCACATCAGAGAGCGGCTTGAAGTCACAACCAGCAAGAGACAAATCAGAAAGGTCAATAACCGACTTGGATTCTGACAGGGCGACGGCGGCAGTCACAATAAAGATCACATTCTGTATCAGGTACCTGCCCTCAGCTGTTGCGGCAAAGTCGAGGAGCGCGTGATCCGTACGAATCCTTTCTAGCAACCCGATGACGGATTCCTTCTGGTAGTCGCTCTGCAACGCCCCGGCGACGAGCAAGGGAAGAAGCTTGTGGCGGTTGCTCAGGGGCGAGCGAGCGAGCCGCCCCCAGAATCGCAGACGATCTTCGTCGGATCGTTCATTGTCTCTGCGAGAGAGCAGTGCTCCCATCAAGAATTCAGCGAGGAAGAAGTCGTGCAGGATGTTGTCGGGCAGCACCAAATGGCACTCGCCGTCTTGATCTCGTTCGACGAATGTGGAGGCTTTGACGAGACGATTCAGGTATAGACGACGCTCTTCTGCTTGATAGGGCCGCCGCTCTTCGTGTGGTCGGTGCCCTTCCTGGCCAATCTCTTCTTGCTCGACGATTCCGAGTAACTCCGTCATGTTTATCGACGGTGCTCGATCACAACCATCGGGCTCCGAGTATTGAAAGAATATCCCACAAACAAGCTCACAAAAGTCATATAGATCACGACGCCTCTCAAAGAGTGTTTGTCTGGGCTCATTGATTCCCTGCAGAATCTGGCCTATCCATTTGCCAGCCATCTCCTTCACCAAAATGTAGAGGATTCTCGACCGCTCAGTGGCACTGGCCGGGGTAAGACGGAGGAGCTCCGTCAAGGTAGCCTTGCCCTCTGACGAAGTAATCATCCGAAAGAAGAACGGAATCCTGCAAAGATTGTGCAGAGGATTGGCGAGGATGCTGTCGGAAGCTAATTTCGCTGCTAGCCAAGGACCTAACGCGTCATTTCTTTTCAGCATTTCGTGCACTTCAGCAAAGGGCTGGATATTCAGCAACAGGAGTAACGAACTCGAGTCGGGGTGGGCTTTGGCCTCTGCGCAAAATTCTTGAAAGTCCTCCCGCGGTAAAACCTCAGGTCGAAATGTCAGCAGATAGCGGCCCGTGTCCGAATCAACACCCGGGAGATTAAGGAATCCCGTTACCGCGCTATATGAATTGAAGTCGGGAATCTCGTTTAGAGAATCCACAAAGACGATAAGGCGCCCCTCTCGGATCAGCTCGCGGACAAGATGCTCGTCGGCGCTGAAGCGGTAGAAACGGTCAACGGACTGGCGTATTGCGGCGATCAGATCCTCATGGGAAGTTAGTTGTCGTCCGGAGACAATGATTGGCGTCGAAAAATCGCAGCTGTCCTCTGGTCGGTATAGCAAACGCCACGCGAGACGGTAGCACAAGCCGGTTTTCCCAGTACCAGAGGTTCCACTAACGAACGCAACAAAAGATTGCTTCTCTTTAAAGTGGTCGTCTGAGAGCTGTTCGAACAATTCTAGTTCCGAATATGGCTTTTCGTGCTGATCCTGAAATCGCAACTCGAGTGACGAATCGCGAAGCCCATCGTCGAGGACGATTCCAATATCCTGCGCTAATGCGGCAAGCTCGCGACGGCAGTTGCCACGATCGAAGAAGCGAAGCAAGAAATCGGACCGATTGATGACCTCGATATTGGAATTTTGTTCCGCTTGGGCGCAGAGATCAGAGCTAAGCGTCGTGATGAGGGTCGCGGAGTCAAAATCATGCGAATCAATTCCGCTGGAGAGGATCTTGACGTGCTGATTAAGATAGTCGATCGCATCACTCGGGGGGCCGGACTTCGGCTGATCGTCTGCACAGCGGATGAGGTGGCGATGATTTGGGACGAGCACCATCTTAACAAATATGTCTGCATCGTTTTCAGTGTTCCCACGATCCCCCACTGCGAAATACGGGCGTCCGTCCTTCAACAGCGGCTCGATCAGCTTCCGGGTATGCTCTCCGCTCGGCATTATGTTCAGGTTGCTAATCGCCGATGTAAGGATCGCCTTGATGCGCTCAGAGGGTTGGTAGTTTTCAGTTCGCAGGACCTGCCGCATGCTCTCGCGATCTACTCTCTTGTCGCCTCGATCGCTGATCCGCAGGTGTTGCATTACGCTGGCAACTGAGGTCGTTTCGGGATCAATACCGTGCTCACGCAACTTGCGTAAGAACTCTGTGCGGAAATCGGGTGTGACTTGCAGCTCAATTGAATGTTCGAGGGGCATCGGAACTCCTGCCGGAGGGTCGTGCAATGGGACGAGTATTGCAGCGAGGTCCACAAAATGTCAATATTTGCGCAGATTCACCAGGTGCATCATTTGGGGAATAAGATCACAAAATTGTCACGTACTGTAATAAAAACACAATTTCTCCAAAAAAACATTGACAGACGCATTTTGCTACATTATATTGGGATCGAGTTTGATTGCTGTTGTGCAGGGGGACCGAAATGGCACACCAATCCAAGTCGATTTCACTCATTTTGAGCCCTCCGATCCCATCCCATGAAGGAGCCGAAAACGTTGGCTTTAAATACCACGATGGAACTGAAAACGCGGGATTTAAACCTAACTTTCTAAGATTTAAACCAGAAAGCAATCGAAGGCCCGAGGATCCGGATTTCAAGATCAACGCAGACCTTTGGTCTTATCAAGAGCAGGCCTCAGACTGGACGCAGGCGGAACGGATTGAGTTCTTTCACCTATTTATCAGAGTTGCAACGGCTCGATTTAGCATGTGCTTCAAATTGCCAGTGATCACGATCGAAGATTTGGAAGTTCGGACTGTCGCGAAATACTATGCAGGCCGCAATGGATTAGGCCTGCTGAATCAGATCGCCATTAATTTAAGGTACCTCATTAGCAGTTCTCCGGATGATCATATCCATGTTTTGGCGTCGTTGACGACGTGTCTGCTGCAGGCCCAACTGCATGAAAACATGGTGGGCGGAAGCAAGATCGCAGGACGTGTCGACTACTTTCCGGCGGATCTCGTGGCAGCGGCAGATCGCTTAGGGATTCGTATAGACCGCCAAGGACACGTTTTCGGAATTCGGCCAGGCCCCTTCCTCAATCTACTAATAGAGGGCGGTATGCACATAGACTGGATCGCCGATGGGGAAGAACGGCATTTTCAAACTCTTGCTGGCAAAATGCGCCGTAGTTCAGGCGCACGTGTGGGAATGCGTAAATGGGTCTGCCCTTGTCGTGTGATCCTGCGTCATGCCGGCGATGACCTTCAAGCTGTCTGCTTGCGCTGCAATCAACTCTTCCATAAAGACGACGCGTAATCGACCCTTCTGTCTATTCCGACCCTGGCTCGTGAGTAGGTGAAGGCGAAATCACTCTCCGTCTTCGCGCGATCTTTGGAGAGCAATCCCATCTCCATCTTTATCTGGGTCTCAAGTGCCGACATCCATAGAACGTGGCCCTGGTCGCAGTTCAGCGACTGTCGATGGTTTCTAACAAACCCCATAAAAAGTTCACGGTCTCAATTTGGGCGATGTTGAGTCGTTGTCGGACTATCTATGTCCACCAAGGTACTACACAACAAACACAGGCAACGTTCTTGAAGACGGGAAGCCAGATCAGGAGAGGAGACCCGAGAATGAGATTACTGAATGGCGGTATCGAGCTTCTCCCCCCGGAAGCTGTGAAACAGTTCGAGAAGAATTTCGCGCCTAAGGACGTTTCTTCCCTTTCAGATAAGCGCGATTTGGAAAAACCCGTCATTGAGTCCGCGCCCTGGCCCCACCCGGAATTGGTCGAGCCGGAAGGCGAACTGGGGCGCGGAGCCGGGTTCGCGACGAAAAGCCTGCCGTCTGGTCGAGTCGGAATTGTTGGCGGCGGAACTGGCGGCCTGAACCTGGCGACACGGCTTGCCCAGCTTGGTATTCATGTCACCGTCATCGAGAAGCGTCATGATCCGAGCTATTCCGCAGATCAGGACGGCCGAAGCTACAACTTGACGCTGGGCGGACTTGGCAGGGCCTCAAGTGGTCGGACGGAACCGCTCCTTCATGCGGCAGGACAGCGGCTTGTTGGGCGCCGTGTCTATACCGGGGATCGATTTCTGGAGCGGCCATACGGTTTCGGCGTGGACGACTACTTCCTCTCTCTGCCACGGCACAGGTTGCTCAGGATTCAGACGCAACACGCTCTCGATTGCGGAGTTGAGATTCTGTTCGGCGCGGAAGTACTGAATGCCGGTCTAGCCAACGGTCGTTTGGATTGGCGACTCAGCGGTGAATCTGCACTTCGCTCGGACTCCTTCGATCTGATTGTTTTTGCAGACGGAGTGACCGGCATTGGACGGCCTCTCATCTGCCGTCAGCCTGGCTGCTCCTCATTAAAGGTTAGAGAAGGTCAATACGTCTGCGCGACGGTCACGCCGACTGAAGCGAGCCGGGCAGGCTTGAGTTGCGATCACATCTCCTTTTGGCCTGCGGCTGACGGTCCCGTGATTGGCATTCCGAATCGCGATAGATCGATCAGTGTTCTGCTTGTGGGCGCGATACCGGGGCCCGATGACAGGCCGCCGTTCTCCAATGAGACCGAGGCCACTCGTTGCCTCGAGTCTAGAAGTCCGGCTTTGCTCGAAGCCGTTCCTTTACTGGGCGCCCGACTAGCCGCGGCGGCGCGCGGGAACTTCTGCAGTTCCACGGCGACCCACTGGACCCTCGGGGATCGCGCAGTTGTAATCGGCGACGCCGGGCGGTGCGTTCCGCCCTACGTAGGCGCCGGAGCGGCTCTGGCAATGAACGATGCGAAGGAGTTGGTCGCGTCCCTCCATGCCTCGGCGTCACTCAGAGATGCTCTGCGCAAGTATGAAGAGAACCGGCGTATAGCTACGCGGATTTTCTTCAGGATGGCTGCGGCTCATGCGCAACTGTTGCGGCGCAACATCGGCTCGCCCAGTTGGCGAGTGATCTCGCGCCTGAAGCTGATCGCGGAAAAGGAACTGGGCCTGCGAGATCTGTACCAGACGATTGTGTTCGACCGACATGGCCTGGACCGCCTAGTAGCCCGTCAGTTGGCGCGACTTGTTCCGCCTGAAGTCGCGGATGCAAACAAGAGCAATGTGAGCCGCTTCAGCGGAGAACGCTACGCGCCCAGAGGAGGGGGCATTCACAATGTCTGAGCCCACTGTATTGATACGAGCAATCGCAGATCTGCCAGTCATTCTGCCGAATGCAGGCTTCGCCTGCGCGCGGCTTGTGGCGTTCGAAGGTGTGGAGCACGTTGCCCTCGTCTTCGACCGTCCGGAAAGTGCGGATCCATGCGATCCCATGCCGGTTCGCGTGCACTCTCGCTGTGTCACGTCGGAAAGCCTGGGTTCGTGCCGCTGCGACTGCGCCCAGCAGCTGAACGCAGCCAAGCAATGCCTCGCCGAGAGTGGTGGAGTCCTGATCTATATGGACGATGAGGGGCGAGGAATCGGGTTGGCAGCAAAGGTTCACGCCTACCAGATGCAGGACGAAGGGCTGGACACTTTCCAGGCAAATATTGCCCTGGGATACGCGCCCGATCAACGGGACTTTAGCCTCGCCGGCGCGATGCTGGCAGCGCTGGGGATAACCAAGGTCCGCCTCATGACAGAGAACCGGGCAAAAGGAGAAGCACTTTCGGCACAGGGAATCGAGGTTGTCGAACAGGTTGCGATCCCGATCGACGAGAACCAACTCAGCGATTCCGGGCGTCGGTACGTAAACACAAAACGGCTCGTTGCCAGCCACAACCGACCGATGCGAAAGGACTAGAGGAGATGAACAACTACAAACTGAATGTTGCTGCAGAATACTCACCCTCGGTACCGAACATGGGACCGGTGATCAGCGTTGTGGCGAACAAGAACTCCGTTTTTGAGGCAACCTACGGTGGGAATTTGATTGTCAAGGATGCCGATTCCCTTGTCATGCGCGACATCGCCACTATGTCCCATCTGGTTACCTGCACTGCAGTTTCCGAAGATGGGAGAATTGTCGCTGCCGGCACTGCGGATCACCAGGGCTTGATCTTCGATTTCTCCATCGAGAAAGGGCTGATCCCGCGGGCGATGGTCAAAACCGCCGATGACGTGGAAGCCGTCGCCGTCGACGGGTGTCACGTATTCTTCGGTGGCCAGGACCGGGTGGTAACAGCGTCCACTTTCGACGGCGTCTTGTTGGCACGCCACTGTGGCCACCAGGGAACTGTCAACGGCATCAAGGTCCTCACCGACGGCCGGATCGCCTCCGTGGGGGATGACAGCGAGGTTCACATCTGGAGGATCGAGAAGCCTGATGAGTTTGAGCGTATCCAGCTCGATGGAGACGTCAATACCCTCGACGTTTGCCAGGGCGGAGAAATTCTCACAGGGTGCGATCGGGGGCTCATCACGCTGGTTGGCCAATCCGGCAGCATCCAGGCCCACTCATCGGCCGTCAAGGCGATCGTCCAGGATCCGACTGGCACTCTCGGTCTGAGCGTGGGCTACGACCAGAAGGCTTGCCTGTTCAAGATCGATGGAAACGGCTTGCGCATCGTTCGGCACATCGATCTTCCACCGATGATCTGGCCGAAAGGCGCCTGCTTTGCCGGAGACAAGATACTGTTCGGTTCATTTCTTAACGGCAGTGTTGCCTACTCGCTTCATGAGCACAAGTTTCTGAACCTTGAATCTCTCGACACATACGAGTCCTTCAACAGCATCGCAGTTCACGATAGCCGGGTCTATGCAGCCGGCGACAGTGGGATTGTCATGTGCGGGGGCAAGCAAGTTGCGAAGCTGCCGGGCCCCGTGAACGCGCTCTGTTCCGCGCATGGCGTCCTTGTTGCCGGCGGACAGGCTGGTCACCTCACGATGGTCGAGTCCGGCATTGTGATCGACTCGGTCGAACGTCCGATCAACGCGCTCGCCGCTGCCACGGTTGCGTCACACCAGTATCTGTTCGCTGGATTGTACGGTGGCGCCATCGCCCAGTACGAGCTCGAAGGTGGCAAATTCCGGTCACTAGGAGAGGTGAAGCTGCACGACAACTCGATCAAAGGGGTGGCGGCATATCACGACGAGCTCTGCACTGCAGCCGCGGACGGCACCATCAGCTTTGACACCCTTGGTGACGAGGGAATCGAAGGAGAGACCAGTCGTAGCTTTGCAAACGCTCATACGCAAATTGCCAACGGCGTCTCGGTGATGGCGGATGGAACATTCGTTTCGGTTGGCCGCGACCGGAAGCTACTTCTTTGGCGCTCTCCCTCTTCCGTATACAGCGTGGATGCGCCAGTCCGAAACTCGCTGAAGTGCGTGTCAGCTGGCCCCGATGGCCTTGTTGCTGTTGGGGACTACCGCGGGATGGTCGCCGTTTTTGACGTCGCTGCGCAGCGCTGGACGCTCTCCAAGAAACTCTCCCGCTGGGGAATTGCGGCCATCGCGGGCACACACTCCGGATTCACCGTAGCCACGTTCGGCGGAGAACTGTTCACGATTGACGCGCTGGCCGATGCGGAAGCAAATCCGCAAGCAAAGGAAGCCGAATATGCGCTGCGATAGTGCTCCGCTTTATGCGCAGATGGGCCTGCCGGCGACCTACGCACGTCCGGCGGCGGAAAGCCTTCATGAGGCCGCTCGGGCGATAAGGGGAGAGACGCAAGGCGGCTTGCTCGGGATCATGAGCGACCGCCAGCGTCAACTGCTCCAGCGCCTCGCAGCTGGCATGCGTGTCGCGCTTGAAGGCTGGCGGCCGCAGCCGATTCTCGAGCCGTCGATGCTGGACGTGCCGGGCGGAACGGCATCCATCGGCACCGAGCCGGATGAGGTCGAACAAGTGGTTGCGGAATATGCCTCTGTCGGCGTCAAAGTGGCTTGGATTCGAAAGGAGACGCCACGGCATTCTGTCGATCTTGCACCTTACCGTATCGCAAAGTATCCGGTGACCTGCGATGAGTTTGCGCAGTTCTGCGCCGCAACCGGCTTCGCGCATCTGCCCTCGACCTGGAATGTCGGCCGGAGATTCCATCCAGTCGACGCCAACACACCGGTTTCCGGAGTGTCGTTGGAGTCCGCGGAGGCCTACTGCCGTTGGCTTTCGGGCGAAACCGGCCGTAGCTTTCAGCTTCCAACCGAGCCTGAGTGGGAATTCGCGGCGGCGGGACCCCAGCGTCTCGAGTTCCCGTGGGGCAACCGGTTTAATCCGGACTGCGCCAACACGCTGGAAGTCAATCTCCGCATGCCGTCGCCTGTGGGAGTCTTCCCTGGCGGGGCGTCTTGGGTTGGAGCGATGGATCTGGCGGGAAATGTGGAGGAATGGACGTCGTCGCGAATCGGGGACGGCTACCCCGGCGGCGTCGTTGTCGAGGAAGACCTGGTCGAGGCTCTGGGTTTCAATTACCCGGTCTGCCGTGGTGGGTCATTCTGCCGGTTTGCGGATCTGGCCCGTTGTCGCCGTCGTCACGGTCCGTATCCCGGTGTGCTCTATCCGATAGGTTTTCGCTTGGCAGAACACGTTGTCACCAATCACAGAAAAGGAGAAAACAAATGAAATCGAGCGTGCTTGTATTTTCAACCTCACCAAACGCAGGATCGAGAAGCCGCGCCGCTGCGACAGTGTTGCTTGACTGTCTTCGTGGGCGGGGTATTCCGACCGAATTCGTGGACGTATGCGACTTGCCCGCCGTTTGGGTCACTGGCGACGGCGTGGCCGCTGCCGGTGCCCTTTGGAAGGAGGCCGCCCAGCAAGTCGAGAGGGCCAGCGCAGTCGTTTTTGCGGCGCCAATTTATTGCTTTTCGGTTGGCAGCCCGGCGCGCGTAGTGATCGAACTGTTGAGCGCGAGTTTAGAAGGAAAGCCGGTTGCCCTCATTACTGCCGCCGGCTCCATGCGCTCCGCGCTGGCGCATCGTGATTTCCTGAATAGTCTCGCCGACGAGGTGAGCGCGAGGATCTTGCCGAAGACCGTTCAGGTCACCGGCGAGGACTTCACAGAATCTGGCGAGATTTCACAGGGGATTAGAACGCGTATCGCGGATCTGGCCGATGCAGTCATTCATGTACTGCATTCGGACCAGGTCGAAGTTATGCAGAAAGTAGCTGGGTGAGCCGACATGGAATTCCCTTCTGAACATTCCCACAATTCGATCGATTGTGGCTTGGCAAGTCCCCGCCATCTGCCAACCGGCTCATGCGAGAACGGTATCGACAGTGCCCCCCGTTTCGGGATGTTCGTTCTTCCCGTAATGCCGGAGAACTCCTGCTTCCACGCGCAGGCGGAGTTGCAGGCGGTGATCGAAGATGCAGAGGCGGCTGAAATTGCCGGCCTCGACCACGTATGGGTTGCCGAACATCACGGTACCCGGTATGGCGGCGCCTGCCCCTCCGGCTTGCTACTGCTGTCACACCTCGCCGGGCGGACCTCGAGAATCCGCCTCGGGACTGCCGCATGCATTCTGCCCCTTCATGAGCCCACACGGCTCGCAGAAGAGGCTCTACTCCTCGATCAATTGACACGCGGTCGCTTGGAGGTTGGCGTGGGTCGGGGATTTCTGGCTGTCGATTTTGCCGCGCTGGGAGTTGATATGGGGGAACGCCATGTGCGGTTCGAACGAGGCCTCAGGGTTCTTCAATACGCGCTCAACGACACGGCCGAACCAATCAAGGCGCTCTACCCTCCCAGATTTCAAAAGAAAGGAATCCCGATGTGGGGCGCCGCGGCCACATCAATCGAAAGCATCTCGCAATTCGCGAAGCTCGGAATTGGAATCATGCTCAACCCCTATACACGCACTCGCGACGAAGTCGGGAGAGCAATTGCTCTGTACCGCGAAACTCTATCTGCCGCTCATCCGACGGTTCAACCAAGGATCCTGATCCATGAACATGTGTACGCTGCCGAGACCACAGACAGGGCGCGGTCCGAGCCTCGCCGCTTTCTGATGACCTACCTTGCCGCACTGAAGGAGGCGTCGTCCGAATCCTGCGGAGAGCAGCAGACCCAGCACTCGACCGGCCCGGACAACTACGACGACATGTATCCGGAGCGGGTGGCATTCGGGACACCTGACACGTTACGAGCCAGAATCGCGGACTGGAACGCAAGCGGTGTTACGGACTTTGCTTTTTCATGGCGATTTGGCGGGTTGCCTTCGGACATCGTTCGCCGCTCTCTCGATCTGTTCTCAACCGAGGTCATCCCGCATTTTCGTCGCGGACGCGAACAGGTCAAAAGGGTCGATGATTCTCCGGCCTGTGCCGGGTCGAATCTGATCCCTGCTGGAAACCATTGATGGGAGGTTCACTCATGCTGCCTTTCAATCGAATGTATCAACTCTTCCGGCTCTTTTCCGATGCGGCCGCACGGCGAAAGGAAGCCCCGTTCCTTCACATGTCGGCCGGGGTCAACTGGTTGCCGGCATGCCCGTCAGTCTTGCGGTGTTTGCATGCGGAACTGGATAGCGCTCTGACCTATCGCAACTACGGCCGTTCGGCAGGTGCGTTCGGCGTGACAGACGCCCTAGAGCAGGTTGAATTCGCGTTGAACGCTGGCCAATACCGCCCAGCAGTCACCATCACGAATGGGACCACGGAGGGGGCGCGTCTGGTGTTTGAACTGCTCGCCGCTTCGCGCAGCATCCAGCCAGGAGACACCGCGCTGATGGTGGGGCAAGGCTTTCCGTTATATAGCCTGCTCAGCGAAGCCTTTGGCCTCGAATTCAAAGAGGTGCTGAGTGAATTTGAGAATCCCGCGAAAGAGTATTTGCCAGCCATGGATCGCGTGCTTCATTCAATCGAAACCTGCCGGCCGAAGATCGTCTTCCTGATCATCCCCAACAACCCCATCGGGGAATGCTACCCGGAACAGGACATGTCCGCACTTGCCCAAACGTGTTCTTCCTGCGGGGCTGTGTTGCTGGTTGATCGCGTTTGCCTGATGCCGTGGGATGACTACGGAGCGTCGTCCCGTGCGTTCGCGCCGCAAATAGCCTCCGGCCCCTGTTTCTTCGTGGATTCATTCTCGAAATCAGAGAGTCTCGCGGGGCTGAGGACCGGCTTCATCGTGTCCAACGAGGCCCATCGAGACACGCTTGTCGAACTGACAAAGGCGCGCTGGCTGAATCCAGTCGTATTCTCGACGATGACTCTGGCCTATTCAAGACTGGCAATGCTGGCAAACGATTCAAGCGAAGAGGTTACAAGCGGTTTGTCCAACGGTCTAATCGATCATTTGATTCATGACTGCGCTGCCGGCGACGGCGGTCAGAAAGTGAAAGACCATTTCGCGGAATTTTGCACGGAGTACCGCAACGACATGGCCGCACGTCGCAAATCGATTTCGAACAACTACAAGCAGCTCTGCGACCGGCTGGGCTCAACGGCGATACGCCCCATGAAGCTAGACGCCGGTTTTAACGTTGCTCTGTGCCTGCCTACGATGCTTCCGGTCGACGAAGAAGCGGATCAGCGATGCCTGGCGGAGGCGCACGGTGTCGGTGTCCTCACGGAGATGTGCTTCCGCAGTTCGACACGCACCGTCGGCAACTATTTCGCGCGCCTCGGAATGACGCTGCCTCCTGATGACTTCCGGCAGGGGCTGGATGCGATCTGCGAGTACTACCTGTCGCGCTGACGGATGGCGACCACAAGAGAAGCGAAATAAGTCAATCTGATTGGATCTTGCGAGTGGATGGGTCGACTGGAGTAAGGATGATTGAGCGTTTTAGTTGCTGCGACGAAGAAAGGCAGCCTCCCTGTCGGGGTTTCTCCACTTCTTACAGATGGGGAAGCGAGGATTGACGTTAAAGAAACAAGGATGGTGAATGCTCACATGGGACTTAAGACCGAATCCGAGATGCTTCAGTTGGAGCTATACGTTAATGACGCCGACGACACTGCAAGGTTGTTTACGTCTGTGTTTGGCATGGCCGTCATCGAAGAAAAGCAAGGCTGGAGACATCTCCGCCATAGCGCAAACTATGACATTATGCTGTTTGCCCCCGCCACCAACGTCGAAGGCGAAAGCCATTGGCAGCTGCCGGCGCTGGGTACAGGGGGCGCGGGCATCGAGATCGTAATTTGTACAGGGGCAGTGGTTGACAAGCGGACGGCAGTTCGTGAGCTCGGCTACAAATGCACCGAGCTCCGTTACCCACCTTGGGGATCGATTGAGTTCATGTTTCGTTTGAGGGAGGGCTATCTGCTTCGGATTAAGCAGCCACCTGCCTTGAGCGGGTGAGGTCGTTTGGCATGGTTCGATCAATGTAGCCTTCTGCGCGGAAAGCTGGGGCCGTGTTTCAATTAAGGGGGTCGGACCAAAGTCGGACCAAATTAGAGGGCAACAGTGCGGAACCCGCGTGAATACTGGGGTTTACGGATTATGAAAAAGGTCTGCAAAACCTTTATGCGCCGGTTCGATCCCGGCCCGCGCCTCCATTTCCTCCTCCTCAAATCTTGGGGCTGGACGGTCCCCCGCATCCGCTCGGGATTTCGCCTGCGGGCTCCCGCTACGCTCACGCCCGCAATACGGCTCAAGAAAGCGAATCCGCCGGGCAGACTGGTGATCGACGGCAACGTCCTGGTATAGATCAACATCAACGGTTTGCACAGCGGGCCGACTCGGCCTCTGGGCATCTCGTACCAGTTTTTGACATTGCTGGATGCGGTCTCTGGTTACCAGTGAAGCTTCAGAAGGTCCAACTTTACTGCTCGGACTTTTCGCCTTGTACCGCTCTCGTCAGGTCTTGTTGCGCCTGCACGTTACCGGGATCGCAATCCAGAACCTGCCTGAAAATGCGGATGGCGCCGGAATAGTCGCCGCGCTCCCTGTGGCTCTCACCAAGGCCCACATATTTGGCGATATCGCCGGTGAGAGAACATGGTTGCGACTGCTCGGCCGGCTTCTCCCCTACAACGCGAACAGGCGTCGATGGTTTTGCCCCCGTCTTCTTCTCCGCCTTCGGGGAAGCAGCCGGCAGCTTATCGCCTGGAGCCACTGGAGCGTTTGCCGCTGTAGGACTCGCGGGAAATGCAGCCTGCGAGTTTGTCACAGTCGGGGAGTTCTTGACCGAGGCCGGCGTATTCCGGGCCGCAGGTTGTGACGAATGTCCGTGGAAGACAATGATTCCGACTGCAACGACGAGGATTACAGCCGCCAGCGCAATTCCGCCGACCAAAACGGGTCGCGACAAACGAAACGCTTCCTGCTGTCGCGCTGGCTTTGCGCTTTGAACTTGCTCGGCCGGGCGTTCGGTTTTTGCTGCGGTAGCCGCAGGAGTGCTGACTGGATTGGCAGAGTCCTTTCCGCCTGCTGTAGAGATCACTGCCGGCAGGGCGGAGAGTGTGAGTTGCGGCTCGCTCTGCAACAAGTCGAGCTTTTCTTCCGCAGTCCAAAGATACTCGTAGACGCCAGACCTGCCCGGGAACGTCTTGAGAGGAAGGCTTTTCAGCGTGCCACTGTGCAGCCACAGGTCATGCGTAATCAATATCTGCGCCGGTTTCGCAAGCGTCAGCAGCGTCATCAGGTCGTGTGAGATTTCCTGGCCGTTCTTCGCCTCGCCGGACGCCGACGAATCCAACGTCGATTCTTGTTCACCCTGGTGACTCGCAACCTTTCCCGGGCCGGTTGCGGCCGTCGATGCCGCCTGGCCGCTGCAGTCAATTGCGATCGACACGACGACCGGAGGCGCTCCGGCCTTCCCGCGATATCCCAGCATCCCATGTTGAATCTGCCTTGAGACCACGAGGGCATCCGCTGGCTCTTTAAAGCCAGAGACATGCAACGGCTCGTTCGCCGTTAATAAGACTCCTCGTCTGGCGGCGGCAGCATCTTCAATCAGGGCTAGGACGCCGGGATACCGCGTTGCAATTTCGTGGCCTTGCCGGCTCTTCGCATCCGCCGACGCGGGCGTCCAGAAGCGAAAGACCATATCGATCTTCGAGGATGAAGCTGTGGCGGGGGGATGTTCTGACAAAGGGCTGGGCGACGTACTGGACGACTCGGCTTTCATGTTGCTCACGCGGTCCGTGTTGGCGCTCGAATTCCAGTTGCGCACTGTGTATTGGAATTGATACAGTGAAGCGCATTATACCATGAGTTGCGTCGAGATTCCTTTCGGCTAAGGCCAATGGATGCACGCGCTTCCGAGGATCGATATGATCGAATTTACGGTTCGAACCGCCGGCCGGATGCGCTGGTCGGCGGCAGTTTGCCTATTTTTGTTGCCTTTGGTTTGCTTGCCACTGTATGCCAAGACAGCCGGATTGATTGCCATCGAGATTTACCCGGGACACGATGGGCAGTCATACCAGCAGGTTTCAGGGTTCATCCTGAATGAGAAGAATGAAGTATATCTTTGTGGCGGTGCTTCCAGCATCGATAAGAACGCCTATCACAGGCTGGCGAAGGTAGTGCTAGCTACCGGCATGACGCTTGAGCGGAACGCCGACGGCACCCTTACACTGACTCAACCTTCGGGAGCGGTCTGTGTCGTACCCGGAAACTTCAAATTCGACAAGGGCGGTACTTATACGACTGCGCAGCTGGCGGACAAAGCTGAGTTTACGGGCACGGTTCTGCCGTCCTCTGATCCCGTGACCACGCAGGTTGTTGCACTCAAGCCGGGCGTGAAAATCGTCTTTGTTGCCGCTCCCGCTCAGGAGCTCGCCGAATACCTCCGTGCCGATCGGCAAGGAGACATTCGCGGCTGGGAAGCCTATCTCAAAAAGTACGCAGCAGGAGCTCACGTCGACACTGCCAAAAAGGCGCTGGCGACGCTTTATGTGAATGTCGCGACAAACGATCGTCAGGCGTATGAGAGCTCACAAACCGGACCCGAGCCGGATTACAGCAAGCTTGCTGAAGCCCGTCAAATGGTCGATAAGGCGCGGGCGTTGGCGCCGGACGATGCTGCCGCGACGGATTTGAATTCGAAGATACACGGTGATGTGCTGGCCGTTAGCCAGGCTGCTATTGACAAGCTGAATGTCTATACACAGGCGCTAAAACAGCATTCCGCCGGCTATGGCAATTTGGCAGCGGCCGAAAAGTTGGCGAGCGGAGCGGTGCTTGTTGAGCCCGCGACAGCGGAAGCAGTGAGCGCAAAAAGTCAGACGACGGCGGCGCGCGCCGCTTTCGAAAGGGCCTTGCACGACATCGAATCCCAGATCGCATCGCATCATCCTGATCAGGCAGCCAAAACGATTGATCCACTTTTGTGCTTTACGCAAGAGGACAGAAGGATAGCGGAGGATTTGCAGGAGATTGCCGCCTTATACGTCGCCGACGCCAAGCAGTTGGAGCAGCAACCCGATTGGCCCAGCGCAGTGAAAGATCTTGAGAAGGCCGCAGCGCTGGTTTCGAACCCTGAGACCACCGCTTTGCTGAACGAAGCGAGAAAACAGGCCAAAGCTGCCGCCGATAGAGCTGCTGCGATGGAGGCGCTGCGGAAAAGCCAGGATGCGGTAAGCCGCAACGATACCATCGCAGCTTACGAGGTGCTCGACGACCTTCCTCCCGACCAGCGGTCGCTGGTATCGGATCAACTCAATTCCCTCAAGGATCAATATCTCCAGGCGGCAGACCAGGCTGCCGCAGCTTTGCAGAAAGCTCACGAACCGATTAACGGCATCAGCGACGAGGTTGGCATAGAGACAGCCTACGGATATCTGCAACGGTGCTATCGGCTGTCCAATGACCCCCTTCTGCAGGACCGCATTTCGATTCTCGGCGACGATCTCAGCAATTACTACCTTCAGCAGGGCAAGAAGTACGTGGAGAAACCCGACGGTACCGGGGTGAACGTGGGTTGGACGTATCTTGGCGAGGCCTCGCAGTATAAGTCGCAGAGCAATCTTGGAGCGATTCACGACGAGATGGCAACAGCACGCGCCGCGTATCTTTTAAAATCGCGGCTGTCGGTTAAAGTGGTTTTTCGCGATCAGACCTCGCGCCGCGATGCAGGAAACTTTCCCGCACAACTGACAGATGCCCTGGCGAACGGGCTGGAATCTTCCGGCCTCGATGTAAGGGTCATACGCCAGCAGGACACGACCCCCGTACAGGCGAATTTCCAGCTTGTGGGCGATGTAATGCAACACGAGATGGTAAAGTCGCAGGACAACGTTCCCAAGGAATCAAAATACCGTTTTGGCCAACAGGAGATTTCCAACGCGGCATGGGCTGATGCCAATCGTGCGTACGAGCACGCCAATAACGACCTCGAAACGGCACGCAGCGTTTTGCAGGGAGCGCAGGCGCACGGGAAGAAGAAGGAAATCAAAAACGCAGAAGAGGTAGTGGACGACGACCAGAAGAAAGTCGAAGATTTGCACGATAAGCTCGACGCGATTCCAAAAACAAAGATGCAGGACGAGGAGCGGCCGTACACCTACACGCAAGTCGTCTACCACCTGCGGAGTTCGATTCAAGTGCAGTTCCAGATCCTAGACAGCGCGAGCGAAGAGGTGGTGCCGCGAGTCGAAGTGAGCAGGCAGACGCCCCGCGATTACTCCGTTCTGGAGAATGTAAAGCCAGAGGATACCCAGGGAGTGCAGAACCTGGGAGTCATCCGCAGTGATAACGATTATTTCGAGGAAGACGAAAACAAAACAAGAGATGAACTGATCGATAAGGCGAAGGCCAAAATCGCAGAACTGCCGGCAATTGTGCTTGCCAGGGCAGATCGAAGGGCTGCCGAAAGCGACTATGACGGCGCGGCCGAGCTTTACATTCTCTATCTCAACGCTACGCCGCCTGCGGATACGCCGGAGCGGACAAAAGCGATGAGTTTCCTGGCGACTCAGTTCAACTTTAAAGACATTGGCAAGGACGCGCCCTCCAATTGAGAGTGTCGAGGTTCCGCGGAAGCAGGCTTTGACGGGGAGAAGTCAACGCGCAAGTGGATAAGTCAACACCAGAACGTATCGGCAAGTACGAGATTGTCGACGTCCTCGGCCAGGGCGGCATGGGTGTTGTGTATCGCGCCCGCGACCCGCGCATCGGCCGCAATGTGGCTATCAAGACACTGACCGAGGGTTTCTCCGGCGAATCGGATATGCTGCAGCGCTTCTATCAGGAAGCGGGACATACAGGAAATCTGCGCCATCCCAACATCGTCACAGTTTATGATTTCGGCGACGAAAATGGCTTGCCCTACATCGTCATGGAATTCCTTGACGGGCAGCCGCTGGACAAAATCATCCGCGATAAAGAGCCTCTTCATCTCGGCGAAAAGCTTGACATCATCGAGCAGGTGTGCGCGGCCCTTGACTATGCGCATGCGCAGGGGATGATCCATCGTGACGTGAAGCCGGCGAACATCATCGTGCAACGAGACGGCTTGGTCAAGCTGTTGGATTTTGGCATTGCCCGCACCGGTCAACAGCCCACCGACAAGAACATGACGCGCACGGGGACCCTCGTCGGCACGCCTGCGTACATGGCGCCGGAGCGCTTGCGTGGTGATCAATTTGACGGCCGTTCCGACATCTTCTCAACAGGCGTAGTGCTGTACCAGTTATTGACTGGGGTTCTGCCGTTCGACGCGGAATACCCCGCGATTCTTCATCAAATTCTGCAACAGGACCCGCCGCCACTGGGGAATTATCTAACCACTTATCCGGCACAGCTTGACCAGGCAATCGCGCGAGCGCTCGCCAAGGAGCCGATTGACCGTTACGGTCGCGCTGGTGATATGGCGGCCGACCTGAACGCCATCGGTGCGCATATCAAGTTGCAGCGCATTGCGCAACTGCTGCTGGATGCACAAAAGGCTTCCGATGCGCAGGATTATGCGCAAGCCAAGTTGCTGCTCACCCAAATTCTGCGCATGGATAGCCAGAATGCCGAAGCCAAGAAATTGATGGCTGTGGTTGACCAGTTTTTCAATCTGCAACGGCTCCGCCAGCGAGTGGAGCAGTTGAACAAGAGTGCCAGAGAGGCTATCGAAGGGCGCAATTGGGATCAGGCGATCGCAGTCTGCACTGAGGCGGTCCAATTGGACGCAGAGAATTCCGAAGCAGCAGAACTTTTGGCGAGGGCGTCCGCAGGCAAGCAGACCAGGGAAACGATTCAGCAGCTCATGCGGGATGCCGACTCAGCGCGCCATGCGGGCAACTACGACACTGCCCAGGAGTGTGCCGCGAAAGCCCGCGACCTGGATCCGACTGACTCGCGCATTATGGCCATCTGCAAGGTTCTGCAGAAAGAAGCCGATGAGGCTCGCCTGAGAGCCAGGGTGCAAAAGCTGCTGCAAGCGACGCAGGACAGCCTTAACGCATCTCGGTTCATTGACGCATCCAGCGCGATCGCCGAAGCGGAGAGTCTCGCACCGTCAGACCCTGAGTTGTTGCGCCTTAAGGACGAACTCGCAGAAGCCATACGGCAGGAAGAGCGGATGCGCCTGGTTGGCGCCCTCCAGGAAAAGACCGCCGGCGCGCTGACACTTGAAGAGTTGCAGTCCGCAATGGGCGAGGTTACCGAGGCGCTTGAGAAGTTTCCTTCCGAGCCCACGCTTTTGCGCCTCAAGATTCAGGTGGCTCCCCGCCTGAGGGAACTCGAGAATAAGCGGCTGGTTGCTGAGGTAAGCGACGCATGCCGGCAGCTTCCTCCCGCCGAGGCTCTCACCCGCGTGCGCGAAGCTCTTTCGCATTTGCCGGGCAGCGCGGAACTGATCAAACTTGAATCCGCAATCGCCAAGCGCCTGGCTCGACAACAGAAAGAGCGTTCGCTTGCCGAATACATGGCCAGGGCGCGAGCGCTTCTCGAAGACCATTTGTATCTCGAGACGGTGAAGGTTCTCGAGCAATGTGAGAGAGACGGATTCTCATCGCCGCAATTGACTGAGTTGTTGGAACTGGCCAGATCGGCCGCGTCAGAACGCATCTCGCAGGACCTGGTTGAGCGGAGCTTTCTTGAGGCAAAGCGGCTGCTCGAAGAGCAGGATTACGAAGAAGTGATGCGGCTCCTTGAGCCCGTTCTGCAGCGCGTAGACGAGCCTGCACTTCGACGGCTGCTCGAAGAAGCCACGCTCAAGCAACGTGCCCGCGAGGAGCAGGTTGACCGCTTGCTTGCTGAAGTTGAGCGATATTGCGCGTTGCATCTCTTCGACGCAGCCGCAGGCCTCATACGCGCCGAGCCCGGCGGCGTAATGCAGGTAAAGCGCGTTCAAGCGGCGCTTAAGTCGTGCACTGAACAACTCGATGCCGAAGCGGCCCGGCTTGAAGCCATCGGAGCTTTCTATGCGACTCTGAGCGGTAATGATTGCGCGGCTGCCTTCCAGCGCCTTGCGCGCGCCGGCGGCGCAACGTCAGCGAGTACTGCCGGAATCGAACAGCGCCTTGCATCCAGAGTCCAGTTGATCGCCGATCAGCAGGTAACAAAAAACACCGAAGCGGCGCGTCAGGCGCTCACCTCCGAAGATGCGGCACTTGCCAACAGTCTTCTGCAGGACGTATCCGCATGGCAGGCCAATTGCTCGCCGTCGGTCCAGGCGGAGTGGAAGGCTGCGCAATCAGACGTGGCAGCGGCAAAAAAAGTTCTGCGCTTTCGCAAAGTGCTGCGGCGCTAGGGCGTAGACCCGAGAGTGGCGCGGTGACGGTTCGGGAGAAGCGCGAGAACGAGCGAGATGCGGTGCTGGGCCTGGGTTGCTCCATCACAGTGCGCGTGGAAGATGCAGACGCGCATTGCCGCCGGGCCAGGGAGCACGGCGCGCGGATCACGCAGGAGCCGGTGACTCACCCATTCGGCTAGCGGCAGTACAACGCAGCGGATTTTGCGGGTTACTCCTGAACCTTTTCGCAGTCGATGGCGGATGTGGACCCAGCGGAGTGGGGTGGCGAGGCGGTGGAGTTGTAAGGCTATCCGCAGGCCACGGGAGTGTTGTCGACGACTCGGAAGTCACTCCTTAGACGACAATCTGCAACGAAATGTTGAACCAGCCGACTGGCGCCTGTTGGAATGTATGCCAGCCGGAAGCCGAGACTCGACCTCTTCCGGTTCGGGAAGCGGGATCACGCCCGCAAATCAGCTCAAAATCGTTCCGGTACGCACCTCCAATTCCCATTCACGAAACCTTTGGAAAGGGTACTGACTCCTGCCTTCTGCTCTCTGCCTTACAATGGGAGCCCACTATGAACCGCAGAGCATTTCTGGCCGGCGCCGCCGCATGCGCAGCCTTGAATTCCTCAGCCGCGCCGTCTCATCCAGCAGAAAGGCATCCTCGCGCCATTACCATGTGGGAGTTCTCGTGGATCGAGCGCCGCTGGCCCGGCGCCGGTTACGAAGACTGGGACCAGGCTCTTGACGCCCTTGTCGAGCGCGGCTACGACGCCGTCCGCATCGACCCATTCCCGCATCTTCTCGCCACCGACCCTGACCGATCCTGGACTCTCCTGCCTGAGTGGAACACCCAGCTCTGGGGCTCGCCAGACGTCAATCGCATCACCCTCATGCCGGCCCTCACTGATTTCCTCACCCGCTGCCGCGCCCGCGGCATTCGCGTCGGCCTGTCCACCTGGTACCGCCAGGATCAGGACAACACCCGCATGCAGATCGCGGGGCCAGGGGTGCAGGCCGCACAGTGGATCCGCACTCTTGACATCATCCGCACCGCCGGCCTGCTCGACACCATCCTCTACACTGACCTCTGCAACGAGTGGCCTGGCATCGACTGGGCTCCCTTCGTCACTCCGCGCATGAGCTACGGCGACTGGCGTCGCCCCGAGTCCCTCGCCTGGATGCATAGCGCCATCGCCCTCGTCCGCGAGCAATACCCCGCCATCCCGCTTTTCTATTCCTTTTCCGGCGGTTTCTCGCCCTCGGACGCGCCCAAGCTCACCGATCTCGATCTGCTCGACCCGCACATCTGGATGACCCAGCAAAACGACGGCGAGTTCTACCGCCTCGTCGGCTACAACTACGAGCGCTTCGACCCCCGTGGGTACACCAACCTAAGCCTCAAGGCCGACGACACTTACCGCGCCCGCCCCGCCTACTGGCTAAACCTGCTCACCCAGGCCATCGACTCCACTGCCGCATCCGCCCGCCAGCTCCAGATCCCGCTCATCACCACCGAGTGCTGGGCCATCGTTGACTACAAGGACTGGCCGCTCCTCAAGTGGGATTGGGTCAAAGACCTCTGCGCCTTAGGGGTCAAGCGAGCTGCCGGCAGCGGCCAATGGCTTGCCGTGGCCACAAGCAACTTTTGCGGTCCGCAATTCGTAGGCATGTGGCGCGACAAGGAGTGGCACCAGCGGCAGACCCAAATCATCAAATCGGCTCAAATCAGCCCCGGCCTCCGCCACGGCCGCTTCTACAAAAACCTATGATGCAGCGCCCTGGCCTGCCTCTGCTCGAGCGCGGCTGGATTGGCCATGGCGCTTCAGCCTCGTCAACCACATCGAGAGACGCTCTGGCGCGACAGTTCTGATTTCGCGTCCTGGGCCAGCGCGGTTAACGTTGCTGTCCAATCCAGTTTCCTTGGTGCGTGATCTGAAACACAGATAAAACCCGCACTCTACGCAGAAACTAAGAGTTCCCCAGGAAACGGATCATTCTCTCGAGATTCATGAAGGCAATTGACATGATCTCCGGGGAGAGTCCGAGCCAGCAATGACTTAGTGCCAGCGCCGACCGGGGGCGCGCCATATTTGAGGTGCGGCAATCGTGATGAGGGATCCGGCAGTAGTTGACGCCATTCGCGGGCTCGACCCCGTGCCAAAACTCGCCGACCACGAAGATGCGGCACGAAGGTATTGGCGGAACGCCATGAAGCGCCTCTTCGACATTGCGCTGGCGCTTCCCCTTTGCCTGCTGTCGCTGCCGTTGCTCATCCTGCTCGGAGTGCTGGTGCGCGTCACATCCCGGGGCCCGACGTTCTACTGGTCGCTCCGGGTAGGCAGAGACAATCGAATCTTCCCAATGCCCAAGCTGCGCACCATGCGGCAGGGCGCTCCCGAACTCGCAACGCATCTTTTCGAGGGCGCTGGGCAGTATCTGACCCCCATTGGCAAATTCCTTCGTTGCTCCAGCCTCGATGAACTACCGCAGCTCTTCAGCATTCTCGCTGGCGATCTGAGTTTCGTCGGTCCTCGACCGGCGCTCTTCAACCAGGATGATCTGGTGGATCTTCGCACCGGCCTTGGCATTCACAAGCTCACGCCGGGGCTCACCGGATGGGCGCAGGTGAACGGCCGCAATCGCCTCGACCTTGAAGAAAAGGTGCGGTTTGACGCCGAGTATCTCAAGACGCAATCATTCTGGTTTGACCTCCGCATTCTGGCCATGACGATCGGAAAGGTGATTCTATGCGAAGGGATAAACCATTGAAGCATGGAATTCGAAGAGTTGAGGAAGTTGGCGGGAACGGCACTCGAAACAGGCGAAGTGGACGTCAAACGGGGCAAGGGATTATGCAGAACAAGTTGAAATCCCTAATGGGGCGTGAACCGACGCGGCTCGACCAGACGCTGATCGGCGCGACGATCGAAGGCCGCAAGGTTCTGGTTACCGGTGCGGCCGGCTCAATTGGCGCTGAGTTGTGCCGGCAGATTGCGCGCTTCAAGCCCGCCGCCATCGTCGGATTCGAGATTGCCGAGTCTCCGTTGTTCGAGGTCGACCGCGAGATGCGGCAGGCGTATCCCGATTTGCCGTTTTACGGCGAGATCGGCAATGTGCAGAATGGCGCGCGGCTCAACGATGTCTTTCGCAGATATCGGCCGACGCTGGTCTTTCATGCAGCAGCCTACAAGCACGTTCCGCTCATGGAAGAGAATCCCTTCGAGGCCATCGAAAACAACGTTTTTGGAACGCTGAACGTGGCCCGCGCCGCGATGGAGCACGGGGCAGACAGCTTCATCATGATCTCGTCCGACAAGGCCGTGCGCCCCACGAGCGTGATGGGTGCCACTAAGCGCGTTTCGGAACTGCTGCTCCAAAGCCTGCAGAATGGCGGCACGCAGTTTATCGCGGTCCGATTCGGCAACGTGCTCGACTCGAACGGAAGTGTTATTCGCGTCTTCAGAAAGCAGATTGCCGCGGGCGGCCCGATTACCGTGACGCACCCCGAGATGCGCCGGTACTTCATGACGATCCGCGAAGCCTGTCAGCTCGTGCTGCAGGCCTCGGCCATCGGCGCGGGCGGCCAGATCTACGTGCTCGACATGGGCCAGCCGGTAAGAATCGTTGACCTGGCGAGAAACCTGATTCAACTCGCGGGGTTAAGGCCCGGCAGGGACATCAAAATTGAATTTACCGGGGTGCGGCCCGGTGAAAAGCTCTATGAAGAATTGACTTCGATGCTCGACGATACGGTCCCTACCGATCACGAACAGGTGCGCATTTTTGTGGGCAATCTCAAGCCGCAGTTCGACGTTGATGCCTGGCTTCAATCCCTCGCGGAGATCTGCTCTGCACGCGACACGGCCCGGCTGGTGGCGGCACTCCGTGAAGTGGTGATCGACTATACACCGAGCCGGCACCTGCAGAATGAAATGGCCAGCGCTCCAGAAGCTTGTGGGCCGCAGCTTGTGCGCAAAACCGGACAATGGACAGCTCCCAAAGCTGCTCGCCGTTAATTGCCCCAACAACCGCTTTACATCGCGCTATTCTTCCATTGGTAACGGACTGTCTGGTGCAGCGCTCCATTCTTCCAACACGCGCTCACCTCTTCCCGTTGCATGGCTGCGAAGGTGTTGCTCAGGCTGGTGATGTTGCGTGAGAAAAACTGCGGCGCCTGGCCCGGGCCGCTGCCATCCGCATCTGTATTGGCATTCGGGGCTGCCCCATCCATCAGTTGAGTTGCGCGCACGAAGTTGGCTCTCTCAGCCTCATGATTAAATCCGGCGAGCATCACCAGCGCTTGACCAGTCGTTGGTTTCGCCCCCGATGCTCTTTGCATCATGGCGTTCAGCAGATCGGCATCGTCGCTGATGATGCAGTATTGGCCGTCAATGGCAAAGGCGAGCGAGGTGATGCCATCTAGCGCAAAGTAGTCTTGCTTCGGGCGAGGATGTTTCCACTCGACCCCCAGTGTGCCGGCGGTAAGATGCGGAGCCAGCGCCTGGTTGATCGCTGCCTTTATGTCGCCCGCGCTCCACGGCTTTTGGGACGCGAGCACGATGCCGGTGCGATAACCGACAAAGACGCCATCAGACTGCGAGACGCTTTTTTCGACAATCAGCATGGTGTCAGGCTGTGCGGCCTCAAGCAGGTTACGCAAGCCCGCCAGTTCCGCGCCCTTAGGCAGAACCGTTGCGGGCGGCGCATCGATACGCGTCTCGAAATCGTCCTCTGTGCCCGTCGGCGCAGTGGGTGCGACATCCGGCGGAGCCACGGTGCGATCGTTGTAATCGGCAATTCTGCGCGAGAGCAGCCGCGTGTCGATCGCTTCAAGCACGTGCTCCAAGCTGGGCGCGGCATCGGCACGATAGAATCCCACGCCTTCAGGCACAAGTGCTCTCACCCGCCCAAGATCGCTCTGCTCCACGCTGGCGTCCTCCGGCGACTTCGGCAACAGCACGCGTTCTTCGTGGAACTCGCCGTGCGTCCGGTAAAGATCGCTTATTGCCGCGCGGTACCGGCCCATATCGGTGACGTTCTGCTGAACCCAGTAGCTACGGAAGTATGGCGACGGAACAAGCCGCGAAAGATCGAGCACCATGCGCAGATCGCCGGGCTTCGATGCCGCTTGCGTCACGTCGGCGAACCATCCATCCTTGTCGAGCGACGGCTGGTTCTGTCTCTGCATGAGGGCCAGCGCGTCGGCGAGTAGATCTTCGCGCGTAGCCAACAGCAGGTAGTCGCCCAAGGCGGCAAAGGCAACCGTGCGTGGAGTGCCACTCTGCGCGTTATTGCCGTCGCCGCCCGGCGCCCGCACATAGAAAACCGCATCGCCAACCTTGCGCGTCTCAAAACCGTTCCGTGACTGCAACAGGCCGGTTTGCATGGCCTGCGCGTTGGGCATGTGCGTAATGTAAAGAAACTCAAGTTTGCCGATGTCATAGAGGGCCAGCGCGCTCTCTTTGCCCGCAATCTGGTTAAGGAATGCCATGTCAGGCTGCTGCCCGGCAGCGCCGGCAAATTCACCCTGCGCGTCGCCGAGCCGTCCGAATAACCGCGAACGCGAGAAGACTTCGTAGTTGCTGCTCTTCAGCCAAAGCTCCTTCTCTCGCGACGCATTCCAGTCGTGCAGCAAACCGGCAAAATCTGGCGACTCGATGTAGAGCTGCGCGCCCGACGGCATCCAAGCGGCGAGCTGAGGAGCCGGCGTGATTCCAGATTCGAGCGCGGCCCATCCGGCGATCGCGGCTGCAAGCACGGCCGCACCAATCACAATCTTCCTCGCTTTGCCCGCCGGCGCAATCCGGCAAATGATGCTGTCGAGCCTGCTCATTTCTGCGCTCCTTTGCTCAGGTCTGTTGCGACCACGCGGGGCCGAACAACATTGGGCTGGTCGAGCGACTCCTGTATCACCGGCCTGCGGCTCGCGTTCTCTGTGTTAATCGTCATTTGCGCTTTCAGCACAGTTTTGTGGTTTTCCAGCCGTCTGTTTTCGTTCGAGTCGCCGCCCAACGAGATCGCTGTCTCAATCCAGCTCACCGCAGATGGGAGATCTCCTCTGCGCTCATAGATGGCCGCCAACTCGCTTGCAACTTTGAACCGATCGGTCTCAGGAATCTTCCCGAGGAGCGATTCGCCGCGGCGCATTCGAAATCCATTATCGCGTTGCGCCCATTGCGGAATTGGGTACGCGGCCTCGGCGTTGTTCACCAGCGGGTCGATCGCGGCGAGGGCCATGGCAAGATGGTCGAGTGCAAACTCCTTCTCAAACAGCATCAGGCGCGCCTCATCGCTGGGGCCGCAGGCCAAGGCATCAAACAGGATCGGCGCGGGATTCGAAGCCGTACGTGCAGCGGCAACCCGCGCCGACAGATAATAGGGCCGGTTCGCCTGATCGGGTGTTACCGGCGCGCCGGAGGCAAGCAGCGCCAATTCGCCGCTGCCGAGTGCGGCCGGCTTACCTGCATCTTTGACCGCTGTTGCCGCCTGCACGCGCACACTGTAAGGAACCGAGCTGTCCTGCGAAAGCTCGACGAGCATCGCCTGGGCGTCGGCGACGTTTGCTCGAGCCTTCAGCTCAGCGCGCGCCAGCCGCAGCTTGTATTCCGGCTCCCACGGCACGCCGTTCGCGAGCGGTGTCAGAAACTCGAGGGCCTCAGCGTTGTGTCCGGTTTGCTCAAGCAGTTCCGCAGCCGAATCAAGACTGCTGTACAACTCGGCTGAAAGCATGAGAGAGCGCAATTTCTCGAGTGCGTCCGGCAAATCATTTGCGGCTATCAGGGCCTCAGCAAGCGACAGGTAGTCGCCAGGCATCGCGGCTCCCGACTCCTGCCTGCGGCGCAGCACATACTCAAACAGCAGGCAGGCGGACTTGCTGTCGTGTTGCGAAAGAAGCGTCTGTGCGGCTGCTTTAACGGTCTCGAGGTCGTCACGCGATTGGTAGCCGCCATTTTCCTGGCTCGTTGAACCATGCCTATTCTCATAAGAAACAAGCCAATCGGCCAGTTTGCCATCATGCGCTGCAATTTGAATCTCAATCGGCAGCAGCTCTTCGTTGTGTGCCGTGCGCATCTCAGGCGTCAACGCATCCAATACCTGCGCTGCCGCCGCGTACTGTGCGTCTCCCAGGTAATAATTGATGAGGCGTATTTGAGCGCCGGCCAGATTGTCCGCATGCTGCTCATCCGTCGCGCCATTCTGGCGCTGCTCTGCGGTCAGCGGTCTACGCGCCAGTTCGATGCTTTTCTCAAAAACTGAACCACGTTCCGCGTCCGGGATCCAAGCGTCCGACTCAAGCTGGGAGACCACATCCGCGGGATCCCCTGCCGCCATTGCCAGATCGATCACCCACTCGATGCCCTGCCTTGGATCGCCGAGCGATGAATACGCAGCTTCAAGCAAACCGTCGGTTTGATACGAGCCATTCTTTGCAATGTACGAACGCACGACGTCATCTATCTCGGGCTTGAATGTTGATCCGAGCTTCTTCTCGCCGAGGTGGCCTGCGATGGCAGTGAAATTGGTCCAGAAGCTCTCCGGGACTACGCGCACGTCCACTTGCCTGCGCAGGATTGTGAAAGCAGTCTTCCAATCGGCGAACGCACCGTCATGGTTGCCGCCCGTCCACTTGATCTCGGCCATCGCATCGTAAAGCCCGGCCGAGTTCGGAGAAAGTTCGAGCGCTTCGCGGTACTGGTTAAGCGCTCTGTCGCGCTCGCCCGCATCGGCATAAGCCTGCGCCAACGCCTCGTAGCTGGCCAGATTCGCCGGGTCGGCTTCAAGTCCGGCGGCGATGTAATCTTCTTCATCGCCGCGGCCCGCGAAGCTACGATAGACGCCGTAGCGCATGCCGTAATAGAACCAGGTGTGTCCGGCCAACTGGCTCGCGGGGGCAAACTTCTGCGTCACCCGCTCGCCGATGGTTTGGTCGCCGACCGTCGCCACAAATGCCGAATTCACCGCATCCGACTTGTCGCCGAAGTAAAGTCCCACCAGTGCGGTGTTCGCAGTCTTCCAAATTGCAGGGCGCGCGCGCGCCGCAATCGCTTCGGCGCTGTGAGCCTCGTCGGAGTTGGCAAGCAGATAATTCGCAGCCGCATCTGCTGCGTTTCCTGAAGAGGCTCCGGCAAGCGCCTCAAGCCGTTCGGGCGCGTGCGTAAGCAGAAGTTTGAAGTAATCTTCGCGCAAGTCGTTCATAGCCTCGGAATCCGCGCCAATGCTGTCCATCACGGCCAACGCGCGGGTCTCGTTGCCGCCCTCGATATACGCGCCTGCGGCGTGCAGCAGCATGTTTGTCCTGCGCAAACCGCGCTGCGTGCCGGCGTATGACTCGAGCACCTGTCCCAGCTCGTTAAAGCGCAGGCGGCCGGTTTCGAGCGCGATCAGCGGTTCAATCTGGCGTTCTGCGATCGCGCCGCCATCGCGAATCAGCTCTGCGCGCCATTCTTCCTCCACGTCTAGCAGTCCCGCCTCGTGCGCCGCGGGAACCCAGATCTCGGCCACCTGCTCGGGCGATGAATTGGCGCGCCCGCTGGCCAGAAACTGAGCAAATCCGGCTTTTTCTTCCGGCGTAAAGTACTGGCCCGCGGTGCGCCCCATTTCGATGACCGCTGCACGGAAACTGCCCCGCGCGGCGAGCTTTTGATTTGCGACTGTACGCGCGCGCCAGTCGGCGTCGGTCACTGACGCCAATCCGCGCTTCTCAACCTGCTCGGCCATGATGGAGGGCGAACTCGCCGACAGCGCTTCAGTCGTGTCACGAACCGCAGCCAGCGCCCGGTAAGTTTGTTGCTGGCGCCGCAGGCGTGTTTCAATGCGCGCGTAGAGTTCGGCTCCCCACGCATCGTCGGATTGCAGCAAATCATTGCCCGCCAGCTTCACGCCCTGCTCGGCAAACTGCCCGGCCTGCTCGACGAGCCCCCACTCCTCAAGCTGCTTCGCGATCCTGAAGTCGTCGCCTGCGCGTTCCTCGTGGCCCTGGGTCCAGATGGTTTTGAGCGCCTGCACCGCGAGATCAACCTTGCCCTGCCGCACGCGCACTTTAGCTTCATCCAGAATCCACTGCGGATCTCTGTAGGTAAGCACGTATAACCGCTCATAGTCGGCGCACGCATCGTCGTAGCGCTGCAACTGCTCTTCAAGCTCAACGCGCTCGGTATAAAGATCGCTGCGGTCCTTGCGAATTGCAATCGCTTTGTTGTATGCGGTGATGGCTGCGGCATCGTCGTGAAACTCCCGCTCGGCCCGCGCCAGGATGATGGCAAAGCGGGAATCGCTGGGCGAGTCACTCACCGCTTTGTTGCCGAACGCCACAAGCTGCTGTTCGCGGTGGTAGCGCAGTGCGTACGCACTCGTCTCAGCGAGCAAGCCCTGGTCCTCGGGATATGCGCTCAAGAGCGCAATGTATTGGTCCATCGCGCCCTGGTAATCTCTTAGGCGTGTCAGCGCCGGAATCAGGCTGCGCTCAAGCTCGGCCCGTTGCGCTTTGCGTTCGTCGCGGCTCATTGCTGCAGATTTGAGCGCCGCGATCTTGGCGAGATAGAAGTCCCGCAGACCGGCATCGTCGCCGGCCCGCGCATAGGTTTGCGCCATCGCAGCAATATATTGAGAGTCGAACGGCGAAGCATCGAGAAGCGGAGTAATCATCTGGCGGGCCTGAGCCGTCTCGCCGATCTGGCTGGCCTTGTCAGCCGCCTCAAGCGCAAACTGCGTCGCAAGGTTCGGCGCGGCCGCTTTCTCTGCTTCAATCACCGTTGCGACCGCGCGAGGCTGCTGCCCATCGCGCCAGTTGAAGTCTGCCTCGGCTCGTACTACACCCAGGATGCGCGGATTCTGGCGGTACAGTTCATCCACGATCGCAAGCGCCAGCGCAGGCTGCTTCTGCTGTTCATACGCATGGGCCAGCGCCAGCTCGAGCTGCATGTGGCGCACCGGATCTGTGGCCAGCGCTATTTGTTTCTCAAGCGCGGCATTGCTTTGCGCATTCAACGCATGCGCGTCGGCGATCTGACGGATGGAGTCAAGCAGGTCGGCCGAGCCGGCCTTTTGAATCGCCTCATCGAGCAGTCTGCCCAACTCGTTTCCACGATGCTGCGCCAGCAACACGTCGACGCGCAAATTTAGGGCCGTGACCGACCAGTTATCGGCGGCCAGAGCTTGCGCAGTTGCAGAGTCGACCGCATCGCGGGTCGCAGGCCGCGCAGCCAGCGTCAGCAGCCGGCTGCGCGCATCGTCGTTGCCGCTAAGGTTCAACGCGGCAAGCGTGTACTCGCGTACCGCCGCTGCTGGGTTGTCCATGTTCTCATCAATGGCGCCTGCCTCGTATCCGTAGAGCGCCGGTTGATTGAATTTCGCGCGCGCGGCGTCGATTTCGCCGAGCGCCTCATCGAACCTGAAGTAGTCCCAGAAAACCGTGGCTGCCTGCAGGTAGCCTTCGGGCGAACCGGGATGCGTATCGGGCATCTGACGCCAGAAAGTCGCGGCCTCACTCATCCGGCCGCGGTCTGCATAGATGTCACCGATATGCGCCAGCCGCTCGGTGTTGCCCGGCGAAGCGAGCAGCAGGTTCTTTTCTACAGCGACAGCACGATCGGTATTGCGCGGATCGAAGCAAGCCAGCGACCGGAAGATATCCGATGCCTGCTCGCCGGTCTCCGCGTCGGCCGGATAGGCTGCTGCAAGCTCGCCGACAATGGGTGCGCTCTGCTCAAAGTGCGAAGACCAGATCTCGGCCTGGGCGAGCTCGTTCAGCGCGGCGTAGTCTCTCGCGCCTGCGGAGTGCGCTCCGTCCTGCGCATTCACTTCGCGCTCCAGCTTCGCGATCTCTGTCTGCAACTGGCCGGTCCGGCTCAGCGCCTCAAAGAATTCCGACTCGAGATCGGGCGCCTCAAACCAGAATTCGCGCAGCAACTCCGAACGCTTCTGCGGATCCCGGCTCATGCGCGAGTTATAGGCATTCAGCAGATTCCGCACAAAAACAAGGTCGTGCGGAAAGCGTTGATGCGCGTAGAGGTTCACCTGCACATAGAATTCGCTCGGCCCACGGCCCGCGCGGGCAAAGTACGATTCGAGTTCAGTACCCTGAAACGTATCTACTACCTGACGCGTGAGGCTGGCGTACTCGTCATACATTCGCTGGCGCAGATAGAATCGCGCCAGCTTGTCGTACCAGCTCTTGTCGGGAAACTTCTCCATCGCCCGCTTGTATACTTCCTCTTCCTGTTGGTCGAAGCGGTTCTGCTCAAGAAACTGCGCCAATCGCTCGTAGATGCCGGGATCGTTGGAATCGCGGTCAACCTCGCGCCGCAACACTGCAAGCGCTTGCGGAAGCTCTCTGCGGGCTGTGAGCCGCGTAAGATACCGCTCGAGCACCCGCGCGTACTCACTGGCAGGTGACGGTGCAGCCTGCCCCGTCGCCGCTGCTGGAGCGGCCTGCAAAGCACGGCCCTGCGACAAGTCTCTGGACTGAGATACAGCGGGCGCATTGCCCGGATCGTTTTCAGCATCGAAATCATCTGCATCTGCACGTTCCGTTTCTCGCGACTGAAACTCCGTGGCCAGCGGCACGCCTTTGGCCGCGCGGGCGAGCTCGCCCAGCATCCGGTCATAGATGACGAACTCGTCCTGCGCGCGATTCTCTCTCGCGTACGCATCAGCAACCTCCATCGCCACCGCGTAGCGATTTGCTCCTGAGGGAAACTGCGCCAGATACGCGCTCCCATCGCGAATTACGGCATCGCTCAATCCATAGTTGGCATAGGCGTTGATCACCTGCGCGTGCAGACCGGCCCGTTCCGGCGCGGCAGGAAATCTTTGATCGAGAATCGCCAGCAACTCGGCCGCCTTGGCACGATGAAAATACGGCTGTGCGCGCACCTCTTCGTCATGTGCCTCGCTCTCAGGATTCGTGGAGTTGAAGAACAACGAGAGGATTCCGTTGAAGTAGCCGGGGCCCGTGTCCGTGGTAGCAATGTCGCGATAGATCGCGAGGTTCCCCGCGCCCAACTGGATGGGCTGATCGGGCGAAGTGAGCAGCAAGCCGACAATTCCGTCGAGCGCAACCTGCTGCGCGGGCTCTCCACGCACGCTGCCGCCGGCGTTGTTCAGCGCAAAGTAATAGCGCGCTGCTTCGGCAGGATCCTGCGTGCGCAACGAGAGCTGCGCCATCGTATCGAGTTCCTCCGCAGTCCACGCCGCGTGGCACCCGTCTTTGCTTTGGCGATAGTCCGCGAGCGCCTGGCGCGCTGCATCGGTGCGGCCCTGCTGCTGATAGAGCCAGAAGATGCGCGCGGCTGCGTTCAGATCGTCGGGGTTCTTCCGGAGCCGTTGCCGAGCATCCAGAAGGAACTGGCGCTCGGTGCGCGTCTGATTCAGCAGCTCCATGTAGCTTGCGATCAGCTCATCGGGCCATAACGGCGCGAAGCCACGGTCGTAAACCGCCAATGCTTTCTCGATAGATCCGCCGCGGTATTCCACCAGCGCCGTCGCTTTCACCGGGAACACCGAATCGGAAGGAAAGGCCTGCTGATAAGCGGCGATCACCTTCCGCGCATCGTCAAAGCGCTTTGCACCGGCGAGGAAATTGAATTGATCGCTATACACCGAGGCGCTCTCGGGATAGCGGCGGACCCACGCCTGGTAGATTGCGGCGACTTGAGCATCGGTGAGTTGTGCGTCGCCCTTCAACGCGAGAGCCCGCTCAAAAGCCTTCCACGAGCGCTGGCCGCGTACATCGGAGCTCTGTTCTTCGTTTGCGGCTGGAGCTGCGGCCACTTCCGTCAGCACAGTGATCTCATCGTGCCAGCGCAGTCGGCGATGATAATAGTCCGCCAGCTCCAGCTTTGCGCCGGTTGTGTCGCTGGCATGTGCTGCGAATTGCTTCCAGTCAGCCTCGGCCGCGGTAAAATCCAGCGCCTGCTCATCGGCGCGAGCACGCAACGCGTACAGGTCAGCCCGCTGCTGTGACTGCTTCACCAGGGTGCTCAGCTCGGCTCGCGCCTCGGCCGGCGGCCGTGGATATTGAATTTTCACACCGGCGGCGTCCATGGCGCGATAAAGCGCATTTTCAATCTCGCTGCCGGCCACGGTGAATTGCATCCATTTGGGCAACTCGGCGCGGGCCGCCAGCAATGCGAGAAAGCTCGCCGGCAGTAAGGCTGCGGAGATTACGGCAATGCGCAGTGAGGTGGACCGGGGCGCGGAGCATTTAGGGAAGCACTTCAATGGACACCTCCTCGGTTCCAATGTTGTGCGCAATGTCTTCGGCGGTAACGGTCAGCTTGTATTCGCCAGGCGGCAGCGAAGACGGAATTGTGAGCGTGCCGGTGTTGGTTCCGGCTGCGGGGTTCCAGTGCAGGCTCACCGGAGCGGCTCCGTCGATGTGCGCAATCAGATCGCGTGTGCTGGCCGAAGCGCGCGCCCTGATGTTGATTGGCTGGCCGGGGTGAAAGTCGCTGCGATCGAGCGAGATCTTGACCGTGGGCGGCGTGCTGGCGATGACGAATGTCTTGGCCTCGCGATAGACATTGCCGCGCTTGTCGCGCAGAATCAGGCGCACGCTGTAGGTGCCGTCTTTCATATCCACCGGGGCAAGGAAGCGTGTCTGCCACACTTCATCGTCGCCGAGATAACGCAACGGCTTGGTCAACCCGAAGGGGAAGATCGCGATGACCGAGACGATCGACGCATCGGTGTGCACGCGCAGCACCGGATCGCCCGGCCGGATGACGCGCGGCCGCAGCAATGCCCTGGGCACCGCCAGGAAAGACGTGTACGGTGTAACGAATTTGTAGATGCGCGAGAGGCGAATGATTTCGTTTACGGCGGCATCGGTCTCGCCCTTGCGAGCAATCTCTTCGAGCAGTGCATTCACGCGCGCCTGCGCCCACAGCCGCGGCAGGCCGGGGTGGTCGAGTTCCTCGGCGGGAAGTGCAACGCGAGCCGTTGCGTCGAGAGGCGCTCCATCGCGATTGGCGCGAGCTTCAAACGTTACCTTTTTCACCGGCTGCAGATACTCGCCTACCCAGGTTGCCTCCGAACCGGTATAAACCGAATCGTCGAGCGGGTATATCTCCTGTGCCGCGGCCGGCGGCGTCAGCGCAAGCCCGAGCTGCGAGACCGGGCTGCGCACAATCTTCGAGAGAAAGATGTCGAGTTTGGCGTCAAGCGGCTCGGTTGAGAGTACGCTGATCATCACTCCATCGTTCTTTGCCAGCATGCGCATAAGCATCAGGTTGGCGTCGTCTCCCACCGCAAATACTTCTGTCCGAGGGCGGTTGGCGGCCTGTTTCCACTGCTGCGTATAGGCTGCGGCGATTTTGCCATCGGTCAAGGTGCCGCGGTCGGCGTCGCCATCGCTCAGCAGAACAATGTAGCTGTTCGCCACCGTACACTGCGCAAGCCCTGCCGCCAGTCCCTTGCTCAGATCGGTGCCTCCGCGTAAACGGCTCGCACGCACAAAGCTCAGCGCGCTCTGCACTGTCGCGGGATCGGCAGCCACGGGATGCGGCTGAAATTCGCTCACATCCTGGTTGAAGAGCAAAACGTTGAAGTGGTCCTGCGGCCGCAGAATGAGCAGCAGCTTTTCCAGCGCCCCATAACTGCGCTCAAGCTTCTCCCATTGCATCGACAGCGAATTGTCAAAGAGAACAACAATGTTGCGCAGCGCGCCGTTGTCTGCCGATGCGCCAGCCTGCTGCGCGCCCCGGCCTTCGCCCACCAGCACGCTCGCCTCAAAGAATCCGGGCTGGCTCGCGGGTTTCTGGGGCGAGGTTTCGTCGGGCTGCGGCTCGTCGGGCCGGGGCTTGCGAAAGGTAAGCACTCGCAATTGGTCTGAAATCGCAGGGTCGATCTTCCAGCTTGCGGCCAGGTCTTCGGTGAAACTCACGCTGCCGGCCTCGAACGAACCCCGCACCGTATGCCCGTCATTCCGCGCGATTGTGAGCGGCATCGTCTTCGACAAGACCTGAAAGTCCTGAATGGCGAACGGCGAGCCCAGGGTGAAATTGATCTTGAGATGGCCGGCCTCCTGCTGCTGGTAGGTGTCGGGCCGGAGCGGAAAAACGTATTGCGACTTAAAGCTGTTGATTTCGATCTTCTGATGATATTCGAGCTCGAGCCGTTTGGTTCCGTATGCAGGAATGGGCGCGATATGCGCCGAAAACAGCGACGACTGGCGCGCGGAATCCTCAGTGCGCTCGCCCATCTCCAGCAGGCCGGGGTCGAGTTGCTGCGCGCGCACGTCCTCGTAGATCTCGCGCGCCTTTCGCCTCGTGAGGATGACGGCCGGAATGCGCACCGTACCGTCCCACACGGCAAAATCTGAGACCGAGCTGCCCGTCGGCAGCGCGAAAACATAATTCCCTTCCTGCGGCATCGCGGTGTGGTTCGAAAAGATCTGGAGCACAAAGACGCGCGCGTCGCCATTCTCAATCGTGATGTCAACTTGCATCTCGTCGAGGGACAGAACGCGCGGATCGGGCTGCGTGCTATTGCCCGGGATCAGGACTCCCGCGTCGGCAAAACCTGCGCGAGTAAGCACGCAAAACGCCGCGGCCGCAAGCAGTATGAGCAAGCGCGAGCCTTCTATTGCTCCGCTTTTCATTGCGCCAGTCTCCTTTCGGCCACGCGAACCAGCCCGTTGTCAGTGCCGATGTAGATTTCGCCATCGCGCTCGGCGAGCGCGGTGACATTCATTGACGGCAGCCCTGCAGTCCACTGGCGCCATCGGCCCGTGTCGCGGTCGTAGATATAGAGGCCGTCGCTCAGCGTACCGGCAAGCACGTGCGAAGGCGTCACCAGCATCGCGTTGAAGTTCACTTCCATGGCACGCGTAGCGTGCTCGAAGGCGGCGAACTGTCCGTCGGGCCCGAGCCGCATCACGCCCGCGCCGTAGGTGCCAACAAACCACTGATCGCCTACCGGCACGAGGGCCGTGATCCAGTTGTGCTTGAGCGCGGAGTTGGTGACTGTAAAGTTGCGCACGACGTTTTTGTTCTGCAGCAACGAAATGCCGCCCAGCGTTCCGGCCAGCACGCGATCCTGGCTCACCCCCAGCGCGTAGACGTGGTTGTTTACCAATCCTTCAAAGGCATACAGGCTCTCAGCTCCGTCGCGATTGAGAAAGGTAAGGCCTGCGGGCGTGGCAATGGCCAGCCCATCGCCATAAGTCTCAACGTCGGTCACGTCTTCTGCGATGAGGCCGTCGTGCCTGCCGAGCACGCGGTCGAGCCTGCCATGTTCGTCAAAGAGGGCAAGCCCGTTGGCCGTGGCGACATCGATGCGCGCGTTGCGGTTGTCGGCCAGAATGCGATTCACGCAGAAGATGTGCTCATCCTCGTAATGGGTCGCCTTCTTTATGTCTCCGCCGATAGCGGCAATGTCGAGCCCCCGATCGAAGTAACCGATCCACAGCGCGCCATCAGGCGCGAATGCGAGCGCCGAAATATTGCTGTCGGTCAAGAGCGGGCGCGCGCTATCGACGACCGGGCGCCAGGAGTTTTCTGCGCTGTTCTTTTCGAGCAGCCCCTCATTCGTGACTGCAATCGGGCCATCCTGCGTATTGAAGAACGCGTTCGCGGCTAAGGTATTCGGCGCTGGTGCGGCGCCTGCTCCCTCAGCACGAATGCGCCGGGCGATTCCGGGGCCCAGGCTCGATGCCAATGTCCGGGCGTCGAGCGGCACGCTCACAATGCCTTCATCCACCGTGCCGACTGTGAGGGATTGATCATCCACGCCCAGGGCCTGGGCAAAGTAGTTCTTGGCCAGCACCCGTTGCAACTGCCCATTCTCAAACTCCGCTACGCCCAGCGGCGTGCCGGCGTAAACATCCGGTCCGCGAACCGCGAGCGAGGTGACATCGTCGTCGGGCAGGCCTTGCGCCGAAGCAAATGTATCCGCGGTGCCGCCGTGAAAGTGAATCAACCCCGCGTCCTGCGTGCCTGCCCAAAGATCGCCGGCATCGCCGGCAAGCGCGGTGATGCTGCGACCCGAGAGTTCGGGATGCAGATAATTCAAATTGCCCGAACCGTTGCCACGCGCGCCGCCAGCGTAAACCAGCAAACCAAGTTTGCGCGTGCCCAGCAGGACGTCGCCCGTCGAGAGCGGAAGAATTGCAGTCACGTCACGCGCCGCGGCCTCGCGTGGCAGGACTTCGACAAAGGTGCTGCCGTCAAATCGCAGCAGACCCGAGCCCCGAGTCGCAATCAACAACTCAGGCTGCGTTGCGCCTCGGGGCGTTCCCACTGCAAGAGCCACAAGCGGCGCGGCGGGAAGCTCCAGGCCGGGGCGAAAACTTCTCGCGGGAGTGCCATCGGCGTTGATCTCGAATAGGCCCGTCGGGCCACACAGATAAATGCGCCCGTTATAAACCGCGCCGCTGGTCCACTTTGCGGGCGAGCTGATCCACTCGACCGCGACGTTCGTGGCCGGGCTCAGCACGCGGCTTTCAAACTGAATTTGTTGGGCGGAGTTGGCCTCAGCAGCGGCGGAACGGAGCGAGTGCTGGAGCCGAATATAGAAGACAAGTGACAGTCCAGCAGCGGCAACAATCGTTGCCGCCGCGCAAAGTGCCGAGACTCTCGCGTGCTTCTTGAATGGATTCCAGACTCGCATCCGTTCCTCCCCATTCGCGAAGGCTGCGCCGTCCACGCCGCATTCGCGCACTCAGAAAGTGCACGAGTAGAACCATACTGTAAGTTGTTCAAAACAAGATAAGGTCTTTTAGGAATCGCTGGTTTGGGACGTGTCAGGCGAAACACAGTGTGTCAGGCAGCAGACGGTGATCGAGCGTGGTTGCAGTTCTTGGATCGCTGCGTTTTGGGGGCATGAGCGGCTGGATTTGGCGTTACTGAAATGTAAACATGCGTGCAGAAATAATTACATGGAATTTAGGACGAATTAAGCCAAAATTGGCCAATAATGGCTGTTTCAGAGCTTTTTGCGTAAACAAATGTAACAGGATTCCTGTTGTTACATTTCTGCATACAATTGAATTGTAAGAAGGTTAGGTCGTGGATAGCCTATTACTTTTCTAATTACCCCGGGGGAGGGGGTGGGGGGGAGGTAATTTTCTAGTAACAAGAGACAGGGAATAGGAAGTAGGGACTGGGGAATAGGGAATAGGGAATAGAAAACAGCCGCCGCACCACTCATACAACGAGTATGCGCCGGGAGGGGGAAATTATCGGCAATCGACCGTTCGGGGGAAAAAGAGGGCCGTTTGCTCGCGATGAGAGATGCCTTCCACATCTCGCATCGCTTGCAAACGGCTTAATCAAAGAGAGGTAATTCAGAGAGGCAAGTCAGTTCTGGAGGAAAAAGTTGTCTGGTTTCTGACCTTCGCGGGGCCAATCCCTAACGAAGGTCACGGACAAGTTGGTTAACTGCGAGCGTAGTGGTCTAACTGCGGCTGCAATGCTCTAACTGCGGGCGTAAACCTCGAGCGCCATGCGGCTGGGAATCGTGATGGTGCAGCCGTGCTGGGCGACGAGGCGGCGGTTCTTGAAGATTGAAAGAGTCCGGGTGACAGTCTCGCGGGAGGCGCCAATGAACTCGCCGATCTGCTCGTGAGTGAGTGAGACCCGGCAGCGCGCGTTGGTTTCCTGCTGCGGAGCCGAGTCGGTCATCTGCTGCGGAGCCGCTTCGCTCCAGCCCAGCAGCAGCCGAGCCAGCCGCTCAGGAACCGAGGAGGAGAGCCCGACCATGCGCAGTTGCTCGCAGGCCTGGTTGAAGCTGCGGCTGATCTCGCGGGTAACAACTTCGTAAACCTCGGGATGCCGCGCCATGAAGTGGAGAAATGCCTGCCGCGAGACGTGCGCGATCTTCGACGGGTAGAGCGTGTCGGCGGTCATCTCGTAGCCATTGCCCGATAGAGTTGAAGAAAGCCCGAGTACTTCGCCGGCTTTGGCGATGCGCAGGCTCAGGCGGCGGCCGTCGCTGGAGTTGATGGAGAGCTTTACGTCGCCTTCGACAATCACCATCACGCCGGCGTTTTCCTGGGTCTCGGTGAAGAGAACCTTGTTGGCGGGATGCGAAATGGGAACCAGGAGCGTATCAAAATCAGCCAGGGCAGCAGCGGAAAGCGCGCTGAAGAATTCGCTCTTCATGTAAGGCTTGGTGATTGCCGCGATGCTCTTCTCGGTTTGCATGTTTTTACTCCGCGTCCAACGGTTGCAGGTTCTCGCGCGTGACCTCTCCGGCAAGATACTGCGTCCAGGGTGTGCCGGTCAGGATTTCGGCTTGCGTCTGGGAGTAGATCGCTCTCAGAGCCCGAATTCCAGCCGCGTCGGCAAAAGTGGTGTCACGAAGATCGAGAACAAGCTTGCGCGTGTTCAGAGTTGGCTTTGATTCTGACCACAGACGGTCAAGTTCGGCCGTCCATGGTCCAGCAAGTCGTCCTTCCAGCTTGATCACCATCTCTGCTGCGTTGGCTTGAAGTGTGATTCGTAACGCCATGCCCGGTATATGGCACGGCGGGGGCCAAACTCGGTCGTCACGGCAGGCGACGGCTGTGGGCGCATGAATCGAAAGGGGTTAAGATTCTTTGAAGAGCGATCTGGATCATTTGCGATGAGGCCGATGGGACGAAGTGACGAAGACGATATTTCGTCACGAGACGATCAGTCGTCGCGGGAGGGGTTGGAGGGGATGGGTTGGCGAGCTCCGAACGCGCCACTGCAAACGACCGCAAACCCCGTTTCCGGGATGGAGGCCCCAGGACTTGATGGACGGACGCAGGTTGCTCCCGGTGTGGCGACATCGGGGACCTTGCGCACCGGCTCCTTCACCTTGGGCGCTCTGCTCACCGCATTCCTGCTGATCGTGACAGCCTTGAGCTATCTGCCGGTATTAACGCTCGGCCCGATCCTGGAGCACCTGAAGTCCGGGATATAGGCTGCAGTCCGGAATATATTTTCACTCGAAATTCGCAATTCTGAAGCGTAGGAGATGCCGGGCACGAAGCCGGCGGTTCACTTTTGGCAGGCCTTGTTGATTCCCGGTCCGGCGATCTGAACGACGGGCTTGACATTCCTCGACGCACCAAGGTCCGCCCCGCGGCGGTTCCCTGCTGTCAAGAGCAAGCTTTTCAATCTGCTCTATTTAACCTTCGCTTGCATGGTTGTCGATTTCCGGATTATGATGCGAATAATGAAGGGGTGGCGTGTTCCACTCCGCCCCGGCAGCCCAGATTAAAAGACGAGAAATTCTGAAGTCTACCTAATTTTCTGCTCCATTCTCAGGCATCAACCCCGTAGAGATTCGAACGGGTTGTGAGCTTCCTTAGCCGGTACGCGATTTGCCAGTTGCGGAAATGGCATCGGAGCGGGTTATAATCCTGCTCACTAATTCGTTCATTCCTCTTCATCCTCATATCGCAGGTTCAACTTTCGGAATTCTCAGGCAATCGGATCTGATTCGAAGCCGCCTATCGGGACTTCGCGAGAATCGGCAGCCGTATTTTCGACACGATATTAGTCGAGCTGCCCGTTGGGTTCAGCACCTTGGTTTTTCAAGGGTAGACTGTGTCCGGCACGGGATAAGAGGCCTCCACGGCCCACAAGGATCCCCAAGAGGGAATAAACACTTTCGCAATCGCAACTGGATTTACCAGTAAACCAAATTGAGTACAACCGAATGGGAAGGGGCACGGTGATGAGGATTCATCTTCGCTCTCTGGCTATATTGGCGCCGGCAATCGTGTGCTTCAGTTCGCTGCTGGCCGTTGCAGCGCCACGGACGGGCGCAACCAGCGGTTCCGCCAATGTTACGGCGGACGGCCCGGCAGGGGCTTCGGCCCAGATGCCTCAGATGGCTGTGATTCCTGGCCCCCTGCGTTCATTTCTGCGCATGGCAGGCATCAGTCAGCAGGTGAGCGGCGAAGATGTTTTGCCGATGCTGGCCCGCAACGTAACCCTGTGGGGCCGGGAAGGAAACCATGAAACCGAGTATCTGGTGCTGTTGACGCGGTATGTTGAGTTTGCGCGAGCCGTGCAAGCGCTCACCGGCCCCGATGGTGCGGTCCACGTCGACGGTTGCGCCGATGCGTCAAAACTGATTGCAACGCTCGGTTACCGCTTCGAACACACCTGCGGCCAGCCCAACTCGACTCTGGTTACATCGAACGCCGATCACGCATTTCTGACGGTGGATTCGGGATTTCCGCTGGCAAGACTCGAAGAGTCGCTGGCCCAGCACAGCCCCTTCAAATTCGAATTCCCGGTGACGCAGGTGCCGGTGCTGCTGACGCAGCAGCAATGGGCTGAAGCCGGCGGGTTGGGGAAGAACGGATCTCAGGATGTGCTCGACATTCTGCTGCACGATGCGCAGATGGACCGGCTTTATTCGGCGCTGGCCCATTGCGATCCTGAAACCAGGATTGAGCTGGCGAAATCGCCGGGATTGAGGAAACTGCTTCCGGTGGCGCCGCTGCTCGATTTCTACGGATCGCGGATCACGATTCGCTCCGGCCAGGTGGCCGTGCCAGGTGGCTCCGACAGCGACTGGCAGGATCTGGTTGGCGCAAGCCCCAAGGCGCCGGGAGAGTTTGTTGTCAACCTGTTGAGCAAGGACCGCGGCTGGCTGGGAGCATACTTTGACGCTCTTGCGCGCGTCGATCAGCAACAGCAGGCACAGTTGACGCAGGGCAATCGGCTTAAGAAGCTGTACTCCGCGTACAGGTCTTCTGCCGGCGACTTCTCGGCGGCGGAAGGAGTGTTTGCCAGAAACTCGAACCTGCTGCTGTTGTTTTCGCGGGTGGAGTGGGACGCGCAGGGGCAACCCAAAGTGCCGGGCGATCTGACCGCATGGAAGGCGATCCTGGCAAAGGATTTTGGGTCGACCAGCCACCACGAATGGGCCAAGCACGCACGCGGCGTGGATTCGCCGGAGCGGCTGCTCGAAGATATGGTGGCCTATTCAAACGTGGAAACCGATGCCGGCCCACTGCAGATCTACCTGTCGCTGAGCGCGATCAATGCGCAGCGGGCGCCGGAGCCGGGAATCTCTGAAGACACGGCGCGGCTGCTTGGCGACCACTTTGCCCGATACACCAACTGGTACTCGATCTTTGTCGAATTCCCGCAGCTCGACGACAAATCAATCAAGCAATTCATCGATATTGCAGACAACATCGACAGGCTGCCGAACGCGGCACACCGTTCCAACGCCCTGGGCGCGTTTCAGGCCAATATCGGGATGTGGGAGATCCTCGCCAGGCAGGGGCAGATTGCGAAAGCGAATGTGAACGAGTCGTGGCAGGGCGCACTCGCACCCTTCACCACGATTGGAACTCAGGAGCAGCTGTTTGACGCGGCCCGCAGCTCGTTGAATGCGGTGATTGTTGCGGCCGGAGGGAAGGCCGGCGCAAGCCAGGGCGAGATTGTGAACCTGCTTGCGGGCCCTACCCAAACCACCCCGGAAGGCCGGCGGGTGCACGAAGAGCTAGCGCGGAGAATCCGGTCGGTGCTCGACGATCAACGGCTGGTATCGCTCGATACCCTCTACGGCCTTTACGACGGATTGAACGCGATGGCTCACGGCGGCGCGCCGGCCGACAATCTGGTTGAGCTGGCCGGGAATCTGCGCGAGTTTGAACTGCCGCGGCCAATTTTCAGTGGCAGTGAAAAGGCATCATGGTCGCCTGCGATTTACACCAGCCGGCACGCCGAGCTGCAGGTTCGCACTGACCTCAAGGCCGTAATCAGCAACCCCGGAACTCCGGCGCAACTTGAAGCGGCGCGGGGCAAGCTGACTCCGTTTCTTCGCGATACGCTGGTGGGCCTGAACTACGCCTATTACGAGCCGCCCGGCGCCCAGGTGCTGCACAACAATCCTCTATTCGTACGCTCGCACGATTTCTCTACGTTTTCAGTGCAGGGCGTGCAACGCATCTGGGGTGCGCCTGAACTTGTGGGCATTGGCGTGACCGCGGGGGGCGGCGCGTACCTGATGGGCTCGCTTGCCGATCTGCCCTACGCTTTGGCCCAGGTGGAGGAAGACTTTATCGTGCCCTCCAACGTGCAGGCACTGATCTGGAAGGAGACCGTGCCGCAGTTGCTGGTGAGCGGAGTGATGCCGCGCTGGTGGGGTGTGAGCCGGGACGAACTGCACGCGGCTGCGCTTTATCAGCGGGCCGGTGAAGAGCTGCTCGACGCCGCGAGTACGAACCTTCAATTGCGCAAGGAGGTGATCGGAATTTTTGCGGATTATATGCCGGAAGGCCGCCTGGCCAGGATTCAATTGGCGCTCAGCCAGCAGGGAGGGTCCGAGAAGTGGGCAACCGAGATCGCTCCCTCAGATTGCTTCCACCTCGCCGTCAATTACCGCACGCGTTTCCCGGCAGAAGCCCGCGGTTCGGGAACAGCGCTGAAGGAACTGGATGAGTTGGCGGACAAAGATCCCAAGGCTGCCGATCCCGAGCGAATCTCGGCAGATTTTGGAGTTCCGCATCCTGCGATGGAACAGAACGACCGACCCTCGCTGGTTGAAACAGGAGTGTTTCCCGTTTCAGGCGGCTACACGAACCGGCTCTTCGGCGAGTCATGGGAGTCGTCGAACCTCTATTGGGCGCGCGTTGCCGATGACAAAGGTTATTCCCCGGTGATGCTGAACCTTCTGGTGCCGGAGTTGACCCGGCAAATGGTAACCAGGATTTTTGCGACCAACGTTGATGACTGGCCGGCGATCCTGCGCGCCATGAGGCAAACCGGCGAGGAATTTGAGCAGGGCAAGATTTCGGTAGCGGTCAACGCGGTTTCAGGGCAGTAAAGCAGTAAAATCAGTGCTCGACTTCCGCGCGCGATCGTCAATGGCTGAATGCAGAATACGGCAAATGAGAGTGAGACTCGGGATGATGACGAAAAAGAACATAAACGCCTGCCTCGGGATTATGACGGGGCTGCTATTGGTAGCGGGATCGGAGCAGCGGCCCGCCGCGCAGGACGATACGACCAACTTCAAAGTAAACGTGGTGCTGGTGCAACTCGAAGTGGCTGTCACCGACCATGCGGGAAACTACGTTTCGGGGCTGCGCCCTGAGGATTTCGCGATCACCGAAGACAAGATTGCTGAGAAGATCGCCACCTTCGAAGAGGGCAACAAGGTGATTCGCCAGGCCACGGCTCCTGACGCGACGGCCAATGCGGCCGTCAGCGCGCCGCCCCAGCCGAAAGCGTCTGTAAACACAGATGACGCGAGCACTGAGCTGGGCAAAATCGCCGGATCGAGCGTCTTTATTCTCTTCGATACCAGCAACTACATGTATCGCGGATTTGTGTTTGCGCAGGATGCAATTACCGACTTCGTGCAATCGCTGGATGGGTCGACCAAGGTTGCGTTCTACTCCTACAGCAGGAATCTCTCGCGGGCCGCCACCCTCACTGGCGACCGGTACCGCATCGAAAATGGCGTGCGCAGCACGGTTGCCGGCGACGATGCCGCACTTTACAACAGCCTGCTGATGACCGTTGAAGATGCCGCCCAGCTGAAAGGGCGGAAAGCGATCGTGGTGTTTTCGAACGGCCCTGACAACGCCAGTTCGGTGCCGCCTGAGGACGTTGCCGATCTCGCCGAATCGACCGGTACCATTATCTACATCATCAGCACGCGCCAGGCGCAGAGCGATCCAGTTTCCGCAGCGGCCTTTGCCCGCATGAGCAAGACCACGGGCGGCAAAGCCTATTTCGCCCCCAACTGGCGGCAGGAACAACAGGCATTCACTTCCATCCGCGAAGACCTGGGCCACCTTTACACCATCAGCTACTATCCGCAGCCGAACCAGAATCGCGGCTGGCGGAATATCCAAGTAAAGCTCACTGGCCAGAACATGCAGAGATACCACATCCGCACGCGCGACGGATACAGGCTGCTCCAGCCTTCAATTCCGACCGCCCCGCTGCCGGCAGCAACGGAGGCCTCATCAACCACCGGCATGCGCTAAAGCAGAATCGGAGTCGGTGTAAGGCGAGTCGATGTTGCTGGGCGCCGTTTTCCCTTAAGGAAAACGGCGCCCAGTGCAATTTTCGCGATCCCTGCAGTAACTGCGATGTTGCCGCAGGGTCGGGGACTTTCAGAAGTTTCTGGCCAGAAACTCCTTCAGGGTTGTCACCCGGAATGTTGCATCTCCGGTTTCCACCCGCACCAGCAGCATTGCGGCGGTAAGTTGATTGTTGAAGTCCACGGCTGCCGAGGTGTCGGGCGAAGCCACAGCGGAAAGATTGTTCTCGATCTCCTGCTGCTCCCGCGCCAGATCGTTCAGCTTTGAATTTTGCGCGGCGATCGCGTCGGCAACCTGCTGGCGCAGTACCTCCAAGTTGCGCACCACGTCGCCCTCTTCAACCTTCTTCCAGTCTCCGTAGGCGCTGGCGGCGCGGTCCAGATGGCGATCGATGGCGCTGCCGGCAAGGTTGTAGCTCACGGAAAAAGCTCCATAGGGCTGCGGGGTATAGGCCACGGGATTCACCTGCTGGTGCACGCCCACCTGCAGCGCAACGTCCCAGTTGTTCTGCCGGTTCAGTTTGTCCAGCGCCTGCTGCTCAGCTACTTCGTTGGCCTGCTTCTCATTCACCAGCTGCTTGAGCGGTGTATCGCTCAATGGCGGCGAATAAATACCGGCAATCTTCAATTGCGTATCGGCGCGGTCTGCGTCGAGCTTGATCTTTGTGGTTTGAAGCGTGAAGAGCATGAGCCGCGTGGCATTCTGCTCGGCCAGCATCGAGCGCGTCTTCTCCATCAGCGCATCGAGCTGCCGGGAGGCCTGGTCAATGAGGGCCAGCCGATTGTTGAGCGCGTCTTTCTCCAGGTGTGCAGTGGCGTATTGGATCGCCAGTTGCGCGCTGGAGGTCGTCTTGTATAAATCGCAGTTGCGGCGCGCGGCCTCCATGGTGAGTCCGGCCTTGCGCAACGACGAAAGACCAAGCGATGCCCCGCCCACCAGTTGCGTGGGCAAGCCCGTTTCAGACTGGGTCAATCCGCCCGACGCGGTCGGGGTGCGCAGAAGATCGCTCTGGGCCTGTGCCTGTTCGATCAGGTAATTGCAATAGGCGGCGTCAGCCGGATTCTGCGCACGGACGGCCGCCGCAGCCACGAGAACCGGCAACAGCAAAACAAACCACAACTTGCCTTTCATCCAAAGCTCCTCTTTGGTTCAATGCGGAAGAGAGAATTGTTCTTAAAACAGCAGCGGCTTGCTACCCAGAAACACCGTCTTCGATTTTGCCGACTCGGGATGCGTCAGATCCATCTGGATCAGGAATCCCCGAATCTGGGTCTTGAAGATCGGATGCGTCGCCTGTTGTTCTCCGGGAAAGACCTGCTTTACCACCCCAACCCTGCGGCACAGCACCATGTTCAGGTAACAATCGTAGATGGGACTGCCGGGGTTTGCGCCGGCCTGGTCGTCGTAAGGCACAAAGGCGAAGTAAATGCGCTGCTGGCCTGAGGCATTCAAATAATACGGACTCTGCTTGGCGGTCTGGATCGCTTCACGGAGGCGCTGAATCTGGCGGTTCTCCTCGGTCAATTGCTTCTCGGCCACCTGGATTGCCACATCGAGCTGACCGGCCTCGGAGCGCAATTCCGACTGCTTTACCAGTACGTCGAGTGTGCCGGTCCCGGTGGTGGTTTTGTCGAGCACTGAGTCGGTGAGCAGCACCTCGGCGATCTTGCTGTCGGTCAGGCCGTCTTCGGTCTGATTCAGCGCGGCAAGTTCCGATGTTGCGTCGCTGCGCGTGATGAGCCCCGCGGCCAGGTCCTTTTGAATATCGGCCCGCGTGCTGTCGAGCTGTTCCATCAGGGCCTGTGTTTTCTGGTTGTCAGTCAGCTTCTGCTTATCGAGCGCCGCAAGCTCCGGCCCCGTGGTGCGATCGTGCGCCTGCTCGCGAACAATCGCCGTTTCAAGCTCTGGCTCCAGCGGCACCAGCGATGCGCGATGCGCCTGCATCTCTTTCAGGCCTTCTTCGAGCTTGGCCGTATCCACTTTCAGGTCTTCAATGGTCTGCTGGCTGGTGACCAGCTTTTCGCGGAAGTCGAGAGACTTTTCGTCCTGCGCCGAAAGGATGACTGGAGCGGCCCAGGTGCTGTTCACTGCGTAAAAGCCCATGACGAAGGCGTAACAAACCACGCCGATCAGCACCAGGTAAAGCACCGTGACGGCGAAGATGCGATAGGTGGTGAGCATCAGCCGGTAATGAAGCGGCTGTTTCGCTGCGCCCTTTTTTGCGGTTGCGGTGGGTACGGGTTCAACTGCTTGCGTTGCCAACGGCTTCCTCCGTTTGTTGTTTGGTGCGCGTGCCCCAATCGGCTGAGTCCATGGTGCACAGCGCCAGCGGCGTAAGAAACAGGCTGCTGACAATGGCCCATGCCACGTATGCGCCGAAGGCGATCGGATGGTCGATAGCCTCTCGCGCGCTGAACTTGTTAATCCACCAGGTGAGCACCGCAGCCAGCGCGAGTGCCGTGACCATGGGCACCGGGCCGGTCCACGCCATGGGATCGGTGGTGAGTGAAGTTATAACCACGAGCAGCCCGACGATTGCGCCCAGGGGCGTGAGCACCAGCGTGAGCACGGTATTGGGATGCAGCTTCCATACATGGCGCGGGAGCGAGCGCAGTGTGAAAAAGAAGTCGCGCACAATGCTGCGCCGCCACCTGAGCTGCTGCTTGAACAGCTGGGAAAGGTTGTTGGGCACGGTCGTCCAGCACAGCGCTTCGTTGTCGATGTAGGTGCCGTAGCCGCGCAGCAGCGTCTGGTGCGTGAGAAAGCGGTCTTCGCCCTGGTTTACCGGAATTCCAAACCAGTGCCGCGCGCGGATCGATGGCTCGATCTCCAACAACAGCTCGCGGCGTATCGCGAACAGGCAGCCGCTGATGCAGCACACGCTGCGCGTCCAGTTTTCAGGAATCTTGTAGAGTTGGAAGGCCGTGTAATAGACGATGGTCTGGATGGCGGTGATGACGCCCTCGTTGGGATTGCGCACGCCCACGCGGCCGCCCACCGATCCGATACCGGGCTCGCCGAAGCATGCAGTGAGTTCGCGGATTGCCTCCGGATGAAAGATGCAATCGGAGTCGATGGAGATAATAACTTCGGCCGTCGAGTGTTGCAGGGCGTTGCAAACCGATCGCGCCTTGCCGCAGTTCTCCTCGTTGCGGCCTACCCGGATGCGGATGTTGGTGAAGTCCCGCTGTGCCTTCAGCATCCATTCGTAGCTGTCGTCGGCAGAACAGTCGTCTTGCGCAATCACTTCGAATTTTTCATTCGGGTAGTTGCTCTTGCTGATGCTTTCAATAGTCTCGTAGACCGTCTTGCCCTCGTTATAGCAGGGCATCAGCACGCTCACGGTTGGCTCATAGTCATAGTTCTTCCGAACTTTGGCCCCAGGATGTCCCACCCGGAGAATCAAGCCCATTAGATACTTCGCCACTGAAATCACCAGGCAAAGCAACATGATGAGCCACATCAGTACCGGAGCCATGTGAGGCCAGCCTCGCTAGGTGCAAACTGCGTGTTGATCTGATCTCCGTCGCTGCTGGCCAGCATGAAGGCTACGGGCTTCAGCCCGTACGTCAACTAGTTGGAATCGACCCCGGGGCTTTAGCCCCCCGAAGTGCTTGTTCCAAGCTGACTCATCAGCGCCTGTCGAGCGATGGAGCGACCACCCCTTGCCGGTCGACGCAGCGGGTAACGCCAGAAATCAATATCCCCTAAAGCAAATGACGTGAATCTGAAAATTTAGTTTCGCTGCGCACTATTCTACCTGCCAGGTCAGGCCATCGGCGCTGGTCCAATGAACGCCTTTATCGGTGACCATTTCAAACAGCGGCGCAGGAGCTGGCTTTGCCTTGTCGATTGGCGCAGCTTTGGCTCGTGGAGCTGCCTTGGTTTCCGGAATTGCTTCGGGCTCCGGAGCGGACTCCACTTCGATCGAAGGCGTAGAATTCTCGACGGTCACGCTCTCACTCGCTGCTCCGACCCGCAAAGTGAAATTGACAACGTTCGCTTTTGAAGCGGTAACCGCAACGTTGCTCAGGCGGCCGCTCATAAATCCGCGCGCGGTTGCTTGAACGTCGTAGTTGCCCGGCTCAAGACCCGCGACAACGTAGCGGCCATTCGCATCGGTGGTAATTGAGCGCTTGAGCCCTCGCTGCGGGTCGGCGATGGTAATGGCAGCGCCGGGGATTACCGCGCCGGACTGGTCAGTGACTGTGCCGGTGAGAGCAATCTCCCCCATCCTGGCAACCGCCGCGCCCTGCGGTAAGGCTGCCAGGGTGCCCATGCTTGCTCCCGGCTCTCGAAGCGCAAACGTCATCACGGACGCGATCGCTTCAACCCTCACTGCGCGGCCCTTCCAGACTGCCCGGACCCGCTCCCAATGCTGGCCTGAGTCGTTGCTCACAAACACTGTGTGATGGGTGTCAATGGCCAGCACGATCGGTCCCCGCGTAGCCGACGACAGAAGCGGCAAACGGCTGGGCAAAGGCTGCCGCGTAAGGTTGAGGGATGCGGTGGCCCGGCCGGCGAGCACAGCATCTACCTGGGCCCCGTTCGCTGTGACCGGCGCCGGCGTCTCCGCTTGCACCTGCACCGTTTGATTCGCAGTTTGCTGCTGGCTGTTTTGCTGCAGGCCATTTTGTTGTTGCCCGTTTTGCGCGTTCGCCTCAGCCTGCTGCAAATTGTTGTTCGACTGAGCGAGTCCGCCAATCGCCCCGCCATGGAAGGCGCTCGACGGCGCAATGGCCTTCTGCGCCGGTTGATTCTGGCTGACAACGGCATTGTTGGATGCCGACACAAATGAGCTAGTCGGGCTTTGCGCCGGTAACGATTGAATGGATTGGTCCTGGACCACTCCTGCCTGCGGAGCGGCTGCCTGGTGAGCGGTGGGCCGGCCTGCGGCGGTCAGACCGTTTACGAAGATCGAAGTCTCTCGCGGAGCGCTGGGGGCCGGCGGAGGAGGAGCCGGCGACGCGGTAGCGGCTTTTGGCGGGCGAGTCGCAGCTGTCGTTTGTGCCGTCGAACCCGACGCTGGTTGCAGAGGCGCGGCGGCCCGAGGCGCAGGCGCGATCTGCGCCTGTTGCTGCGGCGCCGGCGCCTGTCGATGGACGAAGAAGATAAAGGCTGCGAGAGCGACTGCGGCTGCCGCAGCCGGCAGAAAGACCAACCAATTCGAAAACCACGGGCCGGAAAAGAACGAGCGTGCGGGAACATGAGCGGCTTGAACTACCGTCTCCTCTTCAGGCAAAGCAAGCGCAACCACCGCCCGGCACTCGGAGCACACCGCCAGGTGGGCCAGCACGCCGGCGCGCTCGTGCGCGGGCAGAGCCTGCTCAATGAACGCGCTGAGCTGGTCGGCATCGGGGTGGTGGCCGGGTTTGAAAGTCGTGGTCATGCCGTATTCGCTGCGTGCCGGGAGCCTTGGCTTCCCTCTTGCGAGCCCTCAGTCTCCTGTGTTTTGAACGCTCCAGTTTGCGAAGTTTGCAACAAGGCGTTCAGGTTTATTTCAATGTCGCGCGGGTCGGTTCCCAGGGCTTCTTGAGCGGCTGCCTTGCTCAGGCCCCCGGCGCAAAGGTTTTTGAGCAGCCGGATGCGCAGCCCTTCAAGCAAACGCTTGAGACGCCGGCTGATAGTGGCCTCGTGCACATTTATCGTTCGTGCGATCTGGAGCAGCGTCTGCCGGTCAAGATAATACGCCGCCAGCAGAAATCGGTCCTCAGGATCGAGCTCGTTGAGGGTGCGAGCCACGGCCGCTGTGAGCATAGTGGTCTCGACGGGAACGGGTGGCGCCGGCGCGGGTGCGGGCGCGTCGATGTCGTCGAGCGGGGCCTCGCGGTGTGTGCGGCGGTGATGGTCGGTGTAGCGCTGGACAAGCGTGGTGCGCAGCCATCCCAGCAGCGAGCCGCGGCCGGTGTATGAAGACAGCGGAGATTTGCGCCGGCCTTCGACCTCGCGCAGACCGTAAAGCTCGGCGTAGAGCGAGTCGGCCAGCTCTTCGCCCAGCGATGCCGACCTGGTGATGCCCTGGGCTGCGCGGACCAATGGGCTCCGATAAAGACTTAGAAACCGCTGCCAGGCCGGCTCGCCCCCCAGTGCGCAGGCATGGGCGAGAGCCAGGTCAGGCAGGCGAAGGCCGCGGAAGAAGGCTGCCTGCTGGCTGGGCGAAGCGGCCGTCCCGGCGGGCAGGCCGTGGTTGGTCTTTGCGCCAACCGCGACGAGAATCTGGCCGAACTCCGGCCGGGTAAGGCCGAGGGTTTCGGCTTCGGCTTTCTGCCACAGTTCCTCGAGTAGCGCCAACGGAAAGTCCGCAAAAACCACGGCCGGTGTGGATGCCTCCCCGGCGGAGACGGGAACGCTGAGATCGCCGGAATTGGAAGCCGAATCCACGCTCAAAGATTAATCGATTGACGCGCGAAGAGTGACGCCGGTCTCCTGACCGGCTGTATTGAGGGCCTCCCGGCCCTCAATAATCTCGCCAATCCTCTAATTCCAGCCCATCATGCGTCCTGCAACAAATGCGGTATTAGTCGCCGGGCACTACTGGCAAGCTGACGTACGATGCGTCTCCGGGCGTATGCCATACGCGCTGCGTCGCTTTCTGGTAGTCGCCGGGCTTGGCGTCGAAGATGTTGTCAACGTACTTTTGCGGGTTGCGGTCGTAGAGCGGGAACAGCGTGGACTGCACCTGCACCATGATCTTGTGTCCCGGCAAAAAGACGTGGTTCACCTGGGGCAGGCCGAAGTTATAGAGCAGCGGCTCGTTGGGAGTAATGGCCTGCGGATGCTCGAAGCTGGTGCGGTAGCGGCCGCGAAAGATGTCGGTGGCGATGGGCAGCTCGTACCCTCCCATCGTTTCTTCGTAGGAGTCTGCGCCGGGGTAGACGTCGATGAGCTTCACCACCCAATCGCTGTCGGTGCCGCTGGTCGATGCATAGAGATTGACCACGGGACGACCGGCCAGGTGGACCGGAGCGGTAAGCGCGTCCGTCACAAAAGTCAGCACGTCGGGCCGGCCGTCGACAAAGCGCTGATCGTGGACCAGCCAGGTGCGCCAGGCCTCTTCGTCGTTTGCCGCGTACGGTCTGGGCGAAAACGGCACCGGCTTGGCCGGGTCGGAAACATACTCAGTGAACTTTGCGTCGCCGGCCGCGGGGGCGTCGAACGAGAGCTTGCCGTTTGCCTTGAGATAGATGGGCTTCGACTTGTCCGGGCAGCCCTGGTCGCAGCTCAACGGCCACTGGTTGAAGCGATCCCAGTGATTGAGGCCGGTGTTGTAGATCCACACAGGAGGGGTATCGGCCTTGGGCGCGCCGGCAACCAGATATTGCCTGAAGAACGGGAGCAGAACCTGCTCGCGGAACTGGCGCGCGGTGTCGCCCTTCCACTGGAGCGGCCCCAGGCTCCAGCCCTTGCGATTGATCTGGCTGTGGAACCATGGGCCCATGACCAGAAAGTTCATGTCATTGTGCGTGTCCTTGGGCTCCTCCGCGGCGTAAGAGTGGTTGGCGCCCCACATGTCTTCCTGGTCCCACAGGCCCTGTTCCCAGAGAACCGGAACGGTGAGCGGAACCTTGGCAATCAATTTATCGAGAGCCTGACCCTGCCAGAACTGGTCGTAGGCCGGATGCTGTTCAACCTCGCGCCAGAAGGGCAGCTGATCCAGTCCGCCGTAGCGGGCAAAGTCGCCGGCCGAACCTTGCTCGAGGAAGTTGGTGTAATCGTCGTAGTTGAGCCGCGGAATGGAGCTGCCGCCTCCGCGCGCCGTGGTCTGGCCAGCAAAGTAGTCAAGGTTCGGCTCGCGAAATGCGCCGTAATGGAACCAGTCGTCGCCCATCCAGCCGTCGACCATGGGGCTTTCAGGCGCGGCCACCTTGAGCGCGGGGTGGGGATTGAGGAGGGCCATCACCACCGTAAACCCTTCATAAGACGAGCCGATCATTCCCACGCGCCCGTTGCACTCGGGAACATTCTTGACCAGCCAGTCAATGGTGTCCCAGGCATCGGTGGTGTCGTTCGGGCCATTGGGGTTCAGTGGGCCGGTGGGCGGCGGAGTCATCACGTACTCGCCCTCTGAGCCGTACTTGCCGCGCACATCCTGAAAGACGCGAATGAAGCCTGCCTCGACCCAGATGTCGTCGCCGACCACCACGTTCTGCGCGAGATAGGGCGAATCCATTGCCTGCATGCGCTCGGCCGCGTTGTATGGGGTGCGGGTGAGCACAATAGGCGCACTGGTGACACCTTTGGGGATGGCGATCACTGTGTAAAGCTTTACACCGTCGCGCATAGGGATCATAACTACGCGCTTTTCAAAGTCGTACCCATGGTGCGGGGGCGTAAACTTTGCCGGAATGTCGGGCGTCATGGGCGAAACGGGTGAGTTAATCTGAGCTTGGATTGAACAGGCAACCCAAAGGAACGCAAGAGCAACAGCACGAGTTGAAATCATTAAACCTATATCCGTTTGGGGGAGTTCCCGGCGAGCAGTGTCCGGGTGAGCGATTCGCAGCCTGAATTCTGCACCGATTGTCGGCGGCGGTGATTCGCGGCGCGCTCTTTATTAATCATATAAGGAAAAATGGTTTTACTGTGGTTGCAAAGGTTCGGCTGATCGCGTTATCGTGCGGAAACAGGTTCAATTAATCCATGTGCCCCTCTGACTTCCCCAGGCGGGACGAGCCCCACGCGGTTGAAAACCGGCAAACCGGGTTTGCGCAAGCGACCATCGAGCACCTGTTTGAGTTTTCGCCTGACGGGATTCTGGTGACCGACGGACAAGGAATGATCCGTGAAGCGAATCCCCGCGTGGCGGAGCTTTTTGGATACGGGAAAGAGGAGCTGATCGGGCAGCCGATTGAAATGCTTGTGCCGCAAAGGTTCCGCGGCCGGCATCCCCAGCACAGGGAGAATTATTCGGCGCATCCGCGCGCCCGGCAGATGGGTGCGGCCATGAATCTGTGGGGGCTGCGCAAAGACGGTTCCGAATTCCCGGTCGACATTATGCTCAAGCCCATCGCCGATGAAGACGGCACGGCGGTGCTGAGCATTATCCGCGACGTGACCGAGCAGCGCGAAGCGCAGGAACAGTTGCGCGCAAACGACGCACGGCTGCGCTCGATTGTGGAGAGCGTAAGCGAGTACGCCATCTACCTGCTCGACACCGAGGGCCACGTGTTGACCTGGAATCCCGGAGCGGAGCGGATCAAAGGGTACAAAGCCGAAGAGGCGATCGGACTCCATTTCTCGCGCTTCTTTACCCAGGAGGACATCGAGAAGGGATACCCCGCGGAGTTTTTGCGCCGCGCCGCCCGGCTAAGCCGCGTTGAGGAAGAGGGATGGCGCGTCCGCAAAGATGGCTCGCGCTTCTGGGCCAACGTGGTGCTGACCGCCATCCGCGACTCAACCGGCGCGGTTACCGGCTACGCAAAAGTGACGCGCGACGTGACCGAGAGCAAGCAGGCGCAGGAAAGCGTGATTGCCGAGCTCAGCACGCTTTTGCTGGCCAACGTGGACATTCGCAAGCTGCTGGCGGCGTTTTCGGTCAGCATGCACCAGGTGGTTCCGCACGATCTGGCAACGTTGGCTCTGTACGATGAAGCCGCCGGCAAGCTCCGAATCCAGTATCTGGTTGCCGAGGGAGAGGATCTGGGACCGGCACAGGATGTGCTGGTGGATGCCGATGCCTCGCCCGCAGGACGCGCCTTTCGAACCCGGCAGCCGCTTATTCTGAACAAGCTCGAGCGCTGGCCCTTCGCGCGGGAGTCAGTAGGGCATCTGACCACCGCGGGAATGCAGTCGGCGGTGTGGGTGCCGCTCGTCCATCGCGAGCGAACGCTGGGCACCATTGCCGCTGCCAGCCGTAAAGAGAACGCGTTTACCCAGCAGGATGCGGAACGACTCGTCAACGTTGCCGGCCACGTGGCCATGGCAGTGAACAATGCGCTGGCCTTCAAACAGATTGCCGAATTGCGCGACCGGTTGAATCAGGAACGCGAGTACCTGAAAGAAGAGATCAACCTGGAGCACAACTTCGACGACATTGTGGGCGAGAGTACCGGGCTGCGCAATGTGCTGCGCCAGATTGAGACTGTCGCGCCCACCAATGCCACTGTACTCATCCAGGGCGAGACGGGAACCGGCAAGGAACTGCTGGCCCGCGCCATCCACAACCTGAGCCCCCGCGCCGAGCACACCTTTATCAAGTTGAACTGCGCAGCCATCCCCGCCGGGCTGCTTGAGAGCGAGCTCTTCGGGCATGAAAAAGGCGCGTTTACGGGCGCGATCGCACGCAAGATCGGGCGCCTGGAACTGGCTCACCAGGGCACGCTGTTCCTGGATGAGGTAGGCGAGATGCCGCTCGACCTGCAGCCTAAACTGCTGCGCGCGCTGCAGGAGCGGGAGATAGAGCGGCTGGGCGGGACGCGGCCGATTCAGGTTGACGTGCGGCTGATTGCAGCCACCAACCGCGACCTGGCAAAGATGGTTGCGGAAAAGGAATTCCGCAGCGATTTATTTTACCGGCTCAAAGTCTTTCCGGTATCTGCGCCGCCGCTGCGCGAGCGCACTGGCGACATTCCCATCCTGGTGCGGCACTTTGTGGCCCGTCACAGCCGCCGCATGGGCAAGACCATCGAAACCATTCCGCCCGAAGCGATGGAAGCACTGGTGGCGTGGAAGTGGCCGGGCAACATCCGCGAGCTTGAGAACTTCCTCGAGCGCGCGGTGATTCTGTCGCGGGGGCCGGCGCTGTACGTGCCCTTGGCCGAGATTGAAGACGTTCCCGAAGATGAGGAAGACAACTCCGGATCGTCGAATCCTACCCTGCAGGCCGCCGAGCGCGAACATATTCTGCGCGCGCTGCGCGAGGCCAGAGGCGTAATCGGCGGGCCTGGCGGCGCAGCCGAGCGCCTGGGCCTCAAACGGACCACCCTGAACTCCAAGATCAAGAAGCTCGGCATCGAACGCGCGGAGTACATTTAACAGCTTGCGTAAAGCGCAATGGCCGTCTGCTGGTGCTGCTGAGCAACGCGGCGAGCCGCCTCCGTTTTCCAGGCATGAATCCGCGTAAAATTCCGGAAGTGCCTCAGGGGCCGGCATGAATAATTGGCATTGGGCGCGAATCGGGTGCGGCAGGCCTATTCGTCATCCAATTCTGAATTCTGGCGAGACCGAGGGCATTGACGCAGGAAATTCCGTGGACCGTGCCGGGGCGGTTGACCCTCGGGGAATGAATTGGGTGCTGATGTTTACGGCAGAACCGCGATTCTTCTTGTCTTCAAACATCTGCTGTAACAGCCGAAACGCGCATAGCCCCACTTCATCTTTTTGGACGCGTACTGTGCTGAGGGGAGGATGGCCATAGACAGCGAAGGCAATGTCGTCGGAGCCGATGATGGAAACATCCCGGGGAATCTGCCAGCCCAATCGAGAGGCCTCACCCATGGCGCCGATGGCAATCAGATCGTTTCCACATAGTATTGCGGAGGGATATATCTTGTTGGCTACCAACTCCTGAATCCCTGCAATGCCTCCTGCAGGATGGCTCTCCTGCTCAATGCAGCTTAACAGTCGCATGCCATGCCGCTCGACGGCGTCGATGAGCGATTGCCGGTATCGACGCGCGGAAAGGACTTTTTGCGGGCGATGGATGATTGCAACATCTCTGTGCTGGAGCGAAGCAAGGTGTTCGACAGCCTGTTCCACGCCGGCAGAGTAATCAATATGAACACTGCTCTGATTGTGCCGCAGTTGCGGATCGTCAAGCCGAACCACAGGCATATTGCGATCGAGGAGCCGTTCGACCAATTTGGGATCGAACTCGGTGCTCATAATGGCTACGCCGCGAACCTTGTCCTCGATCATTCTGCGAACAGATGCCTCTGCATTTGGCCGCGTGTAATTGGTCATTCCCAGGATAAGTTCGAGACGCTCAGCCTGGCATGCCCGCTCGAAACCCTTGATAAGTTGCGGATAAAATGGGTTCTCGATGTCGGAGATAATCAAGCCCACAGCGTCGCTATAACCACGAACCAAAAGTCGTGCTGAGCTGTTTTTGTAGTAATTCAGTTTCTTGATTGCTTTCAAGACGCGCGCGCGAGTTGCCGGCGCGATGGGCCGAGTGTCATTCACCACATGAGAGACTGTCGTAATTGAGACATTCGCCGCCCGGGCAACGTCCTGCATTTTGACAGTTATCTTCATTTTTCGTGATCCCGCAATTCTAATCCCTAAGGGGATGATTGGACGCGAGATTTCGCGGGGGCCCGATTAATGCGCGGAGATTGTAACTTCAGAAAGTTCTGACGCGAAGACAGGCAACCTTACCACAGATAGACGCAGGAATAAGAGCCGGCGGCGATTGCAGCGCAACTATACCAGAACGGTGTCCAGTGCTGAGAAGAACACGCTGCTGGTGGAAGGGGAAAGATACGGTCCCCAGAGCGAGAGACATACCCGGAAGACGGGGCGTCTCTCGCTTAGAGGAGTCAAGTTAGAAGTAAAACTTGCCGCCTAGCTGGATCTCACGTGGATCGTGCGTCCCATTGGCCTGGCCAAAGCTGCCCTCGTCGGAGATGGTGTTAACGCTATTAAAGCTGTTGTGGTTGAAGGCGTTGAAGAACTCGCCGCGGAGCTGGAAATGGGCGTGTTCACCAACCTGGATGTTCTTCATCGCGGAAAGGTCCCAGAGGTTAAGGCCGGGACCGACTAACACACCCGAGCCGGCGCTTCCGAAGTGTCCCCATGCGTCCGCGAAGGAACTGGCAGAAAACCAATTGTATTGCGTCTTGGCTTTCTTAACGGGTGCAATTAGGTCCGGGCGAGGAGCGATGTCGCTCGCATCCATGTTGAGGCCATCGGGATAAAGACCGGTGGTGGGGCAGACGTTGGCGGGATTGATATAGGTCGTGATGACAGCGCAATCGCTACTGTTGAAGTTATCGAGAAACTGAGTCACGGTTTGCGACATCCCGGAGAGAAACTGAGTGATCCCGGAGACCTCCCAGCCGCCCAGTATGTGTCCCACGACTCCCGGCTGATTCGCGAAGAACGGGAGATCGTACACGTAATTGGCGACAAACGTCTGCGGCTGATTGAAATCCGCGGCCCCGTAATCGTGGTTCAGGTCATAGGTATCGTAAGTCTCCGTTCCGCGATCGTTGGACTGGTTGGTCATGGTCTTGGCCCATGTGTACGCAATGCCATAGGTGAGGCCGTGGTAATTGCGGGAGTTCAGCGATACCTGCAGCGAATTGTAGTTGCTGTTATAGCCCGGAATCCTATCTTCAAAGGACGCGTAGCCTTGATAGGGGACGACAGCCAAAGCCCACGCGGTTGGATTTGCCGCCCTTGCGGAAAGTGTGGGCTGATTGATCTCTCTTTCGCCCAGAAGCTGCCGCCCGACGGTCCCGACATAGGCGACGGTCAAGACGGTGCTCGGCATCAGCTCATGCTGAATGGTGAGGTTGAAGTCCTCGTAGTTTGGGTTATTCATGATCGGCGTGCCGGTGGCGGTAATACGGTTGGGATAAAGAGGGGGCGCAGCAGCAGTTCCCGCCAACGGATCGTCGAACGAGTCGAATGTGTCGGATAAAGAGCCATAAATGGTATCCGACTGCAGGCCCGGCGATTCCTGGAATCCATTCTGCTCCCAGATGCCATTCAACATGCGGTCGTAGAA
>Ga0335074_10000384_pt1 | contig 64984 bp, 51 predicted proteins | sample Lox_Sample_23_FD_206715 | JGI IMG/M metagenome (GOLD analysis project Ga0335074, IMG submission 206715) | Soil microbial communities from Loxahatchee National Wildlife Refuge, Florida, United States - Lox_Sample_2.3 | ecosystem: Environmental > Terrestrial > Soil > Wetlands | place: USA...
AGAGTCAAAGGTCACCCCACCATACAGACCGATTTCAGGTGAGCTAAAGAAATCAAACACGCTCACCGGCAGCCAGCCCCCTTGCTGCGTCCTCAACTCGTAGACCGCACCGTTGATGTTGGTGGTGGTGCCATAGAGATTACCGGAGGCGTCGAGAGTCAATCCGGCATCCGGGAAAAAGCTAGGACTCGCGAAGTCGTGAATGATGGATTCCGTCCATCCGCCACTCGAGGGCGAAACCTCGTACACTGTGCCGCAGGTGTAGTCGTCGCACATGCCTCCGCCGCCCTCGCCCGTCGTGCCGTAAAGGTTTCCGGCGGGGTCGAAAGCCACATCACCATTGCCCGGATAGGCGCCATCGCTTTCGCCTCCCAGGAAGGTGTGCAGGAGGGTTTCGTTCCAAGGGCAGAGTGCCGTCTTGCAAGCTGTCGCCTGCGGTGTGAGACGGAAGACCGTGCCGCAAGGGGAAGAGAAGCATTCCTGTGAACCGCCTTGGCCGGTAGCGCCATAAAGAGCGCCGTCCGGACCAAAGGTCACTCTGGCGACGGGATAGGCGCCATCGCCGGTGGGAAAGTTCTGAAAGGCATAGATGGGGCTTAACGTCCAGCCCGATCCCGAGCGCGACAGCTTGAATACTGTCCCGCAGCCGGTGCCACAGTACTGTCCCATATACCCGCCAAACTCCGCCGTTCCATAGAGGTTACCCGCATGGTCTATCGTCAAGCCCGCATAGGGACTTGCGCCATCGGCGCCGCCGCTGAAGTTGTGCAGCACGGTGAAGGTTTGTGCCTGTGCCGGCAGGGCGAGGATGGCCACTGCCCCGGCTATCGCCAGCAGCATTTTAGGGAGAACAATGCTCTGCGTTGGGGTTAGATACAACATGGGGCACTCTCCTGATCGTCGGTCTTCCAGAGCGCCGAACGCCGCGCTGGCGACGCGCCTCCGGATTCTGTGACAGTTGCAAATGGGTGTCAAGTCAATGGCCTCTTCTTTTTTGTCGGAATCGTGCGCAGAGACTACGATTTGAATACAGGCTTGTTGGTTTAGCGTGCCAAACTTTGTGTGCGCCCTCCAACTTTACGGAACTTTACGTTTCTGCCGGATGAAATAGAGGCAGAAACGAGATCAGTTCACCGACGAGGTGATGTTGCTGACCGATTGGACGGACGAGCAGCTGCTCGAGCAGGCTCTCGCTGGAAATGAAGACGCCTTTGCCGCGCTGTATCGCAGACGGCAGGGGCCGATCTTTCGCTTTGCCATGCACATGAGCGGTTCTGTGCCTGTCGCCGAAGAAGTGACACAGGAAGTTTTTCTCTTTCTGGTGCAGCGGGGCCGCGATTTCGATCCGGAACGGGGATCGCTGGCTGCTTACCTGTTCGGCGTGGCGAGAAATTATGTTCGCCGCGCGCTGGAACGGAGTTATCCCGAGCAGGTGCTCGGCAGTCCGGTGGAGGATGAAGCGGCAGCGTTGATGGTAGAGAGCGATCCCAGCGAAGGCATCGCCCGGCGCCAGACATCGAGCGCGGTGTGGAAAGCGGTGTTGAGTTTGCCCGAGCATTATCGCGAGGTGGTTGTCTTGTGCGACTTACACGAGCTGAGTTATGCGGATGCGGCCGAGGCCGCCGGTTGTGCGATCGGCACCATCCGCTCGCGGCTCCATCGGGCGCACGAGATGCTGAGCCGAAAGCTACAGCACTCCGCGGCGGTGGCGCCGGGGATCTCGAAAGTTGCGGCGAGGTGCGTATCATGACATGCCGTGAGTTCAAACATAGCGCCGAAGCTCTTACTTTGCGAGAGCTGTCGCGAGCGCAGGACGATGCAATTTTGAAGCATGCGCAGCAATGTGACAGCTGTGGCAGCTGGCTGAGGGAACAGCGCTTGCTGGCGGCTTCGCTCGGGACGCTGCAGGCGCGAACCGCCGCTCTGGAGGCCGGTGACGCTGTGGAGCGGGCGGTGCTACGGGCCTTCCGGCAAAACCGTGAAGCGAACCCCTCCCTTGCCAATGTCGAAGCGCATATTGCGCTGCCGACAGGGCGCGGAGAGGGAGCAGCGCAAAGTGAAGACCGGCTCCTGAAGCCGCTCGGCTCACTTCCTTTGGCCGTGCGCATGAGCCACTGGTTCGAGATTGGCGCCTATGTCGCAGTGGCGGCAGCGGTCATTGTAGGAATGTTCTTGGGCATCCGGCTGCTCGAACATCGTTCGAATGCCGCTCCAGTGCAAGCAAAGATCGCGCCCCCGATTGCGCGGCCGGCCGTGCAGAAGCCGCTGGTTACCGCTCAGACAGAGCCTGCCAATCTAACGGCGGCAGTGAATAAGAGCGCGACGTCCGAACGGCGCCACGCACGGCAGCCTGCAAATGCGCAGAAGGGGACTGCGGCCGCACTGCAGCCGGCCGCCACGGATGATTCGCAACCCGACAGTGACACTGGCTATACCGCGTTGATGTTCTGCGATCCGCTCAGCTGTTCGTCCGACTCGCAGGTCGTGCGCATGGAATTGCCGGAACAGGCGGGCCAGGGTCAGCCGCAGGTCGCGGATGTTGTGGTTGGTTATGACGGCGCGGTGCGAGCCGTCCGCATCGTGAATTGAAGCAAGAGAAGTTCCAGGCTGTATAACTGAATTTTGAGTGAGGATGAAAACCATGAGGGCGATGAAGTCTATAGTTCTGAGCGTTACTTCGAAGCTGTTGGTTGCGATGTGGTTGATCGCCGGGCTGTCGGTGCTGGTATCAGCGCAGGAGCCTGGGCCGCCTCCGCCACCACCGCCGGAGGAAATGCAGATCACCATGCAAGGCCCGGGCGGCGGCATGGGCGGTGTGTTCTTCCATCAGGAGATTGGCCTCGGCGACAAGGTGGTCACCGGCGCGCCGATGACCGCGACCATCACCGTGACCCATGATCAAACTCTCTCGGATGGCAACACCATCCATACTGAGAACACGAGCACGGAATATCGCGACTCGCAGGGCCGGGTTCGCAAGGAAGTACCCTTCAAGCTGGTGACGCCGGCTACGGGCGCTACCGAGGGGACCATGGTAGTGATCATGGATCCGGTTGCCGGCAAGCGCTACGTGCTGAATCCGCAGAAGAAGACGGCGCACGAGATGCCGCTGCATCCGCCGGGACCGCACCCGGGTGACACCATCGGAGCTGGGCCGGTCACCAGGCCCGGTGAGGAGAACGTCAATACCGAGCAACTGGGCACCAAAACCATCCTTGGTCTTTCGGCGACGGGAACGCGCGTGACCCGCACCATTCCTGCCGGACAGATCGGTAATGCCAAAGCGATCTCGGTCGTCACCGAGCGCTGGGTTTCGACCGATCTGCAGATTCCGCTGTCGATGACGCATACCGATCCGATGATGGGAACCATGACCACCACGGTTACCAGCGTCACGCGTGGCGAGCCGGATGCGTCCCTGTTCCAGGTCCCGTCGGATTATAAGATCGAAGCCGGGAAGCACGGCGACATGCTGTACATGACAGCCAAGCCTTAACCCGATATGCCCCTCGTCAGCAGCGGAGGCCAATGCATCGGCCTCCGCTTTTTGCTGCGCATTCTGGTAGCGCGGGCCCGCGGGTCATTGCTTCTCACCTCCTTGCCATCCCCACCGGGACTTCAATCCGAGCGGAGGGACCCGCCGTTCGCCTGCAGCCCTACCATGACCGCCAGAAGGCAGGTCCCTCGCTTTATTGCCACGGCTGAAGCCATGCTCTTCAGCCCTTTTCCCACCCTGCAACCGTTCCATTTCAATATCACCGGTCACCCCTCGACGTGATCCACCGCACTGCCCCACTTGTAGCCAGCGTGAAATCTTAGAGCAGCGAAGGACTACTCAGTGCCATGGGAGAACGACAATCTCCCGCACCCTTGAGCCAGGGTGGCGCTGAAATGGTGTCCACGGCTGCGTGCTGGTCTCTCGCCCAGAAAGGAGCGCCAGACACATGGCAACTGCGCAGATTTCTCTTGAGAACGGCGACCAGGCCTTCATCGATCAAACCATAGCCAAACACAGCGGACGGCCGGGAGAGCTGCTCGGCGTTCTCGAAGCCGTGCAGGAGCACAATCCGCACAAGTTTCTCTCCCCGGAGACGCTGCGCTATATCGCCGCCAAGCTCGATATTCCGCTGTCGCGGCTCTACAGCGTCGCGACCTTCTACGCGCTGTTCAATCTGGAGCCGCAGGGCGATAACACCATCTGCATCTGCCGTGGCACGGCATGCCACACCCGCAACTCGCGCGCGCTGCTGGAGAGCTTGCGCCTGGAGCTTGGCCTGGGAATCGACGATGGCGAGAACGGCGGCGACGCCGACAAGATCACGCTGACGACGCCCGACAAAAAGTTCACCGTGCGCACCGTGGCGTGCTTTGGGCAATGTGCGCTGGCGCCCGTGGTCGAGGTCAACCATCGCATCTGCGGACACGTGAATGAGCGGACCTTGCAGCGCGAGGTTCGCGCGCTGGAACGGGAGAGTGATTGATGCCCCGCATTGAGGACATTGGTGCATTTAACGCGGTCCGCGAAGCCGGAATGGCGCGCTTGGTTCCGGCGATGCCGCGCATCGCAATCGGAATGGGCACCTGCGGACGTGGCAACGGAGCTGAAGGCCTGTATCACGCCTTTGTCGAGGTGCTGGAGCGCAACGGTGCGAACATCTATCTGGCCAGCGTTGGCTGCTTCGGAGCGTGCTGTGAGGAGCCTCTGGTCAACGTGCACATGCCAGGAAATCCGCTCCTGATCCTGCACCGCGTGCAGGCTCACGACGCCAGCCGTATTCTTCACGACGTCACCTCCGGCAGGATCAATCCCGAGCTCGTCTATTGCAAGATCGAGGAGTGGGACCACGTCACCGGCACGATCCGCTACGGGCAGGGCTATCCCGAGGTGCCGCGCTGGAACGAAGTGCCGTTCTTCAAGGGCCAGAAGAAGATCGTGCTGCGCAACTGCGGCCTGATCAATCCCGACGATATCGAGGAGTACATCGCCGTCGGCGGCTACCAGGCGCTGTACAAGACGCTGATCGACGAGAAACCTGACGCAGTCATCGAGCAGGTGAAGGCCGCGAAGCTGCGCGGGCGCGGTGGCGCGGGATTCCTGACCGGTAACAAGTGGGAGTTCCTCCGCAAGGCAGTCGCCGACCAGAAGTTCATCATCTGCAATGCCGATGAGGGCGATCCCGGCGCCTACATGAATCGCAATGAAATCGAGAGCGATCCTCATGCGTTACTTGAAGGAATGATCATCGGCGGCTATGTCATGGGAGCGACCTCCGGGATCATCTACGTTCGCGCCGAATATCCGCTCGCGGTGCATCGCCTTAACCGCGCCATCGAGCAGGCGCGCGACTACGGCCTGCTCGGCAACAACATCCTGGGCCGCGGATTCAACTTCGATATCGAACTGGTAGAAGGTGCGGGCGCGTTTGTCTGTGGTGAAGAGACGGCGCTGATTGCATCGCTCGAAGGAGAAGCGGGTCGTCCCCGCCCGCGGCCACCATTCCCGGCGCAAAGAGGCTTGTGGGGCAAGCCGAGCAACATCAACAACGTCGAGACCTGGTACAACATCGCGCCCATCATCACCAAGGGGCCGGCGTGGTTTACCGAGACTGGCAGCGCCAAAAGCGCGGGCACCAAGGTCTTCTCGCTGGTGGGAAAGATTCACAACAGCGGCCTGGTCGAGATGCCGATGGGCACGCCGATCAAGACCTTCATCTACGACATCGGCGGAGGCGGTCCGGATGGCCGCAGTGTAAAAGCGGTGCAGACGGGCGGGCCGTCTGGTGGTTGTATTCCCAGCGAGATGTTCGACACGCCGGTGGACTACGAAAGCCTGGCCCAGCTGGGTTCCATCATGGGCTCGGGCGGCATGGTAGTGATGGATGAAGACAACTGCATGGTCGATGTCGCTCGTTACTTCGTGGAGTTCACTAACTCGGAGTCGTGCGGTAAATGCATTCCGTGCCGCGTCGGATTGAACAAGTGCCTGCGCATTCTGAACCGCATTACCGATGGCGCCGGCCGCATGGATCACCTGGAACGGTTGGACGAACTGAGCCGCTACATCCGCGATTGCTCGCTGTGTGGTCTGGGTCAGACCGCCCCCAATCCGGTGCTGACCACGATGCGGCACTTCCGCCAGGAGTTCGAAGACCACATCGTCTCCCATCGCTGCGTGGCTGGAATCTGCAGCGAACTGGCGCTGGCGCCATGCGAGAACAGCTGCCCGTTGCACATGAACATCCCCCGTTTCCTCGAACTCTATAAGGAAGGCCAGATCGAGGAGGCGTTCGAGTCCATCATCATGGACAACCCGCTGCCGTGCTCGACCGGGCGCGTCTGCCAGCATCCCTGCGACCACCGCTGCCGGAGGCAGACGGTCGACGAGTCGGTCAACATGCGCGAAGTCCATCGCTTCGTCGGCGATTACATTCTGCTAGGCGATCACTTCGAAGAAGCCGTGCGACGCGTGTTGGCGCGCAAGCTGGAGCCGACCGGACGCAAGGTTGCCGTCGCCGGTGCTGGGCCGGCAGGATTGACCGCGGCGTTTTATCTGGCGCTGTTCGGGCACGATGTGACGGTCTTCGATTCGCTGCCCGAGGCCGGCGGCATGCTGCGCTTTGCGCTGCCCGAGTATCGGCTGCCCAAGCCTGCGCTGCGCCGCGAGTTGGAGCTGATCGAGCGGCTGGGGGTGAAGTTCGTACTCAACATGCGGGTCGGCTTCGACATTACGCTGAATGATCTGGATGAGCGCTTCGACGCCGTCTGCCTGGCAATCGGCACGTGGAAGGAATCGTGGGTGTATCTGCCGGGCACCGAGCTGAAAGGAGTCTTTCCGGCGCTGCCGTTCCTGGAATCGATCGCCAAAGGCGAGCCTGTGGCGCTGGGACACAAAGTGGTCGTGATTGGCGGCGGCAATGCGGCCATCGATTCGGCTAGAACGGCGCTGCGCCTGGGAGCCAGCGTCACCGTGGTCTATCGCCGCGAGCGCAAGGATATGCCCGCAATCGAAGAGGAGACAGCCGCGTGCGAAGAGGAAGGCGGGAAGATTGTCTTCCTGTCGGCGCCGCATCGCATCATGGGCGACGCCAAGGGCAACGTCAAGGCGTTGGAAGTGGTGAAGACTCGCCTCGGCGAGTACGACCGCTCCGGCCGCCGCAAGCCGATCCTCACCGACGAAGTCCAGCGCCTGGAGTGCGATTCCGTCATCCTGGCGGTGGGCGAGACCGTCGATCTTGATTTCGCCAAGGCGTCCGGTCTCGAGATCAAGGAAAGCGGGACGGTCGTCGTCAACCACTTCACGCTGGAGACCAGCCGTCCGCGCTTCTTCGCCGGCGGCGACCTGGTGACCGGCGCGTCAAATGTGTCCAACGCGATGGCCTACGGCAAACAGGCGGCGCAATCGATTGACCAACAACTGATGGACAGCAAGCGCTGGGAGATGCTCTTCCGGCCGATGACCTACAGCCAGTCACCGCCGAAAAAGCCGAGCGAGAGCCGCCGTCATCATTCGCGCGCCTTGCCGGCAAGCCAGCGTGCCAGCACGTTTGAGGAAGTAGACCTTGGGCTGTCGGCCGAAGAAACCCATGAGGAGTGCTGCCGCTGCCTGCGCTGCGACGCCACCGTTACGGTGGCGCGATAGGAGAATCACCTTGCCGCAAAAGAAAATCTCGCTGCGTATCGATGGCGAACTGGTGAACGCGGTTGAGGGTCAGACCATCCTCGACGCGGCGCGCGCCAGCGGAAAATCCATCCCTACGCTCTGCTTCCTGGAGGGACTGACGCCGGTGGGTGCGTGCCGGCTCTGCATGGTGGAGCTGGCAGGCGTTGATCGGCTCTTTCCCGCCTGCACCACGCCGGCGCAGGATGGCATGTCGGTCATTACTAACTCGCCGCGCCTGGCCCGGTATCGCCGCATGACTATCGAGCTGCTGCTGGTGGAGCGCAATCACGTTTGCGCGGTGTGCGTCGCCAACGGCCATTGCGAACTGCAGGATATGGCGTACACGATGGGTATCACCACCGTGCGCTTCGCCTACAACTTCCCGCGGTTGCCGGTGGACGTCTCGCATCCGCGGTTCGTGCTTGACCACAACCGCTGCATCCTGTGCACGCGCTGCGTGCGCACCTGCGCCCAGATCGAGGGAGCGCACGTGTGGGAGATGATTGCGCGTGGCATTCACGCTCGCATCATCCCCGACCTGAACCAAAAGTGGGGCCAGGCCGACACCTGTACCGATTGCGGCAAATGCGTGCAGGCATGTCCCACCGGCGCACTGGCCGAGAAGGGCAAAGCGGTAGAAGAGATGACCCGCTCGACGGCGGCGATTACCTCGATCGCGCGTCACCGCTCGCGCCGCAGCGAAGGAGTTCCGGTATGAAGAAGCTGAAGCTGGCTACCATCTGGCTGGACGGCTGCTCCGGCTGCCACATGTCGCTGCTCGATCTGGACGGCGCGCTCATTCCTATCGTGCGCAAGGTCGACATCGTCTATGGGCCGCTGGTGGATGCGCAGGAATTTCCCGAGGACGTCGACGTCACGCTGGTGGAAGGCGCCATCAGTACGCAGGAAGATGTGGAGCGGCTGCGCGAGATTCGCGCCCGCAGCAAGATGCTGGTTTCGCTGGGCGACTGCGCGGTCACAGGAAACGTAGCCGGCTTGCGCAACGTGGTTCCGGTGAGCAAGTTGCTGCAGCGCATCTACGTGGAGGGCGCCGATGCCGATCCCTGTGTTCCACACGACGGACTGCCGCAACTGGCCAAGCAGGCGCGTCCGGCGCAGGACTTCGTGAAGGTGGATGTTTGCCTGCCGGGTTGCCCGCCGCAGAACAAGGTGATTGCCGGCTTCCTCAATAACCTGTTGGAAGGCCGCAAGCCGGAGACCGGGCAGAAGATCAAGTTTGGATAAACGAGGGGCTGCGTACCACGAGAAACATCAGGTTTCACCACGGAGGCACGGAGATCACGGAGAAGACAAAGAAATAAGAAGCAAGAAGGCAAAACTTAACTCCGTGTCCTCCGTGCCTCCGTGGTGAAAGAGATTTTTGAAGGAGCGGCGATGAAGTCGATCACGATTGAACCGGTAAGCCGCATCGAAGGCCACGCCAGAATCACTATCAAGCTGGACGACGATGGCAAAGTGGCCGACACGAACTTTCAGGTCACGCAGGTCCGCGGCTTCGAGAAGTTCACCGAAGGCCGGCCATTCTACGAGATGCCGGGCATTACCTCGCGCATCTGCGGCATCTGTCCCATCAGCCATCAGCTGGCATCGTCGAAGGCGTGCGACGCGATTATGGCAGTGCGCATTCCGCGCGCCGCGCAATTGCTGCGCGAGATCATTCACTGCGCGCAGGTGGTGCAGTCGCACGCGCTCAGCTTCTTCTATCTCTCGGCGCCGGATCTTCTGCTGGGGATGGACTGCGATCCGGCCACGCGCAACGTCGCCGGCTTGATCGAAGCCAACCCGGAGCTGGCGCGCGCCGGCATCGAGCTACGCAAGTTTGGGCTGACGGTGATTGAAGGACTGGCGGAAGAACGCGTTCATCCCTCCTGGATCGTGCCGGGCGGCGTTAAGTCGCCGATGACACAGACGGCCCGCGATCGCTTTCTCGCCGGGATTCCGCAGGCGCTAGCGACGACCGAGAAGACGCTTAGCATCTTCAAAACCTTGCTCGATTCGTTCAAAGAGGAGATTGAGAACTTCGGCTCGGCGCCGACGATGTATGCCGGGCTGGTGGATGAGGCGGGAAACATCCAGCTTTACGACGGCAAGCTGCGCTTGCGTTGGCCGGATTCCGGCATCGTGCACGACGGCATCGCGGCTGAGGACTATTACCGCTTCATCGGCGAAGCTACCATCAGCGACTCCTACCTGAAGGCGCCGTACTACAAGCCACAGGGTTGGCCGGAAGGGATCTACCGCGTGGGGCCGCTGGGCCGCATCAACGTTGCCGAAAAGATGGGCACGCCGCGCGCCGATGCCGAGCTGCACGAATTCCGCGAGCGCTTTGGCCGCGTCCCGCACAGCTCGTTCCTCTATCACTACGCGCGGCTCATTGAAGTGATGTACGCGCTGGAAGCGATGGAACTCCTGCTGCAGGAGTCGGACGCGCTGGACACGCACGTTCGCGCCGAAGCCGGCGTCAATGCGCTGGAAGGTGTGGGCATGATCGAGGCGCCGCGCGGCACGTTGATTCACCACTACAAAGTCGACCAGAACGGTGCTATCAGCTGGGCAAACCTCATCGTTGCAACTGGCCACAACCATCGCGCCATCAGCAACGGCGTGCGGCAGGTGGGCGAGCACTTCATCAAAGGCAACAAGCTGAAAGAAGGAATGCTGAATCGCGTCTCGGCGCTGGTGCGAGCCTATGATCCTTGCCTGAGCTGCTCGACCCATGCTCTGGGCGTGCCGGCACTGGATATTTCGCTGGTCAATGCGAAGGGCGAGCTGCTGGACCGGCTGCGGAGTTAGTCAGTGCCGCCGGCTAAAGCCGGCTCCTACAAAAAGAGAAGGCATCCCTCGGCACGAGTGAACCCGTGCCCGGACACGAAGCCGATGCAATTCCGAATGCTCGCCTACGGCGATCCTGAGGGATGATCCAGCGCGCCGGCCAAGAGAAGATTACCTGTCTTAGCGTCGAACACCCGGAAGCCGGTGCTAAACGTCAGAAGCGTGCCGCGCGCGGATCGCTGAGAAGGCAGGCCGTAGTAGGTAACCGTCCCGAGGAACTCGACGTAGCACACCGACAATTCGTTCGGCAGGACATTGACCCGCTGCAGGATTGCGCCGATATCGCCGCCATTCATGTCGCAATCGAGGCGGGTGATTTTGACGGCCGAAGGCTTGTTGGTGCCGAAGGCCCCCGGGGTGTGGAGCAGGTACTGCCGCAGTTCGTCCTTAGTGAAGGACGGGGTCTGGCCTGGGTGCGTGGGGCGCATTCCCGGAGCGCCGGTCGGCTGCTGTACCGGGATTTCGGGATAGGTGACAGGCGCCTTGGGAATTGGAGGCGGAGCAGGATTACTGCCAGGCGCAGCAGCCAAAGCCATACGCCTCGGTGCTTGCACGGCAAGGACCATACCCAAGCCAATCACCAAGGCCAATAATCCGGCATCACGCAGCAATTGATTTCGCATTCTCATCTAACTGTCCGCAATCCACCGCAGCCTGACCTCTAATGCCCATATCCGAAAAGCGTAACTGTCTCCAAGCCCGATCCACCAACGCCGCCATCGGTGACGGTTAATGTCGCGTCTTCTCTGCCGGCGACGGATGGCGTAAAGGTAATGGTGATATCGCACGTCGCCTGCGGGTCCAGGGTCGCAGCACAGCCAGTACTGTTTTTGGTGAAGTCAGCCCCCTTCGGCCCGCCGATGCTTATGCCGGCGATTTTCATGCTGCTAGTACTGCTGGTGTTGGTGATGGTTACGGTTTGAGAGCCCGCCGTGGAGTGCAGCGGCAGGTTGCCGAAGTTCAGGACTCCCGGAAAGAGAGTGGTGATCTGGCAGCAGAAGGTGTGAAAGGCGCCTCCGTTGGCGTCGACCGGCTGCGACGGCCATGCGATCCAGGATCCTAGTGGGGGGTTGTCGAAACTCGCGGTGCCGTCAACCTTCTCAAAATTGAGATGATCGGGGCCCGGTGCGTTCTGATAGAAGTTGTTGATAAACAGGGCGCCGTCGGCGAAAGCGCCACTGGTTCCGACCAGCGTTTGCCCGTAGGCCGCGCTGGCAAACGCGGTGCTGCCGGGTAGCCAAAGCGGTTCAACACAGGGACTGGCCTCAGGACAAGGCTGCAGATTTGTGTTCCGATTCGCAATGTTGACCAGGAATGTGGGCGCCGAGCCGGAGTTGAAGACATCCAGTATTCGGAGGTTGACGTAGTTGCCAAAATCCTGTGCCGGTATGGGAGCGAGACATTTCACGGCCAGCGCGCCATTCGCGAATTCGGTGAGGAAGTAGAAGTTTCCACCCAGGCCGCACTCGTCGAAATTGACTCCGCCCTGGATCACGTAGCCGGCCTCGACGAAGGCGGCAGTCGGGCCGGCATTGAGGGCGACGGAGTTCTTGAGAAACCCTCCAGCAACCTGACCGGTTAAATTGGTCGCCGTTCCTCCCGAGAGACCGCTGGCCGCGGGCAAATAAATGCTGGTCTGAAAGCCCAGGATCGGATCACCTGCCGGTGTGCCTCCGAAGAACGTTGCTGCTGCGGTGCAGGTTTGGTTGATGCAGGAATAGCCCTGCCGGAAGGTCGGACGGCGCTGGCAAGAATTGCAGCCAAAGAGGCCCAGGAGTGCGGCAATCTCCAAAGCCAGAATCGCATAGGCAATACGACGAAGAATCGGCCGGACGAAACGTGTGAAGCGCCCGGATACGGCGGATGACCCTGGGGTCTCGTGGTTCACAATGGATCACCGTTGTCAGCGAGCGAATTCTACAATCCGCAGTGTGCGTTAACAATGATAATTAATCTGGGTGTTGCTAAGTGGTCACCTGAGCGAGGAGTTGAGCACGTCTTCACTTTTTTTTGTGCGACCGATTGCGCGCGTTCGGCGTCCCACAATCGGGGAGTGGACGGCTTTCCACAACCTGCTAACATAAAGAGTAGTGCCCGCATCCGCAGCACGAGAACGGGACACGAAAGGAAATCAAGAGCAATGCGATGGATGTTACGTTCCAAGATCCACCAGGCCACAGTTACCCAAGCCGATCTGAAATACGTGGGTAGTATCACGATCGACGAAGAGCTGATGGAGATGGTTGGACTGCTTCCCGGCGAGCGCGTGCTGGTCGTCAGCAACACGAGTGGCGCGCGGCTTGAGACCTACACCATTCCTGGCCCACGCGGCTCTGGCGCCATCTGCATGAACGGCGCAGCAGCGCACCTGATCAAAAAGGGCGACGAAATCATCATCATGGGCTTCGAACTCACCGATAAGCCGGTGGAGTCGAAGCAGCTCGTTCTGGGACCGAACAACGAGTTTTTGCGCTGGCTGGTGAATGAGACCTACAACACCTGCCTGGACGACCTGGTGCGGGTGTAATTACAGGGGCCGATCGGTGTGAAAGTAACGCTTGTAGGCGGAAATCCAGTTGGTGGCGAGATCCTGTTGCGCGGTGGCGAGATCGATGGTGCCGTCGCAAACCATTTGATGCAGGCGGTCTTCCAACGCGTCCTTGGTGCGCGTGTTCCATACCGTTGCTGATTGCGGCTCCGGCCATAGATTGTGGATATCGTCAGTACCACCCAACTGCGGACTGATGAGGTAATCGAGCTCATAGTTTCCCGCCCGGGCACTGTCGATGCCGTACTCCTGCAAAACCTTTTCTTGCGTTGAAGCAGCAACCAGGCGAGCGTCGTCGCTGTAGCTGGCGTGGCAAACGTCGCTCATGCTAATGGCGCGCGCCACGCCCGGCGTTAGTTCATGATCGGGCACCAGGCGAACCGGGACACGGTTGCCGTAAGGCAGCAAGCGGTAAACGGCTACGGTCAGAATCGCGACCAGCAGCACTGCGCTGGTGTACGCAAACAATCGCAGCGCGAAATCTCGCGGCAAGTAATGCCTTGCAGAGGACTGGCGCGCAGCTTCCTCGGTCAAGCGTGCCCGCAGTAAAGCGCGCGGTCCGGCGCCGGACGGCAACTGCGGATCGAGTACTTCATGCTGGGCAACAACAAAGTCGGCAATGGTCTCTTCCGTTTGCTTAAGCCGCGCCCGGCAATCCCAGCAGGAAGCCAGATGCTCCTGCACAGACGCAACTTTGCGCCACGCCAGTTCCCCGTCGGCAAACTGCAGCAGTTCTTCATCCGACAGGTGAGTGTAGGTGCTCATGATCGCCCTCCGTCAGCGCGACTGAGCCGCGCCAGCGAGCGAGCCAGCGATGCCGAAATACTGCCCAGCGACATTCCCAGCACATCGGCAATCTCGCGATAACGCAGTCCTTCTGCGCGTAGGCGCAAACATTGCTGGTCCTGATCGGGCAGCGCTTCCAGGACTGCCAGCAGGCGCTGCCGGCGCTGGCGGTTGCTGGCCTGTTCTTCGGGATTGGGGCGCGGATCGAGGCAAAGTTCGGCGGAGTTGCCATTGACTTCCCAACGGCGACCGTTTTTCGCCAGCCGCTTCAGCGAAAGATTGTGAACGACGCGAAAGACCCAGCCTTGCAGATTGTGCCGCGAGCGCCCTCGTCGCAGGTGCTGAAAGAGTGCCAGAAACGCCTCCTGGATGATCTCCTCGGCGTCGGCGCTGGAAAGATGAAAGCCGAGGACATAGCGCAGCAAGGGCGCTCGCAACTCGTCGAATAGGGCGATGACTCGCTCTTCCAGTTCGGAGGCAGGGGCGGATTTGTCACGGCGCTTCGCCGGCGAAAGCGCCAGCTCGACTGCGGAGCTGGAAACGTCCGAATTCATCTGCGCGATTCCCTCATCCAGTTAAAGTCCGGCCACGCGGAGTTTGTTCAGCCTTTTTTCTGGCGCCTGCGGGCGCAGCCCTTCGGGTTAAGTAAATTAGGGCCGAACAAATCACCAGCTCGGAGAATATTCTAACGTAGGCAAACGCCGCGTCTGTGGTCGCAATCGAATCTTTACGGTCTATCACTATGGGTAAGTTTCAATGCGGCGTTCTGCTGTTGTTGATGCTTGCCGCGCAGGGCGTTTTTGCGCAGAGCAACCGCGGCGAACTGCACCTGACGGTGACCGATCCCAGCGGACAGGGAGTCAAGACATCGGTTCGACTGGTCAGCGAGGCCAATCAATACAACGCAGCTCTGACTACCGGCGATGACGGCAAGTTAACCGTTCAGCGTCTGTCGTATGGAACTTATCAGCTGACCATTGAGCAGGCGGGCTTCACGGTGGTTTCCGAATCCATTGATATTCACTCACCGATCCCGGTAGATCGTGCGATCGCGTTGAAGGTGGCGGCAGCCAATGAGTCGGTGACGGTGAAAGCGCAGCCAACATTGCTGTCAACGGACCAGGCTGGGTCGGTGAACCAGATTGGCAAACAACAAATTCAGGACCGGCTGACAGCGTTGCCCGGGCGTTCGATTCAGGACCTGGTGATCACGCAGCCCGGCTGGCTTTACGAGGGCAATGCCGTGCTGCATCCGCGCGGCTCGGAGTACCAGACGCAGTTCATCGTGGACGGGGTTCCGCTGACCGACAATCGTTCCCCCAGCTTTGGGCCGGAGATTGGCGCCAACGACCTTGAGTCCGTGACGATCTATACCGCCGGCTTTCCCGCGGAGTACGGACGCAAGATGGGCGGAGTGGTGGAGTTGAACACTCTGCCCAATCCCCAAACTGGCTTCCACGGCCAATTCGTGCTGTCAGGCGGCAGTTATGATAGTGCCGGAATTTTCGCCGAAGGCGAATACGCCTGGGGGAAGAACGCTCTCAGCTTTAGCGGATCGGGAGGGCAAACGGGCCATTATCTGAATCCGGTGGTCCCCGAGAATTACACCAACAGCGGCACGGTCGGCGACTTCTCCGCACATTATCAGCGCGATCTCACGCCCAACGACCGGCTGAACTTCATGCTGCGTTATGAACTGTCGCGCTATCAGTTACCCAACGAGCTCGTGCAGCAGAACTGGTGCTATGCGCCCGGCCAGATATCGGGACTGCCGTGCCAGCAGCAGAACGCCAACAACTTCGAGACCATGGGGATCGCGAGCTACCGGCATATTTTCGCGCCGAACGTGCTGGCTGACTTCCACCTGATGGCGCGTAACAACGGCAACGATTTTTATTCCAACGATCTGTCGACGCCGATCATTCTGTTTCAGCACAACTGGTTCAACGAGCTGTACTTCAATGGCATCGGGACGGTCGATCACGGCCGCAATCAGTGGAAATTCGGAGTGGAATCGGACAACAAGTTTCTGCACGAGAATTTTAACTACACCATTACCGATCCCACGCAATTTGACCCGGATACGGCGCTCACCTTCTACTTCCCCGGAGCTTATCCCGACCAGGGCAGTCGTCCGGACCTGGAGCAGGCCGTCTTCGTGCAGGACTTGATTCGGCTAGGCAACTGGACGATGAATCTTGGATTGCGCTGGGACCATTACCAGCTCGTCGTCAACCAGCAGGCTTTCCAACCCCGCGCGGCGATTTCCCGGTATTTTCCGAACCTCGGTCTGCTGGCCCACTTCTCCTACGATCGCGTTTTCCAAACGCCATCGTTCGAAAACCTTCTGCTTTCCACGTCCTGGGAAGTCTCGCTGATCAACCCCACGGTGCTGCAACTGCCGTTATATGTATCGCAAGGCAACTACTACGAGGCCGGCGTCTCGAAAGCGTTCGGGAATAATCTACGCGTCGACGGGAACTACTACCTGCGCGAGGTAGCCAACTATGCCGACGACGATCAGATCGACAACACGACCATCAGCTTCCCGATCGCATTCCGCAAGGCGTTCATTTACGGCGCGGAGGGCAAGATCGAGGTGCCGAACTGGCACAAGATTTCCGGATTCGCCAGCTACTCGTACATGGTCGGCAACGCGTGGAATCCAGTGTCCGGCGGATTGTTCATCGGCGCGGATGCGCAGGCTGCTCTGGCGGCTCTGACCGGACATTTTCCCGACTCTCAGGACCAGCGCAATACGCTGTTCACGCGCTGGACGTATCAGGTCGCACCGCGGTTCTGGGTCGCGGGCGGAGTGCGATTCGACAGCGGCTTACCGTTCGACTTTACCGGTACCGAGCAGGAGGCGCTGGAAACGTACGGACCGCAGGTAATCTCGCGCCTGAACTTCGCGCGCGGCCGCATTCTACCGGCGACGCTGCTCAGCGCATCGGCGGGAGTCGACGTCTACCACTCGGATCGCATGAAGGTTCGCTGGCAGATTGACGGACAGAACCTCACCAACGTGCTGAACGTGATCGATTTCGGTGGACTGTTCTCGGGTAATGCGATCGGTCCGGGACGCAGCGCTATGATGCGGCTGACGACCACCTTCTGAAGATCTGCGAGAACATCCTACGGCCGGCCGAATAAGCGGAAGTAAATCTTCAATAGCCGCGAGCGTTGCGGTGCGGGCAGCGATTGCTGCCAATCATAGATTTGCCGCTCGGAGTCGTGCAGACGGCGGAGAAGTTCGCCATCGCTGATTCTGCGTCGTGCCAGTAATGCGCGGTTCTTCTGCCGCATGGTTTGCCGATTGCGAAGTGCACCGCACACACCGCGGAGCCAGGCGCGTGCGTTGCGACCTTTCAGCGCGAACATCATCCACAGAAACTGGTAGGCGACGATTCGCGGCAGTAGCCGCAGGAACACGGGCCGCGGATAATCCTTGATCAAGAGATGGATCTGATTTCGCGCAATGTATTCCACCACGCGCGGATGGAGCGGCTCACCCAACGTTGCGCTCCCGATGTGATAAGCCACCGCCTCCGGAACATAGAGTCCGCCGTACCCCACCAGTTGGGCGCGCAGCGCGAGATCGAGATCGTCCAAGTACGCAAGAAAATCGATGTCCAACCCGCCGCTTGCGAGTAACGCTTCCCGCCGATAGAGCACCGCGGCGCCACAGCCGGCAAGCACCGGCATGGGCTGATCAAACTGATGCCGATCAGGATCAAGATGGCCGAGGCGATAGGCGCCACCCGCCATCAGCATCGCATCGCCGGCGCCATCGAGATGGTCTCGCTCAGTGGCGCGCAGCAGCTTGCCGGTGACGAAGCCCAGCTTCGGATCCTGATCTAGCGCGGCGACTAGCTTGGCGATAAAGTCGGGGGCAAGTTCGACGTCGTTGTTCAGCAGCAGGACGTATCGCGATTCTGTCGCCGCAACCGCGCGATTGATGGAGCCGGTGGTGCCTTCATTCGTTGGCAGCCCGATACGTCGCGTGTTGGGCGGCAGAGGATCGGAGAGAATTTTGCCGGGCTGCGCTTCATTCTCGATGACCACAATTTCCCAGTTGGAAGCTGGAAGAGTCTGCTTCTGGATGAAATGAATGCAACGCTCAGTCAGATCGGGGCGATGCAGCGACGGAATGGCGATGGCGACGGTCTTCACGCTTTCACGAGAATGTACAGCACCTCCGAATCGGGAGAGAGTTACCCATGGCTAGCTCACCGTCGGAACGGCCAAACGCCTTTGCTCTTTGCGTCCGCTTTCTTGATAACCAGCACCCGCATCCATCCCGATTCGGAGATCTCCGACTGATCCGATAATTCCAGTCCAACTTCCCGAATGATTGCGCGCAGCACGTTGGGGTGGTTGAAATTGAGGTAGCCGCGGACGTTCTCCGGCTTCTGGCGATACATCTCGGCATGTTCGAGAAACAGGGAAATCGTTTGCTCTCCAATCGTGCAAGCATCAAAGAAGAATCTTCCGTCCGGTTTCAGCAGCCTCTCTGCCGATTTGAGGTAGTTATAAATGTCATAGGGGTTGAAATGGATGAAGGCGTTTAGAGCGAAACCGAAGTCGTAGCTGGCTGCGGGAAGATAGTCCAGGTAATCGGATTCGACCTTGTGAAAAGCTACATTGTTATGCTGGGCACAAGTGGCGCGCGCCCTCTCCAGGAACGAGGTGCTGATGTCGTTGCAATCCAGGAAGAGGCATTGGTCGGCCAGGATTCTGGCAACGGTACCTTCGCCGCTACCGATTTCGAATCCGCGGCTGTTCTTGGTGACGACGCAAATCCTGACAATCTGGTCGGCGCGATTCCGGCGATCGCGTTCAAATTCTTCGAGCGTATTATGGCCAGCTAACGCGAGGAGGGCCTGCTCATCGTTCTGGACCTCCCACGCGTTCTTCACTACATCCATCCCGGCATCCTTTGCGATTTAATATCGATGGGCTTGCTCACTTCGGCAATTCTAACCAAACCTGCTTGTCTGGTTCCGACTTGCTATCACGTAAATGGCGCGAGGCAGCCGTTTGAAAGGCGGACATCAGTTGCTCATCAGTGGTGAAGAGAAGGTCGGCATTATCGGCCTGATCGGGCAAACCACCCACCGCGGAAATAATTGCCGGCCGTTGCAAGAGTCGAGTGCGCGCCAACACGCCGGAAGACCATATCTCGGAATACGGAAGCACGACCCAATCGGCCGCCGTGATCCAGGCGTCGAAGTCTTCATTACTGACAAACGACTCGTTCAGATGCGCGCCTGGTGTTGCCGCAGTCAGTTGCCGTAATTCCACCAGATATTTAAGGTTTAAGCTGTCCGGGACGCGGGCCGAGCCCACGACGAAAAGTTGCGCATCGCGTAAACCTGCGCGCGAAAATGCCTCCATCGCGCGGTGGAATCCCTTGTGTCTTTGAATAAAGCCGATGCAGAGAAAAACAAGCTTTCCTTGCGCGACCCCGAGCTTCGAACGCGCGGCCTCCCGCGTGTAGGAAGAGAACCTTTGGAAAACCTCGTGATGGCTGCGAATCTCGACGCGCGACTTCGCCAGTCTGATCTTGTAATGCCGCTCGAAATGCGCGATCTCGGCTGGTGTATGAACGATAATCCGCGGCGCGAATTTCCATTTCCACTTGTACAGCCAGCCCTGCTTGCCGGGGATTTGCGGAATCTCGTGCGCCACCACTTCGAGCTTGCGGCAGCGCAGGAACAGCAGCACGAAGCACAGCGTTGTCTGCAACGTTTCCCAGCGGCGTTCTCGCAGGAAGGGATTGCGATAGAAAAACGCCCAGTGATACTGCATGACCACCCGGTCGTAATAAGGCAGAATTCGAAACAGTCGAAGCAGCTTCCTGCCGCCGTGCAAATCCCAGGCAAAATCCACGTTACCCTGCAGGTCGGGAGAGACGACGTCCACGACATGCCCCTGCGCGCGCAGTTGAGCCACGCTCTGCTCGGCATAGGCTCCGATGCCACAGCGCTTCGGCGGGTAGGTTGAGACCATCAGGTAACGCAAGCTAACTCCAGCTTACTCCTGCTTCTCAAATGCCAGGCAGGCTCCGAAGGAACCGCTGGGTTCGGGCGACAGACGAATCATGCCGACACTGAGCAGAATACTGACATCCGGGTACTGATCGTGCCAGCCGTTCTTATACCAGGTGTCACTCCAGCTATCGCTGTGGACAAATTCGCTGAACGACTGCTGAAATTGCTGCAGGAATTCCGGCGGTGGCGAGACCATGTATAGCTGTTCAATGAGCTTCAGCTCCGGACGAAACAATCGGCTTGCGAGAGCCGCCGGATCATAACGCCGCTCGAAGCCGGCATAGTAAAACGTCGACTGATTTTCGATGTACGCGGCTGCGGTCGGAACCGTGACCACAAGCCGGCCTCCGGCGCACAGGACGCGGGCAAACTCGGCCATGGAGCGCGAATCGCCATCGCCGGGAACGTGCTCGATGGTGGAGACGGCACTTAGGAAATCAATCGAGCGATCGTCAAAACTCAGCCGCGTCGCGTCTTCCTTTTGCACAAAGAAGCTGTCTCGCTTGCCCAGCCGCAGGGTTTGCATGTAGCTCTTCTGGCGGTCGAGATAGGTACGGTCCATTTCAGTCGCGTAGGTCGTGGCGTGGCAGCGCTGATAGAGAAATGTCGGCACGGGAGACGAGCCGCTGCCGATATCGACGTACACATCGCCCGCGGTCAGGCGTTGGTCGCCGTGCTTCGCGGCGAAGGAGTCCTCGATGTTGCGGAAGATATCGGTCCGCTGGTTGAGTGTCTTCGAGTGGCGGTACAGCATCCACCAGTACTGCAGCAGGCCTTCACGAAACATGAGCCGGCGCTCCCTGAAGAAGGTTTCGCACAGCGTGGGCGGCATCGGCAGCGATCATCGACCAGGCATAGCGGTCGACCGCCAATTTTCGCGCATTCGCGCCGAGCTGATTGCACTGCGCAGGGTCATTGAGCAATTCTTCAATCTTCGCGACGAATTGCCCGGCAGGGCACACGATGCAATCGTCCGGCGAAAGCTCAAGCCCACGAGCGCCTGCGGGAGTTGAGACCACAGGCAGCCCCGCAGCAAAGTAGTCGAGCATCTTGAGATTTGTGCCTGAGCCGGAGAACATGGGATTCAACGCGATGTCCGCCGAATGGTAGAAGGACAGGCGGCAGTCCGCTTCGACGATGCCAAGCCAGACGACGTTGTCAGGCGCCGGTACTGGATGCGAAGCCCGATAGGAATCGCGAACGCTGCCGGCTATCGCGATGGTGCAGTTGGGCAGCCGAGGCGCGACTCCTTTTACCAGGAACGCAGCTGCTTCCGTATTGGGAGCGTAGCCGCTGCCGATGAAGATCAGTACTGGCTGATCAAGCGGCAAGCCCAACTCCTGTCTTGCCCAGTCGCGCTCAGCTTGCCTGGCAGGCTGAATTTCTTCCACATCGACACCATTGGGAACCAGAACCATCTTGTCGCGCTCGATCCCGTACAGATCGACGAACTGATCGGCATCCGCGTTCGAACAGGTAAAGATGAGATCGGCGGTGCGGCACAAGTTCTTTTCCAGCTCGCGAACTTCTTCGACCAGTTTTCTGCCAGCAGCGGTGTCGCTCAGAATCTGTCGCTTCACGACATATTCGCAGTTGTGCGCGTCGTAAATGAGCTTCTGTCCGGGGCGCCGAGGCACATAGGGAAAAACCCACGGATGCGAAATCACGACGGCTTCGGCGCGGCGGCCATACTCTTTCGCCACGCGCCGAAATCGCGGCGAATACTTCAGCAGCTTCGGGATGGTTACGTCAATCGTAGTTTTGCCACCCGCGGCACGCTGGTAGCGGCGATCGCGAGCGAAGTGCGGCTGCGTGAGCGGGGTAACGATCTCGCGAAAGTTTGTGGCCAGCATTTGATCGCGGTACGCTGGCCCCGGCCAGTCATAAGCACCGATGTAGGTGATGTCAAAGTCGAGTTGGGCCAGGTGACGATAGAGCTCGTAAATGCGAATGCGGCCGCCGCCGACCGGCGGGTCGAGGACCTGATTGTCGGCGACTAGAAGCGAGATCGAGGTCTGCTCGACATAGTGATTGTCCGAGGATGCTGAAGTGGTCGGCTGTGGCGATCCGGCTTCCATCAACCGCTGCACAACGTCATCCCAGGATTGCGATGGGGCACGTTGAAACGCTTGTTCGCCCATCTCGCGCGCCAGTTCGCGATTTGCCGCGAGAATGCCCATGGCGCCGGCAATCTCCGCCGGGTCGGGATTGACGACGAATCCCGTGCGGCCATTGTTCACCAGCAAGGCAGGCTCGCCGGAATCTTTGCACAGGATTACCGGCTTGTGACTCAGCATAGCTTCAACGGTGATGTAACCGAAGTCTTCATCCTTGGGAACAAACAGAACGGCCAGCGCGTTGGCGTAGTGGCGCAGCATCTCTTCATCGCTGACAAAGCCAAGAAACTGGATGCGAGGATCGTCGCCTGCAAGCTTGCGAAATTCCTGCTCGTCCTCGCCTGCGCCCGCAACCAGTAGCGGAACATCGCCGGACAGATGTTTCATCGCGCGAATGGCGAGATCCACACGCTTCCAGCGATGCAGGCGGCCGGGCAGCAGAAAGTGCTGTTGGCCAGCGCAATAGTGGCCTTCCGTAAAGACGGGAGGGTAGAGCACTTCGGCGTCGAATCCGTTGTAGAGCTTCAAGCGGCGCGCGGTCTCGTGGCCATTGGTGAAGATCTTGCGAACGCGACGCAGGGCAAGATTGTCGAGGCGCTGGATGGTCTGCCGCTGTGACTGCAGCTGAGCCAGCGCCTGAGTAGGGAGCTTTCCGTATTCATCGTCAAAGCGATCATAGAAAACGCGGATCTGATGCAGCAGCCAGCAGACGTGGTTGGCATGCTGTGCCGCGTAGGTCGGAGCTTTGGTAGAAACGACAAGATCGTAGGAGGACAGGTCGAGCTGGTGGCAATCGAGATAGCCACGCAGAATCGTGTCGAAGCTGGCTTCGCTGATCGGAACCTGAATCCAATCGCTGTCGACGTGACGCTTGAACGCCTGCACCATGCCGAGAAAATGGCGTTCCGCGCCGAAGAGCCGTTCGGGGTCGTGAATGGCGGGAGTGAGGATGGCAACTTTCATCGTAGCCACGCGGGGCTAAATCCAAGACGGATAGATCAGCCGGAAAATTCTGCAGAATTCAGCTTACCCGATTGCGGTCCTGCCGTTCGAGCCCACAACCACGCCGCGCCGGCAGTGATCGCCAGCCAGCACCAAGCCAGAAGCAGGTCGGTTGGATGGGCTCTGAGCATGTCGGGAAAGATGCTCAAGAAACTGTAGAAGTGAGGGTGATGATGCATGTGGTCGTGCAATATCTCCACCAGCGTACTCTTGGCGTAGAGATGCCAGAGCGACGGCATCCGCCAGTACGGATTAATGGTGTAAGCGATCGTGAGCAAGCCGCTCCACGTGGTTAGAGCGGCGGCGATCCAGCGCGTTTTGCGGATCAGCACCAGACTGGCGGCGGGAACCATGATCATGGCCGCTACCACCAGCAGTCGGGCCGGCGGCGCCCAGCCTCCCATCCAGAAACGTGAACGCGCGACAAACGGAACATAGCCAAGCGCGGGCAGGAACAAGGCGGCAAATCCCCAGCGGTCGCGTCGGAACAGAACGATCATGCCGGCAAAGACGGCGACGAACATCGGGGCGGTTGGTAGCAGTCCGAAGGACTGATCGAACAGGAGTCCGAAGAATCCAAGCATCGGGTGATTCCAGAACTGGGGCAGGGTGCGGCCCCAGATCAAATTCCCGGCATTCGGCATATAAGAGTCGAACAGGTGCTTGTCGAGCGCAGCGAAAACGCCCAGGCTGACGAGGCTGGGTGCGCCGAGGAGCCCAATCTTGCCGATAAGCCGCGACCACCGGCGCCACTCGGAGTGAAACAACCACGCAAGCAGCACAAGAAACAACGGACCGGCCAGCGCCCAGAAGCGAACGATCAGCCACGGCAGAGCGGCGATGATGATTCCTGCGAGCAGGAGATATCGGTTACGTGGATTCTCCCGATAGCGAAAGAACTGCAACGCCGCCCACAAAATCCCTACTGCGCCCGGCGCTTCCACGCATACCAACTGCACATATAAGTAGAACGGAGCGGTGAACCCGAAAATGCCTGCCGCAAGAATTGCCTGAAGGTTGGAGGCGTCCAACCACAAGGCGATCTCGAAGATTGCGGCTACGCCCAGCGCACCCAGCAGAGCCAGCACGAGCAACGCACCCTGGCGCTTGGCGAAATAGTAGGCCGGCGCAATCAATAGTGGCAGTCCCACATCGTGCCAGAGCATCTTTTGCCCACGATAATTGGTGATCACGTGTGGCTCGTGTGCGATGGCGGACAGGGTGGGCGCAAGCATCAGCTCGTAAGGAAAGCCTCGCAGGGCGCCGGGAGACGGCGGCGGAAACTGTTCGGCGAAATCATAGTTGCGATAGTTGTCGCCGACGTCGAAGTCGTGATCGAAAGCGAGGCTATGCGCGAGCAACGTATAGGCGGGCTCGTCGCCTGTGGGCGGACTGGTAAGCCAAATCCAGGGCACAAATCCCGCAAACACAAGAAAACTCACCAGGAACATGAACAGCGAGGCGTGGCGGACCCGCTTTCGCTCAGGCATATTCCACGCCGCCCAAGCCAGGCCGAGGATCACTTTGAACAGAAGAAACAGGCTGTAAACAGCTCCGAAGATCCGGAACTTCGCTTCATTCGTTGTGCCGATGAAGAAGCTGCCCATCAGGAATGGCAGCAGCCCGATCGCGAGGTCCAATTGCAAGGTGCGACGAAACTGGTTTTCCCATCGCTGGCGAATGGCGAACCACCCGAGGAGAAGCGCAAATCCGAGGTTTACTCCAACCGCCCAGAAGAAAAGCTGGGCCATGGAATGAGTCATCGGCGGAGCAACATAGCGCCAGCGCCGAACTCCCAAATGCAGAAGATACAGGTTCAGGATCAGGACGAGCGCAAACCAACAGGTCCAAATTTTTCGCGTATTCGAGACGGAAGCGATGGAGGGGCGGACGTGGCTCAGCGATGGAGCCTCCTGTTGCAAGCCAGTCTTTCCCTCGCGCAAGCTTTCCACTAACGCCCTCGTCCCATTGTGCTACTACCACTGCACATCAGGATACAGGCTTGGCAGGTGAATGGTGCGATAGGAGTTTTGGTTATCGATCTGCAGTTGCCAGACGACTTGTGAATTGGCACCTGGCGTCAGCTCTAACGAGCGCATGCCCAGGTTATTGAGATCCGCGGGCGTAGCCTCGGTGACAAAAACATTATTGTTCGGAAGGACGCGCGTGTCTCCTCCCCAGTACGAATATGGCGTCTGATAGAACCATTGCCGGGTCGCGGTGTTGCTGTTTTCGTTCACCTCAAAAATTGCCCCTCCGCTATAGCAGCCGGGCAGTGGCGGGAGTTCTCCCTCGCACTGCTGCAGGGAGCCGTCCTGCTGGACCCGGTCATCACCGTTGTCGAACATCGCCAACTGGAAGTCTCCAGTGCCGTTGGGGCTGGCGATATTGACATCATGTTGGGCGGCAAACCAGTCCATATCATTGCCGGAGCTAATACTGAAGTCTCCCTGGTAGCCGAGGTGCCAGATAACGTCGCCGGTTCCCGCGCCGTTCTGGTAGTCGATCTTGACGACCCAGGACTGATGGCGGAGAGACAGCAGCAGGTTGCCGTCGTCGGGGATGTAAACCAGCGCGTTGGCGTGCAGCCAGTCGGGAAAGTTCATGGGATGGCGATTGACATCCAGATGGTCAAAGGCATCCCAGACCCACACGGGATTGTAATTGGGATCAAGGTCGACGATGGCATCGCCCAAGACCGTGGTTTGTCCGGGATATCCCGGCAAGTTGTTGAACACGCGGGAATCGCTCACGATGATGAGCAAGTGGCCGTTGGGCAGCGAGACAAAATCGTGATCGATGGAAAGAACCTGGATGTTGTAGCCGGCGTTGGTCAGCGCCTGCTGCAGTTGCTTGTAGTCGAACTGATGGATGACTTTTCCGGTCAGGTCGATCTCCTGAAGCGTGCCACCGGGCTCGCCAGGATTGGCGCACAGCATGACCAGCATGTGGCCATTGGACAGCAGTTTGACGGGCTGGGGCGCTCCCAGTGAGGTGTCAAAGTCGTAATACCAGATGAGATTGCCTTCGGGATCGACGGCCACGACCATGAACTGGTTGTTCGGCCCGGGATCCAGACTCAACAGCTCGACTCCGCTTGCCGGCGTCATGCCGGAAGTGGTTGTCACCACGACGGCCGGTACACGTGACAGATCCGGAGCCTTGGTCTGAAAGGTCTGGTCGCTATCGTAACTCTGGTTGCCTGAGTCGTCGGTCACCACCGCGCGCATGTGGTACACGGTGTTCTGCTTCATGCCGCCGACCAGAAAATCCACGGTGCTGCCGCCGATCGGCGTGGACTGCGACGAGGTAGTGAAACCGTAGCTGGTGGTTGGGCCGAACTCCACCGAAACAGTCGCTTGCGTATTGGTGGTGACGGAATACTGTGCGACCAGCGGGTGACTGGTGGCAGTCACGCTCGACTCCTGCACGGCGGCGCTTCCAGTCGCGCTGCCGCCTCCGCCACCACCACATCCGGTGAGCCCCAGGAGGGCAAGCGAAACGGTTAAACAAACGAGATTTAGGCTGAGGATGCGGCGTTCAGGATGTGCAGTCAATTCCACCCCACTCAAGCGGAAAGTGCCGACTGGCGTTGTTTCAGAAAAATTGGACTCGGAGTTCCGTTATTAACACACTGTTAACATTACTTGGGGATGAATTCTTTACGGATTGCTGGTTTCTGTCAAGTCCGGTTGTGGCTTTTAGCGTGGATGTTCCCGTTGGACAGAAGAGCGGGGCGGTTGAACGACGCGCTCGAGTTCTCTGGTCGTACGGCGCCATGCGGTATCCCCATCATATTGCGCCGCCTTCTCGTAGCCGCCTGCTCCCATGCGCCGGCGCGACTCGGAATCATTGAACAACTTCTCGATGGCTGCAGCGAGCTGTTCTGCGTTGCCGAAGGGAGCCGTCATCCCGCCCCCGCAACTGGTGATCAGTTCGCGTGATACCGCGATGTCCGCCGCAATCACCGGCTTCTTGTTCGCCCACGCTTCGAGCAACACCAGGCCGAGGGATTCAACGCGCGAAGGTTGGACGACGATGCTGGCTGAGGCCAGCAGGTCGCGCTTCTCGTTTTCGCCGAACGGCGGAAGGTTGAGCAGTCGGGGACAATTCTTTCCGGCGGTAGCGATGAAGTCGTCGAAGGTCGAGAGGCTGGGACCGGCCATGACCAGCCAGGCGTTGGAGCCGCGTGTCCACGCGAGCTTCATGGCCTCGACCAGCGTATGCGATCCCTTGTCGAAAGCCTTCATTCCCAGATGCAGAACGACAGGACCATCGACGTCATAGCGCTGGCGCAGGAAATCCGGATTGCCGCCAGTTGACGAATGCAGATCGATTCCAAAGGGAGCGATCGCTAGCCTCTCGGTGGGAACGCCGAGCTGTTGCAGACGATCGCGTTCCGTCTGCGTCATGCAGAAAACTTTCCGGCAACGTTGCAGCATGGCGACCTGATGTGGCTGCAGGTAATGCTGCACGACGTCATCATTGCCCGGCTCGCCGAGATGGGAGCAGGGTGTTGCGACAACGGGCAGGTTGCGCAGCAGGCCGGCGTGGAGTCCGGCGTACATCAGGCTGTTGTAGGGCAGCGGGCCGATGTGGAAGAGATCGGCATCGACCTCGCGCAGAGCTTCATCCAGGCCGAGGACACGAAACGAAGGCCGACAGTATTGCGCCTTCCACCGCCAAAAAGGCGCAAGCCCCAGAAATCGGGTGGCTCGTCGGCGCAGCTGGTGGTAGCAGATCGGAAAGCGGCGTATCACCACTCCGTCCACCGTGATTTCTTCCTGGGGAAAGGTTTTGAAGCCCGGCACCCAGAACGATTCCAAATCGTCAGCGACGGTGGTGAAGATGGTGGCCCGATGACCGTGAGAGACCAGGTATTGCGCCAGCGCGAGCAGGGAATTCTCATATCCGCCGCGATAAGGAAATGACCGGGGAAGGACGAAGGTGAGGTGCATCGGCCTGGCGCCTGGCTAGTGGGCGGCGACAACCTCCGGGGTCAGCAGGCTCCTGTACACGGCGATGGTTTCCTGGGGAGCGCCATCCGCGATCAGATTGCCATGATCGATCAACAGCGCCCGGTCGCAATGCTCCTGCACTGTTTTCATATCGTGGGTTACGATCAGAATCGTCTTGCCCGAGGCGCGGAATCGGCGAATGCGCTCGAAACACTTCTCCTGAAAGCCTAGATCCCCAACGCCGAGGATCTCGTCGATGACCAGGATCTGGGGATCGACTTCGATGGCCACGGCGAACGCCAACCTCATGTACATGCCGGTGGAGTATTGCTTGACCGGCGAATCGATGAACTCGCCGATGTCGGCAAACTCGATGATGCTCTGCTGCCGCTCCAGCATGTCGCGCTTGGAATAGCCCATCAGCAGGCCGTTGAGCAGGATATTCTCGCGTCCGGTAAGTTCGTGATGGAAGCCCGCGCCCAACTCGATCAGCGGCGCCAGGCTACCATTCACGGTGACGCTGCCTTTGCTGGGCCGGTAAACGCCGGCGATCATCTTCAGCAGCGTGCTTTTGCCTGAGCCGTTGCGGCCGATGAGTGCCAGCATCTGCCCGCAGGGGACTTCGAAGGAGACGTTCTTCACCGCTTCGAAGTCGTGAAAGCTGGAGCGCTGGCGAAAGATCTTGGAGAAGAGCTCACGCACGGTATCCGGACGCTCCTGGATCAGGCGAAAGCGTTGGGTGACGTTCTCCACTCGAATTACAGATTCAGACATTCGCCGCTCAGACGTAAAAGACAAAGTTGTTCTGATATCTCCGAAAAATCGAATAGCCGATTATCAAACTGATAAAGGCGCAAACAAACGACGCGATGATCGAGGGCGCTTTGGGAAGCTGTCCGTAGTACACCGCCAGGCGAAATCCATTGATGACGTAGATGATCGGGTTTAATTTCAATATCCACCGGTAATGCGCCGGCAGCATGTCGAGCGGATAGATGATGGGAGTGACATAGAACCAGGCCGACAGCACAACCTGCAGGATGTGGGACACGTCGCGGTAGTACACGTTGGCCGCGGCGAAAAAGAAGGTCATGCCCAGGGTGAAGATGGCCAGCGCCAGCAGCGGAACGGGCAGATAAATCCACGTCCAGTAAAACGGATGCCGCAGCAGCGGGACCAGAATGGCGAGCGGTATCAACGACAGCAGCAGGTTGATGAGGTTGGAAACCAGTGCGGCCATGGGAAACACAAGCTTGGGGACCGCGACCTTCTTGATCAGGTCGCCGTTGGTGACGATGGACTCGACCGCGTAGGAAAGTGACTGTGAGAAAAAGGTCCAGGGCAGCAGCACACTCAGCAGAAATATCGCGTAGTGCGGAATAGGAAACCGCATGATGGTGGAGAAGACCATGGTCAACACCAGCATCATGAAAGCCGGGTTCAGCAACGCCCACAGGAAGCCCAGCACCGAGCGCTTATAGCGAATTTTCAGCTCTTTGAGCGCGAGAGCCCAGATCAGCTCCCGGTAGCGATAACTATCGCGAATGAGTTGGGTCATAACAAACTTGCGGCAGCATTAGTCGAAACACACGAATAAGCTGGCACCTGCAAAATTGGCGAATATTAAATGTTAAACGATTTTCGCGGCAAGCGTTGAGTGTCGAGCCAAACTCCGGTCTGTCAGACTTGCACGGACAGATCTGCGCGCGCCTGCGGTTTTGCCAGCCCACGATCCCTCCCGCAATAGCTGCCGGGACGCTCAAGACGAGGGACATAGCGAAGAGCCACGGTCCGGCGTGAAAGCCGGATACTTGTGAAGCCCACAAGGCGCCGCCGCCAGCGGTACACAGCGCACTGATGCTCGCCCCGGCTGCGACTGACGCCGCAGCGCCAAGTTTTTCGGCGATCATCGAGCAAGCGGTGACGGCGATTATTCGATTACTACATAGGGAGCTAACAGCGCCGCGCTCTCAAGCTCACCCTTGACCCAGGATGATATGAAGAGAGGAGCTAGGGGAAGCACCACAATTGCCTCCCACGTCAGAAGGCTCCAAGCCCAACGGCGAATGAAAGAGTGTGCTGCAACGAGCATTGACGCCGACGTTATAGCCGCTGATCAGTAGTCGGCCCTCAAGGCCGTATTAGTGCGTCGGGGCTGGACTGGGAGCCGGCGGGACGTTGAGGTCGGTCATGCCCTTCAGCAGATCGCGCTCCTCCGGCGTGTAGTTGTTCTTGAACTCGTCGGAGTTCAACAGTTCATTGCGTGCCGAGGGCGGCATACCGCGCAATCGGCGATAAGCCTGCGAGACTTTGTCTCTCTGATCGTCGGGCAAATTGCGATACTGGTTGAACAGGTTGCGCGCCTGCTGTTGCTGCTGCGGCGACATATGCTCGAAGGTTTCCATCCGGTTCAGGATCTGTGCCTTTTTTTCGGGAGACTGGCTGTTGAATTCGCGCAGCCGGTCCATCAGGCGGTTCTGCCGCTCGGGCGAGAGGCTCTGGAAACCGGGATCGCGGCGCAATTGCTGTTCCTGCTGATGGGGTGGCAAGCTCATGTATTTGCGCAGCCAGTCACCACGGTGCGGACCGGGCCCCTGGGGATGGAAGGTGTAGCCTTGCTGGCCGCCGGAGTGAGGCGCCGATGCGCTGGGCGGGGGTGCGCTTTGTCTGGCTGCGGGCGGTGCAGCCGCACCATGCCGCTGCCACGGCGCAGAGAAACACACCGACGGCATCGCGGTTAACAGCATCACCGCGATTGGCGACATGGATTTGGCCCGAAACACTGCTCTTGCACCTACTCCGTCGACTGTCCATCCAAGGCGTCGAATTCGGAGAACAGATCTGCGTTCTTATCGAGATACTGCAAATCCCCTACCGCAGTGCCTGGCGCACCGGCGCGAACCGAGGTTTCATTGTTGGCCAGGGTATTGCGATCGCTGCCAAAGTGGCCGAGTTCCATCAATCCAATTCCGAGGCCAAGAAGCAACGCAGCCGCAGCCGCCAAGATCGGCCGCCGAAACCACGCCAGCCAACTGCGCTCCACTGGAGCCAACGCCTCTTCGCGTATGCGCGCACGCAATCGCGTATTGAAATAGGGCGAAGGCTCCGGCGCCTGCCACTCATCCAGCAGCGACATCGTCTGCTGCAGGGAAGCCAGTTCGCCGGCGCACGCCTTGCAACTCGCCAGATGCTGCTGCATCTGGGGTGACACTGCTTGCGGCCCGCTCACCACGGCTTCCATCAATTCCTGACGAAGTTTTTCGCAATTCATAACTACACCCACTTCCTGCCCCTGCTAAATAAACTGCTTCAAAGTTTCGCGCAGCGTCTCATACGCGCGGAAGAGCAACGATTTCGTGGCCGACTCGCTCAGTTTCAGGACGGCCGCGATCTGCTTGTAATCCATATTCTGGTATTTATGCATCAGCACTGCCATGCGTTGCCGCTCGGGCAGCGCTTCCACTTGATGCCGGATCGCCGCCATGCGTTCGCGGCGCAAAATCGTCTGCTCAGCATTCAGCCCGGTGTCGGGAACATCGACGGTCATGCCCGTCTCCATATCGGGCTCGTCGATGTTGACTGTGTTCTCCGGCCGCTCGTGCTTGGTATCGCGAGCGTAATTCACGGCCAGATTGGTCGCAATACGATATAACCACGTGGTGAACTTGGCGCTTGCCTCATAACTCTGCCGCGAGCGATAGACCCGGAGGAACACCTCCTGTGCGAGTTCTTCCGCCACCGCCTGATTGTGAGTCATGCGATACATGAAGCTGATCATGGGCCGGCGGTATTTCTCGACCAGGTAATCGAAGGCAGGGTCGTCGCCCGAAGCCACGCGCAGCATGACTTCGGCGTCACTCAACATCTCTAAAACGACAGGTTCAGCCAAGTCGCCCCGTATCGCGGCCGGCGGTAATTGCACGCCCACAACAGGAGTACCCGCCAGCACGGTTCGATCTAACGCAAAGCTGCCCACACCGGGAGTAACCCTCGCCACCACATAAAGTTGCGTCGATGACAAGCATATTTCCCGGGCCGCGTCAGGGAATGCGGTAGCGGATCAGGCTGAATTCAACACTAACCCACCGCCGCAAAATGCTGCGCCGCAGCCCGCTATGGCAGTATTATGCACGAGAGGTCGCGCAGGCTGCACTCCCCAAATATGGATTTCATGCTAAGACCGTTGATCTGCCTTGAATTGCTAGCGACGTTGACGCTTGGCGGAACAGCCTACACCCCGCCCGCCAACGGCTTGACCCTGGGCGACGTCGTTGTTTCGGCGCCACAACAATCCGGCCAGCCACAAGCTGCGCCCGACTCGGGCGAGCCGAACGTCCCGGCCGATCAGGGACAAAGCCTGAGTTTGAGCGATCAGGTCATCCGCGATGTGCTGAAGCCATTGCAAACCGGAATGCAAACCCAGAACATCCAAATGGTGCTGTCGATCTTTGACAAGCAAGAGCTGGCAGGATGGGCTGATCTCCAGGCACACCTGCGCGCGTTCTTCCATCAATACGACGAGGTGAATTTCCGCTATCAGATTCTTCAGGCGACAGCCGACAAGGATCATGGCACGGCCACCGCCGACATCGAGATGGACGCGCTGCCGTACAACTTCGGCCAGCTCCCCTCGCGCCGCAGCGTACAAATGCGCTTTCAGCTCAAGCTGGGGGCCAAAGGCTGGAAGGTGTCTGGATTCACTCCCGGCGACTTCTTCAACCTTGGATTTCAGCAACCTGCCCGATGAACCGGCTCGTATGAAGCGCGACTATCCTGAGCATCCCCTGATCGGCGTGGGCGCCGTCATCGTGCAAGGCGGCCGCGCCTTGCTGGTGCGTCGTAACACCGAGCCGCTGCGCGGGGAGTGGTCGGTGCCCGGCGGCATGTTGGAACTGGGCGAGAAGCTGCGCGATGGCGTGCGCCGGGAGGCGCTGGAAGAAACCGGTGTCGAGGTCGAGCCCGGCGAGGTATTGGACGTCTTCGATAGCATCTTCACCGACACGCTCGGCCAGACGCAGTATCACTATGTGCTCATCGATTATTTATGCCGTCCTATCTCCGGAGAAGCGCAGGCCGGAAGCGACGTGAGCGCTGTGCGTTGGGTAAGCGCCGAGGCTTTGCCGGCCATGGGCCTCCGCGAAGCCACCGAACAAGTTGTGCGCAAGGGGTTGAAATTAGCTGGGAAAACTAGCAGTTGACTGTAAGCGATTTTGCGGCGACCATTTCCTATTCGAGGAACCCATGCAACGGACAATTGTTCCCCTGGCCGCATTTGTCTGCCTGGTGACGACGGCGAGCTTCGTGGCAGCGCAGCAAACGAGTCAGCCGGCCCAAAATTCAGCGCCCCAAACCCAAACCGTTCCCCCATCCCAGATCATCGTTCCCGGCCAGACAAAGGCGTCCAAGCCGCCTGACATGGTCTGCTTCGGCTACGGGCCGAAGTGGAGCATCCAATTCGTAAACGGCATGGCGCGCTATCTCGGGATTAATCAGCCGGATCAGACGCTGCTTGGCGATTTCTATTGGGTGCCGCAGGACAATGCGTGGGAGTGGCATCGCGCCAATAACCTTGCGCCGATGAATGGCAATTATGGTCTGTCGGCAACGGTGCAGAAGCAGGCCTGCACCGATCCGGTACGTAAGGCGACGTATCCGTACTCGGCTCAAGTGAACCTGCCGCAGGGCGATATCGTTAGTGGCTGCTGCCGCAAACTACGGCCGGGCGAGGCCGCCATCGGTCCGCACGGGCTGCAACAGACGGCGCCTGGGTCGAGCGGCTCTGCGGGAGGCGGATCGCAGGGTGAATCGCAACCAGGCGGCTCGTCGCAGGGTACGTCACAGCAAAAGAAGCGACCAACGCCGATGTAGTCCGTCAGCTCGTCTGCGCTGTCTGAGTAGCGAGACGTTCCAGCATCAGGACTTCCTTATCGCGATATGTCGAGCGCGCATACTCGCGATAACCCAATTTTTTCGCCACCCGCAACGAGGCAGCATTGTCCGGATGAATGAGGCAGGCGGTGCGCACTGCGCCGAAGTGCTCATCGCCCCACGCGATCACCGCACGCATAGCTTCAGTTGCGTAACCCTTGCCGTGAACTGCCGAAGCCAGAATCCAGCCGCTCTCCGGCGTGTCGCCCAAAGGAGGAGCCAAGTCGCGCTTGAAATCGGCGAATCCCACCTCGCCCACGAAGGCGCCGCTGGCCTTTTCTTCCAGCGCCCAGAACCCATAACCCATCAGCGCCCAGTGTCCGATATAACGCAGAATCCGCCACCAGACTTCTTCACGCGTCTGCGGCTTGCCGGTGGTATGGCGAACGACCTCCTCATCGGCCCACAGCGCGGCGCAGGAGTCGAGATCACCCGCGCGGTGGCCACGCAGGCGCAAGCGTTCGGTTTCCAGGACGGGGACATTCACGACGAAAGGCACAGGTTGTTGCATCGAGCACCTCACGATGAGCTTCAGCCAAGAGATGAGCTTACGACATCCTGAATTGCAACAGTTCGAAGCTCGGGGCTCGTAACCATTGGCGATAAAGAAAAAGACCCGCAGCGCACGGCGCCAGCGGGTCCTTTCCGGTTAGCTGTTGGGATTGGCCTGAGGCTGTCCACTCATAGTGGCCCCAGCGGCAGACACCAAAACCAGATGTCCTGCGAGGATTTAGAGCGGAAGCCCTAAGCCTCAGCCACCTCACTTGAGAACGTACAATTACTGTCAGATATCATAATTTTTGGATCACCCTCCTTTCCAGTGTACTTCGAAGTTAACACCGCTCCGCCATGCCGTCAAATTGAGAATTGATGAATGTATCCAGCGCGTAAACGGGCACAGATCGTCTCGAAAACGGGTCGCAGTCATGTGACAAAAGGCGTTGGCCTGATGCCGGTTCGGCTGCGACACAACCAAATCCAAGCCCATCACCTCCACCCATAACTCGGCTTGCGAAAGCTGTGAATCAATCGTCCAGCAAGGCTACCGGAGCGGGAGGTGCCTGTGCCGGCCGGCAACATCTGCGGGAAACGCGTGCGGAGGTTAGCCGCGCATTTGCTAAACTAGACGAGACTGGCAACTCTGGCCAATGGCAACCGCGCGCGGAGAGGTGCGTGAGTGGTTGAAACGAGCCGCCTCGAAAGCGGCCATACCTTGACGGGTATCGGGGGTTCGAATCCCTCCCTCTCCGCCATTAACTCCCAACATGAATCGAGGTCCCCGCAGTAAAGGCCTGCCACGCTGCTAAACTCAGATTCAGTGACCTCTATGTACACTTCCGCGCCTGAATCCGAAATCAAGTCCGCCGGCTTTACGGCTCCCGCCATCGATCTGCGCAGCGATACGGTCACGAAGCCTTCGCCCGAGATGCGGCGCGCGATGTTCGAAGCCGAAGTCGGTGACGACGTCTATGCCGAAGATCCGACGATCAATCGCCTGGAGAAGCGCGCGGCGGAAATCTTCGGCCGCGAGGCGGCCTTGTTCGTCCCCAGCGGCACGATGGGCAACCAGATCGCGATCAAGCTGCACACCCATCACGGGCAGGAGGTCATCTGCGAAGAGCGCGGCCACGTCTTCAATTATGAGATGGCGATGATGGCGCACTTTTCCGGCGTGGTGCCACGCACGGTTTGGGCCGAGGATGGCATTCTGACCTGGGAGCACGTCAAGTCCAAACTCAAGACCAAGAGTTACCACGCCGCCAAGACCGGCCTGGTTTCGCTAGAGAACACGCACAACATGGCCGGCGGAACCATCGCGCCGCCGGAAGTCTTTGACCACGTTTGCGATCGCGTACACGACGCCGGACTGCCCGTGCATCTCGATGGCGCGCGCGTCTTCAACGCTGCGGTTGCTCTCGGTACCGACGTTGCGAAGCTGACCGCGAAAGCCGACACCGTGATGTTCTGCTTGTCCAAAGGCCTCGGCGCACCTGTGGGATCGCTGCTGGTCGGCCGCGCAGAGATGATCGATCGCGGACGCAACTATCGCAAAGCTCTCGGCGGCGGAATGCGGCAGGCCGGCATTCTGGCAGCCGCGGGACTCATTGCCCTGGAGCAAGGACCGGAGAAGCTGGCTCAAGATCACGCTAACGCGAAGTTTCTCGCCCAGGGTTTGTCCGAAATCCGCGGCATAGCGATCGATCACGCGAAAGTGCAAACGAACATTCTGATCTGCGAGATCTCGGGCACAGGCATGACCTCGACCGAACTCTCCGGCAAACTTGCCAGCCGGAACGTTCTAGCCAACGGCGTGAGCCCGACGCTGATCCGCTTCGTCACCCATCTCGACGTCAGTCGCGAGCAATGCGCTGAAGCGCTGCAGGTTGTCGCATCCATCTGCAGCGGGAGATCTTAAACATCCGCCGCTACTAATGAACTTTTGATGCTGCAGAAGGTTCGGAATTCAAGCGAACTCAGATGCACGAAAGGTGCTCGCACGAGCACCTTTCTTCTTCGGGTCGGATCCCGATCACGCAACTGGCTGGAAATTACGGCGTAATCTCAAACACCACGCCCACGCCGCTTGCGCCGCCCTGCGAGGCAGTGCCGTAGAGGTTACCCTGTGAATCGATGACCAGATTGCTGTATGGCAGGCCGCCGTCGCTGCCATTGGTGAAGTCATGCAATGAGGTGTAGGTCCAGCTGCCATTCGACGGCGTCAGCTTGAAGACCGCGCCAAGGCCGTGCGCGCCATCGGAGAACGTCGTGCCGTAGAGATTGCCGGCGCTATCCATCGTCAGATTCCCAACTGGCCCAGAGATGATACGTCCGTTCACCGGGGAGGGAAAGCTATAGAGCGTGCTGTAGACATACTGGCCGTTCGAAAAGGTCAGCTTGAAAACCGTCCCGCCTTTGCCCGACCCTCCCGTGGTGGTTGCGCCATAGATATCGCCCTGCGAATCGAGAATCACGCCCGCTTGCGGGTAAGCACCATCATTGCCATTAGTGAAATCGTAGAGATCGGTAAAGATGTAGCCCGAGCCCGCCGGCGTCAACTTATAGACCGATCCGTAGAAGTTGTCTCCACCGTCGAAAGTAGTGCCATAGAGATTGCCTGCGTGATCCAGGGTCAGCCCGCTTCCGGGATAACCATAGGGATGGGCAAGGACGATCTCATCCCAGTTGTTGGACTCGCTTAGCTCGTAGATGACTCCGCCGTTGTTGAGGCCGCCGGAATTGGTGGCTCCATCAATGTTGCCGGAGTGATCGAATACTGGCACGCCGACCGGTCCAATGCCGTTGGGACCGTTAAAGCTGTGCAGGATCGTCTCGGTCCATTGTGTCGGCTGGCCGGGTCCCTGCGGAGGCAACAGCTTGAAGACGGTGCCGCATCCAGGGCCACTAGTGCAACCTGCGCCGCCACGGTACGTGGTGCTATAAAGACCATTATCAGGACCGAAGGCGATGCCGGCGGTGCCGGGATTCTGACCGTCGGTACCGCCTTGAAAGCTGTAGAGCGGCGACAGCGTCCACCCTGAGCCGCTGTTACTCACTCGATAAACCAAGCCGCAACCATTGCTTCCACACGGCCCGCCGGTGATGCCACCGAAGTTCGCCGTGCCATAGAAGCTATTGACGCCATTCGCAGTGAGACCCGCCATCGGCGTCGCGCCATCTGCTCCGCCGGTAAAGTTGTAGATCACCGAGTAGGTCTGCGCCTGTGCCGATTCCGTCATGACAGCGGCAAGCGCAAGGATCATCGCCAGCGCGGCTGCCATGGCGAGCAAACGGCCGTGCCGAGCGGGTGTGTGTTTCGACATTCGCCGCAATTGGTATCGAAAACGCCAGGGAGCGCTTGCTCTGTCCCAATTCTGCTTGAACCAGAATGCAACTTCTTTAGGCTGGTCGATGGTTGTGCGATGGGGGTGCTGTTCCAGGCTTGCCATCTTCTTACTCCTTGATCCCAGAACTCTATTGCAAACAGACGTCAAACACAACTCTTACCAAATCGGACATCAAGGAAACTGTGTTAGCCGCCTTGCACGATTTACGCCACTGCCCCCAGCTATGGCGTGATCTCGAAGACCACGTCGGCCGTGCCATAAAGATTGCCGGCGCTATCCAGAATCATGTTGCCGTATGGGTAGTCGCCGGCACTACCGTTGAAACCTGTGAGGGCCCATTGCCCATCCGATGGCGTCAAGCGAAATACCTCCGGAGCGCCGATGAATATCGTTCCGTAAAGATTGCCGGCGCTATCCATGGCAAGCTTAGCGAGCGAACCCTGATAGGCATCGAAACCGTAAAGCACGCTGAGGGCCCAACCGCCATCGGAGGGGGACAACTCATAGGCTGATCCACCGCCGTACAAGCCGCCTTCCGACGTTGTGCCATATAAATTTCCCGACGAATCAGCAATCAGTCCGCCATAAACGATGCCGCCCTCAACTGAGCCGATGGCGTCGAAATTATGCAATACGGTTTCCGTCCAGCCCGAGCCAGAGGGCGTCAACTCGTAAGCCACTCCGTAGCCGCTCGAACCGCCAGACGATGCCGTCCCATAGATGTTGCCGCTGCTGTCGAAGATGACTCCTCCATAGGGATAGGCGCCATCGCTCCACTGGAAAGTATGCAGAATATTCTCGGTCCATTGCCCGCCGGATCGCGACAGCTCAAAAACCACCCCGCAACCTCCCGAATCCTGGCAATAACCGGCGGTGTTTCCCCCGCTCTCGGCAGTGCCATAGACGTTGTCCGCCTGGTCGAAGTTCAAGTCGCCATAGGCTGGATTTGCGCCATCCGGGGCGCCGGTAAAGGAATGCAATACTGTTTCCGTCCACGGGCAGAGGACGGCTTTGCAAGCCGTGGGAGGAGGCTGCAGGCGAAACACCACGCCGAAGTTGGACGCGCCTCCACTAAGCGTCGTGCCGTACAGGTTCCCGTCGGGGCCAAAGAGCACCCGGGCCGCGGGATTGGAACCATCCTGACCGGAGAATTTGTAGAGCGGATTCAGAATCCACTCCGATCCGTGCCGCGTCATCTTGAAAACAACGCCGCACCCAACACCCTGGCAAACCCCGCTGTAGTTCCCTCCACCGTAGGCCGTACCATAGAGATTCCCGGCTTGATCCATCGTCAGGCCGGCCTCCGGATTGTCACCATCGGGGCCGGAGAAGGTGTGCAGGATAGTAAAGGTCTGCGCTTGCGCTTCGCTGGCCGCAACCAACATGAGTATCGCGATGGCCGAGGCTGCGATTGCCATCCAGAGATCGACGCTGCCGAGTTGGTCCAGTCCTTCCCTCAATCGTCTCACCGTGAATCTCCTTTGCCCGTGTCCTTGTCTGTAAGACTGCCACGTTGTGGTATAGAGCGGAGCGCCGGAGACTAAACCGCGATCGCCGGCGCTCATTGGGGACGAACCTGGGTTACGGCGTGATCTCGAAGACCGTGCCCGCATTATGCGCGCCGCCTGAGCTTGCGGTCGTATAGATGATGCCGCTGGCGTCGAGAATGACACTGCCGTATGGAGTTTCTCCATCTTCGCCATTGAAGCCGGTGGGCGTCCATTGGCCGCTCTCTTGCGTCAACCGGAAAACCTCGGGCGGCCCGAAGCTTATGGTTCCATAAATGTTGCCGGCTGGATCCATGGTCACCGCGGCGAAGGATCCTTCGTAAATATCGTTAAAGTTGTAGAGCACGTGCATCGTCCAGCCACCGTTGGACGGCGACAATTCAAAAACTCCCGGGCCGCCGTCACCGAGATCGAGAAGTGTGGCGCCGTAGAGGTTGCCGGCCGAGTCGATGATCAGACCGCCGGGCTCAAAGCCGTAGACGTTGGCGATGGTTGTTTCCACCCAACCGTCTGCTAAAGGCGATAACTCATAAACAACCCCGCCGCCGTTCGTGCCGTAAAGATTCCCGGCGCGGTCGAAGATGACGCCGGCATACGGGTACTCGCCGTCCGTGCCGCCCTGGAAGTTGTAGAGGATCGTCTCGGTCCAGCCGCCATGGGAAGGCGACAGTTCATAGACGACACCGCAGCTATAACCAGCGCCGCAGCCGGTGCCGTTGCCGCCGGCAGCAGTCGTTCCGTAAATGTTGCCTGCCTGATCGAACGTCAAGTCACCATAGGTTGGACCCGCGCCATCGCTGCCGCCAGCGAAGGAGTGCAGCACCGTCTCCGCCCACGGACAAGACACGGACTTGCAGAAATTCGCGGGCGGCTGCAGGCGGAAGACCACGCCATAGCCAGACGCGCCTCCCGCATTCGTCGTGCCGTAAAGGCTGCCATCCGGCCCGATGATTACCCTCGCAAGGGGAGCCGCCCCATCCCCGCCGCTGAAGGCGTAGAGCACAGAAAAGACCCAGCCGGAAGCTTTGTGCTCCAACTTGAAGACGGTGCCACAGCCTCCATGGTTACATGCGTTGAGGTTTCCGCCGCCGGAGGCTGTGCCGTAGAGATTCCCAGCGCGATCCATGGTTAAGCCGGCGAAGGGATATTCCCCGTCCGACCCTGCCGCGAAGTCGTGCAGGGTGGTGAAGGTCTGGGCCTGCACTTCGGTGGCCGCTAGGATGATCAGAACCGCAACGGCGATCGCCGCGAGGGCCATCCACAGATCGGCGTTGCCCATCACCCTTCTGCGCTTTGGGCTCCAGATGCCCAGGCGCCTGGAGCGAACCAAAACCTGTTTCTGCGAAAAACTGGCCACGATCTCCATCGCAACCTCCGTTCCAGCACGCGACGAACTTTGGGCTTTCAATGTTTGACTCCACTGCGGACACAGAGACCGCTCTGCGCTGTACCCCTTTTCCTCCCATCGCAGTCGTAAGTCAAATTAATTGCACCTTACGGTCTAACATATTGCAGAGACATGAAATAGCGGCTCGGTGAATACGAACGTTGACGAAACTGTGATAACATTTGCAGCCATTATGGCCACGGCTGCGTCGGCTCGCTCCCCAATTTCGCCCGACATCCCACTGCCCGCGTCCGTAATCCGCTTCGGCCCCTACGAAGTCAACGTCGAGTCGGGGGACCTGCGCAAGTTCGGCTACCGGATTAAGCTTCAGCCAAAATCATTCCTGGTTTTGCAGGCTCTGCTGGAGGTCCCCGGCGAGATGGTGACGCGCGATGAACTCAAGACGCGTCTTTGGCCGGAGAACACGTTCGTGGAATTCGAGGCCAGCCTGAATGTCGCGGTCCGCCGACTTCGGGAGGCGCTGAGCGACGAGGCCCAGGATCCTGCCTTCATCGAAACTGTGCCCAAACACGGCTATCGATTTATCGGAGCCGCAGAATCCGCATCGCCCGCCACGGGAGCTTTTCCTGGACCGTTGGTTGACACCGGGACAGGGCACGCGATGGAGCCTGGTTTGCCGGCGGAAATAGCGCAAATCCTACCGCGTCTCCATTGGTGGAATCTGCTTCTGCCCGCCATGGCGCTCTTTTTGATACTGGCACTGGGGATTGTCTGGTGGAGACACAGCATTGTCGATTTCCGGAAGCCGATCGCATCGTCAATCGCGGTGCTTCCCTTCGCGGATATGAGCCCGGAGAAGAATCAGCAGTATTTCTCCGATGGTCTGGCCGAAGAGCTGCTCAATCATCTCGCCAAAACACCGGGCTTGCGTGTGGCTGCGCGCACCTCCTCTTTCCAATTCCGCGACAAGGGCGCCGATCCTGCGGCTATTGGCCGGAAGCTGGATGTGGCCACCATTCTCGAGGGCAGCGTTCGCAAGGAAGGTAAGCGGGTGCGGATTTCCGCGGAGCTGGTGAAAGCCGAGGATGGATTCCAGCTCTGGTCCAACACTTATGATCGCGATCTGAATGACGTTTTCGCGGTGCAGGATGACATCGCGCGGGCAATCACCGGCGAGCTCAAACTGCGGCTACTTAGTACGCATTCTGCGGAGATTCCGCAACGCGGGGTAAGTGCGGAGGCCTACAACGCGTATCTGCAAGGGCGGTATTTTTACGAGCGGCGTACGCACGACGACATGAACCGCGCGTACGATTACTTCCAGCAGGCGGTGAAGCTTGATCCAAACTATGCGCGGGCGTGGTCGGCGCTGGCGTGGGTGCTGATCGCGCGTGCGGAATACCCCGAGAATACGTCTTTCAAGCAGGGCTACCGCGACGGGAGAATGGCGGCGGAACGGGCCTTGCAGTTGGATCCGGGAATGGCGGAAGCACACGCCGCCATCGGACGCATCAAGCGTTACGACTGGGACTGGGCCGGCGCGGATGCGGCCTTCCAGAAAGCGCTGGCGCTGGAACCGCAGAATTCCGTGGTGTTGCTGGGAGCGTCGAGCCTGCAGGCTAGCCTTGGACATCTCGATGAGGCGGTGGCCCTGAATCGGCGGGCGGTCGAGGTCGATCCGCTCAGCATTGTGGCCCAGGTGTCTTTGGGAATGCATCACTACTATGCCGGTCACCTGGAGCTGGCGCTTGACGCATTCCAAAAGTCGCTCGCCATCAGCCCGGAAAGCGCGGAGGCGCGTTACTTATTGGGGTTGACTTATCTGGCACGATCGCAACCGCAGCAGGCGCTGGCGGAATTTGAGAAGATTTCAACCGGCGGCGAGCGGACCGTCGGCGAGGCTTTGACCTACAGCGAGCTCCAAAGGAAGAGCGAAGCGAACGCGGCATTGCAACGAATCATCGATCAATATCATGAGCAAGCTGCGTATCAGATTGCTGAAGTCTATGCGTTTCGCGGCGAAGCCGATCGCGCCTTCCAGTGGCTGGGAATTGCCGCTGCCCACAAGGATGCGGGATTGGCAGCGATGAAAGGCGATCCTTTGCTGAAGAGCCTCTACAAAGATCCTCGATACGCCGCTTTTCTGCGGAAGATGGGATTGCCGGCATAGGCCATTCGCCGGCGTTCAAGCTTGACAACCGTGGTAGCGCGCGAACATACTTCGGTTCGATTTGCCGTATCTCGCGGTGATCCATGAAGAAGCCTGCCAAGAAGAAAGCACCAACCGGCAAGAAAAAAGACCCTGCCAAGAAAAAGACCAACGTTGCGAAGCCGGCAAAGCGAGTTTCTGCAAAGGCAGCGGCAGCTCCGGCAAAGCAAGCTACCCCGGCTCCCCAGGATGAAGGCAAGCTTACTTTCAATCACGCAATGATCTATACCAAAGATGTAGCGCGCGGGATGCAGTTCTATCGCGACTGGCTGGGATTCAAGCTGATTGAGGATTTCCAGTTTGAGGGCAAGTCGGTGTACGCACGGCTGCGCGCTCCCGGCGGCGACGGGACGATTGCTCTGCATCAGGCCGGACCCGGCGCACCCGTCGCCAGCGACGGCGTTCGTCTGTATTTCGAAATCCGCGATCTCGACGGCTTCTGCCGCAGTCTGCAAAAACGCGGCTTCTATTTCACGCAGCTACCAACCCTGATGCCCTGGGGCTGGCGTCACGCCTATCTGAATGACCCCGATGGACACGAGATCAGCCTGTATTGGGCCGGCGAAAACCGCATGAAGAAGACGGTCATGAAGGCCGCTCGCGAGGCCAGCAAAGAGTAAATTCAGTTGTCGGCTGTCTGTTGTTGGTGGTCAGCGCTAACTACGAACGCTCGGTCCTTTGCACAAGCTGCTAAGCACAGTCCACGATTCAGGATTGGCTATCCACAACAGTTGACCCGACCTCGCGTGCGGCCTACCATACCGCCAAGTGGAACCGAGGTTCGCGGATGCTCGTCGGCGAGATAGTTTCCCACTACCACATTGTGGGGAAACTGGGCGGTGGTGGCATGGGATTGGTCTACGACGCTGAAGACACGCGTCTGGGCCGCCACGTCGCGCTTAAATTCATTCCGGAAAATCTCGTCAACGACCGCAAGGCGCTGGAGCGTTTTGAGCGCGAAGCTCGCGCCGCCTCACAGCTGAACCATCCCGGCATCTGCACCATTTACGACATCGAAGACATGAACGGCCAGCCCTTCATCGTGATGGAGAAGCTGGAAGGCATGAGCCTGAAAGACCGCCTGCGCGGCGAGCCGATGGACATCGAGGAGATCCTCGACATCGCCATCCAGGTAGCCGATGCGCTCGCGGCCTGCCACGCCAAGGGCATCATCCATCGCGACATCAAGCCGGCGAACATCTTTATCACCAACAGCGGGCAGGTCAAGATTCTGGACTTCGGACTCGTGAAGCTATCGCCCGAGATGTGGCACGGAGATCCGAAGGAAGCTGAGGACCTTTCCATTTCCGGCGACATCTTCGGCACAGCGGTTTATATGTCGCCGGAACAGGCACGCGGTGAGGAACTCGATCCGCGCACCGATTTGTTCTCGCTCGGCGTGGTGCTCTACCAGATGGCCACGGGCCAGAAGCCGTTCGCCGGCAACAACTCGGTAACGACGCTGGAGGCGGTTCTCAACAAGAAGCCCATCTCTCCGCTGAAGCTCAACCCCAAGCTGCCGCCCGATCTGGAAGGCATTATCGGCCACGCGATGGAGAAGAATCGCGGCAACCGTTATCCCGACGCGTTGGCGATGAAGGCCGACCTGCAGGCGCTGAAGAAAGAAACCGATCCCGAGCTAACCCAAAGCGGCAAGCTCCAGTCCGCGTTTCCGTATCGCATCGCGACGAGCACATTTCAAACCACGAGTCGCTGGCAGACCTATCTGCTGTTGGCAATGAGCGGAGTGCTGGCAATGGTACTGACGCTCGCGGGGATGTGGTGGCTCAAGCATCGCCCGGGGGCCATCGGTGCAAGAAACACCATTGCTGTTCTACCCCTGCAGAATGTGAACGGCGACATCAGTGTGGACTTTCTGCGCTACGCCTTGGCAGACGAGATTGCCAACGTGCTCACCTATTCGCGCGCGCTGGACGTCCGCCCCTCTTCGGTGACGCAGAGGTACGCAGCTAAGGACGTCGATCCGGAGAAAGTGGGACGAGATTTGCGCGTGGCGACAGTCCTGACCGGCCATTTCCTGAAAGAAGGCGACAATCTGCGAGTAACGCTGGAGGCGATCGACGTCCGCGACAACCGCCTGATCTGGCAGAGCAGCTTTACCGCGCCCACGCAGGACTTGATCGCGCTGCAAGCGGACATCGGCGCCCAGCTGCGGCAAGGATTGCTGCCCAGCTTAGGCATTACCGGTGGAACCGTGGCTGCCACCCCTCCCAAGAACGCAACCGCATACGACCTCTATCTGCATGCCCTGGCGTTGCCGCACGATCCTAAGCCGAACAAGGATGCCATCGCCGTTTTGCAGACCGTGGTACAGATGGATCGGGATTACGCTCCGGCGTGGCAGGAGCTGGGCCTGCGCGCCTACTACGATGCCACCTATTCGGACGGCGGCGAAACCATGTTCCAGCTCTCGAACCGGGCTTGCGAACGCGCGGTGCAGCTGGATCCTAATCTGACGATTGCTGCCGGCCAGCTGATCACGAACCGGGTTGAGCGCGGCGAACTGGGCAAGGCTTACGAGGCGGCACAAGCTCTGGTCAAGCGCCGTCCCGACAGCGCGCAGGCACACTTCGTGATGAGCTATGTGTATCGCTATGCCGGCATGCTGGAGGAGGCGACCAATGAATGCAACACCGCGCTGGACCTGGATCCTACAAATTACATCTTCCGCTCGTGTGCGTGGCCGTTTATGGAGTTGGGCAAGACCGACCGCGCCGCCGATTTCATTCGCCTAGACGCGGGCTCGGAGTGGGCGAATTACGTCATGCCATCTCTTCTCCTGCGCGAAGGTAAGGTTTCCGAGGCGCGCGAAGCAGTGAAGCGCATGCCGACGGCGCCACGTTATCATCGCGACCTGCTGGAAGGGTGTCTGGGACTTCGACCTGCGTCGGACTTGGACCGCATCGCGCACGACTCGCAGACCAGCTTCCCCAGCGATCCCGATCCGGAAACGTGGTACATCGAAGGATCGCTCTTCGCGTATTGCGGCAAGAAAGACGCGGCCTTGCACCTGCTGCAAAGTGCCATCCAGAACAACTACTGCTCGTATTCCAACCTGCTGACCGATCCGCTGCTGGCGAAGCTGCGCGCCGACCCCGACATCGACAAGCTGCTGACCGCTGCGCACGAATGCCAGGAAGCGGTGCAGGGGGCCAACGCGCAAGGGCAGTAAAAGGATAACGAGAATCTCCGCCGACAGGAACTTCTGCGCCGGACAAACTCAAGGAGAGTTAATGAAAGCGGCTTGGTACGAGAGACAAGGTGCTGCACGGGACGTTCTGGTGGTGGGTGAGATGGACGAGCCACAGCCCGGCGCTGGTGAAGTCCGAATTCGGGTTGCGGCATCGGGGATAAATCCCGGAGATGTCAAGAAGCGCCAGGACGCATTCGGAATCGGAATGCCATATCCGCGGGTGATTCCGCACAGCGACGGAGCGGGAACTATCGACGAGATTGGCGATGGAGTGCCGAAGCGCTGGCTCGGACAACGTGTGTGGTGCTATGGCGCTCAGTCGTATCGCGCTTATGGAACGGCAGCAGAGTATGTCGTCCTGCCGTTGGAAAAAGCTGTTCCACTGCCCGAGGGCGTACCGATGGAGCAGGGTGCATGTCTCGGCATTCCCGGTATAACGGCTCATCGCACCGTCCATGTTGCAGGAGACGTCAAGGGACGCACGGTCCTGGTGCAAGGTGGCGCCGGTGCCGTCGGCGCATGTGCGGCTCAACTCGCACATCGAGCGGGAGCGCGCGTCATCGCGACTTGCCGCTCCGAGGGCGACGAGGAAATCGCATCCCGCGCGGGCGCCGACGAGGTCCTGCTAACCGACGACAAGTTAGTGGATCGCGTCAAGGGATTAGCGCCGGATGGGGTTGATCACATTGTAGAAGTGGCCTTCGGCGCAAATATCAACACCGATATTGCGGTTTTGAAACATGGCGGATCGATCGCAAGCTATGCGACGAACACTCCAGCGCCGGAGGTTCCTATCTGGCAGCTCGTCTTCATCAACGCCAGGCTCTTCTTCGTCGGCAGCGATGACGTACCCATGGATGCGAAGCTTCAGGCAACGCATGACATCAATCGCGCCCTTGAAGCGGGATGGAAGGGACTGGATATTGCCGAACGTTTTCCTCTGCGTGCTATCGCAAAAGCTCACGAAGCGGTCGAGCATGCAAGCAAGCCGGGACGGGTTATCTTGACCATTTGAAACCGCCTCCAGTCCTTAGTTTTGAGTCATTTGCTCCGGCAGCGAGCACTGCCAAAACCACCTCAGCCTGTGCTATAATCAGAAGTGCTTCTCGGTGCACAATCTCCTGAATTTGCAATGACTTGCGCAGATTTCGGCGACCCCGCAGTCAATCGCGGCAACGCCCAATTTGTGCTCGCAGATCGACGCGGCAGGAGCTCATCACACTCGTTCCGAAGCCGCGGACGATGCGGCACTCGAAGGTTGTGTGGGATCCAAAAGCAGACCCCTCGCGAGCTAACGCTCGCTCGTGATGACAGTCTCGTGATGACAGTTTTGATGAGTTTCATCACCATGCCTTGGAACTTGAATAGGAAGGAAGAAAGCTAAAAGCTCAAAATGCCTGACGATCCCAAAGAGCAACTGCCGCTCGACAACATCGGCCCCGGCGCCGCCAATGTGCAGCCCGTCAACATTGAAGACGAGATGCGGCGCTCGTATCTCGACTATTCGATGTCGGTGATCATCGGCCGCGCGCTGCCCGACATCCGCGACGGACTGAAGCCGGTACATCGCCGCATTCTTTACGCGATGCACGACATGGGCGTGCTGCACAATCGCAAGTACATGAAATGCGCCGGTGTGGTCGGCGAGTGTTTGAAGAAGTATCACCCCCACGGCGACAGCGCCGTCTACGATGCGATGGTGCGCCTGGCGCAGCCGTGGAGCTTGCGCTATCCGCTGATCGACGGACAGGGCAACTTCGGCTCGGTCGATGGCGACCCGCCAGCAGCCTACCGATACACCGAGTCGCGCATGACGGAGATCGCCGAGGAACTGTTGGCCGACATCGACAAGGACACGGTCGACTTCGTCGCCAACTTCGACGACACCACGGTCGAGCCTATGGTCCTGCCAACGCGCATTCCGAACCTCATTATCAATGGCTCTGACGGCATTGCAGTCGGTATGGCGACGAAGATTCCGCCGCACAACCTCACCGAAATCGTCGATGCCTGCATCACGCTGGTGAACAATCAGCACGCTACGCTGGCCGACATCATGAAGCACGTGCAGGGCCCCGACTTCCCTACCGGCGGCTTCATTCATGGCCGCAGCGGCATCATGGAGGCCTATCGCACGGGGCGCGGCCGCTTCGTCATGCGCGCCAAGGCGGCGATCGAGCACCTAACCAAAGACCGCGAGGCAATCATCGTTACCGAGATTCCCTATCAGGTAAACAAGGCGAGCCTGATCAAGCGAATTGCCGAACTGCATAACAACAAGGTCATCGACATCAGCGACGTGCGCGACGAGAGCGATCGCGAGGGCATGCGCATCGTCGTCGAACTGAAGCGCGGCACCGAAGCGCAGGTGGTGCTCAACCAACTGTTCAAGCACACCGACATGCAAGCTGGCTTCAATATGATCTTCCTGGCCGTAGTCAACGGCCAGCCGCGCGAGATGGGCCTGGTGCAGGCCATCCAGTACTTCGTCGAACACCGCATCGACGTAGTGCGCCGCCGCACTTCGTATCTGCTGGAGAAGGCGCGGGAACGCGAACACATCCTCGAGGGTTATCAGGTTGCGCTGGACCGGGTTGATGATGTCATCCGCATTATCCGTGGAAGCGCCAACCGAGCCGATGCTCGCACCAACCTGGTCGAGTACTTCACCGGCAAAACCATCACGGTATCGGAAGGCAAGTCAGGCAAGTCGGCTTCGCTGAAAGGCGTTGTGCCTTCGCAGCTGACCAAGCCGTTCGATGCCGTCCAAGCCGATGCCATCCTCGAATTGCAATTGCATCGACTGACGCGCCTGTCGATTGACGAAATCCTGAAAGAACTGACCGAGGTTCGTGCACGCATCGCTGAGTACGAATCCATTCTGGCCAGCGAGAAGAAGCTGCGTGGCGTGATTGTCAAAGAGCTGGAAGAGATCAAGAAGAAGTACGGCGACGCGCGCCGCACCGAGATCCAGGATGAAGCGGCTGAGATCAACCTGGAGGATCTGATCGCCGACGAGCAGATGGCGGTGACGGTGACCCACTCCGGCTACATGAAGCGCACGCCGATCTCGACCTATCGCCAGCAGCGCCGCGGCGGCACTGGCCGCAAGGGCATGAGCACGCGCGAGGAGGATTTTGTCGAGCACATGTTCGTCGCCTCGACGCACGATTACATTCTCATCTTCACCAACCGTGGACGCGTGTACTGGCTGAAGGTGTACGAGATCCCCGAGCTCAGCGCGGCGGGCAAGGGCAAAGCCATCGCCAACCTGGTCGCGCTGCAAGCGGGCGAGACGATGCGCGCCATGCTCACCATTCGTGATCTGGAAGAAGAAAATCGCTACGTCTTCTTTGCGACGCGCAACGGCCAGGTAAAGAAAACGCCGCTGATCGACTTCAGCAATGTGCGCTCGATCGGCATCAACGCCATCAGCATCGAAGAGGGCGACGAACTGGTCGCCGTGCGTTGCACCGACGGCAATCAGATTGTCTTCCTGGCCACGCATGAGGGCATGGCGATCCGCTTCGAAGAACAAGACGTTCGTCCGATGGGGCGAGTCGCGTACGGCGTGCGAGGCATGAACCTGGAGGACGGCGATTACATCGTCGGCATGGCGATCACGCCGAAAGAACGCAAGAAAGCGAAGAACGGCGACGAGCAGGAAGCCAACCTGATTCTTTCGGTGACGGAGAACGGATACGGCAAGCGCACCGACGTAGACGAATACCGGCTTACCGGGCGCGGGCGCAAGGGCGTCATCAACGTCAAGACAACGGCACGCAATGGCAAGGTGGTGGCAATCATGCTGGTGAATGAGCAGTCGGAGGTGATGGTGATCAGCCAGTTCGGCAAGATCATCCGCATCGACACCGCAACCGTGCGCGAATCGGGACGCTCTGCGCAAGGCGTACGCCTGCTGCATATGGAAGAAGGCGATCGTCTGGCCGCGGCGTCAGTCATCCCGCCAGAAGAAGCGGAAGAAAGCGGCAACGGCGAGACGGGCACGCTGGTGCAGTAAGCCATGACTTCTTGAATCCCACCCTGTCCGCTGAATCGGCGGACAAGGGTGGGGCACCCGTTTTACTTGCACTCCGCGCGCTGGGCTTACGCCTTGGCAGTCTGGCGCTCGGTCCAGAACTTCATCTCATCGGCCGATGGGCCATACATCCCGGGAATCTCAATTTCGTTCAGCCGCAGGTAAACCCCCAGCTGCGCGCGGTGATGGATCATGTGGCTCATCACCATGCCGCGATATCCGACGATCCGCGGAAACGCGAAGATGGTGTCGCCCTTCGTGTTCTTCAGGCTCCAGATCACGGGAAAATCTTCGTCCTTGGCAGCGGCGAGAGCCTCGCGTCCAGCTTTGGAATTCTTATCGAAGGCGTCCAGCACCTCCTGTCGCGTCTTGGGATCGAAGGGGACAAAATTGTCCATGTCGAACTCTAGAACTTCCTTGGTGAAGGTCTCTTTCGCCCAGCCCGGCAGCTCTGCAACATGGCCGGCGAGGCGGCTCATCGACATCGATTTCGGGTGCGGTTTGTAATCGGTAAGCTTATCCGGAAGCCGCTCCAGCAGCTTGCGCGTGTTGGCCATCTCGGTGTCGAACTCGGGGAGAAGCATGTCACGAATTGCCATAGAAAACTCCTGCCGCGGTTGCGGCGACCGGGCTAGAATAACACGAAGAAAAGGCGAATAACCACGCGTCTTATCCAAAACTTACCCATTTGTTCTTTCCGCGCCACATTGGTGGGGGTATGATGTTGCCGCGCGTTCGTTCGGTACGTAGGCAGAGGCACACTGGCCGTGGCTCACAACGACAATCAGGCTGCGCCGCTCTCGCTGGAATCTCCGGGGTCTCCTAAGCCGGAAACCGAGGATATCGTTGACACGCCACAGCGTGGCCGGCTCCGCCGGATCGCGGCGTTTGCGCTGTACACCATCGCTGCTGTACTGGTACTGGTGCTGCTCGCTGAGGGCGCGGCCAGCGTCTACTACGCATTTCGAGCCGCTTTTGCGACGCCGCCGGTCGCCGAAAGCCTCTACACCGAGTATGACCCGGAGCTAGGCTGGATAAATCTTCCCAATATCTACCTGCCCAACATGTATGCGCCGGGAAAGTTCCTCAGAACGAACTCGCAGCGTTTCCGCAACGATCACGATTTCACTAAGAGTGTGCCTCCGGGCAAGGTCCGCATCATCTGCTCGGGTGATTCGTTCACGCTAGGATTTGGGGTCGACAACGAGCATACCTGGCCGCAACAACTGGCCGCGCATAATGCGAACCTTGAAACTGTCAACATGGGTCAGGGAGGCTACGGCGCCGACCAGGCCTATCTTTGGTACAAGCGCGACGGAGTCAAACTCGATCACGACATCCAGATTTTCGCGATCATCTCGCCTGACGTGTTCCGTATGCAGCACTCGGCATTCAATGGATATGGCAAGCCGGTTCTCACCGTCGACAACGATCGCGTGGTCGCAACCAACGTGCCGGTTCCGCGTACGATGGAAGTGTGGTCGCCGCGGCTGGTGCGAGCGGAGAACGCGCTATCGAACCTGAATATAACGCGCGCGTTGAAGAGTGTGTTCAAGTTCACGGCCGCCGCGCCGCTGCTGGGTTCGAAGGAGCGAAACGAGGAGACCGCATGGATCCTGTCGACCATGCTGGACAATCTGGCGGCGATCAATCGCGCGAAGAACAGTGTGCTGGTGCTGGCCTACCTGCCGACCCGCGAGGAGCTAAACGGCGAAGCAGGCGCCTCGTGGCGTGCCTATTTGGCTGCCTACGCGCGCCAGAATGATCTCTTGTATCTCGATTTGTTCGACGATTTTCGCGCTCTGCCTCCAGCGCAGATCGATACTCTTTTCATCACACGCGCGGCGGTGGACTTTCCCGGAGCTGCCGGTCATTACACTGAAGCGGGCAATGAGTTCGTTGCCGATCTCGTTTATCAAAGGCTTCTGGCAAATCCGGAGACCGCGGCGAAGCTGCATGCCGTGTCAGGCGGGGCAACGCCCGCTGGCCCGGCTTCGGCGAATCCGCCAAGCCACTGATTGCCACTGGCTCTCGTTGGCATTCCGTCAAATGCTGTATCCGCAATGAGACAAAGCAAGCGGGCATCGGCGTATGCGACGCTGCCGAATGCTGTTCCTCACAAACTGAGTCTCTTGGTCGCACGCGGAATCCTATCCATGCAGACAACCTTCCTTGGAGGCCTGCTTGGACAAGGTCAATCTGGCGCAGAAGTTCTCGTTGTTCAATGAGCAGTACAAGCCCAAGATCGTCGGCGAAATCAACGACACCTACGTGAAGTTGGTGAAGTTACAAGGCGACTTCATGTGGCACCACCACGATGTCGAGGACGAGCTGTTTTTCGTGGTCAAAGGAGAGCTGCGCATGAAAGTCCGCGACCACGGCGGCGAACGTGAGATCGCCGTTTACCCGGGAGAGTTCATCATCATCCCGCGCGGGGTGGAACATTTCCCCACCACAGATGTCGAAACCCACGTCATGCTGCTGGAGCCGAAGACCACGCTCAACACCGGCAATGTCCGGAACGAGCGAACTCAGCCCGAGCTGCAACGCATCTGACTTTCAGTTGCCCGTCCCAATAACCGGTTCTCAGTAGAATTAAGAAGCGCTTCTCAAACAACGGCTATGGCAAGCATCTATTTCGAAATTCAGGCTGACGATACCGCACGCGCTGTCGGCTTCTACTCTAAAGTTTTCGGATGGCGCTTTGCCAAGGCTGAGGGACTGCCGATTGAGTATTGGCGCATCTCGGCCAGCGGAGTCGAGGCAGGTCTGTTGAAGCGGCCCGCGCCCAGGCCCCCATCGCAAAGCGGCACGAACGCTTTTGTTTGCTCGTTCCAGGTCGAAGACTACGACTCCACCGAAAAGCAAATATTGCAGCAGGGTGGCTTCGTGGCGCTGCCCAAGTTCGCCGTGCCCGGCCGATGCTGGCAGGGATATTACCTCGACACGGAGGGCAATACTTTCGGTATTTTCGAAGTCGACCCGGAGGCTAGGTAGTTAGCCGTTCAAGCCAGCACCAACCCTCATCAACGCTGTCTTCTATCGTTATCACTGAAAATGCGTAAGCTACTCTTCCGGCGTCTCCGCATGAGGCGCCATCGAGCCTTCGTCGCCCGCGGTGACCTCCGCCGCCAGCATGGCGTCAGGTTCTCGATTTTTCCGCGGCCCGTAACCCAATCGCCAGATAGCTTTCCCTAAAGTAATCCTCCCAATTTGACGATGGAATCCACGGCGAGCCCCCGTCTTACGACAACCGACCCACCAACCAACGGGGAGGATTATGAGTAGGATTCGGTTCCTTGCATTTTCGGTAATGTTGTCTTTGGCGCTGGGAATCTCCACAACAGCCGTAGCTCAAGACGAGGACGTGGCCGGGGACAGCACGCTCATCGGCCAACAGGCTCCAACGCCAGTCCAGCCACAAATCTACCAGGCGCCGGGTACGGTAGTTACCCCCGCGACCAGCATCATGCGTGCCGAAGATGCCGGCCTGCGCGCCCACACCAATCACTTGATCTTTGTTCCCGCCGGCCATGCCAAGTTCTACGCTACGCCGGACACCTCGGCCGGCGAAACACCTGCCTCGCTCGGCTGCGTTTACAAACTCGGTCCCAGCAACACCGGATGCAATCCGGCAACCGGCGGTACAGCTCATCCTACCGGCGGCTGGGGAGCAATCGCGCTAGTTGATGCCTACGACAACCCAAATGCAGCGTCCGACCTGGCTTACTTCTCTAGCACCTTTGGCCTGCCTGCCGCCAACTTCAAGAAGGTGTATGCGAATACTTCATTTGGGACGCTGAACAGCATGACTGCCAGTTGCGGCGGCGTGCCGGCGGGCAATGCCGACTGGGGGACCGAAATCGATCTCGACATCCAGTGGGCTCACGCCATGGCGCCGAGCGCGGAGATCATCCTGGTCGAGGCCTGCAGCGCTTCGCTCTCCGACCTGTTCTATGCTGAGCAGGTGGCCGGCATCGAGGTCACGGCGGCCGGAGGCGGTGATATCTCCAACAGTTGGGGAGGGCCGGAATTTTCCGGCGAAGTCGGAGCCGTCGACGCCGTCTTCTACCGCTATCACTGGAAATACATCGTCTACTTTGCTTCTGCCGGCGACTCCGGATGGGGCGCCCAATATCCAAGTTCGTCGCCGTGGGTGGTCTCGGCCGGCGGCACCACTATCAATCGCGATGCAAACGGAAACTTCCTCAGCGAGAGCTGCTGGTCAGGCTCCGGTGGTGGAGTAAGTGAGTACGAGAAGTGGCAGAATCCGCCCAACATCAACAACGGCATGGGACCTTGGACCGCATTCCAATATCCGCTGTTCGGGGAGACCGCGCGACAGACGCCGGATATGGCCTTCGACGCCAACCCGAATAGCGGCGTGTGGGTCTACGACAGTTACGGAAGCCAGGCGGGCTGGCTGATCGTAGGCGGCACGAGCCTTGCCTCACCGGCCTTGGCGGGCATCGTCAACAGCGCGTTTAACCGCCGGGGACAAGCCCCGGAGATTGGCGGCTCATTCACCAACGAAGAGAACAGCCTGATCTACTCACAGGAGTTCAGTCACGCCAACTATGCCGCGAACTTCTATGACGTCAAAACCGGATCGAACGGCAGCGGACACAATGCCACGTCTTACTACGACCAGTGCACTGGCATTGGAACTCCGCGCGGCAAGATCGACAAGTGAGGCAACTTCGCGTCCAACTGTGCGGCTTCCTCAAGAAGCCGCACAAACTTATCCCAAACAGAGGCGAGTAGCTTCTCGTGCCCCATCCTGCCTATCGGCCAGTTGGAAAACAGAGTCTCCAGAAATGGAACTAAGGCTCCCTTGGTACCATCAGCCGGGGCATCCCATCAACCGCTGTTTCCGTGTTATAGTTGCGCCCAGATGCTGAATTCCTTCTCATTGTGGCTGCACCATCATGCTCTCATCTTGGAGGTCATCCTCGTCGTCTTCGCCGGCCTGGGCGCGCTCTATGCCGACACTATGCGGCACTTCGTTTCTTTGCCCCCGCAGCGGCTGGGCACTTGGATCCTGAAGGCGCGGCTACTTTCCGTCAATTCGAAGCTCTTCAACCTGTGCGAGTGCCACAACAACTCCTTTAACACTCTGGTGTACGTGGCTCGTTCGCTGGTCTTCATCTTCGTGTTGATCGGGTTGTTCCTGGGCGGCGTCTTTCTGGAAATCGTCTCCATCCGTTCGGCAATCCGGGCCGGCGGTGATCAGGCGGTTTACACCAACTTCCATGCCAATCTCGACATCGGCCTCGCCCTGGTTTTCATTGTGGTGGTGTGTTGCCGCTTGTTACTGCTGGGCGAATTTCTCTACCGCCTGCGGAACTTCAAGGGCTACGACCATCTCCTGATGGAGCACGTTGCCGAACTGGAAGAGAAACTGGTCGTCGCCGAGAACGCCGATCCGGTTCAGGACTGACCCCGCCGTCGAACCATGGCAAAGCGAGCGGCAAGCAAGACGACGTTTCCCGACGGTTTGGTTACGCTGCATTACGCCGTGCGGAAGTAATTCCGGTTATCTGGTCGCTCACATCCAGAACTGCGGCTCGTCCCACCTGGGGTGACAACGCCCTGCCTTCCGTAGCATCCTTGAAGTAGTATTTATGAACCATTGGGCCATTGCGGCCGTGCGCCAATCTGCTGTGCTATTGCTCCTGTTGCCTGCCGCCGTGGGACAGCAACAACAAGCAGCACTCAACTCACCGAAACCGGCCGCCCAGACGACCGAAATCGTCCCGACCTCCGGACCGGTTCTGCCGCTGTATCACGCTCTCAGCAACGTTGGGCTCGATCCGCAGCGCGTCTTCAAGATTCGCGAAGCTGAGATCGATCGCGAAGATGTGCACATCTGGCTTACAGACGGAACGATCGCCTTCACCCAGGCGGTCGATGGACATGTCACCGGCGCATATTTTGAAGGCGAAGGCGAGGTGCTGATTCGTCCGCCTGACCGCATGGAGCGCGCGTCATTAGGACTGTTCATCAACGCCGGTGTGCTGGAAGAGAAGTTCTCGTCCGGCTACCTGCGCTTCAACGACGACGTGGAGAAGGAGCTGGAACCATTTCTGCGTTCGCCGGAAGATGCGGCCGATTTCATCGCGCGTAACAACGAGCGCGCCCGTACCCTCGCCGAGGTGGATGCGATGCGGCTGTGTATAACGTTTACCAGCGCGCCCTCAACTGCCGCTCCGGGAGAGCCCCCGCCAATTCCCGATCACCTGCTGCACGGTCGCTTTGCCGGCGAGCATTACGGTGTCTTCGACGTCTTCTTCGACACGCGCAGCCCCGAGCAAATCGCCGTCGGCAACGCTTCCTCGCGTGACGATCAGGTTTATTACGACCTGTGGATGAGCTTTCCGATGCGCTCGCTGCGCAAGACGCATCTTTCCGACACGCGCTTCGGAGGCCCCAGCGGCCCGTTGTGGACACCACATGTCATGTCCATCAACAAGTACACCATCAATGCGACCATCGATCCGGCGCGCAATCTTTCTGCCGAGGCCACGCTCGACGTCCACGTGAAGCAGGGCGGCACGCGCATCGTGCTCTTCGAGTTGTCGCGCTATTTGCAGTTGAAGAAGGTGGAGTACGAAGGCCAGCCGCTGGAGTTCATCCAGAACGAAGCAATCGAGGGTAGCGAGTTGTCCCGCCGTGGCAACGACATGATCGCTGTTGTTTTTCCTGCGCCGCTGCAGCCGGGAGCACATTTCTCGCTGCGGTTCACCTATTCCGGCTCGGTGCTGTCCGATGCCGGCGGGGGATTGTTCTTTGTTGGGGCGCGCGGAACCTGGTATCCCAATCGCGGCATTGCCATGGCCAACTACGATTTGACCTTCCACTTTCCCCAGCCCTGGTCCCTGATCGCTACCGGCCGCCGCGTTTCACTAGAGGGCGACGGCGACGGCTTTGTCGGTCATTGGGTAAGCGAGCAGCCAATTCCCATCGCGGGCTTCAACCTCGGCGAGTACGTGCGCAGCTCCATCCAGCTTCCAAACATTGAGGTCGACGCCTACGCTGCTCACGGCCCCGAAGAACAGCACGCTGCGCCCAATTCGGCCAGCGGTTCTCCTTCTGCATTACAGTCACCGCACGCCCCGGGAACGGTCGAACCCGTGCCTCTGCCGCAGCCCTTGCAGAATCCCGCGGAGACGGGAGAGTCGCTCGCCCAGCGCGCGGCAGAAGCTCTGACCGCGCTCTCGCAAATGCTGGGGCCGTATCCGTTCAGCTCGTTGTCGCTCACCGAAAACCCCAGTGCGGAAAGCCAGGGCTGGCCGGGGTTGATCTTCCTTTCCAGCTACGCCTATTTGCAGCCTGAGCAACTGCGTGCCATGAACCTACCGGAGGCCGATGCCATCATCTATAGCGAAGTGATGATGCCGCACGAGGTGGCACACCAGTGGTACGGCGATCAGGTGTCATGGGCCAGCTATCACGAGCAGTGGCTGCTGGAAGGCTTGGCCAATTACTGCTCTTTGTTGCTGCTGGAGCGCTCGCGGCCGGCCGATGTGCAGATCGCGATGGAAACCTATCGCCGGATCCTGGCGAGCCGCTCGCCTGAGGGCCGTCGACTGGTCGAAGCTGGTCCGGTTACGCTCGGCAGCCGGCTTTCGTCGTCGCACTTCCCCAACGGTTACGAGATCATCACCTACGGGCGCGGTACCTGGCTGATCCACATGTTGCGCTGGATGTTGCGCGACGCCTCGCGCACCGAGGCCAATCCAAAGGGCGATGACACCGTCTTTCTCGCTTTGCTGCGTAATCTGGTTGTTCAATTCAAGGGCAAGGAAATCACCAATGCCGACTTCGAACAAGCAGTCGAGGACGTTTTGCCGCGATCGCTGTGGTTCGAAAACCGCAAGTCTTTGGATTGGTTTTTTGATGGCTGGGTGAATGGGACGGCTTTTCCGCAGCTTGAACTTTCAGACGTAAAGTTCACGCACGCGCTCAAAGGCGTGACCGCGAGCGGAGTCATCCACCAGGTGTCTGCACCATTCGATCTCGTTACCAGCGTTCCCGTTTATGGTGCTGTTGGAGATCGGCAGATCTATCTTGGCCGCGTCTTCGCCGAGGGTGCCGATACGCCCTTCACTTTGCCTGCTCCCGTAGAAGTGAAGCAGTTAGTTCTCGATCCCTACCATACCGTACTCACTCAGCCGTAGATCGTGTCCGCTGCCCGGTCTGACTCTGCTTTTGAACAGTGTCCGAAACGTGAGGCTGTCGTTCGGAGCGCAGTGTCCGGCTCACATTCCCAACCCGCTGACATTACCTGAGATCCGGCAATTGCCTGTGGCCTGGTGGGTTGTGCAGACACGGAGTCGAAAGCATGTGTTGTTTCTTTCGGCTCTGAAAAACCACTTACCCAAATTTCATGTCGCGAGGTTACCCAGATCGACTATGATTCATTTCCTTCGGACAACTTCGTGCCAAGAATTGCGCTATGAAATTTTCTCGTCGTGAATTTCTGACTTCGGCATCTGCCGGTGTCGCGAGTATAACTCTGCACCACAACAGTTACGCCGCCGCACTCGGTCTCTTACAAGCCCCGCAACCCGATCCCACCAGGCTGCGAGCGGTAACGCGCACGCTTGAGATCAACGGCAAGCCAGCGTCAGTGTGGGGGCTTCTGCAGCCGAATGGGACCCAGGGTCTCGAATCGGTCTACAACCAGCCCTTTCGCGTAGTCGTGGAGAACAAACTCACGGAGCCGACGGCGATCCACTGGCACGGCCTGTATCCTCCCAACAGTGAAGACGGCGTGCCCGGGGTCACGCAACCGGTCATCCGGCCCAATGGAAGCTTGTTCTACAATTTCCCGGTAATTCCGGCGGGAACGCACTGGATGCACTCGCATCAGGGATTGCAGGAAGCCCGTCTGCTGTCGGCTCCGCTCATTGTTCACGATTTGGCCGAGCGATCGGCCGACGTCCAGCAAGTGATTGTGTTTTTTCGGGACTTCAGCTTCACGCCGCCAGAGGAAATCTATGCGCAGCTTCGCGCACCGAAAAAGGCCACCTCCTCGATGGGCAAGATGGCGGCGAAGCCCGACGCCAACGACGTTAACTACGACGCCTATCTCGCCAACGACCGCACACTGGATGATCCCGATGTCGTTCGCGTGGAGAGGTCGGGACGCGTGCGTTTGCGCATCATCAACGGCAGTTCAGGGACGAACTACTTTGTCGATCTCGGCGGACTCACCGGAGAGTTAATTGCAACCGACGGCTTACCGGTAAAACCAATTCGCGCCAGCCGCTTTCCTCTCGCCATCGCGCAACGTATCGACGTAATGGTGCAGATACCAACAGGCGGCGGAGTATTCCCCATACTTGCTTTGCGGGAGGGGTCAAGAGAACAGACGGGAATTTTCCTGGCTACCGCCGGGGCTTCGGTCAAGCGCTTGCCGGTGAAAGGGGCGTCGCCTACTGGGCTGCTCACGCTCGATCAGGAGAGCCAGCTTTCAGCGGTGACTCCGTTGACGCCCAAAGCAATCGATCAGACTTCGGTCCTGCGCCTGCAGGGCAACATGGCCAAATATCAGTGGATGATCAATGATGTCGTGTTCAATGTGAATAATCCTGAAGCCGAGAAGTCTCAGGTGCAAGTAAAGATGGGACAGCGTGTCGCGCTGAAGTTCGTAAACGAAACGCCCATGTCGCACCCGATGCACCTGCACGGACACGCATTCGAGGTTATCGAAATTAACGGCCGCCCGCTGCAGGGTGCGATGCGCGACACGATCCTGGTTCCGGGCAACGCCACCGTCACCGTCGCCTTCGATGCCAATAATCCTGGGCTGTGGTTCGTCCACTGCCACATCATGTGGCACCTGGAGGCAGGCATGGCGGCGCTGGTGAAGTACGAAGCCTGAGGACCGTCAATGAATCTGCTAACGGAGCGTCGATCGTTGAGGATTGACCGAGCCCTTTATTTTCTGCTGTTTTTCGCAGGCCAGGTCTCTACTCTGCTTGCTCAGATGGGAGCCAACGTCCCAATCACGGGCAAAGCCGCACCTGGCTTTGAAGACTTCGAGCGCGCGGTCGTCGACGTCATCCAACAGGACCACATTCCCGGAGCCGCCATCGCCTTCGTCAAGGACGGCCGCCTGGTCTATGCCCGTGGCTTTGGCTGGGCCGACGAAGCTGCCCGACAGCCGATCGAGCCGACCTCAGTCTTTCGTCTCGCCAGCATTTCGAAATCGCTCACTGCCATCGGTATCCTCAAGCTCGTTCAGGACAAGCAGCTCTGTATGCAGCAGAAGGTCTTTACGCCGCCGAACTTCAAACCGGCGTCCGGCGCCGGGCCATGCGCGCAGCCCATCCTCCAGTTGCAGCCTGTTAAGTGCTCGGGCTGCACCGTCGATCCCCGCATTTATGACATCACGGTCCAGGACCTGATGCAGATGTCGGGCGGCTGGATCACCAAGCAGGAACCGGTGAACGCGTGCGGCGTCATGACCCATGGCAGCGGCGAATGGAGTGTCCAGCGGGCGCAGCAAGCTCTGCACATGCGCAACCCGCCAACTACGGCTGAGCTGATTCGCTTCGGCATCAGTCACCAACTCGACTTCACCCCCGGCACATGCTTCTCCTACGCGAATTTCAATTTCACCATCCTGGGGCAGGTGATCCAGCGCGTAACCGGCGAGCCTTATGAGCAGTGGATGTTGAAGAACATTTTGCAGCCGATGGGAGCTACGCACGCCAGGGTTTCGCTGCACGGCGAATCTCTGCCCAACGAGGTCAATTATTACAACGTCCTTCCCAACGGCGAGAACCGCCGCTGTTGCGTCGATATGGTTTGGCCGCAGATCGCGGCCGCCGGTGGCTGGACGGCCAGCATCGTCGATCTTGCCCACGTGCAGGCGAGCTTGCGCAACGGCATTCCTGATCCTAATCCGCTCACGCCGGAAACCATGTCGCTGATGATCTCGCGACCGGCAAATCCCAAATTTGCAGGAAGGTTCGAATACTGGACAGATGGCTGGGACTCGGTGTGGTGTCCGCCGGAATCGGGTGGCCCCAATGGCTGTACCATGCAGCGTGTGAGTTGGGAAAAGGGTGGCGACTTCGCTATCGGCACGATTACGACCTACGCCTCATGGTTCAACGGCGTGGGATACGTGCTTCTCTTCAATTCGCACACACCGACAAACATGCCCGACATCAACCGCCGCATCATCCGGCCAATGGTGCTTAATCGCACTGACTGGCCCAGCTGGGACCTCTTCAAGGAATACCAGTAGCCGCTGCCGGTTCCGGCTGTCACTCGAGGGCGAGATTCGAAATATCCCTGGCGGACATTGCCCGACGCGTGTATGCTCTTGTGAACTGTAGCCGGCAGGCTGGGCGAAAAACTCTCGAGGAGCGGAGTTATGCGCGCAGAGAAAGCCCTCCATTCAATATTGACCGCAGTGATCCTGCCCCTCTTGTTTGCCGCGACTGCCGTTGGCCAGCAGACTCTCTACAACAACGGTCCGGACGGAGACGTTGGCTACTACCACGTAAACTTCGGATCAGTTGTAACCAACTCTTTCGAGCTGTCCCAAGCGGCTACGATCAGCAGCGTAATCCTTACGCTCTATGACGTAGACGACCGCAACGTCCCGCAGTATCTGAAGTGGACCGTCACCACCGAGCCATTGGGTGGCGATGTAAAGGGCAGCGGCTTTGTGGGCTTGAATCGACTACAGCCGCCCTACCTCACAAAATTTCTATTCTTCGCCTGGCAGATGAGCTTTTCCGTCCCCGATCTGGCGCTTCCGCCAGGCACTTACTATCTTCAGATTCAGGACGTGGTTACGCAATGGGACACATGGGCGTTTTGGGCGCAATCCGCAGCTGGCAGTTCGCAAGCATACTACGAAGCTGTGGGACAGAATGGAGCGGGTATGGTCTCGCCCGTAGCGTCGGAAACCTTCGTGCTCTTAGGTAATTGGACTACGGAACGGGCTGAGTAGACTTCTACTGCGCCGCCGCTTCATCCAATGGCGCGGCTTCTTCTTTATGAGAGACGGCAGTTGCGGGAGGCTTGCCGTCTTTGGCTTCTTCCTCCTTTGGGGGAGGTGGAACGAAGTACAAGATTCGCTGGCACGAATCGCAGGCAATGATCTCTTCACCTTTCATCACATCCTGATACACCTGCGGGCGCAGGATGACGCGGCAGACTGAGCACATCTGGTCGTCATGCACCGCGGCCAGGGATGAGCCGCGGAGCTTCAACACGCGATCATAGTGCCGCAGGGTGTCGTCGCCGATATGCGCACGCAATTCCTTCCGCTGCGCCGCCAGTTCGGCGAGTTGCTTCTCGTCTTCGGCCGTCTGCTGCCGCGCGTGCTCCTTTTCCCTGTCATTCTCAGCGGTGTCGGCTTTGAGCGTCGCCTCAGACTGCTTCAACGCCTCTTTGCGCGAGTCAGCAGCCACCATGATCTCCAGAACCTTATCTTCCAGCTTGGCGACCGCAGCTTCGGCGTGCCCAATCTCGCTCAGCAGCGCCTTGTATTCCTGATTGGTCTTGACCTTTAGCGACTGGTCGCGATACTTACTGATCTTCTCCTGCTGGTCCTTGATGTCGGATTCGTGCTTTCGTCGCGCGGCTTCGTCAGCCTTGATCGCTGCCTGTGCCGTCTCCACCTTCGCCTTCGAGCCGGCAAGTTTGGCCTCGATCTGCGCGACTTCCTTGGGCAAGGCCGCAATTTCAGTTCGCAAGGCAGCAATACGCGCGTCGACCTGTTGCAGGTCAATCAGCTTGTGCAGATCGGAATTCATGGAGGGCTGCTTGGATTCTAGCACGCAACAGAGAGCGCTCAGTAGTCAGCAACTCGCCATTAGCGCTGACCAGCAACCAGGGCGGCCCGGAATTATTGCCTCATCTATTCGCGGTCGGCGACTGCGCCAGCGCAAGCCCTCGGATTCGATATGTTCAAAGATGCATGGCCGCTCGTTGCTCATTGCTGGTTGCTAATTGCTGGGTTAAGGTTTTCGGCCTATTGAGCGCCTTCCGCTCATAATCTTACGATTGTTCTATGCCACTCGAAATTGCGCGGCTGCTTCTTGGGCTTCTGATCGCCGCCTGCCATCGCCGCATTGCCGACTTCATTATCGAGCGCGAACGTTCTCTGGTTCTGGCCTTTCGTCAACGCGGGATTCCTTTGCCTGCAGCTTTGAGCACTGAGAGCGCGCGCAATTTGTATTTTGGTCGTTCAGCTCCTGCGCCTTTACCAGATTGCGCACTAGCTTCTCCCAACGCCCCCTCGTATCATCGCATTTGGACTTTCCCTTTTGAACACGCGCGCGATGCCCTCGCACGCGCTTGGTCCTGCTGATATAAACTTTTTTACAGTTAAATTCACATTCCGGAGTTGCCGTGAAAGCGTGGCTCGCTGCTTTCGTCCTTCTTCTTCTCTGCTGTTCTCTCGTCACTGCACAAACTTCCTCGCCGGCGCCACAGCGTCGAGAACAACTGACCATCGAAGACATCTACAAACCCGGCGGCATCCTTGGACGAGGCCCGGAGAACGTGGAGTGGAGTTCCGACGGGACTAAAGTCTCGTTTGTACAACGGAACGACAGCGGCAATCAAGGTGAGCTTTATTACGTCGACGTCGCTACCGGCAAGACGGCCGTGCTGGTGGCCAGCGGCAAACTCGCGACGCTTGCTCCGCCGGCAAGCGCCATCAAGGACGCGCGCAAGAAGGAGGCCGTGCAGCGCTATTCCATTGCCGCCTACCACTGGGCGCCCGACTCCAAGCACCTGCTCTTCGACTCCATGGGCCAGCTCTGGTTCTACAGCCTCGACACCGGCACGGCTGTGCAGCTTACCTCAAACAACGAGGCGAACAGCGATCCCAAGTTTTCGCCCGACGGCAATCGCATCTCCTACATCCGCGAACATGATCTCTACACGCGGCCGGTGAACGGCGGCGCCGAGCGCCAGCTCACCAAGGACGGCGGTGAGAATCTGCTGAATGGCGAAGTCGATTGGGTCTACGAAGAAGAACTCTATACGCGCAGCAATTACTTCTGGTCGCCCAACGGAAAGCAGATCGTTTTTCTGCAGATGAATGAGAAAGACGTGCCCACGTATCCCATCACCGACTGGATGCCGGTTCATCCCACCGTCGACAACCAGAAATATCCGCAGCCCGGCGATCCCAACCCGGGCGTGCGGATCGGCGTCATCAAAAGCGACGGCGGCAAGGTGAAGTGGATCACTGTGGGCGGAGGCGGCAACGGCGCCCTGCCGCTGGGAAACGATCCCAATGTGTTGATTCCGCGCTTTGGTTGGGTGCGCGACGGACTGATCTGGGCAATGGCTCTCAATCGTGTACAGGATCGGCTCGATCTCTATTTTGTTGACGTCGATAGCGGCAAGTCACAGCTCATGATGACCGAGACTAGCGACGCCTGGATCGACATGCATCCCGAAGTCGATTTCAAACTGCTCGACTCCGGCGATGGCTATCTCTGGACAAGCTGGCGCGACGGCCACAATCAAATCTACCTCTATCGCTTCGACAAGCCGAACCCTCTTGGCGCCCAAGCAAAAATGGAGAAGCAGCTCACCAGCGGAGACTGGGAGGTCGAGAGCATCGATGGTGTAGACAACCAGCAGGAAATGGTTTACTTCTCGGCCAATTTTGGTGACGCCCTGCAGCGTAACGAATGCGCCGTCGGCTTGAATGGCGAGAAGTTCCATCGTATGTCGCAACAGGACGGAACGCACCTCGCCGACTTCGATCCCAAAAACGCAAAATATTATATCGACAACTTCTCTGCACTGACCATCCCACCCACGATGTCGGTTTGCAAAGTGGACGGCGACTGCACTTCATTTTGGAAGCCACACGGCGTCGAAGCCTACAATCTGCTCACGCCCAAGTTCGTTAAGTTCATCGCC
>Ga0335074_10000385_pt1 | contig 64973 bp, 68 predicted proteins | sample Lox_Sample_23_FD_206715 | JGI IMG/M metagenome (GOLD analysis project Ga0335074, IMG submission 206715) | Soil microbial communities from Loxahatchee National Wildlife Refuge, Florida, United States - Lox_Sample_2.3 | ecosystem: Environmental > Terrestrial > Soil > Wetlands | place: USA...
ATGCCTAGAAGGCGGCTACCCGCGCATTGCCGTCGTGCTCGCGAAATCCAAGACGGTTCAAACAAGCTATCGCGCAGCGCTCGCCGAAATTGTGGCGGAGCATGACCGCGAGCGCGTGCAGTTTTTGACGCCCGAGGAAATTCCGGAATTCTTGATATCGCTGGCGCCGGCGCCCGAACCTGCGGAACGAGTCGTAAAAGGATACCGCGTCAAGGCCGCGTTTACGTCGGCGTCGCCGCAAGATGCGCTCGCGCGTCAGGACGCTCTCGCCAAGCTGATAGCGAAGTCATTGCGGAACCAACAAGACTGAGCGCGTTCGCGCCTCAAAATGCGATTGAGTACATAACGAGAACATCGTAGTCTGGTCGTGAATTTTCCAGGGGCACTCGATGGCTAGCAAGAGCGCAAAAACCGCTGCGATTGGGGACAAACCGGTCGGAATTTGGCTCCGGGTCTCAACCGAAGATCAGGTGCGCGGCGAGAGCCCCGAAGTGCACGAGAAACGCGCGCGTATGTACGCCGAGGCGCGCGGCTGGAAGGTGCGCGAGGTCTACCGGCTCGAAGCGGTTAGCGGGAAAGCGGTCATCGATCATCCCGAAGCGCAGCGCATGCTCGACGACATTCGCTCGCACCACATCACCGGTCTGGTGTTCAGCAAGCTCGCGCGCCTTGCACGCAACACCAAAGAGCTTCTCGAATTCGCGGACGAGTTTCGCGCAGCAGACGCAGACATGATCAGTCTGCACGAGGCCATCGACACAGGATCGCCGGCCGGCCGCCTGTTTTTCACCATCGTAGCGGCGATGGCGCAATGGGAGCGCGAGGAGATCGCGGAGCGTGTCGCTGCGTCCGTCCCCATTCGCGCGAAGATGGGACGGCCCATCGGCGGGGCAGCGCCGTTCGGGTACCGCTGGAACAACAAGAAGCTGGAGCCCGATCCCAAGGAAGCACCAATCCGGAAGCTCCTTTATGAGCTATTCGCGGAACACCGCCGCAAGAAGACAACGGCGCGCGTTCTGAACGAGCGCGGCTATCGCACGCGCAACGGCTCCAAGTTCTCGGATACGACGGTGGACCGTCTCTTGCGCGACACGACGGCCAAGGGCGTCTATCGCCAGAATTACACGCGCACCTCCGACCGTTCGCGCGCCTGGGAGCTGAAGCCCGAAAGCGAGTGGGTGCTGACCGAGGTGGAGGCCATCGTCTCCGAAGAGCTCTGGAACACCTGCAACCACATCCTCGACGAGCAGCACGCCAGCCGGAAGCCGATCACGAGAACCAATGTCCACCTCTTCACCGGCTACGCGCACTGCGAATGCGGCTCGAAGATGTACGTTTGGGCCGAGAGCCCGAAATATGTCTGTCCGAAATGCCGCAACAAAATTCCCATCGCTGATCTGGAGTTCTGCTATCGCGACCAGCTTTCCCAATTTCTCATGTCGCCCGAAAAAATTACGGCCCACATCGAAGCCGCAAACGACGCGATCAACGAGAAGCAAAGTCTGGTCGCGGCCGGGGAAGCCGAGCTCGCCAAGATCGAGAAAGAGGACGAGCGCCTCTATCAGCTCTACCTGGCCGACGGTCTCTCGAAAGAGGACTTCGGCCGCCGTCACAAGCCGCTGGCCGAGCGGCGCGCGCAGCTCGAAAACGAACTCCCGAGGCTCCAGGCCCAACTCGACGTGATGCGTATCTCCGCCATGGGGGAGGGCGCCGCAATAGCGGAGGCGACCGACTTTGCCACTCGCTGGGACCTGTTCGCGCAGGAAGAAAAGAGACAGCTGGTTGAACTCATCACGGACACGATAGTCGTGGGAAAAGAGGAGGTTGCCATCAACCTCCTCTACTTTCCCACCTCCGTAGAGACCGGTGGGAAGGCAACGCGACCTCACGGATTCATAGCGGCCACCAGCTGGAAGCGCGCCGGAAAGCGCACATGCGCGTTGGCGCGGGCGACGATCGCCTCGCCTGTCTCCATGGGCTGGCGAAGGGAATCAAGCACCGGCCGCTGGAATTCCGGAAGCTCGTCGAGGAAGAGCACGCCCAGGTGCGCAAGGCTCACTTCGCCCGGCTTTACCCGCAGGCCGCCGCCGACCAGAGCCGCCATCGAAGCCGAGTGATGGGGCGCGCGGAACGGCCTCCGCCGCGAAATCGCGCCGTCGCGGAGTTCGCCGGCCAGCGACTGAATCATCGACAGCTCGAGCGCCTCGGCGGCATCGAGCGGTGGAAGCAGCCCCGGCAGCCGCGCCGCCAGCATCGATTTGCCGGAGCCGGGCGGGCCCACCATCAGCATGTTATGGCCGCCGGCGGCGGCAATCTCGAGCGCGCGCTTGGCGGTCTCCTGACCTTTCACGTCCTTCAGGTCGGGCGCCTGAACCGGGTCTTCGGCAAGCTTCGCCACCGGCGGGCTCAGCACCTGGACGCCTTTCATGTGGTTGACGAAGGCGATGAGCGATGGCGTGGCGACGATGTCGGAGCCGCCGGCCCAGGCAGCTTCAGGGCCGCTTTCTGCCGGGCAAACGAGCCCTCGCTGCGCGGCAGAGGCCGCCAGCGCCGCCGGCAGCACGCCCGCCACCGGCGTCACCTTGGCGTCCAGCGAAAGCTCGCCAAGTGCCGTATAGCCGGCCAGTTCGTCCGGCGGCAGCACACCCATCACGCCCAGAAGTCCGAGTGCGATGGGCAAATCGTAATGGCTGCCTTCCTTGGGCAGATCCGCAGGCGCGAGATTGACGGTAATGCGCTGATAGGGCAGCGCGAGGCCGATGGCGGCCAGGGCTGAACGTACCCGTTCGCGGCTCTCGGTCACCGCCTTATCGCCTAGGCCGACGATGCTGAAGGTGCTTTGAACGCTGGGTGCCAGGTGGACCTGCACGTCGACCTCGCGGGCTTCGATGCCCTGGAAGGCAACCGTGTAGACGTGGGCGACACTCATTGGGTCGACCCCTGTCCAACCGCGCTTGTGGTACGGGGCATGCTGGCGTGCTCGCAGTCCTTGCGTCTTCACTATGCGCAGCCGGCCGCGTCAGCACTTTCGCGAGATTGTAACCAAGTTCACCCAAGCTCCCGGTTGCCAGAGATCGTCGCAGAAACGTGTTGTTAGGCGGTTTCGGGGCAAGCTTGCGAAGCCCGTCCGGCCTCGCTATGGCTCAGCCGGAAGCAGGGCGCGGTTCGTTCCCGACGGGCCGCCTGGGAGAAATCGCCTCATGACGAACTCGACGACGGTGCTTACCGCCATCGGCACCTTCATCCTTGGCGCACTCGTGGCGTTCGGCGCGGACCGTTACGTGTTCAAGACCACAGATCAGCGCGACAAGATGGAGACCATCGCGGCCTTTCAGGGCTGGCGTCTCACCTGTCCGCCGCGCACGGTCAAGTCGGCCAACTGCATCATGCAGCAGGCGCTTGCGCGCAAAGGCACCGGCACGATCCTGGCTGAGCTCAACATCGCACCCGACAAGAACAAGACCGACGTGATGACGGTCATTGCACCGCTTGGCGTGTTCGTCCTGCCGGGTGTCAAGGTTTCGGCGGGAAACAGCGGAGAGAAAATCGTCCCCTATAAGACCTGTGTTCAGATGGGTTGCGTCGCCACCCTGCCGATCGATGCGGGCCTCGCCGCGGCTATGTCCCGGAGCCGCAATATCCAGGTCACGGTCGCGGCGGATGGAAAGGCCGTGCCGATCAATTTCTCACTCAACGGATATCGTGACGCACTCGCCGCACGTGCGGTCGATATGGCAGCGCGCAGCAAGCAATGAGTGCGAGGAAAGACAGTCCAATGATCATGGGTCGTTTCAAGAAGTTCAGCCGCTCGCTTGCCATAGGCGTTGCCGCAGTCGCTGCCGCATGGTCGTTGCCGGTCGCAGCGCAGCAGGCAAATTCGTTCGTCACGGATTCGCAAACCGTTGGCAGCTGGTCGGTGCGCTGCTATCGCAGCGGTCCCTTCACCTGCGACATGACGCAGGTCGACGTCGATCGCGCGCGAAACGCGCTCATCGCCAGCGTTGCGATCTCCTACGATCCGAAGTCGGATTCCTATCTCGGCCGTTTCCTCGTGCCTCTGGGTGTCTCGTTCGAGCAGGGGCTCGCGATCGAAATCGGCTCGTTCAGCGCCCAAAACATCAAATTCCGGGTTTGCGCCAGAGATGGTTGTCTCGTGATCAGTCCATTGCCGCCGCAGATGGTTCAGGCAATGATGGCCGCAGGCTCGACACGCGGCAGCATGAAAGCGACCACGATCGACGGGCGGAAATTCGAGATTCCGATATTGCTCGACGGCTTCTCCGACAGCCTTGATCTTCTTAAGAAGAAAACCGCCGAAAAGCTCGCCGCCAAAAAATAAACGTTTCGCAACTGGAACATTGTCGGGTCTTCCGCTGTTATGAGTCGGGCGTTACCGCGCGCGGCCAATAACAACGGAGATGGCGTATGAGCGGACTGGGGGGTGGCGGCAGACGTTTGTCTGCGCGTAACCGGCGGAAAATCCTCTGCGTTTCGCCCATCTATGCGCGATCTTTCGGCACTTTCGAGCATGCCTATAGCTTTCGCGGCTCGCGGGCGTTCATGCCCCCGCAGGGCCTGCTCGTCATCGCCTCGGCTTTGCCCGAGAATTGGGAAGTCCGCTTCATCGACGAGAATATGGCGCCGGTCCATGCCAGCGATTTCGTCTGGGCCGACGCTGTGTTTGTCAGCGGCATGCATATCCAGCGCCGCGCCATCGACGACATCAATGCGCGCGCGCATCGCTTCGGCAAGCCGACCGTGCTGGGCGGCCCGTCCGTGTCGGCCTGTCCTGAGCATTACCCCGAATTCGATTATCTGCACGTGGGCGAGCTGGGCGACGCCACGCAGAAGATTGTCGCGATCCTCGACGAAAACACGCGCCGCCCCGCGCGGCAGATGCGTTTCGACACGGACGAACGCGTGCCGCTGCAGGACTTTCCCATACCCGCCTATCACCTCGCCCAATTGAAGCGCTATTTCATCGGCAATGTGCAGTTTTCCAGCGGCTGCCCGTATCAATGCGAATTCTGCGATATTCCCGCGCTTTACGGCCGCAATCCGCGGCTGAAGACGCCCGAGCAGGTGACGAAAGAGCTCGATGCGATGCTGGCCGCGGGCGCGTTCGGCGCCGCCTATTTCGTCGACGACAATTTCATCGGCAACCGGCGCGCGGCGCGCGAGCTCGTGGAAGTCCTGATCGACTGGCAGAAGGCGCGCGGCTATCCGTTCACCTTCGCCTGCGAAGCCACGCTCAATATTTCCAAGCACACCGAGCTTCTGAAGCTCATGCGCGAGGCTTATTTCACGACCATCTTCTGCGGCATCGAAACGCCTGAACTCGGTGCGCTTCAGGCGATGAAGAAGGGGCATAATGCGAGCATGCCGCTCTACGAGGCGATCGAGACGCTGAATTCCTACGGCTTCGAGATCGTGTCGGGAATCATCCTGGGCCTCGATACCGACACGGACGAAACGCCGGATCGTATTCTGGAATTCATTCGCCGCTCCAATATTCCGATGCTGACGGTCAATCTCCTGCAGGCGCTGCCGCGCACCGCGCTCTACGACCGCCTCGCGCGCGAGCACCGCATCGTGGAAGACGATGGCCTCGAATCCAACGTCGTGTTCCGCCGGCCTTACGACGAAGTCGTGGCGGCGTGGAAGCGCGTCATCGCGGAAGCCTACGAGCCGTCGGCGCTCTATGCGCGCTATGCGCACAACGTCGAACACACCTATCCCAACCGCATCGCGCCGGACTTCGGCGGCAACCGCGCGTCGTTCTCGAACATCGCCTACGGATTGAAGATCCTCGCGAATATCTTCGTGCGCGTTGGCGGCCTGTCGAGCTACCGCAGGGTTTTCTGGAACACGGCACTGCCGCTTCTGCGCGCTGGCCGCATCGAGGAAGTGATCCATATCGGCCTCGTCGGCCATCATCTGATCAAGTTCACGCGCGAAGCGGTTTCCGGCCAGCAGAACGCCTCGTTCTACGCCCCCGTCGAACGCTCGCGGCAGGCGGCTTAGCGCAAGACAAAACCCGCCGCGACGCCGGCCAGCGCAAAGCGTGCGAGCCAGCCGAGCGTGTGGGCGAACGTCACGCGCGGATCGATCTTGATCCAGAAACCGTTGGTGACGAGGACGACGACGGGTCCCGCGATCCAGGCAAGCAACGACAATCCCAGCGCTTCCGCAACGCCGCGCGATTGTGCCATCCAGCACAAAGCAACGATCGCTGCCGAGGTCACATATGCGAGCACGACGGAATAGAGGATCGCTCTCTTGTCGCCTTTCTCGCGAAACTCCGGCCACCACACTTCCGGATACCGATTGTAGTGCTGGTGGAACAGCACGCCCATGAACAGCCAGTCGGTGAAGGTGGCAAGCGTGCCGGATACGGCGACCGCGGCTGCAAGCATCCAGAGCATCGGCGATTTCCCCCGAAGTCGCGACGCGCGAATCTAGCGCGGGACGACGTCGAAAGCGATGGTGGTGCGGCTCTCGGCCGAGTGGAACGGCACGGTACCGTGCCACATATAGGACGGAAACAGCACGAGCGTTCCCGGTACGGGTTGAATGGCGCGACGCACGGGAGCCTTGGGCCCCGCATCGAAATACGGTTCGCCGAATTTGATCCAGCCCTGCTTGTTCGTGCTGTCGGCGGCGGCGTCCGGTACCGCCACGTAATAGGCCGAACTGATCCAGCCCTTGGGATGGGTATGGTTGGTGTGAAAGCCGCAATCATGCAGCCTGGCCGACCATGACGCCGAATAGTTGAAATCCCCGCGGCGCCGTTTCAGGAGCGGATGATCCGCGTTTTCCTTCATGCGCGCGATATAATCGGCGACGGCCTCGTCGATGCGCGCGCGCAAGCGCTCCACGAGGTCATGACCCTTGCCGAACAGATTGTCGAGCGTTTGCGTGCCGCCGCGCAAAGTCTGTTCGAGGAATTCCCGCTTGCCGCCATGCAGATTGTCCAGATAGTGGTTGAGATCGCGGTTGAAGCTTTCCATGTCGGCATAGCCTTCGGGCGTCCTGAGTTCGTAAGGCACCACGAAGTTCTCGTAGTCGTTCAGCGCTTCGCCGCGCGGATCGTCGAGAAGCGCCAGCGCCGTGCCCCAGATGGCGAGCGCGGACTGGTGATGGGGCTCGATCTTGAGCGCTTCCTGTGCGGCCTCCTCGGCTTTCGTCGCATCGCCAGCGCGCAACAGCGTTTCGGCATAGTTGCGCCAGCCATGCGCATTCAGGGGCTCCATACGGAGCACGATTTCGTGCTCGCGGATCGCGCCGTCGAGATCGCCCGTGCGTGCCAGCACGAGCGCCAGCCCGTCATGCGGCGTGACGCTTGCCGGCAGCATGTATGCGGCACGTTCGAAATTCTCGCGCGCGCCCGCGTAATCTTCCCGCTTGAACTGGAACTGCGCCTTCTCCAGCGGCAGGTCGCCGACATCGGGGTAGAGCAGCGCCGCTTCGTCGTAGGACTGGAGGAACTCGTCGTCCCGCTCGAGGCGATACAGAAGATCGTTCAGCTCCTTGTGCGCGGCAAGATCGAGCGGGTGGCGCGCGATGGCGCGGCGATAGCTCTCGATCGCTTCGTCGAGGCGTCCCAGATGCTGCAGCGCCTTGCCGCGATTGTAGTCCGCGAGCGGCATTTCCGGCACTTTGGCCTGCGCCGCATCGAAAAGCCGGACGGCTTCTTCGAAACGCTCCTGCTGCGACAGGGCGACGGCCAGATTGTGCTCGAAGGCTGCAACCTGGCGCGGATTTTTCGGACCCGCCGCCAGTCCCTTGCGCAACACCGCTTCAGCCTCTTTCGGGCGCTCCATGTCGTTCAGCGTGGCGCCCAGGCTTTGCAGCGCAAACGGATTGCCCGGATTGAGCCACAGGGCGCGGCGATAGGCTTTCTCCGCCGCCGCGAAGTGGCGCAGGCCCGAATGGGCTTTGCCGAGATTGATCAGCGCTTCGACGTAGTTGGGTTTTTGCCGCAAGGCTTCGTTCAGCGACGCGATCGCCTCATCGTGGCGATCGAGCGAGACGAGCAGATTGCCGAGATTGTGATGGACATGCGGCTGCTCGGGATGTTCGGCCAGCGAGCGGCGGTAGAAGTCTTCCGCCTCGGCAGTGCGGTTCTGCGCGCGGCGGATCAGCCCCATCAGCTGCAGCGCATCGGGCTCCCGCGGACGGCCTTCGAGAATCTGTTGCAGCAGCGTCTCAGCCTGCACGAGATCGTTGGCGTCAAGCCGGGCGAGCGCCTGGCGGAGAAGCGAAACCGTCTGCTGGTCGGAAAGGACGAGTGTGGTCATGGCGCGAGCTTATCGCGCTCCCGGCGCCCCTGCACAACGCCCGTTGCGCTCATGGTTGACGGGTGGCGGCGAGGACCTGTTCCTGGAACCAGGCGACGCCCATTTCGTGCCGCGGCGACAGCCGGCCCGTGGAATAGACGCCCGCATCGAGATTGCGCTGCACGGCTTCGGTGATCTTGATGTCCTCGGCCGTGATGATGCCCGACGACAGCATGGGGCGCTCCCGGTCGGCCTCCGCGACGTCTTCGGGAAAGCAATAGAGATAATCGAGCACGATGCGGTCGTGACCCACGGGCCACATGCGCTCCATCATCAATCCGTCCTTGTAGGCGTTGATGCCGTGGCAGGGCCAAAGCCAGGCCCAGAGTCCCGACATCGGCACGTCGCCGCGCGGCGGCGCCCAATGGAAGATGGCCGGCGGCACGACGTCGACCGCGTAATGCGCCGCGTCGACCTGGTTGTTCAGGCCAGGATGGACAAGCGGGATGTGATAGCCCTCGAGATAGTTCTCGACGTAGTTCTTCCAGTTGCAGCGGATCTCGTGCGTCTGCCGCCGCCAGAAACGGAAGCTTTCGAGCGGCATGTCGCGCGTCCTGGCTTCGAGCGGTGCGATGGTTTCGGCCAGGGGTGCCGCCTTCGCATCCATGTTGATGAAGACGAAGCCGCGCCAGTTTTCGCAGGCGATGCCGAAGAGCGCGAAGTCCCGCGGGTCGAAACCTTCCGCCGGCCCGAAATCGCGGGCATTGGCGAGACGGCCGTCGAGCGCATAGCGCCAGCCGTGATAGCGGCAGACGAGTTGGCCCTGGCAGCGGCCTTCGCCGTCATCGGCCAACGGGCCCGCGCGGTGGCGGCAGACGTTATGAAAAGCGCGGATTTTTCCGCTCTCGCCCCGGACCACGATCAGCGGATAGCCGGCCACGCTGGTAGCGACGTAGCCGCCCGTGTCGGGCAGTTGGCTTTCATGGGCAATGAGCAGCCATGAGTGGGCGAAGATCGTCCGGCGCTCGATCGCATATTGTTCGGGGCCGCGATACAGCGCGGCATCCAGGGATTTGGGGGCAAGGTTCGGTTTGCGCATGCGGGACAAATCTAGCGGGGCCCGGCGCTCTTGCGAAGCGGGGGGCCGCCCCCTACCGTTGCGGCACGCTATCCCTATCGACGAGAGAGACATGAGTTCAAAGCGCTTCGAGGGTACCGACAAATATGTCGCGACCGACGACCTCCGTATTGCCGTCAATGCCGCGATCACGCTGGAGCGGCCGCTCCTGATCAAGGGCGAGCCGGGCACCGGCAAGACGCAGCTGGCCTTCGAGGTGTCCGATGCGCTGGGCGCGCCGCTCATCACCTGGCACGTGAAATCCACGACCAAGGCGCAGCAGGGCCTCTACGAATACGATGCGGTGACACGCCTCAGGGATTCGCAGTTGGGCGATCCGCGCGTCAAGGACGTCAAGAACTACATCAAGAGAGGCAAGCTCTGGGAAGCGTTCGAGAACGACGCGCGCCCGGTTCTCCTCATCGACGAGATCGACAAGGCCGATATCGAGTTTCCGAACGACTTGCTCCTCGAGCTCGATCGCATGGAGTTCTTCGTCTACGAGACGGGCGAGACCATCAAGGCGGCGAAGCGGCCGGTCGTGATGATCACGTCGAACAACGAAAAGGAATTGCCGGACGCGTTCCTGCGCCGCTGTTTCTTTCACTACATCAAATTTCCCGAGCGTGAGACGATGCAGAAGATCGTCGACGTGCATTACCCCAACATCAAGCAGAAGCTGGTCGCGGAGGCGCTCAACGTCTTCTACCAGATCCGCGACGTGCCGGGCCTCAAGAAGAAGCCGTCGACATCGGAACTGCTCGACTGGCTGAAGCTGCTCCTGAACGAGGACGTGCCGCCGGAAGCCTTGAAAGAGCGCGACCCGACGAAGCTCATCCCGCCGCTCCACGGCGCGCTCCTAAAGAACGAGCAGGACGTGCATCTCTTCGAACGCCTGGCCTTCCTGGCGCGGCGGGAAACGCGGAGCTGATTTATCCGTCGGTGCGGCGATGCGAATTTTAGCGCGGAGGGCGCGGAGGTTACGCAGTGGCCGCAGTGACAGTGCGCGCGCGAAGCGCGCAGTATTTCTTTCGTCGGGAAAGGCTGCGCGCTGACGCGCCCGCTAGACCCCTGCGTCCTCCGCGCATCCTCCGCGTCCTCTGCGCTAAAATTGTTTTTGTAGGATGCCTGGCACCGGCCGCTTTCGCGCAAGCGACCAACAGTGATCCTTTCACCGACATGCGCGACGGGGGCAAGCTTCACGCGGCATCGGGCTTTGTATGCCCGGCCAGGATCGGTGCGTTCGAGCGCGACGCAGTGGGCGAAGCCGATCCGGAAAAGAGCACGGATTTCTGCGCCTATTCGGCGCGCGCCGGCGTTTACGGCACGATCAGGCTGACGCGTCTCGACGGCTCGTATGATCCCCAATCCGCGCTGGCGCCCGATTTCGCCGAGGAGGAGGCCCAGGGCGGAAGGCGAGTTGCCGACGGCATGGCGACATTGGCCACGAAGCCTGCTCCCCTTGCCGTTTACACGCGCACCTATCAGACCGCGACACTGGAAGATTTCCGCTACCGCGCCCTTTTTGCCAACGCCCAATTCGGAAACTGGGTGGTGGAAACGACGATCGAGTATGCCGATCCGCGCGACACCGGTATCGAGAACCAGTTCCTGCGCGCCGTCTATGCGGCTGCGCGGAACGAAATAGCCCCGAAATAGCGCACTTTTACCGGTCTGGCGGACGACCCGGCCACACGTTAAGATTCCGGACCGCTATCGAGTGAGACGCCCATGTTCTTCCAGTTCTTCGATGAGCTCCGGTCCGCCCGGGTTCCCGTCACGCTCAAGGAATATCTGGCGTTGATGGACGCGCTGTCCAAAGACGTTATCGATATGAAGATCGACGAGTTCTATTACCTGTCGCGCGCGGCGCTGGTGAAGGACGAGCGCAATCTCGACAAGTTCGACCGCGTGTTCTCCCACGTCTTCAAGGGCCTCGAAACGCTCGAAGGCACCGAGATCGCACAGATCCCGGAAGAGTGGCTACGCGCGCTGACCGAGAAATTCCTCACCGAAGACGAAAAGAAGATGATCGAGTCTTTGGGCGGCTGGGAAAAGCTCATGGAGACGCTGAAGGAGCGCCTCGAAGAGCAGAAGAAGCGCCACGAAGGCGGCAACAAGATGATCGGCTCGGGCGGCACTTCGCCGTTCGGCAATTCGGGCTACAACCCCGAAGGCGTGCGCATCGGCCAGGACAAGGGCCGCCACGGCAAGGCCGTCAAAGTCTGGGACAAGCGCGAATACAAGAACCTGGATGACTCCGTCGAACTGGGAACGCGCAACATCAAGGTGGCGCTCCGGCGTCTGCGCAAATGGGCGCGCGAGGGCGCGGAGACCGAACTCGACATTCCGGGCACGATCAAGGACACGGCGAACAAGGGCTATCTCGATCTGAAGCTGATCCCCGAACGGCATAACACCGTCAAGGTGCTCATCTTCTTCGACATCGGCGGCTCGATGGACGCCTATATCAAGCTCTGCGAAGAGCTCTTCAGCGCGGCCAAGACCGAATTCAAGCACATGGAATTCTTCTACTTCCACAATTGCCTCTACGAGGCGGTGTGGAAGGACAATCGCCGCCGCCACAACGAGAAATTCCCGACTTGGGATGTGCTCCACAAATTCCCGCACGACTACAAAGTGATTTTCGTGGGCGACGCCACGATGAGCCCGTACGAGATCACCTACCCGGGCGGTTCGGTCGAGCACTGGAACGAGGAAGCCGGCGCCATCTGGCTCGACCGCGTGGCGCAGATCTACGAACACGTCGTCTGGCTCAATCCCGTGCCGGAAAAGCATTGGGAATACACGCCGTCCATCGGGCTCATTAATCAGATCATCTCGAACCGGATGTACCCCCTGACGCTCGGCGGACTCGATTCTGCGATGCGGGAATTAAACCGATAGCGAATAGTCGGCGGTGCGTAGTGCGGCTTGCGCGAGCACCATTCACTGCTTTTTGAGATAACAGGGAAACGCACGATGCTGAAAGTCCACCATCTCAACAACTCGCGTTCTCAGCGCATCTTGTGGCTACTCGAGGAACTCGACGTGCCGTATGAGATCGTGGCGTACAAGCGCATGTCGCCGGTGCCGCTGGCGCCGCCGGAGCTGAAGGCCGTTCATCCGCTCGGCAAATCGCCGGTCATCACTGACGGCAAGCACACCATCGCCGAATCCGGCGCCATCATCGAATATGTGCTGGAGACCTACGGCAAAGGCCGGCTGCAGCCCGAACCGAAATCCCCCGACCATTTCAAATTCATCGAATGGATGCATTACGCCGAGGGCTCGGCAATGCTGCCGCTGATGATGCATCTTTATGCGAGCATGCTGGGCGACGCGGCAGCCCCGTTGCGTCCGCGCATCGACAGCGAGATCGCCAATCATCTTTCCTACATACAGCAGGCTCTCAAGGACCAGGAGTTCATCGTGGGCCTGCATTTCACAGGCGCCGACATCCAGATGGTGTTCGTGCTGGAGGCGGCCGCGGCAAGCGGTCTTCTGAAAGACTATCCCGTGCTCGTCGGCTATCTCAGCCGCATGCAGGCGCGTCCCGCCTACAAGCGCGCGGTCGAGAAGGGCGGGCCTTACGATCTCGGCGGCAACCGCCGGCCGCAGAACTAAGCCTTCACCGCATCGCCCCAGTAGTTGAAACCGGCGAAGCGCGGCGTGCCGGGGAGATACATCGTCTCCATCTTCTCGACGCGGAAGCCGCCGTCGGCGATGAGCGACGGGATCGCCCGGCCGGGATGGCAGCCGCCGCCGATCGCTTTCCACATCGGCGTCAGCCGCTCCTGCCAGCGCTTCACATTCGCATCAGGCGCTTCGCCGTGTTCGCAGAAGATCATGCGGCCGTTGGCCTTGAGCACGCGCCGCATTTCGCCGAGCGCCCTGTGCACGTCGGGAATGGTGCAGAGCGTATAGGTGACGAGCACGGTGTCGGCCTCGCTGTCGGGAAGCGGAATCTGCTCGCCCGGCAGATCGAGGAATTCGAGATGGATCGGGCTTGCTGCCACGCGTTCGGCGGCGCGGGCCCGCATCTCGCGCGCCGGCTCCAGCGCCCAGATGTGGCTCACCTTGTTCGGATCATAGAAGGGAAGATTGTGGCCCGCGCCGAAACCAATCTCGAGCACGCGGCCTTCCGCGCGCGGCACGACCTTCCGCCGCTGATAGGTGATCGGTTTGGTGCTCATCGCCGCGTTCAACAACCGCGGCAGGACGTGACGGTCGTAAAAGCCCATGGCGATTCGCTCCCATATCAACGATCGCGCGATAATAGGCGAAGAACGCCGGCCTGCTAAAGACTGATCGGGCTTACGTGCCTATTCGCCGATTAATCGGGGCGAGAGCCGACAAAATGCTCTGCCTTCAGGATCAAAGCGGCTCCAATGCCGCGCTACACAAACTTCGCGTTCTCTTCCGCGACGGCGCGCGCTTCCGCCATGACGCGGGCGATCACATAGGCGACGCCGGCGAGGAACAGCAATTCGACATCGTCAGTCCCTAGATAGAGGCTGACCGATTTGTGGATTTGCGCGCGCGTCAGAAAGAACGTGATCGCGGGTTCCGTCGCCATCGTGGCGATGACATTCCAGAAGAGCGCCGCGGCGACGTTGCAGAAAGCCCGCAGCGTGTCGTGCGAAAAAGCGTCAGCACTGCGGAAACCGTTGAAAAGCCGGACGAGCGCAATCAGTCCCCACGTCGCGATAGCCGTCGGAATCATGGCAAAGCCCAGCGCAATCAGCCGGTCGGGCAGAGGCACGGCGCTGCCGAGCAGGTGGCCATAATGCGCGGTGATGCTGATGTCGCCACCGACTTTTTTGACGAAATCCGGAACGACGAAAAGAAGGACCGTCGAGAGCGGAACAAGAACGACCGCTGCCGCCGAAAGGAACGCCATCCTGCGGCTGGCCCGGACAAGAGATGGGGGAAACACCACGACCGCCTCCGAGGCTTTCTAGAGCCCGGCTACGGTATCACGATGATTTATTATTGCAATACGATAATTTCTGGCCACATGACCGCGCTAGGCCGGCGTTGCTGCTGCCAGTACCCCTTCATGTGCCTTCCAGCAGGCTTCGAGCGTGCGGAAGAAGGACTTCTCGTGGGCGCCACCGGGCTCGTAGGCGCGAACATCGTCGAGCACACCGCGCAGCTGGCCAGGTGTGATGTCGCGGAGATCGGGCTGTGTGAAGAGCGCGCGCGGCCAGGAATCGTCGACGAGCCGCGCATAGACGCGGCCGACGGTCGGAAACATCCCGCCCGGTGCCTGCGCCTGTCGCCACTGCTCGACCGCGTTGTAAGGGGGGTGAACCTTGAGTTTCCGCAGCGACGACCAATCGGCGTCGCGGTTGTCGTTGTTGCAGTAGAACGTCAATTGTCCCTGCGCGCCACAATCCAAGTGAAAGCTGGTGGCACAGATCCACGCATTGGCGGCCACGATCTGCCAGAAAAACGGCTCTCTCACGATCGCCGGCATCGTTGCCAGGCGGTAGTTGCGGTCGTTGGGAAGGAAGCGGAAATTGCGCAGATAGTTCTCGAAGATCGGATAGTCGGACGCGAAGGCCGCCGCGAAGCGCGCTGCGTGCACCGCCCAGCCGTAACGCCTGTTCGACAGGAGCGGCGAGTCGAGTGCCCTGAGGGCCCGGTCGTCGGCGAGTTTCGCCACGTCCTGCTTCAGGCCGATGAACGCCGCGTCCTCGCAATGAAGCGGCATGTTGGCGTCGCCCCAGGGAATCCAGATACGGGCGGCGAAGGGCGACGCCGGCATCGCGCTTCCGAAACGTTCGCCGAAGTCCGAAGGCGCGCAAAGATCGTCGAACGCCGTGATCTTGGATTCCAAGAACGCTTCGTCGGCGATGAAATCCGGCCGCAGCTTGACAATGAGCGCGTCATCCAGCGAAACGCGCGCCAGTGCGGCTTTGAGATTATGAATCTGATAGGCCACGCCGCGGCGCGGTCCCGAACCCGAGACTTTCGGTTCGGGAATGCGAACGAATTCGACTTCCTCCATCGCAGCAGCGGGCTCGACATAGGCGTCCAGTTCCGCGCTGTCCCAGGTGAGGTAGAGCAGGCGCTGAAGGATGTTCCGGCGTCGAAGGCTGCGCAACGATTCGAAGCCGCGCGCGAGCGCCTCCCTGCTTTTGGTGAAGCCGGTGACGATGCCGACGGCAGGCCGCGTCATCGCGCAGCCGCCCGATCGAGGACGGACGATATGCGCTCCAGTACAAAGCCCACGACGCGCGCATCGCCGGCATAGGGAAGTGTCCGGAAGAGATGGAGGGCCACGAATTGCGGCAGCCGCAGGACGAGTTCCCTGTCCAGCATCGCCAGCATGACCCGCAAAGCGCCGCCAAAAAGTTCAAGCCGAAGCCGCGCCGCAGTCATGTCGCCGCCATGGATGTAAAGGTCCCGCAGGCACCACTCGCCGTCGAGGTCCTGGAAAAGCTTGGCGGCGTCGAGCCAGTAGGAGGGGGGAAATCCTCCGTCGCAATCGACGAAAACCGCCCCGAGTTTCGGCGCGAACAGCACATTCTCGAGCGTCATGTCGCCATGGGCGAGCGAAGAAGGCACGCCGTTCCAGGGCAGTCCGCCGAGCCTTGCCGCAGTCGTCGCGATCTCGGCGCGATGCGACTCGCAGCCCGGCATCACTGCGCAGGTCTCCTTGATCTGGTGAATCTTTGCGAGGAACGGCGCAGCCGACAGATAGCCGTCTTGGGTCGATTGAAAAAATCGAAGCGTGCGCGCGAGCGCCTCGACCGTCGCATCGCCGCAGATGTCGGCGCCGTCACGCAACGACTGCGCCAGATTTCGTGCGGGAACATAGTCCATTTCGAAGAAAGCGCGGCCGTTCGGCCCGGTGCCCTGCGCCAGCACACGCGGAAGGGGCACGCCCAGATGCGACAGGCGGCGCTGCAGCCGGGCCTGGTCGAGCAGGCGCATGCTGCGGCCTTTGTCTGCCGCCGTCTTGCGCACGACGATCGCGCCTTCGCGATCGCAGATTTCGAGCTGCGCGCCCGAATGGCCTTTGAGCAGCGCGGTCGAGAAATCGTCGCCCGATACGGCGTCGGAAAGTGCATGTCGCGGATGATGTGCTGTCATAGACATGGCTTCACACGCTCGCGGAGGCGGCGGCGCGCGCGCCGAAGTGACGTTGCCAGTCTTCCAGCGTGCCGACATCGACATAACCGGTCACGCTCTGCCGAACGACGGCCGCGCCGTCGCGCATGGCGCTCGACAGCACGTGCGAGACAAATATTTCGGCCGTTCCCTGCGCGCGCGCGGCGACCGCGAAATGATCGAGGAAGACGGATACGTCCGCGAAGCCGTAGAGCCCGACACAGATGTGGTCGGACGCAACGCGCTTCTCCACGATGTCGGCGACGTTGCCGGCGCGGTCGAGCACCGCAAAACTCTTCGCCGCAATGTTGGTCAGATGGGGCGCGGAACGGACGTCGACGGTCGAGACGAAATTCGCATCCGGCAGCGGCGCGGGATCGAAGAAGCTGTCGCAGTCCTTGATGGCGATCGCGCCCGCAACGTCGGCCCAGCGCACGATATGCGCGACCGTGTCGGCCGGCCCTTGCGTGTCGCGCTCGATGACCAGGGTCTCGATCGAGGGTCCGAAGGCGCGCCGCAGCAATTTCCGGCAGCCATAGAGAGCCTCATGGTCGGCACGCACGGCAACCACGATTCGGTCGTAATCGTCGGGTGCCAGGCTGTCCACGGCGCGCTGAAGCGCCAGGGCTCCGCCGGGGAGGGTCAGCATCCATTTGGGGCGAACGCCCGGATAGCGCGAAGACAATCCGGCGCAGGGCAACAACAAGGTTCTCATCGCGCGGCACTGAAAAAAGCGACGCTGAGAGCATCGCCATGCGTGGTTAACGGCGGCTCAACAGCGCGCAAAAAACGCGCAAACGCGACAGACAATGAATTTTTTCTAAAGATATTCGGCGCCAGCCGCTCTGTTTATTCAGGCGCGACAGTGACCGTCAGGCCGTCAAGCTCGGGCGAGCAGGTGAGCTGGCAGGACAGACGCGAGGTCGGTTCGACTGCGAGCGCCATGTCGAGCATGTCGATCTCGGCTTCGCTGGGCGGCGTCAGTTTCTCGTACCATTCCGCGGCCACATAGACGTGGCATGTCGCACAGGCGCAGGCGCCGCCGCATTCGGCGGAGACGTCGAGCCCGCCATCGCGCAGGATTTCCATCACGGTCCAGCCGTCGCGGCCTTCGAGCTCGTGCGCTTTGCCGTTCCTGTCCGTGGCGTGGATCTTCATGCGACACCCAGTTTCTTCTGCAAGTTGGACGAGGACGTCGTGTATTGGAAGCGCAGTTTCTCATTCGGCCGGCAGATATGGAATGCCGCCTGCGCCGCTAGCGCCGCTTCGTGGAAGCCGCAGAGGATGAGCTTCAGCTTGCCCGGATAGGTGTTGATGTCGCCGACGGCGAAGATGCCGGGTGTTTCGCTTTCGAAGCGCGCGGTGTCCACCTGAATCAGGTTTTCGTGGAGGTTGAGGCCGAATTCTGCGATGGGGCCGAGCTTGATGGTAAGGCCGAAGAAGGGCAGGAACGCGTTGCAGGCGTGGGACCATTCCTTCTTGTCGGCGCCGGCCAGCGTGACGGCCTCAAGCCGTCCGTCCGTGCCGTGCAGCTCTTTCACGCTTGCCACGTGGAAGTTCACTTTTCCTTCGGCCACCAGTTCGCGCATCTTGTTGACGCTGTGCTGGGCGGCGCGGAAGCCATCGCGGTGGTGGACGAGCGTCAGGCTCTTCGCGATCGGTGCCAGATTGATCGTCCAGTCGAGCGCGGAGTCGCCGCCGCCGGCGATCAGGATGTCCTTGTCCTTGAACGACTCCATCTTGCGCACGGCGTAATGCACGGTCTTGCCTTCATAGGCCTCGATCCCGGCGATGGGCGGACGCTTCGGCACGAAGCTGCCGCCGCCGGCCGCGATTACGAGGACGTGCGCCACGATCTCGGTGCCCGTGTCGGTCGTCAGCCGCCAGCGGCCGTCCGGCTCGCGGTGCAGCGCCGACGCCATCTGGCTCAGGTGGAACTGCGCGCCGAAGGGTTTGATCTGGTCCATCAGCCGGTCGGTGAGTTCCTGGCCGGTGACGATGGGAAGGCCTGGAATGTCGTAGATGGGCTTCTCGGGATAGAGCTCGGTGCACTGCCCGCCAGGGCGGTCGAGGATGTCGACGAGATGGGCCTTGAGATCCAGAAGCCCCAACTCGAACACGGCGAACAGGCCCACAGGGCCTGCGCCAATTATCGCCACATCAGTCTCGACCGTCGTCGTCATCTGGCTATTCCACGAGCTATTTGTGTGTGATTGCTTGAATTGGATGTCTCTATATGTAGAAACGCCCAGCGCGGCAATCCACCCGGAACGCCGGGAAAATATGCCGCGGCGCAGCATGAAGCCAACCCCTTGCCCAGGCTCAGCCCCTACACCGACATGGGATGTGCATTAAGCGGACCAGCCCCATGACCGAACCTGAAGACTGCCGCGACATGCCCACGCTCCGCTGCGAGATCGACCGGCTCGACCGGGCGCTGGTGGCGATGCTTGCCGAGCGCCAGCGCTACATCGAGCGGGCGGCGACCATCAAACAGGACCGCGGCCGCGTGCGCGACGAAGACCGCATCGCCGATGTCATCGCCAAGGTGGTGGCGGAAGCCAGGCGCGTCGGCTTAAGCCCCGAGATCGCCGAGCCGGTCTGGCGCGAACTCGTCGAACGCTCCATCGCTCACGAATTCGTGGCCTTCGATGCGAAGCAGCGTGCCTCGGGCAAATAAGAAAGATTCACCACAGAGGCACGGGGACACGGAGATGCCTGCGTGGGCTTCGATATGGCGGGCAATGGTCTCTAAGGGTAGCTGCGCGGTACACGCGCAATCAATTTCTTCGTGATGAGCGCAGGCGTCTAGGACGTCTTCGCTCTCTCGCTGCCTCTGTGCCTCTGTGGTGAATTTTTTCCGGCGGCGAAGCGAGCGCTTACTTTCCGAGATACGCTTCGATGAAGAGCGTGACGGCGAGGGTGCGCGATTTGAGATCGTGCAGTGCGCGCGCCGCGACGGCCGCATCGCGCGCAGGATCGGTGCTTTCTGCCGCCGCCGCCATGTCGGCCAGTTGAAACGCGCCGATGCCGCGCGCGCCGCCCTTGAGCGAATGATTGACGTCGCGCCAGGTTTTGCTGTCGCTTTGCGTCAGCGCCGTATCGAGCTGATGAAGAAGATCGGTCGACTGGTTCGCGAAGAGCGTGAGGATTTCCGCGTTCACGCGCATGTCGCCGCCCGTGTAACGCGACAGATGCTCCAGATCGACTGGACGCGGCATTCCCATGGCTTAGCTTGGCCCCAACCCCGAGATCCAGCATGGACCCGATGGATCAAAACGGCGTTAAAAGATAGCCGCAGTTGTCGCGCGTTTTTTCACCGGCTCGCAAGAGCCGCGACAGGCAAATCCGCGATGTCGTTAATACGGGACCCAACCATTGGGGAACGGCGACACGTGGAACCAATGCGCATGACTGAAAAGTACGGCGAGGAAGACCAGCATGGCGACGCCGAAGCGCCAGCCGAAGCTTTCGCCGAGGCGCAATGGATTGCCGCGCAAAACCGCGCCGAACGGGATGTTCGACGTTTTGGCCGCGAATTCCTTCCAGGCCTCGCCGAGCTTGCGTTTGCGCTTGGCATCGATCGAGAAGGTTCCGACGATCGACAGAACGAGGAATGTCCCAAAAAAGATCACTGAGGCGAGATTGCCGTTCGCCGCGACATGGAATGCGGCCCATAGCGCCACGCCCCACAGGAACGGATGGCGCGTGATGCGCACGACGCCGTGGATCGTGCTTTCCTTCGCGATTGCGCCTTCCTGTCTCACCGATGTGGGATTGGGTGCGAGAAGGCCCTGTATGCCGAGGAAGAATGCGAGCGCCACGACGGGGATCGCCAGATGCTTCACGCCGATGCCGAGACTGTAGAGCTGTTTATCGTCGGCGCTGCCGTTCGCGTGATTGTAGGCGATGACCAGCCAGACGATCGCCGCCAGCGACGCCAGCGAAAAAAGCCCCGTGTAAGGCCCGTCGCCGATCGCGCCGGTGATCGCGTCGCGCACCCGCGTGCCCGAGATGAGCACATGGATGCCAAGAAAAACGGCCGCAGCCGCCCACAACATCGTCATCGGTAATGTCCCCCGGGATGTTCGTTAGACCCGCGCATGCATGAGATGGCCGCGCCCGCGCAAGGCGAGCCCGTCATCGCGACCCTGGAAGTAGCGTGCGTTGAGCGCAGCCGCGTTCAGGTTTTCGGCGAAAGAAAAACCCAGCGCCTTGACATCGCACAGAAGCGCGTCGGCTTCGAAGAAGCTGCGGAACGGCTCGCCGGAGGCCGCGACGCGCTCGGCCATGGCGTCGAAATGTGCACGCTGTTCGGTGCTTTCCTTGCCGGGCGTCTGCGCATAATCGAAAACGATCTCGCTGCCCTTGGCGAGTGACGCAACGAAGGCGAGCGTTCCCGTCACCGCCTCGCGCGTGAGATAGGGCACAACGCCAAGCCAAGCGAACATGGCCGGCGAGGCAAAATCGAAGCCCGCGCGCGCCAGCCCCTCACGGATCGTTTCGCGCTCGAAATCGACCGGCGCATAGGTCACCCAATCCGGCGGCGCGATCCGGATTTCCGAGAGCCGCGCGCGCTTCCACGCCTGCGTCGCCGGATGATCGACTTCGAACACGCGCAAACCCTTGCGGATCGCGCGATAGGCGAACGTGTCGAGACCGGCACCCAGGAGCACATACTGGCCGACGCCGCGTGCCATGGCTTCGGCCAGGCAATCTTCGGCGAAACGGCTCCGTGTGGCGATGAAGGCGCGCAGGCCGTTGGATGTCGTCATGGCGCGGACGTCGCGGCCTTCCCGAAGTTCGGTTTCCGCCTCCTCGCCGATGATCTTCAGCGCCAGCGGATCGTCGAAAACCGGCGGGCGGTCGACGAGCTGGTGTGCGGCACGGTGCATGGCGGCACCCTGGGCCGTGCGGCTTGGCTGGTTTTGTTCCATGAAGGCCTGGCTGCGTCGCCTGCGAACTGCTTCGTCTGCAGAGGATTTTGAACCGTCAATGCGGCCTGCGCCAGACAAACCGGTGAGCATCGTGCGCACGTCACTGGTGCTATGCGCGAAACGCGTCTAGAGAGAGTTTGCACACAGACAGGGTGTCGAGGTGTCGATAACCGGTTCAGAACGCAGCCAAACCGTGCTGTTGCAGACGGCGGACGCCGCCCCCGAAACCTACGAGAAGCGCAAGGCCCGGCGGGTTCCGCTGGCCCTGGGTCCGGTCTTTTTCGCCCTGCTCTTGGCGGCGCTTTGGATCGGTGCCGCGGCCGCCTATCTCTCCGGCTATTTTGCCGCCCGCGCGCCGGTGGAACTCCCCCCGCCGCTCCTGATGATCCTCATCGGGTTCGGGACCATCGTGCCGCCGGCGCTTTTTGTCGTGGGCGGCTGGGCCCTGTCGCGTGGACAGGCCATGGCCGCCGCGGCGGAAAACCTGGTCGATGCCACCGACCGTCTCTTCACCGCCGACGAGACCGCCGCGCGCACGGCAGCCCGGCTGGGCCGGGTGGTGCGGCGCGAGCTGGACGGCCTCAACGCCGGGCTCGACGGTGCCTTCACCCGCCTCAGGGCGCTCGAATCCGTTCTCGAAAACCAGATCTCCGCCCTCGATGAAGCCGGCGCCCGCGCCGACGTGCGTGCCGAAGCGGCGGCCTCCCGCCTGGCCATGGAGCGGGAACGGCTCGACGGCCTGGCCGGCAGCCTCAGCGACGCCGCAGCCCGCGCCAGCGAGCTCGTCGCCGGCCGTGCGGCGCAGCTGAAAGCCAACATCGAATCCGCCGAAGGTTCTCTCAAGGCCGCCGGGCTCACCCTCGAAGGACAGGTCGCAACCTTCCGCACCGCTGCGGACGCGGCGGCAGAAGCGCCGCATGCCGTGGCCGTCGAACTCGACCGGCAGTCCAAGCGCATAGAACAAGTCTCCGACGCCGCCATGGCGCGCGCCGAATTCGTGCTTGGCCGGCAGGAGCGTCACCGCGCGGCCATGACGGAACTCGTGCAGCGCCTGAAGGACGACGGCACGGCTTTCGAGAGTGCGATGGGCGGGCAGCGTGCGGCGATTGAAAATGCCGTCGCAGCTGTGGGCGCGCAGACGGAGGCCTTCGAAGAGCTATTCGTCGACGCGGATCGGCGTCTCGAAATCCTGATGGCGACCAGCGCCTCGCGCACAGTGCAGCTGGCCGCCAGCGTCGGGCGCGAGGTGGAGAAGCTCAAGGAATTGAGTGAAGGCGCGGGCTCGGCGCTGACGCGCGTCGTGGAAGCGCTGCGCGAAGCAGGCGTCAGCGCGCAGACCCTGATCGGCGAAACGGCGACGGAAGCCAAGGTGAACGCGCGCGAACTCGTCGGCGACGCCATGGTCGAATGCGAACGCCTCTTGCGGGCGGCGGGCGAGCTTTCCGCGGAAAGCAAGGAGATCAAGGAAACGTTGAGCGCGACCGTGGAGGAAATGCAGAACCATCTCCTCACGCTGCCCGGCGTCGCCAAGCAGGAAGCGCAGCGCGTGCGCGATCTTGTGCGCCTCGAGACGGAAGAAATCCTCGATCTGTCGGCGCGGACGCTGTCGACGATCCATGCACGCACCGTTGCGCGCAGCACGGGAAAACTGCCGCCCGCGCCGGATGCGCCGGCCGAAGAACCGGAAAGCGAAGGTTTGCTCGGACTCGCGCGCCGGTTCACGCAACGCGGCAAGCGCAAGGACGATTCCAAGTCCTGGGAGATCAGCACGCTGCTCGCGGCTGCGGAGACAAACGAAAGCCGAGCGCGCGGTGTCAATCCGGAAGCGGCGGTGGCGCTGGCGGCGCTGCAGGCCGTGCTCGCCGATCTCGCCATCGATCTGGACGCCATCGCGGGCGACGAGACGTCGAGCGAGGATCACTGGCGGCGGTATCTTGCCGGCGACCGTTCCGTCTTCGCGCGGCGTCTGGCGTCGGAACTCGACTCCGATACCATCGACCGCATCACGCAGCTCTACCGCGACGATCCGCGCTTCCGGGATTCGGCGAACGTCTATATCGGCGAGTTCGAGTCGCTTCTGACGCTGGCGCGCGAAGGCGACGGTGGCGGACTGCTGGCATCGACCATCCTCAGCGCGGACACGGGCAAGATCTATCTCACCCTTGCTTATGCCCTGGGGCGGTTGTCTTAAAACCTCGCTGTCATGGCCCGCAAATGCGGGCCACCGCTTGCCGCGCTACTCCTGAGAGCGCGGCCCTATACCCCACCCCACATGCGCACACGACCCACGTCCACATGCACGAAGTCCGACGTCGGGTAGTAGCCGACGCCGCCCGCGTGCAGCGACAGAGCGGAGTTGTGCAGCTGCTGCAGCGAGCGGTCCGCGACGCGGATGTCGATCGCCATGCCCTGCATGTGCAGGCTTTTGGCCGCGACCCCGGAACTTTCGGCGTGCAGCATCGCGTTGGTCGCCGGCGAGCGATAGCCTGAGATCACCTGGAACGGCGCATGGGTGTCGAGGCGAGCGCGCAGGATGGTCAGGAGATCGAGAAGCTTGGGCTCGATGACGTGAATCTCGCCGTTGCGATAATCACGGAGCAGATGATTGATCGTCTGCAGCGCATCCGGGATGTATTCGCCGTCGGCCCAGTAGTCGACCGCCAGCTTTTCACCCGTGTGGATGTTGTCGAACGACAAGCTGCGCGCGCCAAGGTGCGCAATTTCAGCGTGTGCGGCGGCAAAGGGAGCCAACGCAAGCGCAGCTCCGGCGCCCGCCAGAAAGCGGCGACGTTCAAACATGAAGGGCATTGTGCGCGATCCTATTAAAATTTTACCAAAAATCGCGCGAAAATGCCCCAGCCACGAACCTGCACCCGCTGTTTGGTCGACGCACTACGCCCGTTAGAGCGATGTCATGCGTTGGTTTCGGACACCGGACGCCAGCGCTGCAAGCAGCCGCTGGTCTCGATCATAAAGGTCCGGCCTGAACTCAACGCTTCCATCTGCGTCGACGAACACAGTCCAGTACACAATGTAGATCGGTAAGGGTTCACTCAGTGGAAAGTACTTCGTCTTTCCCGAAGCAACCGCGCTTAGGAGCGACGATACAGAGGAATCATCGCCGGTCAAGGCATACGATGCGAGCGGAAGAATCTTTTCCACACGGACGCATCCATGACTCAAATCGCGCTCGTCGCGACCGAAAAGCTTTTTGCTTGGTGTGTCGTGAAGGTAAACATCGAAACGGTTCGGCAGATCCAGTTTGATCCGTCCGAGTGCATTTCTTCCGCCGGGACGCTGCTGTATGCCGCCGCCCGCGCGCCAGACCATGTTGTGCTCGCGCAGATAGCCGGGGTTGGCGTGCAGCTTCGGCAGAATTTCGCGGCGCATGATCCTGGGCGGAATGTTCCACGGCGGATTAACCGTTACGCCGATGGCGTCCGCCCGCAGGATAGGCGTCGGATCCCCGGGTTTTCCCACGATCACCGGCGACGTCAGGACGAGGCTTCCATCCGCCACAACCTCGAGTTTCTGGGACGGCACGTTCACCATCACGTAGCGCTGCTCGAAGTTGCGCGGCATCCAGCGCCAGCGCTCCATATTCGCTTCGACCTCAAGCGCGCGTTGCGATGCCGGAACGCGCAGCGCCTCGAGCGTCTCGCTATCGAGCGAGCCGTTCTGATCGAGCCCGTGATGGGCCTGAAACTTCTCGACCGCGTCGGTGAGATCGTCATCGGTCGCGATGGAATCATCCTCGAAGGACAGCCGGCGCTGCAACGCCTCGCGGCCCTTGCCGTGTTTTGAGAACGTGCCCTGCCAGCCACCCTGCGCAACGGCGGAATCGTATTTCGCGAGCAGCGCCTTCAACTGTGCATATTCGGCGTGAGGCGGCGCGAGGCCGCCGAGAAACGTCGAGAGACTCCGGGTCTGCAGCGCCGCGGAGAGATCGCGCACCGCGTCGAAATAGTCGACGGGCAATTCGACGTCGTCATCGACTTCGCGCAGCCATGGCCTGCCATCGCGCAGATCGTTCGCGTAGCGAAGCGCCGCGTTGGTCTCGAGAACATCCTTCTCTGCGTCCAGCCAGCTCGTTGCCGCGCCATAACCGACCATGGGGATGATGCGATAGTCGGCGGCGTTCAGGCCGTCCGCGCTCGCCTGGGCGAGCGTCGCCTGCAGCACCTGGCCATCGGCTTCTGCTTCCGTCGAGCCGGTCCAGGCCGGCGCATCGCCGCGAAGATTGTAGAAGCTGCGAAGCGCGTTGAGCTCGGCGCCGTTGACACCCTGTATCGCGGGCTGCGCGAGGATATCGCGGATGTAACTCCGCGCATCGTCCGGAGTCGCTGCCATGCTGGCAGACGACAACGCTATTCCTGCGGCAAACCAAGCAACGATCCACCGCCGGAACAAAACACGCGTTCTCGGCATGAGGTACACACGTCACTGACGCGATCGGCGCATCCGATCGCCCTCATCCGATAAAACGCTGTTCGCATATGAATCGTGTTCTACACGTTTCTGCGACAGAGGCGCACAGCTTCTCCGTGTACCGACGAAACGTTTATACCGTTAGCCTTGTTCTCTCAGTACCCAATCAGATCGTCTGCAGCATCGGGATGACGATTGAGGAACTCTCTGAGAGTGGCAAAGAGCTCGGTCGCATGCGCGATGTGGTTGGACTCGAAAGCGTTGGCGATGTCGGCGACGATAATCTGTCCGCACATAGCCACGCAGTCTTCTTGAGAAAGCATCGGAAGCTCCATCGCTTTATTTGCTGATCACCCTGCACACGATGCGGTTTCTCTTTGGGCTTGCGAATGGGACTGCAGAGGGAGAGATTCGCCATTGCCCGCGCGCTGTGCTTGAACCAGCCGGCGTCCGCACGCTGCCCTTTTGCGGAGATTAGGGACGTCGCCGCAGACGCGTGGCGTAGAAGCCGTCCATGCCGCCCTGCGCGGACAGATGACAGGGCAGCGTGCGCAGATCGCCGTCGGCGGAGACGAGCTCTTCCAGACCGAAGACCTCGGACGCGTTGAGCGGCTTGCGCGCGAATTCCGGATGGCGGCGCAGGAAGTGCGCAATCTGTTCAGCGCCCTCTTCCGGTTCGAGCGAGCAGACGGCGAAGACGAGTAGGCCGCTCTGCGCGACCATGCCGGCCGCCGCATCGAGAAGTTCAGCCGCCGCGTCGGCGCACGCGCCGATATCGGAGGCGGACTTCACCCATGGAAGATCGGGATGGCGCCGGATCGTTCCCGTCGCGGCGCAGGGCGCGTCGAGCAGGACGAACGGCACACGCTCGTTCGGCGCGAAATCGCGCAGATCCGCTTCGACGACCTCGGCCTCGATCTTCAGGCGAGCAAGATTCTCCCTAAGGGTCATGACACGGTGCGGTTCGCGTTCGACGGCGATCACGTTCGCGCCGGCCGCGGCCAGTTGCGCCGTCTTGCCGCCCGGCGCCGCACAAAGATCGATGACGGTTGCGCCTTTCACATCTCCCAGAAGACGCGCCGGCAAACTCGCCGCGAAGTCCTGAACCCACCAGCACCCATCGGCGAAGCCGGGCAGTTCGTCCACGCGCCCCGCGTCGCGCACGCGCACGGCATCGCCGGGAAGAGCTGCGGCGTTCGCAAGCGCGCGCAGGGACGAAAGATCGCGGCCGAAAAGATCGAGCGGCGGCGGCGCCAGATGCGCCAGCGCGATCGCCCGCGCCGTCTCTTCGCCATAGACGTCGCACCAGCGCCGCCAGAGCCAGTCCGGCGTGTTGAGACGCGCAGCGTCCTGTCCCGCCAGCACGTCTTTGCCTTCGCGCGAAATCCGCCGGAGCGTGGCGTTGATCAGCGGCTTGAAATGCACGGCCTTGTTGTCGGCCGCGGCCAGACGGTTCGCGCCGTCGACGGCCGCATGCGGCGCAACGTCGAGGAACAGCAGCTCGCACGCACCCGCGAGCAGGATTTCGATCGTGGGACCGGAACGATGCGGCGCCGGCGGTTTGGATATGAAGGTTTTGATCAGCGCGTCGAGCTGGCCGAAGCGGCGCAACGTCTCGTGGGAGATAGCGCGCGCAAAGCCCGCATCGCGTGACGACAGATCGGCGCGCGCGAGAACATTGTCCGTGACCGCATCCAGCGGACGGCGTTTGCGCAAGACATCGGAGAGAATGGCCTGGGCCGCGGCGCGCGCGCCCTCGCCCCCCGCTTTGTTCTCACTCACGACCACGGGCCGGATTTCGAACCCTGCCCCGCCTGCTGCGCCATCGCCCTCAATCGCGCAATGCGCTCTTCGGTCGAAGGATGGCTTGCGAAGAGTCCGGAGAGGCCTCCATGCAGCGGATTGATGATGAACATGTGCGCCGTGGCCGGATTGGCGTCCGCCGCGGGATTATCGATCTGCGCCGCGCCGCTCTCGATGCGCTGCAGGGCGGATGCCAGCCACAGAGGCCGGCCGGAAATCTCCGCGCCCATGCGATCGGCTTCGAATTCGCGCGTGCGGCTGACCGCCATCTGCACGAGCATCGCCGCGATCGGCGCAAGCAGCGTCACGATCAGCATGCCGATGAGGCCCATCGGATTGCGGTTGCGTCCGTAGCCGCCGAAGAAGAAGGCGAAGTTCGCGAGCATGGACACCGCGCCTGCAACCGTCGCCGTCAATGTCATCGTGAGCGTGTCGCGATTCTTCACATGGCTCAGCTCATGCGCGAGCACGCCGGCGAGCTCTTCGCTGTCGACACGCTGCAGCAGACCCGTCGTCACACACACGGCGGCGTGTTCGGGATCGCGGCCGGTGGCAAACGCGTTCGGCTGCGGGTTGTCGACGATATAGACCCTGGGCATCGGCAAGCCTGCACGGCTCGAAAGCTGGCGCACGAGGTGGATGAGTTCGGGCGCGGATGCCTCGCTCTGTTCGCGCGCGCCGTACATCGACAGGACCATCCTGTCGGAGTTCCAGTAGGCGAAGAGGTTGGTGCCGGCCGCGAAGAGGAACGCGATTGCCATGCCGCCCATACCGCCGACGAGAAAACCCACGACGAGAAACAGTCCCGTCATGCCCGCCATGAGAAAGCCGGTCTTGATCAGATTGGCCATGCCTACACCTTAGAGAAATCGCGCCGTTGTCGACACCGGCGGCGGATCGTGATGTATGCTGGCGGGTGATAAGGCGAAAGCACGGATGTCCGGGATTTCGAAAACTTCATCCGCCGAAGAGGTCGCCCGCCGCGTCCGCGAGGCCGGAGAACGGGCAAAAGCCGAGGCCGAGGCGCGCCGGGCAGAAGAGGCCGCTCAGACGCCTCTCCCGCCGGAATTGGGCGGCCAAAAGGGCCCGGAACCCACCCGCTACGGGGACTGGGAAAAGAACGGGATCATCTCGGACTTTTGAGCCTTCGCGCGCTACGTGCGCCACACTTCCCCCGCTTCGCCGGGGAAACGTCTTGATCGACCCGGCCGACGGGTCCATGTACGCCTTGCGCTTTGGAGTCTTTCCAAAGCGCCCATTTCTGTAGGGTTACGGGTCATGTTCATCCAGACGGAATCCACCCCCAATCCGGCGACGTTGAAATTCATTCCCGGCCGCGACGTGATGGGTGCGGGCGCGGTCGCCGATTTTCCCGATCGCGAATCCGCCGGCCGTTCGCCGCTCGCTGTGGCGCTGTTCCAGATTCCGGAAGTGCGTCGCGTCTTCTTCGGGGCCGATTTCGTGTCCGTGACGAAGACCGACGGTGACTGGCGGCACCTGAAGCCCGCCATCCTCGGCGCCATCATGGAGCATTTCACGCGCGGCATTCCGCTGATGTCCGGAAGCACGGGCGAAGAGGCGGAAAAGCCGGCCGCCTGTTCCGAAGCGGATGCCGAAATCGTCGATCAGATCAAGGAGCTCATCGAGACGCGCGTGCGTCCGGCGGTGGCTGGCGACGGCGGCGACATCATCTTCAAGGGCTTCGACGGGACGGCCGGCACGGTGTTCCTGGAGCTGCGCGGCTCCTGCGCGGGTTGCCCCTCTTCGACCATGACGCTGAAGAACGGCATCGAAAACATGCTGCGCCACTTCATTCCCGAGGTGAATGCGGTCGAGGCCGTCTGACGGGCCCGCAATTGCTCCCGGCGTGATTTGTTTTTAAGTCTAGAGAATCACGGATTCGGAGCCCGCCATGTCGCACGCCATCAACGACGACGCCCTCGACGTCATCTTCCGCAAGGCGCGCACGCAGAACAGATGGCAGGACAAGCCCGTGAGCACGGCGCTTCTGATGGCGGTCTACGATCTCATGCGATGGGGGCCGACAAGCGCCAATATGAGCCCGGCGCGCATCGTGTTCGTGGTGTCGAAAGAGGCGAAAGAGCGCCTGAAGCCGCATCTGTCGGAAGGCAATCGCGCCAAGACGATGTCGGCGCCGGTGACCGCGATCATCGGCTATGATCTCGATTTCCCTGAGAAGCTGCCGCAGCTCTTCCCGCACGCGCCCGACGCCAAGCACTGGTTCAAGGATCCGGCGGCCGCGCAGGTCCATGCTTTCCGCAACGGCACGCTGCAGGGCGCCTATTTCATCATCGCCGCGCGTGCGCTGGGGCTCGACTGCGGGCCCATGTCGGGCTTCGACAATGCGGGCGTCGACAGGGAATTCTTCCCCGGCGGGCGCATCAAATCGAATTTCATCTGCAGCATCGGCTACGGCGATCCGGCGGGTCTCTTCGAGCGCAGCCCGCGCCTCAGCTTCGACGAAGCCTGCAAGATTCTTTAGTTGGCGGGCGAAACCCCGCTAGAACCGCTTCATGGAAACGCTGGCCGTCGATACGGCGCTGGGCGCCTGCTCGGTTGCGATCACCTCAGATGGCGAAACGCTCGCCCATCGTTGGGTGGCGATGCCGCGCGGCCATGCCGAAGCACTGGCGCCCATGGTGGAACAGGTGATGGCGGAAGCGGGCCTGGCCTTCGCTGCTCTCGACCGGCTGGCGGTCACGACCGGCCCCGGCACCTTCACAGGCCAGCGGGTCGGCCTCGCTTTCATGCGGGGCTTAAGGATCGCGCTCGGAAAGCCCCTGATCGGCCTGACGACGCTGGAGATCATGGCCGCGGCAGCCGAGGCCGAAGCCCGGACGCCGCTCGTCGCCGTTCTCCACGAAGCCAAGCGCGGCGAGGTCTATGCAGCGCTCTACCGAGGCCGCGAAACAATCTTGCCGGTCCAGGTCGCGGGCTTCGAGGCGATGATGAAGCAAATCCGCGTCGCGGCAGACCGATCCGCAGGGCAGCGGCTGACGGTCGCCGGGACGGCGGCACCGGAGGCGGCCGCCTGGCTGAAAAGCCAAGGATCGGCTGCGACCTTGACCGCGATCCGTCAGCCCGACGCGCTGTGGGCCGCCAGGCTGTCCGAGACGGCACCTGAGCCTGCCGAAACGACCCGCCCGCTCTATCTCCGGGCTCCTGACGCCAAGCTGGCGGCCGGGGCTATCCACCTGCGTCCCGCAGAGGCCGGCGATGCAGCCCTTCTGGCGCGCCTCCACGGGGCGACCATGCCCCGGCCCTGGGAGGCGTCCTTCTTCGAGCAGGTCATGGCGGAGCCGGGAGGGTTCGCCGTAGTGGCGGAAGCCCATAAGGCGGCTCTGGGCTTTGTCCTCGGGCGGGCCGTGGCTGATGAAGCGGAAATCCTCTCCATCGGCGTGCTCTCTGCCTATCGCCGGAACGGCATCGCCGCTCGCCTCCTGCGCGAAGCCGCTTTGTGTGCGAGCGTGCTGGGCGCCGCAGCTCTCTTTCTCGAAGTGGACGAGAACAATCGCGCCGCGCGCCGGCTTTACGAAGCCCATGGTCTCGCGGCGGTCGGCCGGCGGACGAATTATTATGGTGGCGAAGGCGGCGGGGACGCTTTGCTGCTGCGGGGCATGTTGCCTCTGCAAATCCCCGGCTTGGGAAATGCCCCTAAACTCGCGTAATGTCGTAAGGCCGATAGGCTTCTTTGATGGAAGAAAGGAAGATCCGTTGTCCCGGATCGAAAATCTGTGTGTGCAGAAGGGTCTCAGGATGACCGATCAGCGCCGCGTGATCGCGCGCGTGCTGTCGGATTCCACGGACCATCCCGACGCCGATGAACTTCACCGCCGCGCCGCCGCAATCGATCCGCATATCTCCATCGCCACGGTCTATCGCACCGTGCGCCTGTTCGAGGATGCGGGCATTCTGGAGCGGCACGATTTCTTCCGCGACGGGCGTTCGCGCTACGAGGAAGTGCCGGATTCGCATCACGATCACCTGATCGACGTGCAGTCGGGCAAGGTCGTCGAATTCCGCAACGAAGAGATCGAGAAGCTGCAGCGGCGCGTGGCGGAGGAGCTCGGCTTCGAACTCGTCGATCATCGCCTGGAGCTTTACGCTGTTCCCAAAGGCGCCAAACGGGGCGAGCGCTGAGCCGCATCATGCCCTCGCTTCGCGCCGCCGGCCTTCTGTTCACGTTCCTCGTCTGCACGATGCTGGGGATTCCGTGGCAGGCGTCGGCGCTCAGGTTCAATCTCAGGCGCCGCAAGACGTTTCCCAATCGCTATCATCGCTTCCTGTGCCGTCTGTTCGGCATCCGCGTGACAACGATCGGCAAGCCGGTCGAAGGCCAGGGCGTTCTCGTCGTCGCCAACCACACGTCCTATTTCGACATCCTCGTGATGTCGAGCGTGGCGCGCGTGTCGTTCGTGGCGCGCGCCGATGTCGTCAACTGGCCGCTGTTCGGCACGCTGGCGAAGCTGCAGGAGACGGTTTTCGTCGAACGCTCGCGGCGCACGCAGACGGGCGAAGCGCGCGACCAGATCCGCGAGCGCCTGCTCGCCGGCGACACGCTGGTGCTGTTTCCCGAAGGCACATCCGACGACGGCAATTGCGTGCTGCCGTTCAAGAGCGCGCTAATGGGCGCGGTGGAAGCCGAGATCGCCAAGGACGACAAAGGCGCGGTGCGTTACGTGCCGGTGCAGCCCGTTTCGATCAGCTATGTGGGCCTCTACGGCCTGCCGATGGGACGCGAGAACCGTCCGCTGTTCGCCTGGTATGGCGACATGGAGCTCGTGCCCCATCTCTGGGAAGCGCTGAAGGCGGGCCCGATGGATGTGGTAGTGGAGTTTCATCCTCCCATGACCGTCGACGCCGTGGGCGGGCGCAAGGCGCTGGCGACGCTGACCGAGCAGATCGTGCGGCGCGGGCAGACTCGGGCGCTCGCGGGCCTTGCCGGCCAGGAGCCTGTGGTCGTGCCGCATCGCACCGAAGACGAAGAGGAAGAGCCGGAATTGGCCGAGGCGGCCGCGTGACGGAGCGTCTTGATCTTGACGGGGCGTTCGCACATAAGGCCCGCCCTTGAATGGCGCGCGCATGAAGAAGCTCTTCATCAAGACCTATGGCTGCCAGATGAACGTCTACGATTCCGCCCGCATGGCGGAATTGCTGGCGGGGATCGGCTATGCGCCGACCGACGCGGCCTCCGACGCCGACATGGTGATCCTCAACACCTGCCACATTCGCGAGAAGGCGACGGAGAAGATCTATTCCGAGCTCGGCCGATTGAAGCGCCTAAAGGACAGGAAGGCCGAAGGTGGCACACCGATGTTGATCGCCGTTGCGGGCTGCGTGGCCCAGGCCGAAGGCAAGGAAATTCTCGCGCGCCAAAAGGCCGTCGATCTCGTGGTCGGCCCGCAATCCTATCATCGCCTGCCCGAGATGATCGCGCGCGCGGCGCGCGGTGCCGGCCATGTGCTCGAAACAGATTTCCCGGCCGACGAGAAATTCGATGCGCTGCCCGGTGAGCGCGCGAATGAAGGACCATCGGCATTTCTGACCGTGCAGGAAGGTTGCGACAAGTTCTGCACTTTCTGCGTCGTGCCCTATACGCGCGGGAGCGAATATTCGCGCCCGGTCGAACAGATCGTGGCGGAAGCCGAAGCCCTTGCGGCGCGCGGCGTGCACGAGATCACGCTGCTGGGCCAGAACGTCAATGCCTACCGCGGGGTGGGTTCCGACGGCGAGGGCTGGTCGCTGGCGCGGCTTCTTCATCGTCTCGCCGAAATCGATGGCCTTGCGCGTCTGCGCTACACGACCAGCCATCCCCGCGACATGAGCGACGATCTCATCGAGGCGCACGGCGCGCTCGATCGGTTGATGCCATATCTGCATCTGCCGGTGCAGGCGGGCTCCGATCGTGTGCTTGCCGCTATGAATCGCCAGCATACGCGCGATACCTATCTGGCGCTCGTCGATCGTCTGCGCGCCGCGCGTCCCGATATGGCGCTGTCCTCCGATTTCATCGTGGGCTTCCCCGGTGAAACGGACGACGATTTCGCAGCGACGCTGTCGCTCGTGCGCGAAGTGGGTTACGCGAGCGCCTTCTCGTTCAAATACAGCCCACGCCCCGGAACGCCGGCGGCCGCGCAGGCGAAACAGGTGCCGGAAGACGTGAAGACCGCGCGCCTTGCGGAATTGCAGGCGCTGCTCACGGCACAGCAAGCCGCGTTCAATGCCAGCTGCGAAAGCCGCATCATGCCGGTGCTGTTCGAAAAGCCCGGGCGCAGGCAGGGCCAGGCGGTCGGCCGCAGTCCCTATCTGCAGCCCGTGCATGTGGAAGGCGCACTCGATCTCGTAGGCCGGATCCGCGCCGTGCGTATCGATCAGGTGCTGCCCAACAGCCTGAAAGGAACGCTGCTGGATGGGTTCGCGCGCGTGGCCGCCCAGTGAGCGCAAAGGAATCCGCAAAACGCCGCACGAGTGCCGCCAGGGAAAAGGTGACGCTCGAATTCTCGGACAATGTGGTGCTGGCTGCGCTCGGCGGCTCACATCAGCGGAATTTCGTGCAGATCGAACAGAAGCTGGGCGTCAAACTGGCGACGCGTGGCAATGTCGTTTCCATTGAAGGCGAAACCAAGCCGCGCGAGCAGGCGGCGGCGGTGCTGCGCTCGCTCTATGCGCGCATCGAAGGCGGCGAGCCGGCCGGCGTGTCCGAAGTCGATGCGGAAATCCGTTTCGTGCTGCACGAGCCTAAGCCCTTGCCCGCCGGAGATTTTGGTGTGCCCGCGATCAAGACGGCCGCCTCGCGTGTGGCGCGCGCGCGGTCGCCGGCGCAAGGCGCCTATCTCGATCTCATGCGCACGCATCCCCTTGTCTTTGGCGTCGGACCTGCCGGAACCGGCAAGACGTTTCTGGCGGCGGCGTTCGGTGCGCATCTGCTTTACGAACGTCGCGTCGAGCGCGTGATCCTGTCGCGCCCCGCGCTGGAAGCCGGCGAGCGTCTGGGCTTCCTGCCGGGCGATCTGAAGGAGAAGATCGATCCCTATCTGCGCCCGCTCTACGACGCGCTGTTCGACGTCATGGGCGAGCAATGCGTGAAGCTGATGGAGTCCGGCGTGATCGAAGTGGCGCCCATCGCCTTCATGCGCGGCCGCACCCTGTCGCGTGCTTTTGTCATCCTCGACGAAGCGCAGAATTGTTCCTCGTCGCAGATGAAGATGTTTCTCACGCGTCTGGGCGAGGATTCGCGCATGGTGGTGACGGGCGATCCGTCGCAGAGCGATCTGCCCGGTGGCCGCGCCGAGGGCTTCAACGAAGCGCTCGATATCCTGACAGGCGTGGAAGGGGTCGCCGTCGCGCGCTTCAGTGAGAAAGACGTCGTGCGCCATCCTCTGGTCAGCCGCATCGTCCGTGCCTATGACGCGGCGAAGCCGGACGAGCGCCGGTGATGACGCGCATCACCGTCCTTGTCGAGGAACCGCAATGGCGGACGGAAGGGCGAGGATTCCCGGCGGAATTGCGCCGCGCCGCGCGGACAGCGCTTGACGACGCCAAAACACATGCCGGGAGCCTGACGATCCTCCTGGCCGACGACGCGAAACTCGAGGCGCTGAATGCGCGGTTCCGCGGCAGGCCGAAACCCACAAACGTTCTGTCTTTTCCGGCCGGAAGCGAGACTTATCTGGGCGATGTGGCCATCGCCTATGGCGTGACGGCGCGGGAGGCGCGGGAATCCAGCAAATCTATCCACGATCATGCGTTACACCTCGCGGTACATGGCGTGCTTCATCTGCTAGGCTACGATCACGAATCCGCCCGCGAGGCGCGGATCATGGAGCCGCTGGAGATTGCGATCCTGGCCAAGCTCGGCATTGCCGATCCTTATGCCGCCCGCTCGCGCGCGGCGATCGTGGATTGATCGCCCCATGAGCAGTTCCGACCACACCTCCGACGATGCGGAACGCTGGGCGCCGAGCATCCTGAGGCGGCTGGCGCAGGCGCTGCGCGGCGGCAGCGGGCAGTCCATCCGCGAAAGCCTCGAAGAGGTCATCGAGGAGAGCGAGCGCCAGACGGCGGCGTTGACGCCGCAAGAGCGCATGATGCTCGCCAATTTGCTGAAGTTCGGCGAGCTGCGCGTGGACGACGTGATGGTGCCGCGCGCCGACATCGTGGCCGTGGAGGAGAAGACGCCGCTGCCGCAACTGATCGCCGATTTCCGCGCCGCGCAGCATTCGCGCCTGCCCGTCTATCGGGAGACGCTCGACGATCCTCTGGGCCTCGTGCACATCAAGGACATTTTTGCGCTGCTGGAGCCGCAGCCCGACGGCAGTCTGAAATGTCCGGATGTTCCGATCGCAAAGGTGAAACGCGATCTCCTGTTCGTGCCGCCGTCGATGCCGGCGCATGAGCTGCTTCTCAAGATGCAGACGACGCATATCCACCTGGCGCTTGTCATCGACGAATATGGCGGCACGGATGGCCTCGTCTCGATCGAGGACCTGATCGAGGAGATCGTGGGCGACATCGACGACGAACACGACGTCGAGGAAGCGCCGCAGCTGAAACTGCGCGACGACGGCGGCTACGACGCCGACGCGCGTCTCGATCTCGAAGATTTCAAGGAGCAGACCGGCATCGATCTGGCGCCCGAAGACGGCGACGAGGAGATCGACACGCTGGGCGGCCTTGCCGCTTCACTGGTCGGACGCGTGCCGCAGCGCGGGGAGGTCATTCATCATCCTTCCGGCTTCGATTTCGAGATCGTCGAAGCCGATCCGCGCCGTGCGAAGAAGCTCAGGCTGCGCCGCGCGCAAAATCCGAACGATGCTCGCACGGAGTGAAGGCGCGCAGGGCGCGCTGGTACGGACAGGTGATTTCATCCGGACGGCTGCGGGCTGGCGCCGCGCCGCGATTGCGTTCGGCGCCGGCGCTCTCTCGGCACTTGCCTTTGCGCCTTACGAAATCTTTCCGCTGTTTCTCATTGCGGTCGCGGTTCTCGTTCTTCTGATCGACGGCGCGCAGGAAACCAGGCATCCGATGCGCAGCGCCGCGTGGGTCGGCTGGTGCTGGGCCTTCGGGCAGTTCCTTGTCGGCCTTTACTGGGTTGCTTACGCCTTCCTCGTCGAGGCCGCCGCGCATGCCTGGCAGATTCCATTTGTCGAGACCTTTCTGCCCGGCGGGCTTGCGCTGTTCATCGCGCTGGCGTGCGCGATCGCCGCGCGGTTTTGGTGGCCGGGCGCGTCGCGGATTTTCGTCCTTGCGATCGCATACGGCGTTGCGGAATGGGTGCGCGGCCACATTTTCACCGGCTTTCCATGGAACCTGCCGGCTTATGCGTGGGGCGCGTCGCTCGGCATCCTGCAGAGCACCGCCCTGTTCGGCAGCTACGGTCTTTCGCTGCTGACGGTCCTGTTCGGCGCATCGCTGGCGCAGTTCGCATCGCGGGATGCGCGCGCGTGGCACCTGCCGGCGGTGCTGACTTTGCTCTTTGCGCTTTTCTGGATCGGCGGTGACATCCGTCTTGCGATCACCCATCCGGAGGATGTGCGCGGCGTCCATCTGCGTCTGGTGCAGCCCAATGTTCCGCAGCGCGAGAAAATCCTGCGCCGCTACTGGACGCGCAATTGGCAGGAGCTCGTCAGTCTCAGCCTCACGCGCACATCGACGCAGCCCACCATCATCGTGTGGCCCGAAGCCGCGCCGCCCTACATCTTCACGCGCGTGCAGGGCGCGATGGATCAGATCGCCGCGCTCACGGACAAGAACCGCATTCTCATGACGGGCGCGGTGCGCGTCTTCGTGAAGCCGGACAATCGTCTGGGCGCCACGAACAGCCTTTACATCTTCGGGCCGGGCGGCGTGCTTTTGTCGACATACGACAAGTTCCATCTTGTGCCGTTCGGCGAATATCTGCCGCTCGCGGGTCTTCTGGAGCGTCTGGGCATTTCGCAGGTGGTCGCGGTTCCGGAAGGATTTCAGGCCGGCGACGGTCCGCACACTTACGATCTGCCGAATGCGCCGCCCGTTGGTCCGCTCATCTGCTACGAAATCATCTTTCCAGGCGCGGTGACGGGCCAACGCCGGCCGGGCTGGTTCGTTAACGTGACCGACGATTCCTGGTTCGGACCGTCCAGCGGTCCTTATCAACATCTTTTGACTGCGCGCGTTCGCGCCATCGAAGAAGGCATTCCGATTGCCCGGGATGCCAATACTGGTATCTCGGCCATCATCGATCCCTTAGGACGTGTACGGGCCCGGCTCGGGCCCGGGCAATCCGGAGTTGTAGATTCCCCTCTACCGGCGGCGGTGCCAAAGACGCCCTTCGCGCGTTTTGGAGAGGCGGGCTTGGTCCTGCTGCTGCTTGCGCTCTGCTGGGGTGCCGGCTGGAACAGGGAAAAGGCCGAAGCGAAAGAGTGACGAAAGTCCTTTTCGCGACAGTTGGAATCTAGATAAGGTGCCCGCCGGAAACGGATTGTTGTGCTAGTAGCAGTGCCAAAAAAACAAGCAAATCCCATCGACGCGCATGTCGGCAACCGTATGAGGCTACGCCGTATGCTTATCGGCCTTAGCCAGGAGCGGATGGGCGAGATGTTGGGTCTGACGTTCCAACAGGTCCAGAAGTATGAGAAAGGCGTCAACCGCATCGGAGCGGGCCGTCTTTACCAGATCGCCGACATTCTGAGCGTTCCCGTCAGCTATTTCTACGAAGGCTTCGTAGGAGACGGCGCGACGGGCCATGCCGCAAACGACGACACGGCCACCAAGCCGGTCATGGAGTTCCTCTCCAGCGGCGAAGGTCTGCAGCTCACGCTCGCCTTCATGCGCATCAAGGACGGTAAGGTGCGCAAGCGCGTGATCGATCTGATCAAGAGCCTGTCGGACGGCATCGAACCGCCGTCATCGACGCCGAGCACGCCCTAGGACCGGACTGCGTCAGTCGGGATTGCGCGAAGCCTTCTCCTGAAGGCCGGAGCGGTTTGTGCGCGAATCGAGCGCGCGATAAACCGCGGCCGGTTCCAGCCCGCGCGCGGCCCACAGCACCAGCAGGTGATAGAGCAGGTCGGCAGACTCGCCCACGAGCGCCTCTTCGCTTTCCGCGACGCCTGCGAGCGCCGTCTCGACGCCTTCCTCGCCCAGCTTCTTGGCGATCTTGAGCGTGCCCTGGGCGAAGAGCTTCGCGGTGTAGGAGGTTTCGGGATCGGCGCCTTTGCGCGACCGGATCACATCGAAGAGCCTGTCGAGGGGATGCAGGTCTGTCATCGGCAATTCTGAGCGCCGGACGCGGCTGGGATCAAGCAATAACTAAGCCCAATTTTCGTCGAACAAGGCAATTGGGTCACCCGGATGCCGCGCGGAGCGCAGCCCCGTGTGATGAGGGCATTGGATGTTGTGCTTAGTTCGCGCCCGGTTCAAGCAGGCGGCGCGCGATCACCTGCGCCTGGATTTCCGCCGCGCCTTCAAAAATGTTGAGGATGCGCGCGTCGCAGAGCACGCGGCTAATCTCGAACTCCAGCGCGAAACCGTTGCCGCCGTGGATCTGCAGCGCGTTGTCGGCCGAAGCCCAAGCCACACGTGCGGCCAGCAGTTTCGCCATACCGGCTTCGAGATCGCAGCGCCGGCCCTCGTCCTTCTCGCGGGCCGCGTGGTAGGCGATCTGACGCGCCACGACGATCTCCACGGCCATCATCGCGAGCTTGTCGCGCACCCGCGGGAAGCCCACGATGGCGCGGCCGAATTGCTGGCGCTCGAGCGCATATTTGAGGCCCAGATCGAGCGCGGACTGCGCCACGCCCACGGCACGGGCCGCGGTCTGAATGCGCGCGGACTCGAAGGTCTGCATCAATTGCTTGAAGCCCTGGCCTTCCTCGCGGCCGAGCAGATCCTTCGCCGGCACATCGAAACCGTCGAAGGCAATCTCGTATTCCTTCATGCCGCGATAGCCGAGCACTTTGATCTCGCCGCCCGACATGCCTTTCGCCGGGAAGGGATCGCTCTCCGTGCCGCGCGGCTTCTCGGCAAGAAACATCGAAAGACCGCGATAATCTTTCGTCGACGGATCGGTGCGCACCAGCAGCGTCATCAGATCGGCACGCGCCGCATGGGTGATCCATGTCTTGTTGCCGACGATTTTGTAATGATCGCCATGCTTTTCCGCGCGTGTGCGCAAGGCGCCCAGATCGGAGCCCGTGTTGGGTTCGGTGAAGACGGCCGTCGGCAATTTCTCGCCGCTGGCGATCAACGGCAGCCAATGCTCGCGCTGATCTTTCGTGCCGCCGCTCAGGATCAGTTCGGCGGCGATTTCCGAACGCGTGCCCAGCGAACCCACCCCGATATAACCGCGTGAGAGTTCTTCCGAGACCACGCATATCGCGGTTTTGGAAAGGCCCGCGCCGCCGAATTCCTCCGGAATGGTGAGTCCGAAGACGCCAAGCGCGCTCATCTCGGAGATCACGCTGAGAGGAATGAGTTCGTCCTTCAGGTGCCAATGATGGGCGTGCGGCGCGACCTTCTCCTGCGCGAAGCGGAAGAACTGCTCGCGGATCATGGTCATGGTTTCGTCGAGGCCCGGATCGCCGAAATGGATCGCACGGGGATGCTGGACCATGAGATCGGCGATGCCGGCGCGGATTTCGCGCGATGTCCCGGTGGCGATGAGTTCGTGCACGGTGGGCGTCAGAAACGCGGCCACTTCGTCCTGCGACAGGCCCAGATCGGCCGCGCGCACGATCTCGTTCTGGCTCATGGGAATGCCGCCCGCGATCTGCGCCAGATATTCGCCGAAGGCCGCCGCGAGAATCAGCTTCTCGATCTCGCCGAAACGTTTTTCGTGCTCGAGCGCCCGCGCCCAGCGCAGCATCTGCCGCAGCGCTTCGACGTATGTCGCGAACCAGGCGAATCCGTGCACGGCGCGCTGCTCGCGATCGAGTGTCGCCGCGTCGATGCGGCCGTCCTTGCCGAGGTTGTCGCGCAAGGTCGCCCTGGCATTGGCCAGCAGGCCTTCGGCCGCCAGAACGGATTCTTCGCAATGATCGAGAAGATGGGGGACGAGAATCTGCATGACGCGCTCGCAAAGCGGTTAGACGAAAAGCTTAGCGGGCTTCGCGGAAGCCCACCATGCTTTCGATCAACGACAAGAGGTTTAAGCCCGTTATCTTTGCCCCGCTTCGACGACGTCCTCGAACGTCCGCATGCCGGGACGCTGTGCATTGACGAGCACCGCCATGTTGCCGGGCAGGTGTTCGTTCTTCCACATCTTGGTGTGGGCGCGCGGAATATCTGCCCAGGGGAAGACTTCGGACATGCAGGGATCGAGGCGGCGCTCCACCATCAGGCGGTTGGCCTGGCTCGCTTGATAGAGGTTGGCGAAGTGCGAGCCCTGAATGCGCTTCTGGCGCATCCAGACGTAACGCGCGTCGAAAGTGATGTTGTAGCCCGTGGTGCCGGCGCAGAAGACGACCATGCCGCCGCGCTTCACGACGAGACAGGAGACGGGGAACGTCTGCTCGCCCGGATGCTCGAAGACGAAATCGACGTCGTTGCCCTTGCCGGTGATGTCCCAGATGGCCTTGCCGAACTTGCGCGCCTCTTTCGTCCAGGCGTCGTATTCGGGCGAGCCGACCTGCGGCATCGCACCCCAGCATTTGAAATCCTTGCGATTGAGCACGCCCCTGGCGCCCAGCGAGAGCACGAATTCGCGCTTGGATTCGTCGGAGATGACGCCGATCGCATTGGCGCCGGAGACTGCGCAAAGCTGCACGGCGAAGGAACCCAGGCCGCCGCTCGCGCCCCACACCAGCACATTGTGGCCCGGACGCAGGATATGCGGGCGATGGCCGAAGAACATGCGATAGGTCGTGGCCAGTGTCAGCGTGTAGCACGCCGATTCTTCCCACGTCAGATGCTTCGGACGCTCCATCAGCTGGCGGTCCTGCACGCGCGCGAATTGCGCGAACGAACCGTCGGGAGTCTCGTAGCCCCAGATACGCTGCGATGTCGAAAACATCGGATCGCCGCCATTGCATTCTTCGTCGTCGCCGTCGTCCTGATTGCAATGCACGACGACTTCGTCGCCGACCTTCCAGCGCTTCACCTTGGAGCCGACGGCCCACACGATGCCGGAGGCATCGGAGCCCGCAATGTGAAAGGGATTGCCGTGTCCGTCGAGCGGCGACACCGGCGTGCCGAGGCCGGCCCAGACGCCGTTGTAGTTCACGCCGGCCGCCATCACGAGAATGAGCACGTCGTGCGAGTCGAGCGACCATGTCGGCACGACTTCCACCTTCATCGATTGCTCGGGCGGCCCATGGCGCTCCTTGCGAATCGTCCACGCATGCATGTTCTTCGGCACGTGGCCGAGCGGCGGTATCTCGCCGATCTCATAAAGGTCTTTGTAGACCTCGAAGGCGGGCTTCATTTCGGCCGGCTGTGCCATGGCGCTTTCCCCACTGCTGCAATGCAAACGCTTTGAGGCGAGAAATGCTGCCCCGCTCCCCTGCGAGCAGACTGCTTTCTTTTTCGCCCCTGCGATGGGCATATTGCATCGCAACATGGCGAACAGTCAATTTCTTCGGATGTGGCGCAATTTTATTGCGTAAAATATTAACGCTGCGGGCGTGCCCGGGCTGGCGAAACCATCGCCGCCCTCGTTTATTCGTGGTAAAGATTGTTTCTTAACTAGGAGTAGGCCATGGCGGACAAAGAGGACGTTCCCGAGGTCCAGGTCGTACCCGTGCGTTCCGGCAGCGTGACGACGCTCGATGGGACGCGGATCACGTCTTATGGCGCCGGCGACCAGCCGACACCACCGATTGGGACGCCGCCGGCGACGGGATATCCGGTCGTGATGCCGCAACCATCGGTCATTGTCGTCACGGTCGACCGCAAAGCCGACGATAAGAAGCCCAAGAAAGGCTATTCGGACGTTTTCAAGCGCCCTTGATAAGGCAAGGTTTGGAGGGGGCACGTGGGGTTGTTTGAGGATTTGTTTGCGCCGAAGCGTCCGCGCGGCCCAAGCGTCACGTGGAAGATTGTCAAGATCGATCAGCCTGTGCTCGAAAGCACGGGATTGTCGACGCAATACGGCGTGGTCATCTCGTCCGACGCCATGCTCTCGCACACACAGACGCTGCTCTTCTGTCCGCTCATCAATGGTCTCGACAAAGAGAACGACATGCCGCTCGAGCTCATGCCGTGGCATGTCGAAGTGTTCCAGGAAAAGGACCCGGCAGGCCGGCAGGCGCAATTGCCTTTTAGCCGCGCGCTGATGTCGACCAAGATCGTCATGCCGATTTCGCGCAACGAGATTGATGCGGACGGGCGCAGCCGCGGCTGGCTCTCCCGCGAGTCGCAAAAGAAGGCGAGCGCCAAGCTCAAAGTCTGGCTGCCGCCTTTTCGCCAGTTGGCGCGCTGAAATTTCGACATTACCTTTCTCGGGACAGTGGCGCTGCAGCGGCGATGGCCATCCGTGCTCTACTCTGGGATTTCGGCGACACGCTCGTAAATGAGCGCTGGATGCAGGCGCCGATGGATGGCGCACCGCGCTGGCCCGATCTTTATCGCGAGTTTTCGGCGGGAAGCGATCTCGCGGATCGATGGAATATCGGTGCGGCGACTCTAGATGACGTCGCGTCCTCGTTTGCGGTCCGACTTGGCGTCGATGCAGCGCGGGTGCGCGGCCATATGGAGAACTGCTGCAAGAGGCTTACGTTCTTTCCGCTCGTTCGCGCGTTGTCGGAACATTGCAAGCGTCCGCAGGCCATCGTCACCGTCAATTGCGGCGTCTTTTCGACGATCGTCGCGCCGCACTATAGGCTCCAGAACAGATTCGATCCGATCATCACGTCATGGCAATCGCGAACGCTCAACAAAGCCGATCTTTGCGATATTGCGCTGGAACACTGGAATGGCCGCTACGCGAGGGCTGAATGCCTCTTGATCGACAACAAACAGGAATGCGTGAAGGCGTGGCAAGACAGAGGGGGATCGGCCTATCACTTCCGAAGCGAGAAAGACCTCTACGACAACTTCGCAGCGATTGTGCGTGGTACCGGCCGCTGATCAGTCGGCGCCGTCCTTTTCAGCCGCTGGCACGGATTTCCTGGATCAATACATCCGCGAAGGCGCGAACGATGCGCGGCAGGCGGCGCTTGCGCAGCACGACGATATCGATGGTCGTATCGCGAAACGCCGTGCCCGCAAGCGGCACGATCTTGAGTTGTCCGCGCGCCCGATCCTGAAGTATGGCCCGCTGCGGCAGGATCGCCGCGCCTGCGCCGGAGCGTGCAAAGCCCCTCAAGATTTCGAAATCATTGCTGGTGAGAACCGTCGTAAGCGCCACGCCTGCTGTGGCACTTGCGCGATCGAGTATCCGGCGCACGCCGAATTCGAAGCCGGGCACGGCCAGCGCAAGGCCGGCCAACGCGCTCAGTTCGACTCCCGTGACATTCGTCAAGGCGTGATCGGGGCGGATCGCAAGCACAATCGGCTCCGGCACGCTTGCTAGCGCCAGCAGTTCCGGATCGGGTTCGGCGCAAAAGCCGATGCCGATATCACAACGGCTCTCCCTCACCGCTTCCACGACGCGTGGCGCCGGCATGACCCGCACGTCGAACAACACCGTGCGGAAACGCTCCAGGAGCTTCGATGCCGCAGCAACCGGACCGTGCGACGCGACGCTTTCGACCAGCGTCAGCTTCAGGAGCCGGCGTTGCGTTCCTCGCATGTCATCGAGATCGGCGCGCAGCGTGTCGAAGTCGAGGAGAACCGCGCGCGCGTAATCGGCGACAAGCCGGCCGGCATGGGTAAGTTCGACGCCGCCGGCGCTGCGGTCGAACAGGGCGGTTCCCATTTCCCGTTCGAGAATGGCGATGCTTCGGCTGACGGAGGAGGGCGCGACTCCGAGAATGTCGCTGGCTCTACGGATCGATCCCTGGCGCGCCGTTTCCTCCATCGCGCGCAGAACGTTGTAGTCCATGTCGAGCCGCTCTTTGGGGTTCCGGGGTGTTGCGTATAACGCAACACCACCGCGTGCAATCTGTTCTGTGTCGCGTGCGGGACGGACGCTACGCTGCGGGCGCATCGAAGATGGGCGGGGCAAATCATGCGCGATCCATGGCGCCGACATCTGGACCGTCGCACGGCTCTTGCGCTCTTTGGCGCCAGTGCAGCCTGTGCTGCGGCGGCTCCGGCCTTCGGCCGGGCTGCGCCGTTCACGGAAGCAGACTACGCGCGCGCCATCGTCATCGACGGCGAAGGCGTGACCGGAGGCAGCGACGACGACAAGCTGAGCCGCGACCTCGCCGCCACCGGAATGACGGCCGTGAGCGTGACGGCCGGTCGCGTGGACAACGCGCCCGGCGCGCAGGTGATCCATGAACTGAATGCGCAGCACATTGTGCTCGACCTTTCCCATGGCGGGGCACGCACCATCGCGGAGGCGACCGCGCTGACGACTGCGCCGCCGGCTGTCACCCACACGGGATGCCGCGCGTTGACGGACAATCCGCGCAACATCTCCGACGCTCTGATGCGCAACGTCGCCGACAAGGGCGGTGTCGTGGGAATTTACATCATGTCGTATCTGGCAACCGGAGTGGGGCGGTCCGCGCGCGATCCGCGGCGCGAGGACATCATCGCGCACCTGGAGCACGCCTTGCAGGTCTGTGGCGAGGACCACGTCGGCATCGGCACGGACGGGACGGTGCTGCCCCTGACGCTCGACGCACCGACCCGCGCCTTCCTCAAGCGCCATTATGAAGACCGTGTCTCGCAAGGCGTCGCAACGCCGGGCGACGGTCCCGAGATTACCAACACGATCTCCGAATACAATGCGTCCCGCCGGTTCCTCGCGATCGGCGAAGACCTGTCCCGCCGCGGCTGGCCTGCATCGCGGGTTGAAAAGATCATCGGCGGCAATTTCGCGCGGCTGTTTCGCGATGTCTGGAGCAACTGAGCCCATGATGCGAACAATATGCGTTGCTCTCATGCTTGCAGCCTGCGCTTTTGCCGCGTCCGCGCGGGATTTCGAGTTTCCCGCCTCTGTCCAAAGGAATTCGGAATCACTTGCGCCGGCGATGCGCACGCTTGCCGCGGCGATGCTCGACAGCGCCGATGAGAAGAACCGGATAACCGATCCGGACGATCTTTTCCGTGTTGAAATCGTCGCCGGCCGCTACGCCGAGGCCCTGCGGACGCTGAAGACGCTTGAAGCCGTCCGCGCGACGAGCCCGTCCCTGCAGATGCGCGTCAGCGCGGTGCCGCAGGAGATATTCGTTCGCGCACGACTCGCGCAGGCCGAAACGCATCTGCCGTTCGCGGATGCTTATGCGCGAGTATTCCACGACGTCGTGCGTCCGATGGGCGACCGCGCCTCGGCGCTGGTGATGCGCGCGCTCAACGTCCAGGAGACGGGTGGACTGAGCCTGATCGTGGATCTTTCGGCGCTGCGCAATGCTGTCGCGAACGATCTGACGAAGCAGGCTGGCAAACATGCAATCGCACCCACCGACGCCCTCAAGCTTGCGCGCGATTACGAGCTCCAAACGATGTACGCCGGCATCGCGCCGTTCGTGCATGCGCTCGTGATGGAGGATGACGACCGTCGCTACATCGTCGAACCCGAAGTGGCCGTGAAGACGCCCGACGGCGCAATCGTCTGCGCGCTGGTCGTACGGCCGCGCGGTGCGTCCCCGCCGCTGACGACCCTGATGGAGTTCAGCATCTATGCGGACCTCTCCACCGCGATGAGCGAAGCGCGACGCAACGCTTCCAACGGCTATGCAGGTGTTGCGGGCTTCTCGCGCGGCAAGCTTTGCAGCCCCGGACAAGCGTGGCCCATCGAACACGACGGCGCGGACGCGGATGCGCTGATCGACTGGATCGCCCGTCAGCCTTGGAGCGACGGCCGCGTCGGTATGTTCGGGGGGAGCTATGACGGATTCGCGCAATGGGCAGCCGCCAAGCACATGCCGAAGGCGCTGAAAGCCCTGATGCCGTCCGTCACGATGGCGCCCGGCATCGACATGCCGACGGAAGGAAGCGTCTACCAGAGCTTCGATTACTACTGGCCGTTCTACGTGGCGACGAACAAGACGCTGAACGGGAAAGCGTTCGAAGACAGGAAGCGCTGGAACAAATTGTTTCGCGCCTGGTATGTGAGCGGCAAAGCCTATCGTGATCTCGACAAGATCGACGGCGTGCCCAATCCCGTCTGGGATAGATGGGTCGATCATCCCGCTTACGACGCCTATTGGCAGGCGATGATTCCCTATGAGCGGGAGTTCGCCCACATCGACATCCCGGTTCTGACGACCACGGGTTATTACGACGGCGGTCAGATCGGAGCGACCTATTATCTCGCCGAGCAATACAAATACCTGCCGCACGCCGAGCACTACCTCGTCATCGGGCCGTACGATCACGGCAGTGGAAACCGCGGCACGATCAACGTCATGGGCGATGATGTCGGCACGCTTGACGGCTATCGGCTTGACCCTGCGGCCCACATCGACCTCGGCGAGCTGCGCTATCAGTGGTTTGCCTATGTGTTCCGGCACGGACCGAAGCCGGCCATTCTGCAGGACAAGATCAATTATGAAGTGATGGGCGCCAATTTGTGGCGACACGCGCCCTCTCTCGCGGCCATGGCCGATCAAAGGCCACGCTTCTTTCTGAGTTCCGCGCGCGAGGGCAACGCCTACAAGCTCGCAGCCGATACGCCGAAGCGGCGAGCGTCCGTCGCACTGACGGTGAACATGGCCGACCGGACCGATGCCGATCGCATCGCGCCAGGCGGCGATATCGACGACAGCGCCGTCGACACCTGGAACAGTCTCGAATTCGTCGGCGATCCCATCGCAAAGCCGCTGGAGATGAGCGGCCTGTTTTCCGGCCATCTCGACTTCATCAGCAACAAGAAGGATTTCGATTTCATCGTCCAGTTTTACGAGCGCACCGCGCAGGGCCGCTACTTCGAGCTCTCCACCTATATGGCGCGTGCGAGCTTCGTCGGCGATCGCCGGTTTCGACGCCTGCTGATGCCGGGGGTGCGGACGCGTCTTGACTTCACGAGCGAGCGCCTCACGAGCCGCCTGCTCCAGTCCGGTAGCCGAATTGTGGTGCTGCTCGGCGTCTTCAAACAGCCGAACATCGAGATCAATTACGGCAGCGGCAAGCCCGTCGGCGATGAAACAATTGCGGACGCGGGCGCTCCTCTCAGGATCGATTGGTTTAACGACAGCTATCTTGCGATTCCCCAAAAAGGCGCCCCGCACTAGCACGCTTCGGCGGAGAGCCTCCTTGGCAATCGCCGCGGCCCGCTCCTATGATGCGCCGCAGCAAAGCCAGCTTCAGCGCCGCCCGTGACGGATCGAGACAAACCCTGGATTTTCCGCACCTATGCGGGCCATTCGAGCGCGCCCGCCTCGAACGCGCTCTATCGCACCAATCTCGCCAAGGGGCAGACGGGGCTTTCGGTCGCCTTCGATCTGCCAACCCAGACGGGCTACGACAGCGATCATCCCCTCGCCAAGGGTGAGGTGGGCAAGGTCGGCGTCCCCATCGGCCATCTGGGCGACATGCGCGCGCTGTTCGACGGCCTGCCGCTCGCCAGGATGAACACGTCGATGACGATCAACGCGCCGGCGGCGTGGCTGCTGGCGCTCTACATCGCCGTCGCTGACGAGCAGGGCGCGCCGCGTGCAGCACTTCAGGGCACGACACAGAACGACATCATCAAGGAATATCTCGCGCGCGGGACCTACATCTTCCCGCCGGAGCCGGCGCTGCGGCTGACCACCGACACGATCGCCTTCACGACGGCGGAAATGCCGAAATGGAATCCGATCAACCTCTGTTCGTATCATCTGCAGGAAGCGGGCGCTGATGCGGTGGAGGAAGCGGCCTTCGCGTTGGCCGCCGCCATCGCCGTGCTCGACGCCGCCAAAGCGCGTGGCGCCATACCATCTGAGGAATTTCCCAAAGCCGTCGGCCGCATCAGCTTCTTCGTCAATTCCGGCGTGAAGTTCATCACTGAAATCTGCAAGCTCCGCGCAATGGCAGAAATCTGGGATGAGATCGCGCGCGAGCGTTATGGCGTCGAGGACCCGAAGCTCCGTCTCTTCCGCTACGGCGTGCAGGTGAATTCGCTCGGGCTGACCGAACAGCAGCCGGAGAACAACGTCTATCGCATCCTCTTCGGCATGCTGGGCGTGACCCTGTCGAAGAATGCGCGCGCCCGCGCGGTACAGCTGCCGGCGTGGAACGAAGCGCTCGGCCTGCCGCGTCCGTGGGATCAGCAATGGTCGCTGCGGCTGCAGCAGATCGGCGCCTTCGAGACCGACATGCTGGAGTTCGGCGACATCTTCGACGGCTCGCATGTCATTGAAGCGAAAGTCGCGAGCCTGGCCGCGCAAATCCGCGATGAGATTGCGCGTATCGAAGTCATGGGCGGCGCGGGCACGCAGGAGGCACTTGAATACATGAAAGAGCGATTGGTGCGCTCGAATGCGGCGCGTGTGGAAGCCATCGAGACGGGTGGCGAAATCCGCGTGGGCGTCAATGCGTACATGGAAAGCGAGCCTTCGCCCTTGACGGTCGGCAACGGCAATTTCGTCGTCGTCGACGAAAGCGCCGAGCGCGATCAGATCGCGCGGCTCGAAGCCTGGCGGCGGGCGCGTGACGCGAAGGCCGTCGCGGCAGCGCTTGACGGTCTCGAACGGGCGACGAAGGACGGCTCAAACCTCATGCCGTCGTCCATCGCCTGCGCCAAGGCCGGCGTGACCACGGGCGAGTGGTCCGGCACGCTCAGGAAAATCTTGGGCGAATACCGCGCGCCGACCGGCGTGGCGGCGACGGCGCCGGCACGCAACGACCAACGCATCGGCCGGCTGCGCGACGAAGTGGCAATCGCGAGCGGAAAGCTCGGCCGCAGGCTCACCTTCCTGGTCGCCAAGCCGGGCCTCGACGGTCATTCGAACGGCGCGGAGCAGATCGCCATCCGCGCCCGCGACGTGGGCATGGACGTGATCTACAACGGCATCCGCTTTACGGCTGACGAGATCGTGGCGGCCGCGCGCGAAAAGACGCCGCATGTGATCGGGCTTTCGATTCTCTCAGGCTCGCATGTGCCGCTGGCGGGCGAGGTCGTGGCCAAGCTGGCCGAAGCTGGACTGTCGGATGTAAAGGTCGTAGCGGGCGGCATCATTCCGCCCGAAGACGAAGCGCGGCTCAAGTCGAACGGCGTCGCCGCCGTCTTCAGTCCCAAAGACTATGATCTCAACGCCATCATGCGCGAGATCGTGTCGCTAGCGGTCGAAGATTAGGGCGCAAATCTCTGTCGCCGTCAAAACAACACATCTGCGTCATCGCCGGGCGCGCGAGACAGCGCGTCCGGGCGACCCAATTTTCGCCGCACAATACAATTGGGTCACTCGGATGCCGCGAAAGCGCGGCCCCGGGTGATGACGGTGTAGGGATAAAGCTGTACCCCGATCTGTTTCGCTCATGTTCAAGGAAAAGCGCGCGACCGGCCGGCCGCGCGCATTCTTTGCCGTCGGACCGGTTTAGCGGCGATAGCGCCAGCCGCCGTGCCAGCGATCGCGATGGCCGTACCACCCGCCGTGCCACCAATAGCCGCGACCGGCCACGAAGTAGCCGTCATAATAGGGGTGATAATAGCCGCCGTAATAACCGCAGGCGCCCGGGTGATAGAAGCACCAGCCGCGGTGCGGGTAGTAGGGTCCCGGTCCGGGCACGCCGATGCCGATTCCGATATGGACGCCGGCCTCGGCCGGTGCTGCCGCCACAACTGCGAGACCACCAGCCATAACGGCGCCCATCGCGAGTTTCGCTAATCTGTTCATGGCCAAATTCCTTTCCTAACTGCCCCTTGCCACCAAGAATGCATACGCCCGGCTGAACGTCGTCTGGGCGCGGCATTCATTTTCCGTTCAGCCTGAAAAGCTTGCAGCGCCCCTCCGTTGAAACCCACGGCCGGTCATACGCGCGGCAATTGTGAAATTGTGGCAAGCTTTGCCGCAATCCCTCCGCAATCTCGCTATTAACGGCCCGTTTACTATACCTCCGCGCGGGTCCGTTCCGGTCCCGATCAAGCTGGGGGATCGCATGGTTGCCTATCTGAAGCGCAAGGACCTGGACGACGACGAGGCGACGCCCGCCCGGGTGAGGAAGCCGCCGCAGCCGAGACATGCGCTGGCGCGCGACATGCTCCACGGGTTGTCGCCGGAGGAGTTCGACGTCGAAGCGAAATCGCTGGCCGCCGCCGAAGCGCTCACACCGCAAGTGCGCGAACGGCTCCGCACGCAGCTTGTCGAACGTCTCAAGACACCCATCGATCCTCCCACCTGGGGGCCGGACTGGATTCGCCGCGGCGAAAAATCCTCGCCGTTGACGGAGAAGAAAGAGGGCGGCTTCCGGCTTGCTTCACTGTTTCCGTTCGTCCGCAAAGACGACGAGGACGAAGACGGCGCTGAAGTGCGCGAGACGGTCGAAGCGCTCGACGAAGAGAATCAGGACGACGCGCGCGTCATCGCCCACAACATGGAGAAGAGCCGGCAGGTCTTTCATTTCCGCAGCCTCTATGTGCTGGGGGCCGTAACGGCGATCGGTATCGCGCTGCTCGCCATGTTCGTCGACTATCAGATCATCAAGGGCGATGTGTGGACGCGTGCGCTCTCCAACGAGTTCATGGTGGTGCCGGCGAGCCTGCAGGGCACACTTCTGTTCAAGAGCCTGCAGGTGGTCTTCGCGGTGCTGATCATCCACTTCATGCTGAAGATCACGGGCGTCTACGGCCGCAACGCGATGGTCACGGCGGCCTTTATTTTCGCCCTCGTGATGATCGGCGGTTTGGGTTATCTCGTCGCCTACAACAACATGGCCGGCGGCACGTCGACGACGCTCGAGCACGCGCAGGACGGCGGCCAGCGCAATAACAGCATTGACCAGCTCTTTGCTTCGGTCGGCCGTCAAACCAGCGCTAGCGAGGATGCACAAAGTCGCGTGATCCCGGCCGCCATGACGGAGCCCAAAAGCGACGAGTTTGTGCTCGCGATCCCGAAACCGTCCGAGCGTTTGCTGGCCAATGCCGATTCGTGGTTCTGGCTCGCCTTCGCCAGCGTCATCTTTTTCATCGTGACGACGGTGGCCGCGCTCTACATGCAGACCTTCGAGAACAACATTCGCAATTTCTTGATCTCGCGGGACTACCTTCACCGGCGCAAACAGTTCGCGCAGCTGCACCTGCTCGAATTGGCGGACCGTCAGGCGGATTAGAGCACAACATGCAAACGATGCTGGCTCTGGCCACAGCCGTGGCGCTGATCGGCGGTGGCGCGATGGCGATCGACGCCGCACACTACCGGCTTCCGGTCACGCCGATCGGCTACACCGATGAAGCCGATCGTCCGGCCGGCCGCATCGTCATCGGCATCGACCTGTCGAAGAGCAATCCGTTGATCGAGAATCCGCAATTCGCTGCCAAAGTCGGCGCGCGGATCGCGGGCATCATTTCGAAGCTCGGCTTTGCGTCGGAAGTCCACGTGCGCACCTTCGGAACGTTCGATGCCACGGCCAATCCCTTCTACTACGACACGATGATCTCGGCGCGCAGCCGTCCCGAAGCGGTCGCCAGCGATGTCGAACGCCTGATAGCGGGCACACCGGTGCTGGTGGCCGGCGGCAGGTGGAAAGCGCAAGGCCGCACGAACATTCTTGCGTTTCTCGACAATGTCTCGCGCAGCGAAGGTTGCGGCGGCTTGCCGACGACGGTGATTCTGGCGAGCGACGGCATCGAGGATTCACAATTCGCGCGTCTCGATGATCCCAACGATCATCTGCCCGATCCTGACGGCAAGCCGTTCGCTGGTTGCGTCGATCTTCAGATCCTGGGATTGGGCGAGGGCACTCGTAGCCCCATAAAGACGGCGCGACTCCGGGCCGAGTGGACCCGCTGGGCCCGCGCGGCGGGCTTCAGCCGGTTCGAGGGTCTCAACGACTGGTAGGCGTTTTGCTCCAGATTTTCTGTCGAATCAAAGGCTTATGAAATTCTTCCGCTTGGGGTGCGCCTGAAGATCCTGGCGGCGCTCAAGGCGCTGCCCGATGGCGAAGCGATCGAATTCGTGCGGCTAAAGGCGTTGGTCGGCGCCACCGAAGGCAATCTCGGTGCTCACATCGGAACGCTCGAAAGCGCCGGCTATGTCGACGTCGAAAAGGACTTCGTCGGAAAGCGTCCCCGCACCCGCATCCATCTCAACAAACAAGGCCGCCGCGCGCTCGAAGATTACGTCGCCTATCTGCGCGGCATCATCGGTCAGCGTGCAGACTGAGTGAAGGGACCGTCATGCACCTCGAAGATATCACCGCCATCGGCTGGGTCCACACGCTCACGATAATTCCGGCGCTGCTTGCCGGCGCGCTCAATCTCGTGGCCGAAAAGGGCACCGCGCGACATAGATTCATCGGCCGCGTCTATGTCTGGTCGATGATCGTGTCGAATCTCAGCGCCTTCGGCGTCTATCATTTCGATATCGCGCGCTATTGGCCATTCACGGCCGGTCGCACATCTTCGGCGTCTTCCACTGGCTGGCCGTCGTCGCGCTGGCGCTCGCCCTCGTCGGCCGCTATGCGGCTTCGCATCAGAACCGCGCGGTCTGGGCCTATATCCATCCCATATCGATGGTCCTCAGCTACTACGTCGTCGTCGGCGGTCTGATCAACGAAATCTTCGGACGCGTCGCATTCTTTCGCGCCATGGCCATCAAGTCAGCGGCTGGAGCCGTGCATCGCGCCAATGCGCCGATCGTCCAGACCGTGCAGATCTGGGCCATCGCGGCGACGATCGTCCTGATCGTCTACTTCCTTGCAAAAGTCGCCCGCTATCGCAGCGCCGCGCGTGCCTGACCGGTATGCCTGACTAGCCTGAGCAATTCAACGCGCCGCTCGATGCGTTCCTGGCGCAATAAAAAAATTCACAAGAGACGGTGAGAAGTCAGGTTGCGGGCAAAGCGCGCTATTTTTCCCCTCATTGTCTCACCGTCTCCCTGTGAAATCACTTTCTCAACAACGCAAAGATGTCGTCGGGAGTCTCTCCCGTTTCGCGCAACGTACGCAGCGTCACGGATTGATCGCGCTTGGAGAATTTCCGGCCGTTCGCATCCAGAATGAGTTTGTGATGCGCGTAAGACGGAACCGGCAAGTCCAGCAGCGTCTGCAGCACACGCTGGATATGCGTCGCCGCGAACAGATCTTCGCCGCGTGTCACCAGCGTCACGCCCTGGAACGCATCGTCCACGACAACAGCCAGGTGATAGGATGCCGGCGTGTCCTTGCGCGCCAGCACCACGTCGCCGAAGAGCAGCGGATCGACAGCGATCTCGCCGCGCTGCGGGCCTTCGCCGCCTTCATGGAATGCAAGCGCCGGAATACGCTTGGCCGCGGCGCCGGCGTCCAGCCGCAACGCATAGGGAACGCCCGATTCGATGCGCGTCTTCCGCTCGGTCAGCAATAGCGCGCGGCATGTGCCGGGATAGAGCGGTCCTTCCGGGCCGTGCGGCGCTTCGACGGCGCGGGCGATCTCGGCGGCGATTTCGCTGCGTGTGCAGAAACACGGATAAAGCAGCCCTTCATCGCCGAGCCGGCCAAGCGCCGAACTGTAGGCATCGAAGCGCGTCGATTGCCGAAGCACCGGCCCGTCCCATGCCAGACCGAGCCACGCGAGGTCTTCGCAGATCCCCGTCTCGAATTCGGGCCTGGACCGCGTGGTGTCAATGTCTTCCATCCGGAGGAGGAACCGTTCGCCCCGCTCGCGCGCGTAAAGCGCCGCATAGGCGTGGCCCAGATGCAGGGCGCCGGTTGGACTGGGCGCAAAGCGCGTGACAATCATGCCATAAGCATAGCGGGGATCAGGGAGGAACGCGCATGCCCGCTCGCCTCTTGACCGGACCGCGACTGCCCGCGGCGCGTGGAGCCGCGACGCACCTCGTCGTTCTTTGTCACGGCTACGGCGCCGACGGCAACGATCTCATTGGGCTTGCACCGCACTGGCAGCGGCTGATGCCGACCGTGTCATTCGTGGCGCCGAATGCGCCCGAGCCCTGCGCAGCCGGCCCCGGCTATCAATGGTTTCCCATCTCGCGTCTCGATCCACACAGCATGCGACAGGGTGTGGAACAGGCGGCCGCGGCACTGGAAGGATTCCTCGATGCCGAGCTCGCGCGGGCCAATCTTCCGCCGGAGCGGCTTGGGCTCGTGGGCTTCAGCCAGGGTACGATGATGTCGCTGCATGTAGGGCTCAGGCGGAAGCCAGCCGCGATCGTGGGCTATTCGGGTCTGCTCGCGGATGTCCCGCCGGAACACTATCCCGATGCGCCGCCGGTCCTGCTCGTGCACGGCGATGCCGATCCCATGATCCCTGCGGACTATCTTTTCGCCTCCTCGGCCGCGCTCGGGCGCGCGGGCGTTGCCGTCCAGTGGCATCTGTCACCGGACACACCCCACGCCATCGATCCGACCGGATTGGCAATGGGCGGCCAGTTCCTCAGCCTTGCTTTCCGCGGACTTTTGAAGCCGAAAAGCCCACAGATCTCGTGCGTTATCCAATAAGTGTCGCCGAACGGTCACGGCGAATCGGCTAAGTTGGGCCGGGATTGGCTTTGCAAACCGAGTTCCGTAAAGTCCGGCCGCGAAAATGGAGTGTTCAGCCTTCACAGGAGCGTTCTCGTGTTAGCCGCCGAGCGTGTCCCCGACAACTGCCCGGCGCTGGTACTCAATGCGGATCACCGCCCGTTGAGCTATTTCCCGTTGTCGCTGTGGTCGTGGCAGGACGCGATCAAGGCCGTCTTCCTCGAGCGTGTGAACATCCTCGCGGAATATGAGCGTGTCGTGCATTCGCCCTCTTTCGAGATGAAGATTCCTTCGGTCGTCTCGCTGAAGACCTATGTGCGGCCCGCGCGCAATCCGGCCTTCACGCGGTTCAACGTGTTCCTGCGCGACCGTTTCGAGTGCCAGTATTGCGGCGCCGACGAGGACCTGACCTTCGATCATGTGATCCCGCGCTCGCGCGGCGGCCGTACGACCTGGGACAATGTCGTGGCGGCGTGCGCGCCGTGCAATCTGCTCAAGGGCGGGCGTCTGGCGCAGCAGGCGGGCATGTTCCCGCGCCATCCGCCGCACAGGCCAAGCGTCAACGAACTCCGCAACAACGGTCGGCTGTTCCCGCCCAACTACCTGCATGAGTCCTGGGCGGACTATCTCTACTGGGACAGCGAACTCGAACCCTGAACGAAGCGCGCGCCGGGATCGTCCAGCGCGAAGAATTCGCAACGCTTCGTCACGCCCGGCCGTATCTCCACGTCACGCATGGCGGCGGGCGAGAACCCCAGCCTTTGAAGCAGTTTGCGCGAGCGCTGATTGTCGGCGTGGATGCGCGCCTTGAGGCGTTTGAGCCGCATCGCATGCGCATTCATGATCACGAGCATGCAGGCGCCGAAAGCGTAGCTCTTGCACCAATGATCGCGGCGGATCATGAAACCGATATCGGCTTCGCCGTTGGCGATGGCGCTCAGGTCGACGACGCCGACGAACGTGCCATCGTCGAGGCGCACGGTCCAGATCTTCGCGGTGCCCGTGTTCACGTCGTCAAGCATCTCACGCGCGACGCGTTCGGTATCGCCGGGCGTCCTGTCGGCCGGCCAATCCCAATGGCGCATGGCTTCCTCGTCGCCGCGAATCTGGAAAAGCTCGTTCGCATCGCGGAGCGAGAACGGCGTGAAATTGATCCGCGACTTGGGAAAATCGTTCACGCTCTGGCGTCCCGCCACATCGGCAGCAGCGGCGGCGCGCCGTTCGGCGCGATGTTCGGCTTTGCCACGAAGCCGTGGCGTTCGTAGAGCCGCGTGTTCTTGGGGTTCGAATTTTCAAGATAGGCTGCCCAGCCCTGCGCGTCGGCGCGCTTGAGCGTGGCATCGAGAATGGCGGAGCCGAGCCCCAGGCCCTGCAGCCGCGGCGCAACCGCGACGAAGGAGAGATAGTAATGCGGCTCCTTCGGGTGATGCTTTTCCATCGCATCCGCCATCGCCGAGCCGCGCGCCAGCCGCGGAATGCCACACAGCCGCACGAAGATCGGCAGAAGACGCAATTGCTCGAAGAATCCGCCGGGGCTGGCCGGCGCGTCGGGCGGAAGCCAGGCCGCAGCCGCGCCGCCATCCTCCGCCATCCAGACTTCGCCGAACGGAATGGCGCGGGCCTTCAGCACCCAATAGAAAAACCGCTCGAGACCGATTGCGCGCTTGGGTCCGCGCCGCGCGATCCAGCCGAATACGGGATCGCTCGCAAATGCGGCCGCGAAAAGCCTGGCCAGCGGCGCCGCATCCGCATCATTGGCGCGTCTCGGATTGCTGGCAGATTTCAGATGGGCGTGGCGGTCTTCTGCTTCGTTCATATCCGTTCGGACAATTTGATCGCGAGACGGCAGCCTGCCTTGATCGCGGACGACAGCAGACGATAGCCGGGCGCTTCCTCTGCACCGCGTGCGATGGCTTCGTCGCGATGGGCGATTTCATCGGCCCGAAAAGCTTCGATGCGGGTCTTCAAGTCGTCGTCGTTTTTGATGCGCGCAATCTGGCTTGCATAATGACGGTCGATCACGTCTTCCACCGCAGCCGTACACGCCATCGCCGCCTTCTCGCCCATTAGAGCGGTCGCCGCACCCAGCGCAAATCCCGCGACATGCCACACCGGCGCCAGCGCCGTCGGCCGCACGCGCCGTTCGTTGACAAGCTGATCGAAGGCCTTGAGGTGACCCTGCTCCTGCAGCGCCATTTTGCGGATGGCGGTCGCCGTTTTTTTTGCGCCGACGCGATTGCCCAGCACGGCGAGCTGTCCCGCATAGATGCGCACCGCGCCATATTCGCCCGCGTGATCCACGCGGATCATGGATTCGACGTCGTCCGATGCCGAAACGCCGGGCGGTGAAGGCCGTTTGCCGCGCTTCTCGCTCATGGGCTTCTCCTGTTGCGGGCCGCGAGCGTAAGGCCTGTGGCCGCCAGCGCAAAAGACAGGATGGCATTATAGCCCGCAAGCGACAGGCCGAAGAGCCGCCATTGGGCGTGGTCGCACATCACCACCGGCGCGTTCAGGTCCAGCGAGCCCGATATGTGAAACGCCGAACCGGCGCAGGCTTGCGGGCCCGCCCAGAAATGCCACTCGACGCCTGCGTGATAGACGCCGATCGCGCCGGATACGGCAATCAGCAATGCCGTCAGGATCGCGATGGCATAGCCGGCCCGATTCGGAAAAATTTCCGCACGCAAGAGCAAAAATCCGCCGACGCCGACGATGCCGGCGGCAATGTGTGGATAACGCTGCCACATGCACATTTCGCACGGCGGCAAACGTCCGAAATATTGGAAACCCAACGCGCCCAGGATCAACGCGAAAGCGGCGAGGCCGAGATAAAGCGCAATAGTTGCAGACGAACGACCGGTCATTTCGCGAAAATCATGGCTTCATCGGCAAAGGCTTTGAACTCGAGCGCATTGCCGCTGGGATCGTTGAGAAAGAACGTTGCCTGCTCGCCGGGCGAATTTTCGAATCGAATTTGCGGCTCGATGATGAAGTTGACACCGTGCGCGCGCAATTTTTCCGCAAGTTCCTTCCATTTCGGCACAGTCAGGATGACGCCAAAGTGCCGCACGGGAACTTCTTCGCCGTCCACGACATTATGCGCTTTGTTCTCGGGCCCCGAAGCGGTTAAATGCGCCACGATCTGGTGGCCGAAGAAATCGAAATCGACCCAGTCGTGCGACGAACGCCCTTCACGACATCCAAGAAGCTGTCCGTAGAAGGCGCGTGCTTCGGCGAGATCGTGGACCGGGAACGCGAGATGGAAGCGGGGCTGTTGCGACATTGGATCAGTCTCGCAAGTGGCACCGCCGAGAGAAGCAAGGTTCAAGCGTAAAGGGAAGTCCCATGCGTCATCGCCTCCCGCCGCAATTGGCGCGCCGCGAATTGCTCCGCATCGACGGCGAACCGGTTTCGGTGACGATCCGACATAATCCGCGCGCGCGCCGGCTGATCATCAAGGTGCACCCGACGACCGGGGAGGTCACGGTCGTGGCACCGTCCAAACGCGCGCTCGATCACGCGCTCGATTTCGCCCGTTCCGAAGAAGCCTGGATCAAGCGCCGTCTGGCGAAGGTTCCGAGACTCGTGGAGCTGGCGCTGGGCTCGACGATCCTCTTCCGGGGCAAGGACCATCTCGTGACGTCCGGCTCCCGGGGACCGGCCCCGGTCTGGGTCGAAGAAGACGCGGGTGGCCGCTTCATCCGCGTCAGCGGCCGCGCCGAGCATGCACCGCGTCGGCTCATCGATTTCTTCAAACGCGAGGCGCGTCAGACGCTGTCCGTACGCACGGTCGAATTGGCGGCCCAGATCGGCCAACGGCCGGCGCGGATTTCCGTCCGCGATACGCAAAGCCGCTGGGGTTCGTGCTCGACGGAGCGTTTCGTGTCCTATTCCTGGCGGCTCATCCTCGCGCCGCCATTCGTGCTCGACTACGTCGTGGCGCATGAGGTAGCCCATATGCGCTACATGAATCACGGCCCGCGCTTCTGGAAGCTGGTGAAAGACCTTTCGCCGACATCCGACGCCGCGCAGGAATGGCTCGGCCGCAATGGCCCGCTGCTGCACCGCTACGCAGCGCCGGCAGGAGCGTAATCAAGTGCCCGGTATCAAGCTGTCCAGCACGCGATCGAAGAGCCCTTTCTTCTCCGGCTGCTGTGCGGCCGGTGTTTGATCTGTCGTCGCGTCGGTCGACGCAACCGCGGCTGGCGCTTCTTCCGGGGCGCCGGGGAGCGGCTTCACAGGCAAACCGGTTTCCGCCGATTCCATGAATGCCTTGAACATATGCGCGGGCAATCCGCCGCCGGTTGCGTGCACCATCGGCGAATTGTCGTCGTTGCCGATCCACACGCCGCAGACGAGGTCGGCGGTGAAGCCCACGAACCACGCATCACGGAAATCCTGCGTCGTACCGGTCTTGCCCGCGCTCGGACGCTCGTCGAGCCGCGCAGCCCTGCCCGTGCCGGACATCACGGTCGCGACCATCAGCTGCGTCATCTCCCGCGTGTTCTCCTCGGAGATGATGCGGCCGAGGCCCGAGCCTTCGCGCGTGTAAAGCACTTTGCCGGAGCGCGTCTTTATGCTGACGATGCCGTAGGGAATGACCCCGTCGCCGCCATTGGCGAACGGCGCATAGGCGCCCGTCAGTTCGAGCGGCGTGACACCCGACGTGCCCAGCGCCAGCGACGGCACCTCCATGAGCTCCGAGGTGATGCCCAGGCGATGCGCGGTCGCGGCCACGGCGCGCGCGCCGACTTCCGCCGCCAGTTGTGCCGCGATGGAATTCGATGATTTGGCAAAGGCGCGTTCGAGGCTGATCTCGCCTTCGTAGTGGCCTTCATAGTCGGCGGGTCTCCAGCCGCGGATGTTCACCGGCTCGTCGTCCATGGTATCGCTGGGCGCACGGCCATGCTGGAACGCGGTGAGATAGACGAACGGCTTGAACGCGGAGCCGGGCTGGCGCTCGGCATCGGTCGCACGATCGAAAGGGCTGTCGGCATAGGAACGCCCGCCCACCAGCGCGCGCACGGCGCCGTCCGGAAGCATTGCCACCAGCGCCGCTTCACGGGCGTGCAGATCGCGGCCTTCGCGCGCCAATCCCTGCGTCACCGCGCGCTCGGCCTTCTGCTGCGTCGCCACGTCGAAGGTCGTCTCGACCACGATGGGTTCGTCGACATTGCCGACATAGCCCGGAATGCGCGAGATCACCCAGTCGACGAAATAGCCCGAGCCCGGCGTGCCGGTGTCGTGCACCACGCGCGGCCGCGTCTCCTTGGCGTCGTCGCGCGTCGCATCGTCGATGAAGCCCGCATCGTTCATCGCGTCGAGCACGACGCTCGCGCGGTCGATCGAGGCGTCGGGATCGGCCTGCGGATTGAAGCGCGCCGGCGCCTTGACGCTGCCGGCCAGCATCGCGGCCTCGGGCAGCGTCAGCTGCGAGGCGGGCTTGCCGAAGAAACGTTCCGACGCGGCCTGGATGCCGAACACGCCGGCGCCGAAATAGACGCGGTTCAGATAGAGCGTGAGAATCTGGTCCTTCGAGTAGCGCGACTCGAGATAGAGCGCGAGCAGCACTTCCTGCATTTTGCGGTCGAAGGTGCGCTTGGGATCGAGGAAGAGGTTCTTCGCGAGCTGCTGCGTGATGGTCGAGCCGCCCTGCGCCACATGACCCACCGTCATGTCGTCGATCGCGGCGCGCGCCATGCCGATGGGGTCGATGCCGAAATGATGCCGGAAACGCCGATCTTCGATCGCGATAAAGGCGTTCGGGACATAGGCGGGCAGCTCCGAAACCGGTACCAGCGCGCCTTGCGTGAGCCCGCGCCGCGCGATGAGGCGGCCCTTGTCGTCGAAAATGGTGATGTCGTGCGATGAACCCCGGTCGAGAAGGTTGGCCGTGTCGGGGAGCTGGGAGATCCAGCGGAAATACATCACCGAGCCGAAGATCACGCCCCAGGCACAGAGCAGCATGATCACATAGGGCCAGGTGCGGCGCGGCTTGGGCGGTGGTGCCTCCGCGCGTCCGCGGCCCTGGTCCTTCCGTGGTGGTCTTCTGGCGGGGGCCATGGCCTTCGCAACCCTTTGCTAACCAGGTTGTAGGCCCGACTCCTTAACGGGAATTAAACATGGCCAAGCGACGTCCGGACTACGCCGGGTCATCACCCCAGTCGGCCATCGAATCGAGAAAGGCGGCCGGCGACTGGAAGAATTCACGCATGAAGCGGAAGTGATCGGTTTCCTCCAGCGTCACCGGCTCGAGTCCATATTTCGTCAGCCGGAGCAGCCGGGCATTCGGATACGCCATCAGCATTGGCGCGTGCGTGGCCATGATGACTTGTGACAGCCGCGAGCGATCCATAAGGCGCAAAAGTTTTAGGAACTCGATTTGCCGGGACGGCGACAAGGCAGATTCAGGCTCGTCGAAGATGAAAATGCCTTGCCGCTGACAGCGTTCTTCGAAGAAGCGCAGAAAGCCTTCGCCATGCGAATGGGAGAGAAAGTCCGGTGGCGCGCTGCCGGATAGGACTGCCGACTCATCGAGGTACCGCGCCACTGAGAAGAAGCTTTCCGCGCGAAAAAACCAACCGTTCGTGATCTTGGGCAGCCAGCTTGCACGCAACGCCTTCGACAAACGTCCGCCCATGGCTTCCACGGCGCGTGAATGATCGACGGGCATATAGCCTTTCCCGCCGCCGGCTTCGTCGTATCCAGCAAGCGCCGCGATGCCTTCGAGCAAGGTCGATTTGCCGGTGCCGTTTTCGCCGACGATGACGGTGATGGCTTTATCAAACGCAAAATCGAATCCGTTCTTGAGAAAGGGCAGGCAGAACGGATAGGCCGCGGCGTCTTCCACCAGCGATTGGTCGAGCCAAAGGCGCTTGAGATAGGGCGCGGGCAAATTGATCGGGCGCTTGCGCTTATAGGCCATGACTCAGTCCGCTTTTGCGGAAGGCATCATAACCCATCAGGGCCGGTAAATGTGCCTGCGGCGATTACGGCGCTACTGCGCAACAGACGCCGGATTGGCGCGGTACCGCCACCAGACGTAGAGCGAGGCGAACGCCATCGCGGGATAGACGAGGAAGCTCGCCTCGGTGCCGAGCACGCCGCCTGTAAGCCATGCCGGCCCCGTAAACGCGACGTTGAGGAGCCGGCCCGCGGGAATGGCGCCGCCGTTCGGCGTTCCGATGACGAAGAGCTGCATGTAATCGAAGGCGATGTGAAAGCCGACCGCAAACCACAGCATTCCCGTGCGAAGGACGCTGTAGCTCGCCAGAAGGCTGAACCAGACGAGCATGACCACATCCCCGATGTTTTCGCCTTGCTTATAGAAGTAGTGCTCCGCCGCGAAGATGAGCGCGATGACGATGGAGGAGGGCCAGAAGCCGATGCTCTTCCACAACGTCTGCTGGAAATAGGATCGGAACCAGAACTCTTCGGCGATGCCGACGCTGATATTTGCGGCAAGCCACGCCAATGCCGAGGCAAATAACGTGCTCCCGCTCAGCGCCAGCCCATGCACATGCATACCGCCCAGCGCGATCATGCCGAGCGCAACAAAGCCCGTCACCGCGACGCCGACCGCGACGCCCTCGAAGGTCGGCGATCTCAGAGCCGCTTCCAGCCGTAAGCCATAGCTGTCGACGCGCCGGCGCTCATAGATCGCGAACAATTCCGTGCAAACGAGCGCAGTAAAGAAATTCCGCAGCTCGCCGAAGCCGATATTGGCGGCGTTCAGATCCGGCTTTACGCCGAAAGCATGCGTCGCCAGATCGAAAATCCACCCGAGTGCCGGGAAGACGACGTACTCGCCGAGCACGAAGTAAAGGATGGCCCGCCAGAGGAAGCGGAGCTTTCCGTCTGACCCGACGAATGCGTGCTTTATTGCGTTCGTCGCGCCCGCCGCTTAGTCCCCGATCTTCACGTCGGCCATGCCTTCGCTGTCGAGCTTGCCGCGATAGGCCTTGATATGCACGGAGCCCGAGCCGACCGCATCGATGTGCGGATCGACGGCAACGCCGCCGAAATAGAGATTGCCCGCGCCCATGATGTCGACATGCAGCGGATTGGCGATGCCGTCCAGGATGCGCACCGAGCCCGAGCCCGCGATGTCGATATGCGTCGGTCCGTTGACATGGGCCGCGGTCACGTCGCCCGATCCTGCGATGTCGAGAGAAAGCCCGCCCGCAATCGCACCGAAATGCGCATCACCCGAACCTGCGATGTCGGCTCTGACGCTGCCGACGGGACCGGTCGTCACTTTGCCCGAACCGCCCATGTCGAGACGGAGCTGGTTCTGCACGCCGGCGATGTCGATATCGCCCGTGCCGCCCAGGTCGATCGACGCCTGCTGGACACGGCCGATATGCGCGTGGCTCGCGGCAGCATCGAAGCGGAGATTGCCCATCGTGTCGCCGATCGAGGCGTTGCCGACGAGATCCTTGACGTCTACGTCGGTGCCGCGCGGCACCGTGACTTTCACGAACAGATTGCCGTGGTCCCAATTCACGTCGTGCGAAAAATCGAACCAGTTCCTCCAGTCCCAGACCGAACGGTTGTCTTCCTCATCGGATTCTCCCTCCACAACGAGAAGCGAGCCGTCCTGCGACGTGCGCACACGGCCGACACGCGACGGATTGCCGGAGACTTCGACCACCATCGGACCGCCGTCGCGCACGGCGACGGTGATCGTACCCACGATGTCTTCGAGCTTCACGCTCGTGGTGTTGAAGGTCCGGATGGGAGCCACCGCCCAGCTGCCGCCGTGATGCGGCGGTGCTGGAGGGGCGGGAGGCGCCGGCGCCGCTGCCTGTGCCGGGGACGCCGCCGTCTGGCTGTAACCCGAGACGGTGGGTGCGATCACGAAGGCGGCCACGGCCGCGCCGCACAGAAGGGAACGCAAATTCGGTGTCATGGTGCTTCGCCCTGAACTGTCAGGTTCCTCACATAGGTCACCTCATTCTCGTGCGCATAGCCGGGCAAAAACGCGTAAGCCCCCCGCGGCGCGCGCACGAGAACAAACTAGCTACGCCACCAGGCGATAGCCCCCGCTCTCCGTAATCAATATCTGCGCTTGCCCCGGATTCTCTTCGATTTTCTGGCGCAACCGGTAAATGTGGGTTTCCAGCGTGTGCGTGGTGACGGCCGGATTATAACCCCACACTTCGTGCAAAAGCGTTTCCCGCGCGACCGTGTCGCCGGAGCGGTAGAGGAATTTCAGGATGTTCGTTTCCTTCTCCGTCAGGCGGATTTTTTTGCCGTCGGAATCCAGAAGCACTTTGGCGCTGGGCCGGAACGTGTAGGGACCGATGCGGTAGACGGCATCTTCGCGCTGTTCGTGGCTCCTGAGATGCGCGTGGATGCGCGCCATCAACACGGCGAAACGAAACGGCTTGGCGACGTAGTCGTTGGCGCCGGACTCCAGTCCTTCGATCATGTCGGCGTCGCTGTCCTTCGCCGTCAGGAGGATGATCGGGCAAGTGACGCCTTCGAGCCTGAGTTCGCGGCAGAGCGCGCGACCGTCGCCGTCGGGCAGCCCTACGTCCAGGATCATGAATTCGTAGAGGCCCTCGTGGGCGAGCTTGCGCGCCGTCGCGCAGTCGCCCGCTTCCAGAGGCTCGTAATCGCCCTCGGCGCCGAGCT